>Ga0182030_10000762_pt1 | contig 63112 bp, 61 predicted proteins | sample 812S3MmetaG_FD_121299 | JGI IMG/M metagenome (GOLD analysis project Ga0182030, IMG submission 121299) | Permafrost microbial communities from Stordalen Mire, Sweden - 812S3M metaG (Illumina Assembly) | ecosystem: Environmental > Terrestrial > Soil > Wetlands > Permafrost | place: Sweden... | reverse complement strand
GATCCATTCGCTTGGCCACGGCGTCGTGCAACCGCTGCAGGAGCTCCATCCGGTATTCCTTGCTACTTTGCGAAAAGGAGTTGAAGGCCTCTTTCGCAGCACCAATGGCTTTTCGGGTGTCGATTTCGTCTGCCAGGGTGACCTTGCCGATAACCTTGTTGTCAGTCGGGTTCACCAGATCGACGATCTGCGTTCCATGGGGAGTGACGAACTGGCCGTTGATATAGGCGCGATCAAAGGCTCTTACTGGGGTCGTGGTTTCACGTGCTTTCATTTCTATCACCCTTCTTGAGGTTTGGGCTTTACCAAGGTCGCTGTGTCTCCAGGACCCCAGCTCACAATTTCAGTGTGGCTCAAGAGCGGGTCGGCGTAACTAGCAAAAGACGCCAATGCTCTTGCAGAACGTGCCAAACGGTTTATCGTTGAGCTACCGCTCCGAGTTCCAAACTCCGGGCCGCGATCTGTCAGCCGCAAGGTGGCCCAACTTTGTGGTTCGACGGACGTCCGCTTCTTGCGATTTGACCGTCGGGTCTTGGGAATGCCGACAGGCAGCAGCGGATCGAGTTGAGACGACGGCGACCTACACGTACACGTTCAAAATCCGACCTGAACTTTCGAATTCGACCGTCCTCTGACCCGTCCGCGAGCCCTCGGTATGACCGAAACAGCGCTAACGTACCCCAAATCCCTATCCAAGTTTCACCTACCAACAGTGCCGCTGCTACGACGTACAGCCAAGTCGGCGGATAAGTCTGGGCTGTGTACCAAACGAAGATTGCCGCGGCTGCAAACCAGTGAAAAATCGCCAGGGCCGAAGAAATGACGAGAAGCAAGAAACTTGTGTGTCGGTGTCGGATGAATGCGCGGACCTGAAGATAAAGCACGACCAAAATATTAACTGCAATAACGATTGTCGATTTCGGCCTGACAGATTTGAACGCAGCCGCTGCAAATTCTCGCCAGTAGGCTGCGCTCGACGAGGAACTCGACCTCGCTGGCACGCTTATCGCAGAAGCTGCATGACGCTTCCGGTGCGATGTATTCGCTTTCCTTCTCAAGTGCGGTGGCCGCCGCATCAGCGTTGCAATATTCAATCTGTATGGATTCGCCGAGGTTGAGCGGTCGCGTGACCCACGCCAAATGATAGTGCCTGTCATCTCGCCACCGAAGACCCGTGACAACGAAGGTCGGCGCGGTCGGCTGAGGCATAAAACGATTCGCATGCGTGTCGACAGCAACATGCACACTTTCGTCATCAGCGACATCGATGACGATCGTCTCACTGCCTGTTTTGCGAATGTGGATCTGCATTTTCATGTTGACTCACTCGCGTAGGGCACGTAATAACAAACAACGGGGCCGGAACGGTTGGATGATGCCCGAAGAATAATATCCGACGACATCTGGCACTTCTTGCGCTACCGCTGTGCTGGTTAAACAAAGCTTACCGCACATGGCGAACGACCGTCTTGCTACCACGGATTTGTGCGGTCGAGCGCCCGGCCTCGGCCGGTTGCAGCCCGTCGCGCCCAGTGACTCGCGAATGAAGGCTGTGCGAGGGGTGAGCTCGCCAGTCTATGGCGCAGACCTTTTGCCACGCGCTACCAAAGTGCGTGGCCGCAATTTGCGCTCGCCCCGCATTACGTACACTACGTAAACCGTCTCACCTTTCCGCCGATAGAATATGCGGCACGGCGGTTCCACTATTTGACGGTAGCGACCGCCGCGTAGTTCGCGGGGTTTGGAACCGCTATCCGGGTGAAGAATCAACTGATCGACGTGCCTGAATATTCGCTGGACCAATTCACTGGCAGCCATCGGATTATCGAGCGCAATGTAATCGGCGATGGCGTCTAAGTCGTTTAAAGCCGGCTCGGCCCAGATTACTTGAGCCATCGTGACATGCGTTGCTTCGCCTGCGCATGGGTCACGATGCGACCATCCTCTACCGCCTTCTCACCCCGGGCGATCCCCTCCAGCATGCCGATACGTTGCTGTAAAGCATCATAGGCTTCCACATCGACGAGATAGGCAGCGGGCAGGCCGTGCTGAGTGATGAGGATGGGAGCTCCGTCCTTCTCGATATCTGCCAACAATTTCGATGCCTTTCGCTTCAATGTGGTAACAAGTTCTGTGCGCATAATGTGATAGTATAGTATCACTTCGGCCGCCTTCAAGGAAAAGCCTAGCAGTGCGGCAATCTTCCCTACGGCAGACGGACCGGTTCGAACGGCGGGAGGCTCGCAGTTCAGCGATTGCTACGTGCGATAACGGCCAACAGTATCCGGCAGCAGCCAGCCATCAGCGGGGGCAGTTTTGGGGGTATCGGCGAAATTGGTCTCCACGAAACCGCTTAAATTCCCGGCGTTTCTATAATGATTTCGGTTCCGTCCCCCGTAAAGATCGCCAAATCCAGAGCTGATCGTAGTGGGCGCTCCGTAAGCGTTGTTTGCGCTGTCGTACGGAATTTCCTTCACCGCATTGTGACTGTTATCCGCCACGAAGAGATTGCCACCCGCGTCGATGGCGATGCCGGTAGGATAGTAGAAGCCGGAACCTATGGTGATGGCTGCACCGTAAGTATTATTCGCGCTGTTGTACGGGATCTCTTTCACCGCGGAGTTACCCATGACAACACGAGCCAAACGTACGGCACTCCGGTCAGTCTCGGTTCCAACTTCAAGGCGGCCTTGGGCGTTTCTGCCGATGCGAACCGCAACGTGTTCGTGACGGGGCCTGGCGATAACACAGTCATCGAAATTCCGTTCGACAGCACGAACCAAACCTACGGAACGCCGATCAGCGTTGGCCCGTCTTTATCTGGTAACGACGTCGCTGTGGATGCAGGCGGCAACCTGTTCGTCGCCAACGGCGGAGTCACGGAAGTGCCGTACAACAGCGGAAACAACACTTATGGTACGGCGATCCCCCTTGCCTCGAGCGCAATTGGCGCTATCAGCATCACCGTGGATGCGGCAGGACATCTCTATGCGCTGGGTTCGGGCGCTGTTTGGAAGATAACACCGTAAGTGCGCCGCGACGGCCGGTGTCGCCTGGGGGGTATCTGGCTAAGCCGTCCCTGGGAGCTATTAAATTAACTACATCAATGCGTTAAAGTATTTTACTAGAACCTATCTCAAAACTCTGTGAATGCACAGATTCATAGGTAAAATCTATGCGTGCTACGCGTAAACGATGCGCAATGGGAGCTGATCCGGAAGCATTTTCCGGAGGAGCACTATCCCGACGATCGAGCGGGGCGCAAGCCCATCCCAGCGCGCAAGGTCCTCGAGGCGGTGCTGTGGATTCTCAACACTGGCGCTCAGTGGCACATGCTTCCCCAGTCCTATCCGAACTACAAGACGGTGCACCGCCGCTTTCAGCAGTGGTGTCAGAACGAAGTCCTTCGCGCAGCTCTCACGGATCTGGCGAACACGTTGCGCGAGCAGGGCGAGGTGGACGAGTCGGAGTGCTACATCGATGCCACGTTTGCATCTGCCAAGGGCGGCGGAGAGCAGATTGGCCCGACCCGACGTGGAAAAGGCGTGAAAATCATGGCGATAGTGGATCGCCACGGCTTGCCGCTGGCGGTCACGACGCACGCTGCGAACCATCACGAAGTGACGCTCGTGCAGCTGACCTTCGACTTCTACATGATCGAGGCGAAGCCCGAGAACCTGATCGGCGACAAGGCCTACGACAGCGATCCGCTCGACGAACGGTTGCGCTTGCAGGGCGTGGAGATGATTGCTCCGCACAAGTCCAACCGCACCAAGCGCAAGACCCAGGACGGCCGCCGGCTGCGCCGCTACGAGCGGCGCTGGATCGTCGAGCGTTTCTTTGCTTGGATTCAGTGGCAACGTCGGCTCCTGGTGCGCTGGGAATACTACCCGGTGAACTTCCTCGGTTTCGTGCAGCTTGCAGCCCTTTGCATCCTGCTCAAACAGTTTTGAGATAGGTTCTAGAAACTTTTGAACGCTGGCCATTTTTTGTGGCCTCCTGATGGTCATCGTACTTCTGGTAGCTCCCCGAGCGCTTCGCTGAAAGAACTCGCTATTTCACGCCAGCCAGGGCGCCCGGTAGAAGAACCACCTTTTGCCGGATTGCGAGCGGACCACCACCCATTTCTCTCCCCGCTTCGCAAAGACGTCCATCCAAATGAATTTGCTGTTGCTGTCCACTCCGTCAGCGCTGGTCCTTTCGGTGGTAGTGCCCTGAACCACGGCGACGTTGCCCAGCACCGTCACGTCCATGGGTCCGATTGCCAAGCACTCGATCTTGGACTTACCGTATTTCAGGTTCGCGAGAAAGCTCTCCTTGGTTGACGTCTCGCCCGCGTAGCCGAGCATTGACCAATCGTCTGCGAGGATCTGATTGAGCTTGTCGACATCGACGGCCTTCACTGCGTCGCCCCATTCCACTTCGAGTTGCTTGAGAGTGTCCGCAACACTCGGGGCTCTGCGAGTCAACTCGGGCGGGCTGGCCGAAACCAGTCCAACGCAAGCACAAGCGAACAGAACCGTCACCGTGAGCTTTTTCATCTATGGTCTCCGCCCCTACGCGCGTCCCACCTTCGTCGTCCGCTTTTAAATTCAGGGTCTTAGTGTAAGTCCAAGGACCGGAAGGGCCGAGACCGCTTACTGCACTGGGCTGTCGATTCGCTGCATTAATGAGCCGCCATCGCTACCTTGGCGTAGAGTGGGGCCATGATCGAGACCCAAACCGGTGTGCGTTCGCCCCGTTGGCTATGGATTGCTGCGATCTGGGGCGCGGGCGGGTTGTTCGACGCGAGTCAAACGCTACTGATGATGCACGCGGAAGGTGGGCATCACCCGTGGCTGCCAATCTTCGGAACCGAGCTCACGTCCTGGTTACCGTGGGCGGTGGCCACTCCGCTCGTCGTTGGTTTGGCCCGACGACACCCGATAATTCGCGGCATGAGCATACGAACGCTCGCCGTGCACCTCGCGGCTTTCGCCGCCGTCAGCGCGGTCGCCGAGGCTTGGTCTGCGCTGCTCCAGATACTCTTCAATCCCTGGGAGCATCGACAGCCAAAGACGTTCGTGGAAACGTGGAGTATGACGCTAGCCTTCCAAGCTCTCACGTTTCTGATCGCGTACGCGCTGATACTGACAGTTACATATCTGGTGGACGCCCGTGAGAGCATCGCCCGACAGATAACTGAGGCTGCGCGACTCAGCGAGGAACTCTCCAGGGCGCAGCTCGCGGCGTTGCGCGGGCAGCTTGAGCCTCACTTCATGTACAACACGCTGAATTCCATCGCCGGCCTGGTGCGTGACCGGAAAGGTGACGCGGCGGTGAGCATGATCGTCGGACTCAGTGAGTTCCTGCGTCGAGCTTTAGAGGATTCCCACCGATCGCAGGTGACGCTGGCCGAGGAAGTTGAGTATTTGCAGCGCTACCTTGACATTCAGAAGGTTCGCTTTGGAGAACGACTTCAGGTAAGTGTGGACATGCCGGCCGAACTACTGCGCGCACAAGTTCCAAACCTCCTGCTGCAGCCTTTGGTGGAAAATGCCATCAAGCATGGCATAGCCAAGCGCATTGCCGGAGGGACCGTGCGCGTTGCCGGTGCGTGCCACAACGGCAGCCTTTGCCTCAGTGTCTACAATGACGGCCCGACGTTAACTACGGATTGGCAGTCGACGCACAAGGGCGTCGGAATCGGCAATCTGCGCACGCGGTTGCAGATCTTGCACGGAAACAAGTCCGAGTTACAGATGCGGCGTGTGGATGCGGGCGGAGTGGAAGTGCTGGTCACCTTGCCTCTAAAGGAAGCCTGAATGACACTCCTCGACAAGCGACCGGCACGCATACACGCTTTGGTGGTTGACGACGAGTCACTGGCACGACGCAACCTGACCGTATTGCTACGCGGGGATCCGGACATTGCATCCGTCGCTGAATGCGAATCCGGGTTGGAGGCAATTGAGCAAATTAGAAAATCGAAGCCCGACCTGGTGTTTCTCGACGTGCAGATGCCCGAGTGCGGGGGCTTTGACGTGCTCGAATTGCTGGGCAGTGATCTGCCGTCGACCATCATCTTTGTGACGGCCTATGACAAGTATGCACTGCGCGCCTTCGAAGCAGGCGCGCTCGACTACTTATTGAAGCCCTTCGACGACGCGCGCTTCGCTCGTGCCCTGAATCGCGCCAAGGATAGACTCGCGCACTATGCGCGGTCGCGGCCCGGACCAGCGGAACGACTCGTGGTCAAAAGTCGGGGTCAGGCGCTGTTTCTGAATGTCGCGGACGTCGACTGGATCGAGGCTGCGGGATATTACGCCTGCGTGCATGTGGGTGCTGACACGCACATCATCCGTCGGACGCTGTTGGAGCTTGAGCGAGACCTGGGAGACGAAGCGTTTATCCGCATTCACCGCTCCATCATCGTAAACGTCGATCGGATTCGTGGCCTGGAACTCCAGAGCGGCGGTGAGTACGAGGTCGTATTGAAATCCAAGGTCCGACTGCAGGTGAGCCGGCGCTTTCGCAAGGGACTTCAGCATCGCATGTGCGTCCCCTCCTCATTGAAGATCAGCGTCTAGCCGTCTTTTGACGCCGTGCGGACGCCTGTACCGATGGCAGCGCCCGCTTTCGAGGGGTATCGGATCATACGCAGCCACGAAAGAACTGAAATTCTCGGCCTTCTCTGCAATGAAGGGGGCCGCGGTCGAGGTGGTTATGCTGTACCGCAGACCATGTATCACGGCGCGCCTACAGTGCAACGCGATCGCGACCCTTCAGTTTCAATACGGCCCTCGCTTCGTCAGGGGTTGCCGGCTCCAGACCCAGCTCTGCGAGGATGCGAACGATCTTCTTCACCTGATCGGCGTTGCTTGACGCAAGCTTCCCGCGGCCGATGAACAGGCTGTCCTCGAGGCCGACGCGAACGTTGCCGCCGAGCATGGCCGCCTGCGTTATGAGCGGCATCTGGTGCTTGCCGGCCGCAAGCACGGACCATACATAGTCCTTTCCGAAGAGACGGTCTGCTGTTCGTCTCATGAAGACCACGTTGTCGGAATCCGCGCCAATCCCGCCAAGGATGCCGAACACGCTCTGGATGAAGAGCGGCGGCTTGGCGATTCCCTTGTCGACGAAATGGGCAAGGTTATACAGATGGCCGATGTCATAGCACTCATGCTCAAACCGAGTGCCGTGGTCGGCAAGCAAGCTGTAGTTGCGCGCGATGTCTGCAAAGGTGTTCCTGAAGATGAATTTCTCGCTGTCTGCGATATAGGCTTTTTCCCAAGGAAATTTCCACTTCTCGAGCTTGGCACCCATGCCGTGGAAGGAAAAATTCATCGAGCCCATATTGAGTGAGCACATTTCCGGCGAGAACTTCAGCGCCGCGGCCAATCGCTCCTCGGGCGACATCTCGGGGCTTCCGCCCGTCGTCAAGTTAATGACCGCGTCTGTTGCCTCGTGAATGGCAGGCAGGAACTGCTGGAAGATGGCCGGCTTTCCCGTGGGAGCTCCGGTTTCCGGGTCCCGCGCGTGAAGATGGAGGATCGCTGCGCCGGCCGCGGCCGCGTCGATCGACTGGCGTGCAATATCCGCGGGCCTGTACGGCAGCGCATCGGACAAGGTAGGCGTGTGAATTGCCCCCGTGATGGCGCATGTGATGATCACTTTGCCGGTCACGTAGCCGACTCCTCAAATAGCGGCACCTGTGTCGTGTTCGGGCGGGTTTCCCTCAGGGCGAAGCACAACAACATACCGATGGCCATCGTCAGGATCGGAAGGCGAAGGATGTGTTCGATGCCGAATCGTTCGGCCACCAGCCCGCCCAAGATCGGGGCGAGGCCGCCGCCCAGCAATTCACCCGTCGCGATGACGACCCCGGAAGCCGTCGCCATCAACCGCGGGGGAACCGTCTCGGCGGCCATGGGTCCGACTGTCAGCGTGATCAACGCATTATTGAAGAAATGCACGGCAAACAAACATGCAAACAATCGGTCCACCGACGGTCCTATCGAACTTAGAAGTGTCAGGCAGACAAGCGTACCGATGCTCGAAATCACCATGACGGGCTTTCTTCCTATTCGATCCGAGAGCGCTGAAAGCACTATGGTCCCGATCATCGCGCCAAAGCCGATCGCCGACATCACTTTCCCCATCCGGTCCGTATCGAGTTCGAGATGGCTGAGGAGGTAACTCGGGAGAAAGGCACTCGTCGTGATCAGGCAAGTCAACCAGCAAAGCATGCCGCCCATCAGCAGACGGATGTTTCCGTAGCGAATGACAGTTCGCCAATCGGTGAAACTATTCTGCGGACCACGGTCTAGCGAGTTTACTGTCGAACTTTTCTGCGGAATGATGCGCCAGGTCAGCCAGGCGACGATCAGTCCGGGGACCAGAAAGAGCGAAAAGATATAGCGCCAATCGATGCCCTGTTTCAGGAGCACACCGACCAGCAACGGCGACAGGCCCAAACCAAACAGCACGAGCATGGTCTGCTGGAAGCCGACGTTGCGGCCATGACGTGTCGGCGGGGACAACTGAATGGTGGCGGCAATGCTGGAGGGAGTGAACGCTCCATCGGCAAAACCCATGACGAGCCTCACCAACACGAGTCCGGCGAGACCGGTAGCCAGCCCACTCGCCCCAATCAGCAGCGAAAAAACAACGAGAGACGCGACCAGCACGCGCCTTTGCCCGATCCGGTCCGATAGATTGCCTATGATGAGCGCAGCGACGCCCCAGGCAATCGCCAGGGCGCCGGTGATCGTACCAATGTCGCTGTAGCCCAGATGTAGATCCCGCGCAATCGTCGGGTACATGGTGGAGATGAGGAACCGGTCGATGCCGACGAGGCCAAATCCTAGCGACAGGATGAGGACACCGAGGACCTCGTGCCCGGTGACTGGCTGCGCCCTGCTCACACGGTCCTCTCGCGCTGCGCCCTTAGAAGATGTCTCATCAGCCTAAGTCGAGTTGCAGTCATTTCGTCCGCTGTCCACGCGCGAAACCCCTCTCCCGACTTGAAGCCGAGACGCCCGGCGGCGACATGCTCCTCGAGCAGTTCGTTGGGCCGATCATGCCGGTCGAGTGCTGGAATCATGGTCCGGTGGATATCGAGCGTCAGATCGAGCCCGACCAAGTCGGCATTTTCGAGCGGTCCCAATACCGGCAACCGCAGTCCGAAGCTGTTCTTGACGCACTCATCAAGCGTCAGGGCGTCGCAAACGCCCTCCGCGACCATGGCAATGGCCTCGCGCCACAACGCATGCTGCAGACGATTGGCCACGAATCCAGGAAGGTCCTTCTTGACGTGCGCAGGTTTCTTGCCGACGGATTGCAGCAGCGCCATGGTCGCGGCAATGGTGGCGCCCGATGTACCGATCGGCTGAACCACTTCCACCAGGGGAATGAGCGGCGCTGGATTCCACCAGTGCGTACCGACGATGCGATCTGCGGTGTCGAGTCCCGCCGCGATCCGACCGATTGGGATTACGGAAGTATTGCTCGCGAGTATCGCGCTCCGCGGCGCCCGTTCGACCAGTTCAGCGAAGATTGCACGCTTCAACTCGAGCTTTTCGGGTACGGCCTCGGTCACATACGAAGCCGCTGCCACCGCTGAACCGAGGTCCGCCGACGTCTCGAGTAGATCCACCGCGGCCGCATCCGCGCCCATTTGGGCCACCCCATCCCGCAACCGGTCGATGAGCGTGGATCGCGTTGCAGCGACGGATTCGACGACACATACCCGGTGGCCCGCGACGGCAAACACTTGGGCGATGCCGATCCCCATCAGGCCGCCGCCGATCACCACGATGCGGGGGGCGGGCATCATTCAACCTGCCGTGTATCCGCCGTCGGCGTAAACGATGTGCCCGGTGTGAAAGTCTGACGCTTTCGAACAGAGGAACAACAAGGGGCCGGCGAGATCCTCCGGCTCCCCGAGGCGGCCCAAAGGCACACGCGCAAGGAAGCCCGCTCTTACGGCCTTGGCCTTTTCGTCGTCCGCAAACATCCACGCCGTGAGCGGACTGCGAAACACGGTTGGCGCAATTGCATTCACCGTGATGCCGTATTTGCCCCATTCGCAGCCGAGCGCCTTGGTCATTCCGTCGACCGCGGACTTCGAGGTGCAATAAGCCGAGTAGCCAGCCGGATGACCGAGCTTTCCCCGGGCCGACGAGGTGAACACCACCTTCCCGCCGCGCCCTTGCGCGATCATCTGCTTGCCGGCGGAACGAGCCATCATCCACGCGCCCTCGACGTTTGCAAACATCACTTTTTGGAAGCGCTCAGGTTCCATATCGACGATCGGCGCAACATCGTTCATGCCGGAGGCAATGACTAGGATATCGATGCCGCCATGAGCGGCTAGCGCGCCGCCCACGATGGCATCGCAGTCCGCCTGGCTGGCAGGCCGTTTCGCGATCGCAGCAACATCGACGGCCGCTGATTGCAACTCGCCTTTCAGGAAATTCAATTCGCCGGCGTTGCCGGCCGCTATCGTGAGTCGCGCGCCCCCTCTTCCCAGGGTCGCGCACACCACTTTGCCAAAGGCGCCGGTGGCTCCCACGATGACCGCCGATTTGCCGGTCACGTCGAAGAGCCGGGACGGGTCAACGTTAGGGAGCGTCACGCGGCGGCCTTCGCAGACGGCATCACTACCAGCATGGCGGCCACCACGTTACCGGCGTTGCGGATCGCGCGCGCTTCGCCGGCCGGGATGAAGCAGCTGTCGAGCTTTCCCAGCACGTGCGTCGTTCCATCTGCAAGAGCGATGGCAACCTCGCCATCGAGGACGACGTAGATTTTACCCGATGCTCCGGTATCCATTTCGGCTCCGCCCCCTGGCAGAAAATAGCTCAAGCCGACCCAGGCAAAATCCGCCGAGCTCGCTTCCAATCCCTGCAGTCGCAGCGACCGCATGTCGAAATGTTTGGGCGCATCGTACCGTTGCGCATCGGCCAGCCGCTTGACTTGCATGACTCAGGCTCCCTTCCCGGTCTCGATGCGAAACGCTCCCGTCGGGTCGATGATGGCGACCAGCCGCACGATGCAACCGTCGCCCTTTTTCCAGCGCCACGGAAATGCCGCAAATGTCACTCGTTTGCCCGTCACCTTGTCGATGTCACCGCCGATATTCTCGAACCCGCAGATGCCGGCGGACAGTATCGCGTTGTGGCACGGCTCCCACTCGGGAAAGTCCTCAATCACCTTACGCCCGTGCAGTTTCTCGTATTCCTGGTTGATCTTCGGCAAAAGTCCATGGGGCGCGCCCGGCCCATGGGGACCGATCGCGGTGCCGAGGGGATGATCGAGCGCTTGGGTATCAGATCCGCACATCTTCACTTTCCGCTGCACGAACCACTCCCCGGCGTCCTTGTAGAATCCGGGGGAGTAGCCGTAATAATGCTGGTTGTCGCCGTAGTACCTGTGCCAGCCGGTGTTGACGATGGCGATGTCCCCCTCACGGATTTGCGGCCGCGCTTTTTCGAGATCCTCCGCAGTGATCACTTCCCACTTCTTCTTCGGAATTGAAACCACGACTCCGGTTCCGAAGAAATACGGCAACGGCACTTCGTCCATGAACGGGGTTCCCTGCACCACGTGCGCAGGCGCATCGATATGGGTCCCGGAATGCATCACGGTCGTGATTCTCTGCGTGAGTACGCCCGATTTCGACATCCCGTGCAGACGTTCGATTTTCACGTCCTCGAAATACGGCCAACAGGGTTGCCCCAGGCCCCAGGGATGGCTCAAATCGTAAAACTGCAGGCCCATTTTGTTCTGCAAGTTAGATTCTTCGAACTTGCATAACTCTTCGTTGCGCCAGTCGCCGTCTTGCCAGCCAGCCATATCGATCTCCTGTATCGTATCGTGGGTTTAATGTATCGGATTACGGTATGCTCCGACGGACAGTCAGTCAAGAGAGGAACGAAGCATGAAGTCGGCCGAACGCCCCGGCATTCAAGTGATCGCTCGCGCGGCGGCCATACTGCGCTCGCTCGAACTGGAGCCGGAAGGCTTGAGCCTGGGCGATATCGCCAAGCGCATCAGCTTGCCGCGCTCGACGGTGCAGCGCATCGCCGCAGCGCTCGGGCAGGAGCGGCTGTTGATGTCCGCGTCGTCGCAGGCCCGGGTGAAATTGGGGCCCGCTCTGGTGGCGCTCGGTGCGGCAGCCGATGTGGGGACCGAAAGAGTCGCGCGGAAGATCATGCAAGAGCTCTCCGCTCTGGCGGATGAAACCGTTGATCTGTCCATCCTGAAGGCGGACCGCGCCGTTTTCGTGGCGCAGATACAAGGCACTCAGCGTCTGGCGGCTGTATCCGGGGTCGGCAAAGCCTTTCCCCTGCACTGCACGGCGAACGGAAAGGCGTTGCTGGCGCTCCTGTCGCCCGAACGGCGCGCGAGTCTGCTGATGGGCCGTTTGAAGCGCCACACTAAAGCCACCGAAACACACCGGTCGGCGCTGGAAGCCGAAATACAGGATATCGCCGAGACCGGTCTCGCGTACGACATGGAAGAGCACAGTGTCGGAATATGCGCTGTTGGCGCCGCTTTCCGCGACTCGATGGGTCGCGAATTCTCCCTGTCGATACCGGTTCCCGCTTCCCGATTCGCCGACAAACGGCAGCAGTTGTCAAAGCTTCTGTTGCGGGCGCGAGCTGAACTCGTGGAGAGCTGCTGAGCGTTCGCTTCCGCAACACCCGCTATCATGGTGGGTGCGCGGCATCCGACCGCACCCTGGAGTGTTCCCGATGAGCGCCTTGAACATCGACCCTCGCTATCTCGCCAATCTACTGAGCGTCGCGAAACATGGCTCGTTCAATCGCGCCGCGACCGCTCGGGGAATCTCGCAGCCGGCGCTGTCGAATAGCATCGCACAGCTTGAAAGACGCCTCGGCGTGCAGGTTCTCGACCGCACCAGAAGCGGATCGCAGCTCAACGAGTTCGGTGAGATTCTGGTCCGCACCGCACAGGTCATCGACGCCGTAATGCGGCAGACCATCGATGAGGTGCGTCTCAAACGCATGGGGGTCGAAGGACCGTTGCGCGTCGGTGTGGTACCATCCCTCGCCATCAAATTCATGCCCCAAGTGATGGCAGTGCTCCTGAAACAACACGGAGCGCTGTCGATTACCTTGGTCGAAGGCCTCGACGATCATCTGCTTCCGGCCCTGCTGACCGGCGAATTGGATCTCGTGCTCGGACCTCTGGCGGGCATATTTCCGGCGTCAGCACAAATCATCGAGGATGTGCTTTTTGAGGATCCATTCAGCATCGGTGTGGGTCCGCGCCATCCTCTGCGAAACCGACGCTCCCTGACCCTGTCGGAGCTACGCGATTCGCCGTGGATACTCCCGCTTGCCGCCAACAGTTATCGCCGCCATATAGAGGCATTGTTCATGACGGAAGGCATCCCGTGGCCCAATGATTGCGTCCACACGAGCAGCCTGTCGCTGGTTGAGTCGATTCTCGCCCAGAGCGATCGCGTAACCATGATCACCCGCATGCAGGCCACGATGCAAAACACGTGGCGCATCCGATCGATACCGTTGAAGGGCGGCGGTAAACGCATTATTGGGATCAAGTGGCGCCGCGCTGGGACTTTATCGCCGCTCGCCGCCCGGTTCGTGCAGATCGCCCACGATGTGGCCCGTTCCGGAGCCATTTCGGACGCCCGGGTGAAGCGCGCGGGTGCGGGAGGTCATAAGCCAGGCGTATAACCTACTCACGTTTGCCCATTTGACTCGAGACCCAAGTCCGACGAGCCTATAGCATCATGGCCCCTGGCAATTCCGCGGAAAAAGCATCCGTGCGCGCCGTTAACGCCGTCTCCATTGGCGAATTGCGGCGGCGATGGACCGCGGTGCGGCGGCAAATGCGCGATCGCGACATCGACGCGCTGGTGCTGCAAAATTCGAGCGACTGGGTGGGTGGCTATATCCGGTGGTTTAGCAATCAGCCGGCGACGAACGGCTATTCGAGCACGCTCGTGTTTCCGCTGGACGGCGGCATGTCGTTGATCGATCAGGGACCGTTCGACGGTGCCCGCAGCGCCAGCGATCCGGAAATCGAGGCTACGGGAATTGCCCGGCACTTGACCACGCCCAGTTACCCGTCGGTCTACTACACCGGACGATACGACGCGGACCTTGCGCTGCGCGAACTGAGACGGCTCGGCGTGACGCGAGTTGGAATCGTCGCTCCCGCTGCGATGTACCATTCGTTCGGCGAGCGCCTGGTGCAGGCAGCGACGGGAATCGAAGTCGTCGACGCGACGGATTTCGTCGATCGCATCAAGGCCGTCAAGAGCCCGGAAGAACGGGATTTCATCAGGCAGGTGGCGGCCATGCAGGATGTAGTCATGGCTCGAGTCCGCGAATTCCTGCGGCCGGGATTGAAGGACTTCGAGGTCGCCGCCTATGCACAATATGTCGGTCAGGAGTTGGGGAGCGAACAGGGTATTTTTCTGTGTTCGTCCGCCCCCGTCGGCCGAGCCGCAAGTTTTCGGCCGCGGTCGATGCAGGGCCGCACCATCGAGCGCGGAGACGTCTTTTCGATCTTGGTGGAGACCAACGGTGCCGGCGGCTACTACACGGAACTGTCGCGGATATTTGTTCTGGGGCGAATTCCTGGGGAACTCAGCGCCGCCCATGCGGCGGTGCTCGACGCCCAACGCTACGCGTTATCCCTGCTCTCGCCCGGCGCCTCCGCGGCCGACGTATTTTCCCGCCTCAATGAATACCTTCGGCGGCTCGGACTGCCCGAGGAACGCCGGCTCAGCGTTCATGGCATGGGCTACGATATGGTGGAGAGGCCATTGATCCGGCAAGACGAGGACATGGCCATCGAGGAGAACATGGCCATAGTTTGCCATCCGGGCCTTTTCAACGAACAGATGTTCGTGCACAACACGGACGTCTACCTCATCGAACCGCAGGGCGCCTCTGCCTGTCTGCATCGGACCCCCAAAGAGATTTTCGAGATCCGCTGATCCTCGCTACATCGAAGGGCCCGGCCTCGCCGGCGGCTCAAACATCCCGGGCTGAGTTTCTTCGGCTATAAGTGCAACTTATAGCCTAGCCAGTTTATGCGATTAGACAGGCCGAGCGGGCCGACCGATCCTAGGACCCGGCGACGCGCCAGGGTCTTTCAGAGGAACAAGGTGGCTGCCAGGATCGTCTACATCGGCACTCAGGAGGCGGAGGCGCACGCCTTTGAGAAGCTGGCGGAGAGGGATTTTCCAGCGATCCATTTATACGCCACCGACGACCGCATCGACGCGCTGTCGCATCTCTCGGACGCGGAAGGGATCATTGCGCATCACTTTCAATTTGACGAAGCATTGCTTCAGTCGGCACCCAAACTGCGCTGGATACAATCTTTGACGACCGGAACCGACGGCATCTTGAGGCTTCCGAATCTGCGCCCGGAGGTGATCGTCACCTCGACCCGCGGAATGCACGGCCCACAGATGTCCGAACTGGTGTTTTTGCAAATGCTGGCTTTGTCGCGACGCTTTCCCATCATCCTGCGAAACCAGCAGCTGCAACGGTGGGAGCGCTGGCCTCAGCCCCTCCTCCTGAAGAAAACCATTGTGATTGTCGGCGTTGGGATGATTGCCGAGGCGCTGGCTTCGCGCTGTGCATGCTTCGGAATGACCGTCCACGGCGTCTCGCGGTCAAATCGTGTACCCCGCGGATTCGACAGAGTATATGGGCGAGCTGATTTGGCAACTGCAGCCGCTACGGCCGATTTCCTCGTACTTCTCGTTCCCTACGCCGCGGACACCGAGAGCCTGATCGATGCGCGCATCATCGGCGCGATGAAGCCGACCGCGTTTTTGATCAACGTTGCCCGGGGAGGGGTGCTAGATGAGGCCGCATTACTGCATGCCCTGCGCGATCATCGAATTGCCGGAGCAGCGCTCGACGTATTCCGCGAGACACCGCTGCCGCCCGGCGACCCGCTCTGGTCGGAGGAGCGGATCATCATCTCGCCGATGCTCGGGGGCATGAGCGACATTTATCTGGCTCAGGCCTACCCCATCGTCCGCGAGAATCTAGGTAAGTTTTTGACGGGTGACACCCGGTCGATGAACAACGTGGTCGATCGCTAGCAAGGCGAGGGAGAGGGCCCGGATTGGCGCCTTGCGCCGCGGAAACGAACAAGAAGCGTCTTTAAGGGGGAAGCGATGAACTACTCAATAACATATGACACGGAAACTTTGCGCGGAGTCGCGGCGGCTGTATTGACGGCAATGACGATGTGGAGCGGTGTGGCTCAACACGCACGCGCCGCAACGGTTGGCCCCGAGGCGGAAGACGGTGGACTCGAGGAGATCGTCATCACGGCCACGCGGCGTGAGACCACGCTGTCCGACACGCCGATCTCGCTCACCGCACTCTCCGCGGTCGAATTGGAGCGAGATCGCATCGTCACCATGGACGATGTGGCCCGCATGGTGCCGAGCCTCGTGTACATGCCGCAATCGGCCAGCGAGACCTATCTGTCGATCCGCGGCACATCGACGATCGATGATTCGACCGGGACCGACCAGGGTGTCAACATGTTTGTCGACGATGTGGTGCGATCGAGCGTCGCCGACCTACAGCCGGATCTGTACGACATGGAGCGCGTGGAGGTCCTGAACGGGCCGCAGGGCACGCTCTTCGGACGCAATTCGCTCGGCGGAACGCTTTCGCTCTATACCAAGAATCCGGTATTCCGCGAGGAGGGCTCCGCGGAAATCTCCTACGGCGAGAACAACCTGGTTGAAGCGAAGGGCATGTACAACACGCCTTTGATCGACAACGTGCTCGCAGCCCGCTTCGTCATGTCGGCGCATTCAAATGACGGCTATCTCAACGACCCTATCACCGGCACCGACGTGGGCAAGCTGAGCCGGTTCTCCAGCCGCGCGAAACTCTTGTTCACGCCGACCGACGATCTACGGGTTGTGGCCGGCTACGACTATCTCACCGGGCGCGGCGACTCCCCGGTCTGGGCACAGACCAATTTCACTCCCACCCTGGAGCCCAATTTCATCAGCGGGCCGACCCAAACCTCGCAGGCCGATCCGGGCAAGCGCGAGCAGGACATTTGGGGACTGACGATCCGAGCCGATTGGACCCAGCACTATGGCACGTGGACCGCCATCACCGGATATCGGCACTTGGATGTTCTCGACCGTACCCTCGAGACCGGTGATCCGCTCGATACATTGACGCTTCAAACCTACGAACGGGATCGGCAATTCTCCGAGGAGTTGCGCCTCGCCTCCCCGGCCGACCAGCGGCTGAGTTGGGTCGCCGGGCTCTACTATCTCAACTCCGACAAGGGACGGCCAATCAACGGCACCTTGAACATTCTCGACGGGGGTGCCGTCGCCCATGTGCAAAACAACGGCCTGCCCGGGGTGGCCTATTACGTTGCCACACAGAACACCCGCACATTGAGCGATGCCGCGTTCGTCGACGGCATTCTATCGGTCACCGACCAATTCAAGATCGATGCGGGCGTGCGCTACACGTACGAATCGAAGGACGGCTACGCGAACCTGAATCACTCGAATCATTTCTTCGGTCCCGCGATCGCCGGCGACTTCGCCAATTCTTGGACGGCGGTCACGCCCAAGCTCACCCTGAGCTACAAGCCCATCGAACCGCTGATGGTATACGTCACCGTTTCGAAGGGCTTTCAGAGCGGCGGCTTCAATACGCAGGGGGGAGACCAGGCTTCGCTCACCTTGCCGTTCAGTTCGGAGATCGTCTGGAACTATGAGGGCGGCTTCAAGTTCGACGGCCTGAACCACCGCCTACAGGTGAACGTGAGCGGATTCACGGACCGCTACTCGCAACTTCAGGTCATAGAAAATACCTCGACGCCCGCCGGCTTTTTCACAGCCACCACCAATGCCGGCGCTGCAACCGTGAATGGCGTTGAAACGGATTCGCAAGTTGCGCCCACCAATTGGTTGACGTTCGGCGTGCGCTACGATTATTTGACCAGCAAATTTACCAGCTACGTGATCAACAACGGCGACGGTACCTTTACCAACGACAATGGCAATCAAGTGCCCTTCATTTCGCGCAATCGCGTCACCGCGTCGGGCGATTTGCACACCATGATGTCAGGCCGCGGGCGTTTCGCCATCGGCGGCGACTATACCTACCGCAGCCCGTACTACATCACGCCCGGCAATACCACCGACACGCCGGCCTTTGTCACCTCGCTCACGGCTTGGCGCGGCCTGGTGAACATGCACGCCTCGTGGACATCGCCGAACGAACGCCACGAGATCGCGCTCTTTGCCGATAACCTGACCAACATCCACTATGGCACGGTGCCCGCGGATTTATCCGTGTTCGTCCAGACAGGCCCCGAATATGTTCCGGGCATCGATCGTCTATACAACATGCGGCCGGGTCCCTGGCAATCGATCGGGGTCACATTTCGAGAGAAGTTCTGAGCGGCGGTGCAGGCCGTAGCGACGCATGGCGGAATTCGCGATGAAATGTCGGTTGGTGGCGGGCGCGGGGGTGCTATCGCTAGCCGCCTGGGCGGGCGCCACCCAGACGGAGAATGTCGCGGTCGGGGACCACTATGCCATCCTTGCCTCGCTGCCGGGGCCGGATGGCATGTGGGACTATGCTGCGGTCAGTGGCGCGGATCGTCGGTTATATCTGGCGCAGAGCGAGAATATTTCGATACTGGACCTCGGCGGATCAGCCGCATGGACGGAAATTCGCGCGCCGGGTGCAACATGGCACGGCGTCGTGCCGGCGGAATCTCGCGGCTTGCTGCTCGCCACCAACGGCCAGACTCACGCCGTCGTGATGTTCGACGCGCGATCAGGCGAGACGGTTGCGACCGTGTTGACGGACCCGGGGGCCCGGTCGGCGCTAACCGGCAAAATGGCGCTCTTCGCCCGGCTCGCTGATCCGGACGCGCTCGCCGCAGACCCCAAAAGCGGCCTCGTCGCCGCTGTAAACGGGGGGAGCGGCGAGGTGGTATTCGTGAACGTGGATCAAAGGGCTGCCGTAGGGCGCGCCCACGTGGGCGGCAAGTTGGAGTTTGCGGTCGCCGACGGGAAGGGGAGTCTTTACGTCAACGTGCAGACCGCACACGAGATTGCAGTAATCGACACGCGGTCTTTCAAGGTAACGCGGCGCATCCCGATGCCCGGTTGCATCGAGCCCAAAGGATTGGCCTATGATCCAAGCACCGATTTGCTGATCTCAGGGTGCGATAATGGAATCGCCAAATTATTCATCGCCCAGACAGGCCAACCGCTCGTTAGCTTGCAAATCGGGCGCGGCGCCGACGCGGTAATGATCGACGGCGGCCGCCATCGCGCGTTCATCGCGAGCGGCGCAAACGCTATTTTGAGTATCTTTGATATCAAGGATCCGAAACACATAGTTCTCCTGCAAACCTTAACAACCGAAAATGGCACTCGGCTCGGTGCCGTCGACGCGCAGACGGGACTGCTCTATCTGCCATCCGGAAAACTCGCCCCCCCCGTGGCGCCACGCCCCTGGCCATCGGTGCTGCCGGGCTCTTTCCACGTACTGGTGGTCGGTTTGCGCGAACAGTCCCGAGATCGCTGATGAAGCGCCGCCATTTCTTGACCGGCGTGTGCGCGACGGTGGCTGCGGGGCCGTTGGCGCGGTACGACGCACGCGGGGCCGACTTGCCGCCCGTCAAACGCTACCGAATCGATATACATCACCACATCGCGCCGCCCGCCTACATCGATGAGATGAAATCGATGCTCTACGGCCCTACCCTGGGCTGGTCCCCCGGCAAATCGATCGACGACATGGACAAAGCCGGCGTCGCCACCGCGATCACCTCGATCACGACGCCGGGAGTCTGGCTGGGCGATGATCGCCAAGGTCGCCGAGTCGCCCGTGAGTGCAATGACTATGGTGCCAAGATGGTTGCCGACTACCCCGGCCGGTTCGGTATGTTTGCGGCATTGCCTTTACCAGATATCGAGGGCAGCTTGCACGAGATCGAGTACGGACTCGACGTGATCAAGGCGGATGGCATCGCCGTATTTACCAGCTACCGAGACCTATGGCTCGGCGACCCGCGATTCGATCCGGTCATGGAAGTCTTGAATCAGCGAGGCGCGCTCGTGTTTGTGCATCCCGACGCCCCGCTCTGTTGCCGCAACTTGTCGCGCGGCTTGTTCAACAGCGCCGTCATCGAGTACTCGACCGACACCACCCGCGCTATTGCCAGCTTATTGTTCGGCGGCGCCATCAGCCGCTTTCCCCGTGTCCGCTGGATCTTCTCGCACGGCGGAGGTACGGTTCCGTTCATCGTCGAGCGCTTGACCAGGCTTCCGCAAACCGATAAAAAATTGGCCGCTGCGGTGCCCGACGGGGTCTTGGCGGAACTGCAGCGATTTCATTACGACCTTGCGCAGGCCTCATCCCCGGCTGCATTGGCAGCGTTGACACGAATTATCCCGCTATCTCAATTGCTTTGGGGCACGGACTTTCCGTTTCGCCGAGGTGAAGAATACGTCCAGCAACACGTCGACTTTGGTTTCAACGAGGCTGATCTGCGCAGGATCGGGCGTGACAATGCGCTACAGTTGCTGCCGCGCTGGCAAATGGCGGGGGCATAAGACATGGCGACCGCAGAAACAGCCGCGCGCCGTGGATTCCCTTCGCCTCCCGCGTCGCTTGCCCTCGCCCTGTGTGGCGCAGCGGCGCTGTTTGAAGGATTCGACAATCAATCCATGGGAGTTGCCGCGCCCATGCTCTTTCGAGAGTTTTCCGTAGCGCCGTCTCAGGCCGGCATCATATTCAGCTCCGCAACGTTTGGCTTGTTCTTCGGAGCGGCCATTGGAGGGCGGGTGGCAGACCATATCGGGCGGCAGAAAACATTGACGATATCGTTGATGCTGTTCGGTTTGTGTTCGTTGCTCACCGCGGCGTCCGGGAGCTCTCGTATGGTCCTGATATCACGTCTTCTGACGGGTCTGGGTTGCGGCGGAGCAATGCCCGCCTTCATCTCCATGGCGTCGGAGGCGGTTGAATCCAACCGCCGCCTGGCTGCTGTGACACTGGTGATGGCGGCGCTCCCGCTGGGCGGAGCGTTGGCGGGGGTTATGGCACTCGGCGATACTCTCGGCTGGGGTTGGCGTCCTATCTTCGTCGTGGGTGGAATTGCTCCGATCGCGGTCGCGCTCGCCCTCCTCGTCACCTTTCACCGTTCGCCCCAGGCAAGAGGTGCGCAGCCGCAAGACCAACGGACCTCGCGCACCGTGCCAATAAGCACCGTTTTGTGGGCGGGGCGCACCGGCGCTACAACATTGCTGTGGATCGGCTTTTTTTTCACCCAGCTCGTGCTCTTCCTCATGGTCAACTGGCTGCCCTCCCTGATCATCGGTCTTGGCTTTACGCGCTCCGAGGCGAGTCTCGCGTCCATCGGATTCAATCTCGCCGGATGCTTGGGGGCTGCATCGCTCGGACGATTCCACGCCGGCCCGCGCCGACGTTTATGGGTCATCCTGACGTACGGAGGGATCGCCGTTGCCCTGCTGGGATTGCTCGCCATGTCTGCTTCGGGAAGGGCGTTTTCGGTCGCGATCATCGCCAGTTCGCTGGCAGGAGTCTTCATCGTCGGGGCGCAATTGATATTGTTCGCCCTCGCACCCCTCTATTACACCGCCGCCAATCGGGGTACCGGTGTGGGGGCAGCCGTGGCCGTGGGCAGACTGGGCTCGGTCGCGGGTCCTTTGCTCGCCTCAGCCGTCCTTACTGCGGGCAACGGCAGCGCGGCGGTACTGGCAGCCATTCTCCCTTTCGTGATTCTGGCGGGGGCGGCCGCCTTAGGGCTCACCTGGCAGGCGCAGAGCGGCGAATGAACCGCCGGGTGCCGGTCGAACGGGAGAAACAGCCATGCCGCTAATTCTGTATTACGCACCCATTTCCTGTGCATTGGTACCGTATGTTGCACTCACCGAGGCGAACGCCCAATTCGAGGTTCGCGTCGTCAACGTCCGCAATGGCGCGCAAATGAGCGCGGATTACTTAAAGCTGAATCCCAAGCACAAGGTACCGGTACTTGTGGCAGATGGCCAACCGCTTACCGAGAATGTTGCAATCCTGCAATGGATCGCGCGCCAATTTCCAGAGGCGCGTTTGCTGCCGACAGGTTTCGATGAATTCAAGGCGATTTCGCTGCTCGCCTGGTTTGCATCGGGAATCCATCCTCATCTGACGCCCAATTTGGCGCCGGAAAGGTATTGCGATGTTCCGGGCTCCGAGGACGGCGTCCGACGATGCGCTCAGCGCTTTTTGCTCGAGGGTTTCCGCATCGCAGACCATATGCTCCGGGAACGAGAGTGGTTTTTCGCCCATTTCACGCTCGCGGACATTTACTTCTTCTGGTGCTATCGGCGCGCCAATCTCTTTGACGTTGACACCTCGGAAATGCCGAACTGCCGCGGGCACTACGACCGGGTGCGGGGTCGCCCGAGCGTTGCGGCATTGCTGGCCTTCGAAGCAGATACGCTGGCACGGCTAAACCTCGAGGCAAGAGTGAGCTAGGTCGATGCTGCTTTCAGATCTATGAAGGATGGTGTCTTGAACAAAGTTAATCCGAACCGCTTGAAGGATAGCCGCCCGGAGGCCTTCAGCCGACGGCAGGTCCTGATCTCTGCAATGGCGCTGGGCGCCGATTGCCTTGTCGGCTCGTCGCGTACCCACGCGGGTGATAAGGCACCGGCTGCCCGAATCATCGATGTTCACCATCATTTTTTCCCCCCCGTGTTTCAGGAAGCCAGCGCGAAATTCCTGAAAGCGGCGTTTGGTGAGGTCCCGGCCGCGATCAGAGACTGGAGCCCGTCCGTGGATATCGAATCCATGGATCGTAACGGCATTAGCCGGGCAGTGATCAACACGTCCGCGCGTCCTCCTGAACCAGGTTCCGTCACGATCGATGCGTACCGTGCCCAGGCCCGGGAGGCGAACGACTATGCCGCCAAGATGGTTCAGGATCATCCGAAGCGCTTTGCGCAGTTTGGATTTTTGCCCATGCCGGATGTAGAGGGAAGCCTGCGCGAGATTGAGTATGTGCTTGACGAGCTGAAAGCGCCGGGCATCGGCATGATGACAAGCTATGGAAATCGGTGGCAAGGCAATCCTGCATTTGCCCCGGTGCTCGAAGAGCTCCACCGGCGAAAGGCGGTGGTATTTTGCCATCCGCTTCCGGCCGCCTGCTGCCGCGCGTTGATGCCCGATGTGGTTCCCAGAGAACCCCTGCTCCTCGAGTTTCCCTACGACACTGGCCGGGCGGTAGCGAGCCTTTTGATGAGCGGAGCTTTTTCCACCTATCACGATATTCGCTGGGTTTTCTGCCATTGCGGCGATGTCGTCCCGGCCCTTTCCGGACGAATGCGCAACTCGATTGCAGAGATGCCGGCGGAGGAAGTTGCGAAATTCGCGCCGCGAGGCATGGACTACGAGCTCCAACGGCAGTTTTACGACACGGCGGATGCCGCCTACGGCCCCAGTATGGCGGCAATCCAAAGTTATATTCCGGCCGCGCAAATCCTGTTTGGCACCGATTATCCGTACGTTTCAGTGGAGAGCAATTTAAAGGAGCTGCGCGAGCGCCATCTGGATGCGCGCCAAACGCGGGCGATTGAAACTGACAATGTGCTGCGGCTCATGCCACGACTCTCCCTGTAGCCAAGACCTATGAGCGGTCCAATCGAACCTTCCGCCTGGGGCATCAACCGCCGCGAATTCATTCACTCGATGGCCGCCGCCGGTGGCGGTCTCCTACTCGGTTTCGCCTGGCCGGCAGGGCGGCTCGAGGCCGAGCAAAGCGTGGCGACGACGCGCCTGCCGTCCGCGTTTTTGCAGATCGGAATCGACGATAGGATCACCATCATCTCCCCAGCCGTGGAAATGGGTCAGGGGGGCCACACGGCAATGCCCATGATCCTGATGGAGGAACTGGGCGGCGATTGGAATCGTGTGACGGTCCAGGATGCACCTGCGAGCGCGGTGTACAACAATCCAGTTTTCCACCAGCAATCGACCGTCGGCAGCTTTTCTGTCCGCGGCTGGTATGCGGAGCTGCGACGTGTCGGGGCGGCGGCACGCGAGATGCTGCTGCAGGCGGCGGCGGCCGATTGGGGCGTACCCGCCGGCGAATTGACCGCCGAGGGCAGCGTCATTTCCCACGGGCCGACGGGTCGCTCGCGCTCCTTCGGAAGCGTGGCATCGATGGCCGCGCGTCTGGCGGCGCCGCAGCAGCCCGCATTGAAATCGAGCTCCGACTTCCAAGTCATCGGCACCTCGCCGCGCCGCGTGGACCTGCCCGAAAAAATTGATGGCAGCGCCCGATTCGGAATCGACATGACGCTGCCGAATATGTTGTACGCCGCGGTCAAGACCTGCCCCACCTTGGGCGGTACGCTCAAATCGTTTGACGACTCCGCAGCGAAGCAAGCGCCGGGGTATCATGCGACGGTAGCGCTGCCAGATGGCATCATCGTGATTGCGGACTCCTACTGGCGGGCCCACCAAGCGCTTGCGCAGGTCAAGACGGAATACGATCTGGGCAAGCTTGCGGGTATGGACAGTTCCCGAATCGCGCAGATCCTGCGGACGGCCCTCTCGGATCCGGGCATCGTCATCCGCAGCGAGGGTGATGCGCCGGCTGCCCTGGCCGCAGCGCCCGAGACCTTGGAGGCCGTGTACGAGGTGCCTTACCTCGCGCACGCGTGTATGGAGCCCATGAACTGCACGGCGCGCATCGACGCCGCCGGTTGCGAGGTGTGGTGCGGCACCCAGGCACCGCAGGGTGCGCAGCAGACCGCCGCCAATGTGCTGAAAATTCCAACCGACCAGGTCCGGGTCCATACCACGTATCTAGGCGGCGGATTCGGGCGCCGCGGCGAATCCGACTTCGTCGCGCAGGCCGTGATTGCCGCCAAGGCCGTCGACCGGCCGGTCAAACTGATCTGGTCGCGCGAGGAAGATATTCAGCACGACTATTACCGACCGGTGGCGGCCATCCGCTTTCGCGCTGCCTTTGACGAGGAAAGAAAATTGTCGGCGCTCGATTGTGTCGTGGCGACCTCATCGGCGCCCACGAGAATCGGCGCGGGGCCCGCGTTCTACACTGGCAGCATCGCCGACTCCAACTATGCATATGCCGTTCCGAATTTTCGCGTTACCGGTCTCGACAAGGACATCGGCGTACGTTTCGGCTTCTGGCGTTCGGTCAACGAATCGCATAATCCTTTCATGCTCGAAGGGTTCATCGACGAAATCGCCCATCATCTCCATCAAGATCCCTATGAGTATCGACGTACTTTGCTGCAACATGAGCGCGGAAAGCGGCAGCTTGCCGTGCTCGACCTCGCTGCCGAAAAGGCGCGATGGCACGACCGAAGCGCTGGGCACGCGCTCGGCATCGCGGCGTTCGAAGCTTTCGGCAGCTACATCGCGACGGTGGCGGATATTTCCATGAGAGGCCAAGAGATCCGGCTGCATCGGGTCGTCACGACGATCGATTGCGGCGTGGCCATTCACCCCGACAACATCCAGGCGCAGCTCGAGGGCGGCATGGTCTACGGCCTGACGGCGGCGCTTCGCGGAGAAATCACCCTCGCCAATGGGGCCGTCGAACAATCCAATTTCACCGACTACCACATGCTGACCATGGGAGAGATGCCGCGCGTCGAGTGCTTCGTCTTGCCGAGCACCGCGGCGCCGGGCGGCATCGGGGAGCCGGGGACCGCGCCGATCGCCCCCGCGCTCGCCAACGCCATCTATGCGGCAACCGGCAACCGGCCGAGGTCTCTGCCGCTGTCGAAACAGGGGCTGACCTACTCTGCCCAGAGGGCTTGACCATGTTACAGCTAGAAGTCAACGGCAAAACGTATCCGGTGGACGTTGAACCCGACACGCCTCTGCTCTGGGTGCTGCGCGACAAGCTCGACTTGACCGGCACGAAATTCGGCTGCGGTATCGGTGCCTGCGGGGCGTGTACCGTCCTGATGGATGGCCAGGCGGCGCGCTCATGCATCGTGCCGGTCAGCGCAGTCACCGGCAAGGCCGTGACGACCATCGAGGGGCTGTCGAACGATCGATCTCATCCGGTTCAACAAGTCTGGCTTGCCGAGAGCGTTCCGCAGTGCGGCTATTGCCAATCGGGCATGATGCTTGCCGCCATCGCGCTGCTGAAGCACAAGCCGCAGCCGACCGACGCCGACATCGACGCCGCCATGACCAACATCTGCCGCTGCGGAACCTACAATCGCATCCGTCGAGCGATCCACGCTGTCGCGCGGAGGAGCAATCGTGTCTAGCAGGGATATCCATCGACGCGAATTCGTCGGGGGAGTATTGGCCGGAGCCGCCGCGCTTGCGGCGCGGCCGGTTGCCGCCGCCCAGACGCTCGAGCCAAAGGCCGCGCCACTGCGCGACAAGATCACGCTCGAGGAGCATTTCGTACTGCCGAGTTCCCTGGGCACCACGTTCCATCCACTCGGCCTGACGAGCGAGACCTGGCGGAACATCGAGGCAAAGCTGCTCGACGTGAACGAGCAGCGCCTGCCGCAGATGGACGCCAACGGCGTTGGGATGCAAGTCGTGTCTCTCACCGCGAACGGTATTCAAGGAGAAACGGATCGCCAGCGCGCGATCGATCATGCTCGGGCTGCGAACGATTGGCTGGCACAAAGGTTCGTCGCCGCTCACCCAACGCGCTTTACCGGCTTCGCGGCCGTGGCATTGCAAGATCCGGCCGCCGCCGCCGCGGAAGCCGAACGCGCAGTGACGCAACTGGGCTTCAAGGGAGTACTGGTCAACGGTGCCAGCAATTCCGGAGACTCAGATCACGCCGAATACCTCGACCTGCCGAAATTTGCGCCCTTCTGGGAGCGGGTCGAATCGTTGGGAGCACCCGTGTACCTGCACCCTCGGACGCCCCTCCCCAGCCAACGTGTGATCTACGAAGGGCATGACGAGATGATGGGTCCTATGTGGGCATTTGGCGCAGAAACGGCGGCCCACGCCTTGCGCCTCATCACGAGCGGATTGTTCGATCGATATCCTCGTCAGCAAATGATACTCGGTCATATGGGTGAAGGCTTGGTCGCGATGATGGCCCGAGCACAACGACGCTTTGAATACGCCCCCTGTGGCAAGACGCTGCGCAAGCCGCTCGCACAGTATTTGCGCGATCACTTCTATATAACCACCAGCGGGAATTTTCACACTCCGACCCTGAATAATGTCATCGAGGAAATGGGAGTCGACCGGGTGATGTTTTCCGTGGATTACCCATACGAAAGCATGTCTGAAGGGGCAACCTGGTTCGACGAGTGTCCACTGGACCGCGATGCGCGCCTTAAGGTGGGGCGGTTAAATGCGAGCGGTTTGCTAAAAATTAATCCGGGGTAACCCCCTTGCCCTCGGGCACCGATCCTGTGCCGTGCGGATAGAAGTACCTCGACATTTATGTAGCCCGGCATTTCATAACAGCTGCCGGCACCCCCGCCCCCCGGGCCGGGACAACCTTACCGGCCGCTTTTCATGCAGAAACATCGCGTCGCGAATGAGGGACCGCTGCGCCGAATTCCTCGTCGAAGCCCAGCCCGCAGTGCGGGCACTTCCCGAACTCCTCGGCATGCTCCAGGAAGTCACCGCGGGCTCGACTGGTGATGGCGACGGAGTAGCGATATCCGAAGCGGCCGAGCGGCCCCTTACATCGCGGGCACGGGATCCCCGTTGCGCGGATGTGCATGAAGCCCCCGAAGACGACGAAGGCCGCGGGCCCGACCCAAGCGCGACTCGATGCCCAAGCCCATACGGCAACGCACGGGACTAGGACCGCGATCATGATCCAATTGTCCCGCCTCGTCCGAGCATCGAGGTACTGCCGCAACGTCATGCCGTGGGATTGTGCGATCGACGGTTGCGCCGTGCATCGACGTGGATCACAAAGTGGGCCGCTCCTGCGCCTTCCTATTGCGCTCCGCCGGGTGTCGCGTGATGCGTATCGACACCGATCGGCTCATCCAACCGCAGCCCGCAGTTCGGACACTTGCCCAGACGCTCGATCTGCCGGTTCGCGATGTCCCGAACCGGTTGCTGAAACCGGCTGCCCAGTGCCGCAGTTGTGACCGCCCAATACCCGAGTGCTCCGAGACGCGCCGAGCAGCGTGGGCAACGGATAAGGCGGAACAGGTACGGACCAAAGAGGAACATGAGCATTAGGCCCAGCAGCCCCACCATCGGAACGAGAATGCCGCCGATCGGTGCAAACAAGTAAATCGCGCCGGCGACGGCGATGACATAGGAAACGCTCAAGAGCCAGTACCAAGTCTGGTACTTCGCATCAGCAAGGTATTCCCGCAGCGTCATGGCGCGGAGCATTTCTCCCATGCCCGAAGTGTAACGCCGCTGGCCGCTCGTGCCGAGCCGCCGGTGTCTGTGGCACAGCATTTGCCGTGATGACGGCAAAGCCACACCAAAGTGTCATCGACAAAACGCCCACGGATGTGCAACCTGGCGAGTATGGCTGAAGTCGGTGTTTTCCGCGTCTATACAAGGTCGATCCGACCTTGAGCGACAGGGGTAGTCCATGACTCAAAAATTTAAAGTCGGCGATCGCGTTCGCTGGAATTCTGAAGCCGGCTATGTATCCGGCCGGATAATCGATATCCACACTCGCGATACGGAGTACAAAGGCTATGCGCGCCATGCCAGTCACGATGAGCCTCAATTCGAGATTAAGAGCGACAAAACCGATCACATCGCCATGCATAAGGGGTCGGCGTTGCAGAAAATTGACTGAGGACCCACGGCCGAGCGTCCTGCCACTTGGGTTCAGCACGACATGACGATTCCCTCGACAGTCTGGACTATCGGACATTCGACCCGCCCGCTGAACACGTTTCTGCCGCTACTCGAACACTATCGGATTGAGGCTGTCGCGGATGTGCGGCGCTTTCCAGGTTCGCGACGACAACCTCAGTACGCACAGGGGCCGCTGGGCAGTGCGCTTACCGAGGATGGCATCACCTATCAGTGGATTGTTGCACTCGGCGGACGCCGCCGGCCGCGGCCGGATTCCCCGAACACCGCGTGGCGCAACCTCCAGTTTCGCGGTTATGCCGATCACATGTCCGGCCTGGAGTTCGAACAAGGCCTGCACGAACTGCTCGACGTCGCTCGCCGACTTCGAACGGCCATGATGTGCGCTGAGGCAGTATGGTGGCGCTGCCACCGAGCGTTGATCGCGGATGTGTTGTGCGTGCAGGGTATCGAGGTGGTGCACATAATCGACGGGACGCGCGCCGAGATGCATCCATACACGTCGCCGGCGCGTATCGCACATGGCCGCCTCAGTTACGTGCCCACAGAAGGCAGGCCGCTGGCCGAGGAGCGCGAGCTAGCGAGTAAGCAACGGCTGAATTCGCCTGCGTAGCTCGGGAAGTAAGTGCTCTTCGAACTCGGGGTTTTGTTTCAGCCATGGCGTGTTGCGTGGCGAGGGATGAGGCAGCGGAATGTAAGTTGGGTAGTACTCCGCCCATGCACTCGTTGTTTTTGCCAAAGACTCCTTGCGGCGCTCGCCGAGGAAATGGCGCTGGGCGTACTGACCTATGAGCAATGTCAATTGGATGAGTGGTAGCCTGGTCAACAACTGTTGGAGCCATAATCGCGCGCACTCAGGGCGTGGCGGTAAATCGCCGCCCCTCCCTCGACCCGGATAGCAGTAGCCCATCGGGATTATCGCGATGCGCGACTGGTCGTAGAATTCCACTGCAGTCACGCCCATCCACTCGCGCAATCGTTGTCCGCTACGATCGTTCCAGGGAATACCTGTTGTATGCGCGCGCACGCTAGGAGCTTGTCCGACGATCAGGATTCGCGCCGTCGTGCCTGCTTGCAGCAGCGGCCGCGCTCCCAGCGGCAAAAGCTCATCGCAAACACGGCAAGCGCGCACCGCCGACAACAGCAACTCGAGCGTATGCTGTTTTGAATCTACCACGTTAACAGGTCCGCTGAAGGGGCGGTATGTTGCTACCGAGAGCGCCCCATTACTTCGCCGTCTGGGCCGCTTTTTCGATGACCCCCGCCACCTCCTTAGGGCGCAGCAGAAATATAGGGTGGCTTCCGGAGAGCTCGAGCGTCTCAGACTTGGCTCTGCGGGCCATGAATCGCTCAAGGTCAGGATTGATCTGGCGATCCTTCTTTGGAATCACCGCGAAGCTCGGTTTTGTTGCCCACGCGGCAACCGTCACCTTGGCGTCAAAGGAAGCGGCGGCGATCGGCACCTGTGAGATAGCCATGAAATGGGCAGTGGCCTTAGGCACACCTCCCGCAAAGTCGCTGCCAAACGCCTCGGGATTCACGTAAACGAATCCATCGCCTGCCGGAACGACGCTCTGGCCACCCGCAGGCGGAATCTTCCCTTGTAACCCGCCCGCAGTCTCGCCGATGTCCGGCTCGAACGCTGCCACGTACACGAGACTGCGGACAGACGGCCGATCACCCACTTCAGTGATGATCATTCCAGCCCAGCTATGGCCCACCAGCACGCAAGGACCCGCACGATCTAGGACGCTGCGCGTGGCGGCAAGGTCGGCATCCCACGACGTCAACGGCTCCTGAACGACGTACACGGTGTAGCCGTCGTGTTCCAGGATGGTCGCGACTGGCCTCCAGCCGGAACCGTCGGCGAACGCGCCGTGCACCAGGACAACATTCTTTACACCGGCGAAGGTGAGCGGTGCCAGACCTATGCCAAGTACAGCAAACATAACCGATAGTGTTTTCATTCTGGCCTCGGTGATTGGGAAACCGGTGCTATGGGACCACGCGGATCCCCGCCCCCGGTATCGCACCATGGTATTGGTGAGCCGCAGGGAGCGCGCGCTCAGCGAGCAGCCCGCTCAGTTCAGGCTGCCATACGCAGTGCGATGAGCGTCAGCCGCGGTCCTCATGCTCGCGCTTGCGCGTCGCGACACCTTTGGCGGCCGCCTCTTTGCGGTTCTTCTGCGGATGAACGCCAAGTTCCCGCCACGATGCCTCGGAAAGCTCGACGTTATAGTACTTTGCAGCCTGCTTGATGTTCGCGAAGGCCAATGCGCGATCTGCATCCGAGACGTCGATGACTTGATCGAACCGGGCGACAGCATTGCGCACGTGCTGCGCGTCGGTCAACGGCTCCTTCCGTTGGTTCGGAAAAGCGTACACCGTGTCCGGCAAGTCGCTCTGCGTCGTAAGCTGCCCTTGTTTCTCGTGAGGTTTCCAAGTCGTACGCATAGGGAGCTCCTTACTTTAACTTCCAGAATGATATCCCTTTCTGCACTCGCAAATACATTGCACGATAGTTCGGGTCCACCAAAAATATGCGGCCGTCCAATCGTCGCACCTTACTTCAAAGGCGCTTCGCTCACGAAGTCCCGCTGCACGTTCTCGAAGTGCTTCTGACAGAAGGCGTCGCAGCGACCTAGCGCATCGGAGGCCATCATGGGTCGAGGAAGACATGCGAGCCACGCTTGCGACCGCCAGCGTGGCTGCACGCCTAGAGAAGATCTCAAGTGCCTCGAGATCAGTGTCCGAGCACCACGCCGGTCGCCGGGTCGAGAATCAGCCTCGGAGCGCGGTGAGCATCGCGGAAATCGAACATGCCGTTGAGCTTTCCGGCCTTGGCATCGGCCGAATTGGCGCCGATCCGGCCGAGATCCCAGTTATCTTCGATGAAACGCAGGATCGAGGACTGGTCGGTGGTGCGATGATCGACATAGTTCTGCTTCGCGTACGGCGAGATCACGATCAGCGGTAAACGCGGACCATAGCCGCAGCGGCCCTGAGTCGCGGCGCTCGCTGAGCCGCAATTGCCGGGCGCCACCAGCGCATCGTCTGATACCGCCGACTGATTCACGATCGGTCCGAGTACGTGGTCGTACCAGCCGTCGGAGTCATCGTAGGCAATGATGATGGCGGTGTTATCCCAGTACGGGCTGTTTGCGATCGCGTTCACCACGCTTACCACCCAATGCTGCTCGTCGATCGGATCGGAATAGCCGGGATGGCCATCTTGGTAAGCCGCAGCCTTCAGATACGTTACGGCCGGCAACCGGTCTTCACCGAGCGCCGTCCAGAAGGCGCTCAAGTCATACTGGTGATTGGCCCCGTCGGACGATGTGCCGATGAGCGCTGGATCCGACGGCGCCACGTGGTGCGGGTTTTGCGTGCTCTTGTAGTACTGGAACGGCTCGTGGTGCGGGATGTAGTCGCCTACCGTCTCGACCGCATCATCGCCTGCGAGGCCGGCGTGGTGCGAGGCGCAGATGGCGCGACCCTTGGCGTCATAGCCCGTGGGTGCGAAGCCACCCTGGAACCAGCCCCAGCTGATGCCCTTCGCGTTCAAGAGATCGCCTACGTTGGTGCCGGCAATCGTTACCAAGGTGGTGGTCTGCAGACCTGGATTGGTGAACACGCAGTCATCGTCCCCCGGCCGCGGATCACCGATCGCGGCTCCGCTGGTCGCGCCGTTGGCACCGTTGGCGATGGATCCGGCTGCGCTGGCTGGTTGGCCGTTGGGCTTGAGCGGTACGAGGGTCGCGGTCGCGGTCGTGCCGGCGATCAGATTTACCGCGCCGACGGTGGAGGGCCCGAACATCGTGCCATATGAATTGTCGCTCAGGGCGAAGTGCTGGGCATAATTCCACATGGCCGTCACCGTGTTGCCGTCGAAGTAGCCCATCACGACGCCAGGCCCCTTGCCGTAATCATTGCAGGGTGAACTGGGCGAGGAGCCCGAGCCCGTCGCCTGTGGGAATTGATCCATCAGGCCGTGATCCGCAGCCTGCTGCTCCGGGGTGTAATCGTGATTTTGGTCGCAGGTCACCGACAGCACGCCGGTGTCCATTCGAAACGGCTGGGTGCTGTTCGGATTCTGGTCGAGCAGCCCGCCGCTCAACAGATTGTTGACGCGCGGCGTATCGGCCGCGCCGCGGAACGCGGTCTCCCCCGCGGGGTTGGTTGCGTACGGATAAGTTCCAAAATAGTGATCGAACGAGATGTTCTCATCGAAGATCACGATGACGTGTTTGATCGGCGTAGTCGTTTCGGCTGAGTCGGCTGAATTTGCCGCCAAGACGCCGATCGGAGCGGCCAGCACACCAGACGCGATCGCCACCGCCGCTGCGATGTGAGTTTGCTTGCAGAGCATGTTAGTTCCCCTGGTTAAGTCGAGTTGTTGCCCGTGACGCCAACCGCAGCGGTGCGCAAGCCGCGAGGGGCTAGCGCACGATCTCGGGAACCCCTTGAAGGGTGGCGGAAATGTACGGTGCGCCTGTTACTGTTCTATGACAGTGGGTCGAATGCAGGCAGCATGCCGAAGTCCGGTCAAGATGCGCTGACCGAGCGTTGCGTTTTAGCGACGCACCTGTTGCCTGCGCGGCTCGACGCGGATCACGCCCATCATGCCGCCATCCTCGTGCTCGAGCAGATGGCAGTGATAGACAAAGGTGCCCACCGCATTTGGATCACGAAAGTCCATACGCAGCCTGACGCTCGGGTACTGTGCGCTCTTGCCGTCCCAATACGCCACATTGACGGTGTCGCGCAAATACGGCTCCTGCAACGGGATGCCGTTCCACTGCTCGAGCAGGAAGTGGATCTGATGAATGTGGAACGCGTGCAGCTCCATGGTACGGTTCTCCACGATCCAATCCTCAACGTCACCTTGGCGCACCACGACATCGGGCATCTTCGAGCTCGGATCGAAAAGCTTCGGCGCATATCCCTCTAGCGTGATGAAGAAGTCGGTTCGACTATGGGGATCGCCGGGGTCGTGCGGACGCTCCGAGAAGTACAGCGTGCGCGTTCGCACCGGCTCGACATCCCCCAACCAGCGCCCACGAGACCCTCGTAAGGGTTGCGGCGTCGAATCCAGATGCTCCGTGGCCGGCGGTGCATCCGGATCGGTGATGATGCTCGCCAACGGCCGGGTCGGGTCATTCTCACCGGCGGGACCCGTATCCACGGTGCGCGTCACCAAGCTCGCCTTCGCGCCGGGCGGCGGTGACGTGATGATGACTTCAATTCGACCCGCCGGCGGGATCAGCGCATGGCTCTGCCACAGCGCGCGCCGCCGCAGGTCGCCGTCCTCATTGATCGGGACACCGTCCAAGGCCACCACCCCCAACGCTTGAAGCTCATCGTTGACCAGCAGCTGCAGATCGAGATAGGTAATCGCCGAAGCGTTCAGGATGCGCCACAGCTGCCGCTCGCCGGCGCGCATGCGGATCTGGGCTGGCTCGTAACTCGGAAACGGCACCGGCACGAAATTGATCGAGAGATCCTTGGCCGGTTTGCCGCCACCCGTACCGGTGTTCAAGATGTCGCCTTCCGGATCACGCATCACCATGGGTGCCGGCATGGAGCTGGTTTGCACCGGGATGGCGTCCGGATGGATCAGCTCCTGATCTCGAATCACGAATACCCGCTCGGGCAAACCCGCGAGCGATGGAATCGCCAGATCGAGGCCCTCGACGATCAAGGCCCCGGATGCGCCGCCGAGCACCTGCGCGTTGGTGAATCCATGGACGTGCGGGTGATACCAGTAAAGACCCGGCGGCTCATTGGCGGGAATCCGAAATCGATACTCGAATGGCGTGGGAGCGGGCGCGATGAGCGTATGTAGCACATCGTCCTGATGACAGCGCGCCGGCACCGACAAGCCATGAAAGTGCAAATTGGTTATCACAGGACTCATGGCCGTGGCGGCGCATTCGCCGGTCGCGGGGTGTGTCGGCATCGACGGCGCGGAAGCCGCCGGCGCTGCCGGCACCAGCTCGTTCTTGAGCGCGAGGATGAGCAAATCGCCACGCTGCACGCGCAAGGTGGGCGCCTCAGCACCTTGCGGAGTGACATAACAGTAGTGCATCTGTCCGTCAGCGCCGGGGCTGCTGCGATAATCTAGTTCAACGCGCAGCACGCCCCGGACGCTGCGCAACGCCGGCGGGTCACTTACCAGCGCGCCCACCTCGGGGCGGCTCGGGCAGCTCGGCGCCGGCTGCGCCTGAATGACGCCCGGCAGCAGCACTACAGCCAGGAGACCGAGTCGCCCGCGCCGGGCGACCCGCGCGTCCCGCTCGCGGCTCATCTCGAACTCAAATGCGCCGAAGGGCTCGAATAGACCTCTCGCCCATCGAGGTAGGTGGCCAGCACCCGGGTGTCGTGCAGATCGAACAGGTCGATCGCGAAGATATCCCGATCAAGGACGATGAAGTCGGCACGTTTGCCCTTCTCGAGACTGCCGGTGGTGTGCTCCTGTTTCAGCGCGAAGGCCGCATTGATGGTGTAGGCATCGACGACATCCTGGAGGCCGATGCTCTGTTCGGGCAGGAGCGCGTCCCGGCCCCGAGCCTCGCGGCGGGTAACTGCGTGCTCCATGGCCTCGAAAGGATTGAAGCTGCTCACTCCCCAGTCGCTTCCGCCGACGATCAGCGCGCCGGCATCCTGTAGCGAGCGCGCCGGATAGAGATGTAACGACCGCTCAGGCCCTATATAAGGCATCGTCGCCTTGGTGATATAGGGATCGCGTTCCGCCCATAGGAGCTGGAAATTGGCAATGACGCCAAGTTCCCTGAAACGCGAAAAATCTGCCGGATCGACCAGTTCCAAATGGGCGATCTGATCGCGGTTATCGAGCATGCCGTTCTGCTGCCGCGCATGGGCAAACGCATCGAGAGCCGAGCGCACGGCGCGGTCGCCGATCGCGTGCACGTGAATCGTGAAGCCGGCGGCATCCGCGGCGCTCACGATGCGATCCAGCTGATCCTGCGTAAAGTACGTCGGCCCGCGATTGCGGGTCGGGCGGCCGGCTCGATCCAAATATGGCGCAAGCAGAGCAGCCGTCTGCGAGGGATACTCGATCACCCCGTCGGCGAAGATCTTGACCGCATCGGCGCGCAGGAAGTCTGGATCGACCGCCCATTTCTCTCGAAAAGCGCTCGCGTCGGCGATGATGGCATCGGCCATCCGGTCGGTCTCCTTCAAGCCAAACGTGGCTCGTACCCGCATGTTCAGCCGGTGCGCATCGTAGAGCCGCCGGTACAGCTGCATGTCATGGTCATCGGTGTCGGCATCTTGTACCGATGTGATCCCGGTCGCACGCATGCCGGCCAATGCCGTATCGAGTTGCGAGACCTCGAAGTCGAGACTGGGTGCCGGCTTCGCTCCCAAAGCGATCTCGGCCGCGACGTCCCGCAGCGTGCCGGTGGGATTGCCGGAGGGGTCGTGCTCGATTCGGCCACCCGCCGGGTCGCGGGTCGCGGGCCCGATGTTCGATGCCTTGAGTGCGGCCGAGTTCGCCCAGACCGTGTGGCCGTCCGAGCCCTCGAGCAGCATCGGGCGATCGGGCAGCAACGCATCGAGCTCGTGAAGCGTGAGGGTCAATCCGGACGGATTGACTTGGACGACTTCGAACCAAAGCTTGCCCTCGGCAGGCTGCCTCCGCAGGCATGCCGCCACCTTGACCTTGATTTCCGCAGCCGCCAGCATCTTGTCTTCAAGGCTGCACTTGTTCTGATCCTGCGCGCTCTCGGCCGGATGGGTGTGCGCGTCAATGATCCCTGGAAGCACCACTCGACCCGCGAGATCAATGCTCCGAGTCGTTGGCCCCTTGAGGACACTCACGTCCTGATCGGGGCCGACGGCGATGATCGTGTTGCCGCGGACGGCGAGCGCCTGCACGACGCCTCGGCTCGCATCCTCGGTATGAATTCTGCCGTGAACGAGAATGAGATCGGGGGGTTGATCCGCAGCGCAAGCGGCGGCTGTGAACCCGAGCAACAGGAGTAATGCAGTAGCGGAGGAGTTAATTTTCGGAAGCTCCCTTGACAAGCCGTCTATTTCAGATGCGGCATTCGGTTTTTGGCCTCGACCAGGCCGCCATCGACCAGCACGATCTCGAATTCGGCAGCACCTATCCGGTATTTTCGCACCTCCTGGTAGGCAGCACTTTCATACCAGCGCGTTGCGTGTTCCATCGAGGGAAACTCGACCATTACAACGCCCTCCACCGGCTCATGCGCTTCGAGCGGTTTGACCCGTGTGTAAACCGCGAGCAGCTTGGCGTCGAAGCCTGCGAAGGTCGGCCTTGAATGTGCCCAGTATTGCTCGAGCCGCGCCCGATCAGAGACGCCTCGACAAATCGCAATGAGGTATGCGGCCATGACTCACCTGGTCGGTAGGTTGGCTTTGAGGGTGACGGTACTCATATCTGCGATCGATCAGCCGAACGTGAAATCGAACGCCGCGACGCCCGGATCGAGAAATTCGATCTCGAACTGTCGATCCGCGATGGGACCCGGTTGTCGAATCAGCTGATACATCCGCGATGGTTCGGTAACCGTGCCATTGCCTTGGGCATCGACATCCGCTCCGTGAGCGACGCCGGGCGACTGTCCGTCGATCAGCACCCGAAAATGCACCGAAGCTCCCGGCATTGTCGGACCCATGATGAGATTGAGATCGCGGGCATGAAAACAGTAAACGATGCGCCCATCGGCCTTGTCGAGCACGGCGGCCTGCATTCCTATCGTCCAATCACCTGAAAGAGCCCAATGATTGAGTCGCAACCGCGCGGGGGCCACATACGTGCGGCGTTTGTCCAATATCGTACCGTCTCGAGACACGAAGTTCTCGGTACGCTCGTAGCCGATATAGTTCTCCGCAGACTTCAGGTTCCCCAAGTCGGCCGGTGCTTCCGCCCCGGGGCCATCAACTGAAACCAGTGCGTGACCGATGCCGGTCGCTCCAGCCTCTGCCAGCAATTGCTGAATGATTCGTTCTGACCGCTCGTAGTCGCCCTCGCCGAATTGGTGATGCCGAATATGCCCCTGCGCGTCGATGAAATAGAGCGCCGGCCAATAGTCGTTTCTGAACGCCCGCCATATTGCCTGATCGCTATCGACCGCAATCGGATAATCGATCCCCATGTCTTTCGCAGCCCAACGAACGTTATCGACGTCCTTCTCGAACTCGAACTCGGGGGAGTGCACCCCGATCACGACCAATCCTTGATCCTTGTATTTCTGGGCCCACGCGCGAACATACGGGAGCGAGCGTCGCCAATTGATGCAGGAATAGGTCCAGAAATCGATGAGGACGACTTTTCCGCGCAGTCCGTACGCCGTGAGCGGAGGCGAATTGAGCCACTCGGTCGCACCGCCGAGCGACGGAAACTCACCTTCACCGCGTAATTGAATCGCCTTGGGCGCGGTCTCTTGCACTGGGTCCCGCTCCTCGGGAAAAGCAACGAGGAGAGCCCCGATCGCGAAGGTGAGCATCGCGGATAGCACGACCCGATTTGCATCCATCACAAATGCCTTACAGACGGTCAACATCCATGAGTGACACCTGGGTTTGCGGCAGTTATCCCTCTGACGCAGCATTTAGTATATTCCACCCATGGGTAGCGGCCAATGCGGAGCGATCGAAATGAGAACGCAAGAGCAGATAGAGGTCCTGGCGCCGCCCTCCGATCGGAGCGCTCAACGTTTTCCCCGGCTGCGCGCGGAGCAACTCGAAGTCATCAAGCGCTTCGCCAATACCGAACCCAGAAGATTCGCGCCCCGAGAGAGTATTTACCAAGTGGGCGATCGGGGGGTGCCGGCCTGGTTTCTGCTCGAAGGCTCGGCTGAGGTTTTCGGACGCGACGGACTGGACCAAGAGATTTCTTTGCGACAAATCGAGAGCGGTCAATTCACCGGCGAGCTGCATCAGCTAACGGACCGTCCGACGCTTGCGGGCGCGATTGCAGGCGCGGCCGGCTGCGTTGCGTTGGCGCTCAACGCCGAGCGCTTGCGTGCACTCATCGTCGGATCCGCGGAGCTTGGCGAACTCCTCATGCGCGCCTTCATTCTGAGGCGGGTTGGGCTCTTGGAGCGCGGTGTCGGCCCAGTTCTGCTCGGCCGTGCCGGCTCCGCCGATCTGCTGAGACTGCAGGCGTTTTTGACTCGCAATGCCTACCCTCATCTCGTTCTCGACTGCGCGAGCGAGCGCGGCCGCCAACTCATCAACGATTTGGCTCTTCCCGCCGGCGACCTGCCGATCCTCGTCTGTGCGTGCGGCCGCGTGCTGAGGCGACCTTCAAATGAGGAGGCGGGCGTTTGGCTGGGCATCACTCCGGCCCTCGATAAGGACGAACTGTACGATGTCGCGGTGATCGGAGCGGGGCCCGCCGGACTCGCGACGGCAGTGTACGCCGCATCGGAGGGTCTCTCCGTCCTGGTCCTCGATGCCGACGTGCTCGGCGGCCAGGCGGGTGCTTCAGCGCGGATCGAGAACTACTTGGGCTTCCCAACCGGGATCTCGGGTCTAGCGCTCACGGGCCGAGCGCTCAATCAGGCGCAGAAGTTTGGCGCTCAAGTGGCAATTCCGCTGGAAGCCACACGCATCCGGTGCGATGGAGCCAGCGGTGGCGGCGGCGCAGCGGTAGAGATAACGCTGTCCGAACAGGGATTGGTAAGGGCACGTACGGTAGTCGTGGCTTCGGGCGCCCGGTACAAGCGGGTAGCCGTCGGCGACATGAAACCCTTCGAGGGCGACAGTGTGCATTATTGGGCCTCGCCGGTCGAAGCCAAGCTATGCGCAGGTGAGCAAATAGCGTTGGTGGGGGCCGGCAACTCGGCCGGCCAGGCCGCCGTATTTCTAGCACCGCAAGTCAAGCGTCTGACGATGATCGTGAGAGGTGACGGGCTCGAAGCATCTATGTCGCGCTACTTGATCGATCGAATCAGGATGCTGGAGAACGTCGAGATCCTGGTTCACTCTGAATTGGCGCAGCTGCACGGCGAGCCGATGGGCCGGCTCCACGCTGCGACGGTACGCAATCGCAGGACGCAGGAGACCACAGACCTCCCGCTACGGCACATCTTCATGTTCATCGGCGCGGAACCTAATACGTCATGGCTCAACGGGTGCCTCGCGCTGGACGATAAAGGCTACATCCTGACCGGTCCCCAAGGTGAGGACAGTGCACCGGCGCCCCTGCCCCTCCAAACGAACCTGCCGCGTGTATTCGCCATTGGCGATGTTCGCTCCGGCTCGACGAAGCGGGTCGCTTCGGCCGTCGGCGAGGGCGCGGCCGTGGTCACGCAGATTCATTCCGTCCTCGGTGCTGCCCCCACGACTGCGTAGGATCGAGGCCATCTCGACTTGCGAGGAGTTGGCGCGCCGTCGGGGCCTCGGAGTGCACGCGCCGCTACAACCTTCTCGACCCGCAATTCCGGCGCGAAATGGCCGTGCTACTGGGGCCCGCGATTCTTCCGGGCAATCGCATCGAAGCCCTGCAAAATGGCGATGAGATTTTCCCGGCGATGCTCGAGGCGATTCGGGGAGCGAAGCGCTCGATTGCCTTCGAGACCTATATCTATTGGTCGGGAGCCGTCGGCGAGCAGTTCGCGCAAGCACTCATCGAGCGAGCCCGCGCAGGGGTCTCGGTCCACCTCATGCTCGACTGGGTGGGCTGCGACAAAATCTCTTCCGGCCTGCTCTCCCGCATGAAGCGCGGCGGAGTTGAAGTCGAGCGCTATCACCGCGTTCGGTGGTACTCACTCGGCCGGTTGAATAACCGCACGCATCGCAAGGTTCTGATCATCGACGGCGCCTTGGGCTTCACCGGCGGCGTCAGGATTGCGGACCAGTGGTCACGCCACGCCCAGGACCCCGACCACTGGCGCGACATGCATTTCAGGATTACGGGTCCCGTGACCGCGCAAATGCAGGCGGCTTTTCTCGACAACTGGATCAAGACCACCGGGCACGTTTTGCACGGCGATGACTACTTCCCGCACATCGAGTCGAACGGCGATCAATACACGCAGATGTTTCAGAGCTCACCGGAGGGTAGCAGCGACAGTATGCGGCTCATGTACTTGACCGCGATCACCGCCGCCGAGCGGCGGATCGATATGGAAGCCGCTTACTTCGTCCCCGATCGGCTCATGATTCGGGAGTTGATGGCCGCTCGAAGACGTGGCGTGCGCATCCGCATTCTTGTGCCGGGCAGCCACATCGACTCCAAGGTCGTAGGCATCGCGTCCAAGCACGAGTGGGGTCCCTTGCTCGAGTACGGCGTGGAGCTTTATGTGTACCAGCCGACGATGCTCCACTGCAAGATGCTGATCTTCGATGAGTACATGGTCTCGGTCGGCTCCACCAATTTCGACATGCGCTCCTTCGAGCTCAATGACGACGCCAGTCTGAACGTCTATGACCCCGAATTCGCACGGCAGATGACCCTGGTATTCGAGCGCGATCTCGGGTCATCGGCGCCGTATACGCTCGCGCATTGGCAGAGCCGACCCTGGCGCGAGAAGTTCGAAGAACTAATCCTGAATCCAGTGCGCTCCCAGCTCTAGGGCGTCTCATGCTGATGTCCCGAGCGACCGAACATCCTCCGCGCTCGCCCGACGGCGACGGCGTGCTCACGCGATGGGAGCGCTGGGCCGGCCATACGGGGTACGTTGCAGAGGGAGTGTTCTACCTCCCGGTCGGCTTCTTTGCGCTGCTCGCGGCCGTAGGCGACCAGCAGCCGAACGGATCAGCGGGCGCGCTGGCGAAACTCGGGGGGACGCTGCTCGGCGATGCGCTGCTCGCGGTCCTCGCGGTCGGCCTAACCGCGTTCGTGCTGTGGCAATTGATCGTCTCAGCGGCGGACCCGGAGCATCGCGCCGAGCGCAGCAGTGCCCGTCGCCGGCTGCGGCTGGGGCATTTATTGAACGGAGTATTTCACTGCGTGTTCGTAGGTGAGGCGGTCTGGGGCATCCTCGGCCTCAGCCGAGCGAACGATGAACGGCAAAGCCAAGTCAGATGAACGGCGCGCGCGTTTGCGCTGCCCGTGGGGCGCTACGTGGTTGCGCTCGTAGGTGCCGGCATCGTCATCTTTGGACTCTGGCAATTCTATCGCGCCCTGACTCGTGACAAGAACAAACGAGTCGAGCTCATGCGCACGCGCTTTCGACTCGCCATCAGCGCGCTCGGCGTCTATGGACTCCTCGCGCGCGGTACGCTGTTCTGCCTCGTTGGCAGTTATCTGATCAATGCCGCCTGGCGCTATGACCCCCGCTATTCGGGCGGAGTCGACGGCGCGCTCGGCGGACTGAAGCAACAGCCTTATGGAGAATGGCTGCTCGGTGTCGTAGGGGCCGGGCTCCTGTGCTACGGCCTATATCAGATCGCCAAGGAACCGTTCCGGGAGTTGGGGAAGAGCTGAGAGGCCGCGCGCACGGGTTGTATCTCACTGACCGAAGCATCTTGGTGACTCCAACTAGAAATCCAACGATCGCTGATCGGATCGCAAGCCGAATTGCTCGAAGCATAGGCCGGCCTTCCAGCGCACGAATTCATCCGCCGGCAAGGGTTTGCTGAAGAAAAAGCCCTGGAGCTCATCGCACCCCAACTCGATCACGGCGTTCACCTGCTCGGCGGTCTCGACACCTTCGGCGATGACTCTCATGCCAAGCGAATGCGCCAGAGAGATTGCGGCGATGACGACGGCTCGATGACGCTCATGCTGCACCATCCGAACGATAAACGACCTGTCAATCTTGACCGCGTGTATTGGCAGGGTCGCGATATAGCTCAGGGACGAGTAACCGGTTCCAAAATCATCGAGGAAGATCTGAATTCCAAGATCCCTGATTCGGCAGAGAATATCGCGCGACTGTTCCGGATCCACCATGAGCGCCGATTCGGTCACCTCCAGCTGCAGGAACTCCAATCCTATGCCCGCTTCGTTGCCGAGCGCGACAAGCTGCTTTAGGAGCTCTGGATCGCGAAGATGGGTTGGAGACACGTTGACTGCGATGGGCATCGCAATATCCATCCGCTGCCACCGGCCGATCTGCTTCCAGGCTGCCCCCAACACCCAATTGGTGAGGGGCTTGATGAGGCCGGTTTGCTCTGCCTGAGGGATGAAGTCCTTGGGTGGTAACATTCCGCGCGCTGGGTGTGGCCAACGCACCAGGGCTTCGACGGCGGCAACCGAGCGGGTCCGCACGTCTATCTTGGGCTGATAATAGAGGACAAGCCCGTCATCTTTGATCGTCTTTCGAAGTTGGGCAAGAAGGATCAAGCGTTGCGGAGTCTCGGTCTCACCTTTGCCGCTATAGAGTGCGTACTCGATACCCGCCACCCTTGCCCGTCGGACTGCGATATCGCCGCGCCGGATGAGGGCATCAGCCGTCGCGCCGTGGGCCGGAAACATTGCGAGACCGCTCGTTGTCCGCACATCGAGCGGCACTCCAGCCAACTCGAATGGATCGGTCATCGCCCGTTGGATATGATTGACGAGTTCATGTGCGCCCTCGGCATCCACCCGTGAGATGACAACTGCGAATGAATCATCTGAAATTCGCGCGATGAAGTTGCCGGCTCGGGCGATGCTCACGAGGCGCAACGCCACTTTCTTCAAGAGTTCGTCTGCCTCGGTGATCCCAACCCCTTCTTGAATTTCACTGAAGCGATCGACGCTGAGTACTATCAGCGCAACACTAGCGGATCCCGCTCGTTGAATGGCTTCTTCAAGTTGCGAAATCAGTTGAACGCGGTTGGGCAGCTCCGTCAAAAGGTCGATTTTGGCCAGCCGCTCGACAATGGCCTCGGCGCGCCGGCGCTCCGCATTGGAGCGATGAGTAAGAATGCCGAAGGAAAGATCGGCGGCAAGCTCCACCAGCAGTGTGACTTCCTCATCGTCGAAGGCATTTGTCTCCTTCGAATAGATCGTCAAGACACCGAACGTTTCAGGGCCTGCGACAAGCGGCAGTGCGATCGAAGAGGCGTAGCCCCGCTTCAACGCCGCGGTGCGCCAGGCGAGTACCCGCGGATCTGACCGCAGATCACGAGAGATCTGCACGGAGCCAGTTCGTACGGCGGTTCCCGTAGGGCCGCGTCCTCGTTCGGTGTCGTCCCAGGAAATGACGGTAGTTTCGAGGTAACCGTCGGCTGCTCCGTACTGCGCAACAGGGCAAACTGATTTATCTGGATCGTGCTCCGCAAAACCAACCCAGGCGAATCGGTAGCCACCCAGATCCACGAGTGCCTTGCACACGAGGTGTAACAACGCGGGTTCACTCTTCCCGTGGATCAGCGCCTGGTTGACGGTACTGAGAACCCGCAGAGCACGGTTGGCCCGGTGCAAAGACGTCGCCACGCGCTCCGATTCCGTGACGTCGCGTGCGATTGTGATCTCGCCGATTAAATTTCCGTGTGCGTCGAGCAACGGCGTCGTTTTCAGAGCGACGCGTATCATTTCCCCACCCTTCTTACGCCGCTCTGTAGTCAGCGAAGTCGGGCGTCCCGCGCGCACGCGCTCGAGGAGGCGCTTGTAGTCGGCTTCGGAGAGTTCGGCGGCATGCAGCTTCCGCAGCGACTGACCAATAGCCTCGCCTGCAGAAAAACCGTACAGCGAAGCCGCTTGCCGGTTCCAGTATGTGACCACCGCGTTCAGGTCTTTGACGATGACGGCCTCGCCGCTCTGTTCCAGAACCTGCGCGAGGTCATGGGCACTCACTTGCGAATCCGCAACACTCTCGACGATGTGAGATTTCACGACTCGCATCAAGCGAGCCTAAGTGCGGATGAAAATGTGCGTTGTGCGCTGGGTCACCGAACGGGGCGGAACGCGGCGAATACAGGGATTCCACGAGCGCGGCGGCGAGCGCGATTCGGCTCGATCCGTGTGCACAGAGGCTCCTACGCCGGGACCGCGGCATCCGCGCGCCGCAGCCGAGGGGAGCCGCTTGTTCGGTTATCGGCACATGGATCAAAGACTTGATATCGGGCCGCGGGCATGGGTCGCCTGGACCTCGCTTCGCTGAACGCGCTTGGGTCCCCTACCCTGCCCAGCATCGCCACAACGCCGGTAGCGCGACCATGCTGGGGTATACCGCCGGCCGAATATGTGAGCAGGTGTAAGATCGCGTTGGCGGACGGCCGCAACGGATCGCCGGTTACGCGGGGGGACTACCCAGTGAATATTCACGACATTGCCGGACTGTCGCCGGTGATTCCGGTTTTGACCATCGTCGAACTCGAGCATGCAGTGCCTCTGGCCCGCGCCCTCACGGCCGGCGGGCTCCGCACTCTTGAGGTTACTCTGCGGACGCCGGTCGCTCTTCCCGCCATTGCAGCCATTCGCAAATCCGTGCCCGAGGCTGTCGTCGGCGCCGGTTCGCTGACGCGGGCGGTCGATTTCGCGGCCGCCGATCGCGCAGGTGCGCAGTTCGGCGTATCGCCGGGATTCACGCCCGAGTTGGCCGCCGCTGCGCGGGGCGCGCGCTTCCCGCTTCTGCCCGGGGTAATGACGCCGACCGAGGTAATAGCGGCCCGCAATGCCGGGTTCAACCTTCTGAAGCTTTTTCCCGCACTGCAGGCAGGCGGCATCGGCACGCTCCGGGCACTAGCCGTCCCATTTCCCGACGTGTTGTTCTGCCCGACCGGCGGCATCACCCGCACCACAGCAACGGAGTATTTAGCACTCTCCAATGTCGTCTGCGTCGGTGGTTCGTGGCTGGCGCCGCGCGCCATGCTCGAAGGGGCAGACTGGCACGGCGTCGAGGAGCTCGCTCGCGACGCAGCATCGTTAAGGATTCAGCAGACGCCGAAGAATGGGTGACCCGCGGCGTGGGAAGTCAGCCTACTCGGATGTCGTCATTTTGCGGCCCGTTCTGGGGAGAACGACCGACGCTTGTTCGAGCTTCCCGCCGGGGTTAACCGCTTTCAGTTTGCTGTAGATTCGCCGGGCGCTGTTCGCAAAAGCGAAGAGCGCTTTGCATTTCCATACACAATATTGACATAGGTATGAATCGCGAGTTGGTAACATCAAGCCTTGACGCTGCACGAGCTGTCGCTTGTTTCTTTAATTTGGGCGATGCGCCGATATGTCACGAGCCACCGAAGCGCGAAAGTGGCGATCGAATTGCTCATCAATTACAGCGCATAATCTCGTATCCGGGGGGGTGGAAATCATGTTCAAGTGGACTTTCCCTGTGCTTTTGCTGGCTGCGAGCGGTATACCCTCGACATCGATGGGTCAAACCACACGCGCAATGATCACTCGAGCCATTAATGATCAGCAACTGATCGAATTGCCCGGCAACCTCCGGTCTGAAGCTATCGCGGCTAACGATCGCGGTCTGGTTGCTGACTCGCTCGTGCTTTCCCATATGCAATTACTCCTGATGCGACCGGTCGCGACCGAAACGGCCCTCAAGAAGCTCATTGATCAACTTCATGACCCGAATTCCCCGCAGTTCCACCAATGGTTGACCACCGCACAGCTGCGGGCGCAGTTCGGTCCTGCCGCATCTGACCTGAGCACGATCACGAACTGGCTCTCGAGCAAGGGATTTGCTGTGAACGGCGTGCAAAATGGCGGACTGATCATCGACTTTACGGGCACCGCGGCTCAAGTGCGCGAGGCTTTCCACACGGAGATTCACCGGCTGGACGTTAACGGTGCCGCGCATATTGCGAACATGTCGAATCCACGGATTCCTGGGGCTTTGGCCGGTGTCGTCCACGGCATTGTGTCTCTGAACGATTTTCGGCCGCACACCAATTACAAACCTAAACCGGCTTACACGTTCACGAGCGACGGCAACACCTTTCAGGCGGTTGTGCCCGCTGACCTCGCGACGATTTACAATCTAAGCCCTTTGTTTGAGGCTGGCATCACCGGCGAGGGGCAAACGATCGTCGTGATCGAGGATAGCAACGTCTACAGCACGGCGGATTGGAAGATGTTCCGTTGGGTCTTCGGTTTGGCCGGCCACACGACGGGATCGTTAACCCAGGCACATCCGGCGCCGGCTAGCGGTCCCAACAATTGTGTGGACCCAGGAGTCCTCGCCGGAGATGAGTCTGAGGCCGAGCTCGATGCGGAATGGGCCAGTGCTGCGGCGCCAGGAGCCGCTATCGTCCTTGCCTCCTGTCAGGATACGCCCACAACCTTCGGCGGTTTGATCGCGCTCGAAAACCTCTTGGATAGCGAGACGGTGCCGGCGATTGTCAGCATCAGCTATGGCGAATGCGAGGCCGAGAATGGTGCTACAGCAAATGCGGTCTTCAACACCGTATACGAGCAGGCGGTAGCGCTCGGGACATCGGTCTTCGTGGCCGCCGGCGATGAAGGCGCTGCGAGTTGCGACGCGGGCCAAACCGAGGCAACTCATGGTATCGGAGTGAGTGGCTATGCGTCGACGCCCTATAACGTCGCTGTCGGCGGCACGGACTTCGGCGATACCTACGCCGGGACCGCCGCTGAATATTGGAAAGCGACCAATAGCCCGACTTACGGCTCGGCGCTGTCGTATGTGCCCGAGATCCCCTGGAACAATTCGTGCGCAAGCTCGCTGCTCTCCTCTTATTTCGGTTATAGCGCCCCGTACGGTGAAAGCGGGTTCTGCAATAGCAGCACCGGCGAGTCCGAGTTCTTGACGACCGCAAGTGGCAGCGGCGGACCGAGCGGGTGCGCGACCGGTGCTCCGGCAACCCAGGGTGTCGTCAGTGGCACGTGCGCAGGTTACCCGAAACCGTCCTGGCAGGCGGGCCTACCAGGTATCAGCAACGACGGCGTACGCGACCTACCGGATGTATCCCTGTTCGCCGCGAACGGCGTTTGGGGTCATTACTACGTTTTCTGTGACTCGGATCAAGGCGACCAAGGCGCACCCTGCTCAGGAGCGCCTAGCGGCTGGTCCGGGGGCGGAGGCACTTCGTTTGCGACGCCGATCATGGCGGGGTTCCAGGCGCTTGTGAATCAAAAGACCGGTTCCAGACAAGGTAATCCGAACACCGTTTACTATCCCCTGGCAGCCAAGGAGTATGGGCCAACCGGCAGCACCTCCTGCAATTCGAGCAACGGCAGCACGGTTGGTAGCGCCTGCTTGTTTTACGACGTGACGCTCGGCGACAACGATGTGAACTGCACGGGCGATAATGACTGCTATGACTCCTCGGGCGACGTTGGTCCCCCGAAGCCCTGGCCCGGCAGAGGGGGTTCTGGCCGCGGATTCGGAAGAACTAATAACAACGGAGTGCTGTCGACAAGCACCAGCAGTTATTCCGTAGCCTACGGGACGGGTGTCGGCTGGGATTTCGCGACCGGGATTGGTTCAGTCAACATCGCGAATCTCGTCAACAGCTGGTAGCCAGAATGCTTTGAGCGTACCGCGCAAGGCGAAGGCCTCGCGCGGGAATGGCAAGCGAGTGGGTCGTCCCAAGGTCAGGAGTGTCCACTCGAGGGGCGTCGCCCCGTGGCAGTGGGTTCGCGCGCCTCGCTCGCGAGACTCGGTGTGACACCGCCCAGGCATTCGGCGACGCGCTCGAGTTCGGCGATTGCCGCCGCAAACGTCGGATGAGGATGCAGGTGATTGAGAGTCGCGAGAAGCTTGCGGGCGCGCCCGCAGTGAAACGCAGCGCGAATTCGCGCATCATTACTGACAGCCATATGAGATCTCCTGCTCGGCGGGTTCGACCGCCCCTCGGGCCTCGTCTTCGCAGGGCGCGCAACGGCCCTGCCCCGCCATTTTACATAAGCAAGGTTGCCTTTAGGTGACAGTGGCGGGTCGGCCGCGGTGTCGTGGCGCACCCAGCAGCCACTTTTTCCGCCTTCGTCCGCTTTGGCCGGCCCGCATTCGATACTTGATTTGACTTACTGTTAGTCGGCCCGAGACGCGTATCGCTACGCTCGCATTTTCGCACTTCATGACGATGGTCGCCTGTCAGAGTATCGCTGGCCACTGACACAAAAGGCACACGACCCATGGAAAACGCGAAACCTCAGATTCCTCGAACGTCGCTAGGTTCCGACGAGACAGTTATCGCCCATTCAGTCTCATTCGCAGCCGCGCTCGCTCAAAAGAATTCGCGATCTCGACACTCGGCCATAACTTCAGACCTCTACAGTTACCATCGATACAAGGTGTGGACCGCCAAGATCCGCAACGCGTTCGAAGAGCCGAAGTAGTTCGCCCCCATATATGGGCGCCCGCGCGATAGATCGCTATCGCCTCCCGGGCCGCGACCACCCTCGCGCGATGGCCCTTTCGAGCGCAGCATGACCGCAAGAGAGCCGCGACCACTTCTAGGCCGAAACCCCGGCCAATTCTCGAAGACGTTCATTCGCGAAATACTGGGCCTCTCCCTCCTCGATCGCTTTCAGAACGAGGCCGGCAACGAATTCGGGAGTGTCGCCATCGGCGTAATTGGCTGACGGTCCACCACCGGCCGGATTGCCCATCCTGTTCTTGCCGAAATTCGTCGCCGTGATAAATGGGTAAATCTCACTCACGGCGATGCCATCCTTCTCCAGTTCGCCGCGTGCCGTGAGGCTGAATCCAAGAAGCGCGCGCTTCGACGACGAGTAAACGCTGTATTGCGGGACCGTCATGAACGCGGTCCCCGAGTTGATGTTCACGATGCTTCCACCGCCTTGCGCCCGCATCAAGGGAATCACCGCCTGCATCGCGACAATCGGCCCCAACACATTCAGATGGAAGATTTCGTCGAACACTGCGGGATCGATCTCCTCCACTGCGACCGCATAGCTGCGTCCTGCATTGTTTACGAGTCCATCGACGCGGCCATAGTGCTCGTGCACAGCGCGAACGGCTTCCCGTAGACGGTCGAATTGAGTCATGTCTGCAGTGACGGGTAAGCAGCCCGGAAGCCCTGCGCCAGTCTTTGCAACGTTTCAGTGCTGCGGGCGAGCAGGGCTACCTTCGCGCCTCGATCAGACAAGGCGATCGCCGTGGACAGCCCGATCCCGGACGAGGCGCCGGTGACAATAAAAACTCGCGCCATTCGGTTTAGATCGGCCGCTTGCCGATTCGGGCAAACGATTGATTGTCGACCCCCTCGATTTGTGTTCATGCACTGGTGAAAACGCGATACCCACGAACAGACGCGTTCCTGCAATCGTCGTCACATGACGACATGTTGTCGGTCGACGTTGTCGCTGATCACAGGCACATTTACCCTCACGACCTCCTTCGGTATCTTCCCGGCACCTGCTGCTATCGCGGCAACTTAAAGGACGGAATGACGCATGAAGAACTTCTCCATAGTGTGCGCTGGGGTTGCCGGCGCCATATTCGCCGCCGGCTCGATGACGGCGCTGGCAGACGAAGCACCGCAGCTCCTGCAGGACAACGGGAGGGACGGCAATCCGTCGCTCACGACCGTCGGCCCGGTGACGGGCAAGATTACGGCTCTGAACTATGATGCCGACGGAAGGACCGTGAACGGCCTGTTCATCGGCGCGACCAATACGATGCTCACGTTCGACTGGCCCGTGTGCGGCGGTGTCGGAGGCCTCGGCAAGATCGACGACTCGGTGACCTACAGCGGCAGCGAAGAGAGTTTCTCGAGCGGGTTCAACTCTGTGCGCGTGACAAAATACACGGACGGCTCGGTCACCTATCCGCACATGGTGCCGGCGGCGCCGACTGCTTACGCGCTGACGGCGGGTAAGATCACCGCGCTGAACTACGACCCGCGCGATGGCGCGATCAACGGCTTCTTCTTCGCCGCGACGACCGGTGCCGAGGTATTCGTGGACATCGGTCATGTGACCAGCACGCTCGAAAAGTTCCTCGCGGCTACCCCCCCGGTCGCTCTTTCGGTCACCGGCGTAAAGTTGCCGCCACCGCTTTGTTCGAAGACTGCCCCGATCGACGTGGTAGTTGCCTCGTCGGTGAATATCGGCAGTACCGCATATCCGGTCGGCGGTTATCGTTGAGGACACGGACAGACAACGATCGCGGTAAAAACCGTTGCCGCTCCGCACCCGGAAGCGATACGTCTCTGAGAAAACGCGGACGTCCGCAATGGGCCGCAGACAATACTTGATCACCCATGAGGACGGAGGCAATATCGTGCGATGCCCGAGGACAGTGCCCACTCGAAACCCGGCGACTTGGCCAAGTTGGTCGAGCTCATTCGAGAGATTCGAGTGGGACTTCTTACGACGGTCGATCGCGATGGGCACTTTCACACTAGGCCGGTTCAAACGCTGCAAATTGAAGCCGACCGCACGCTCTGGTTTTTCACGGATTGGAGTAGTCCCAAAGTGGACGAGCTGCGTCGCGACGTCAGGGTAAGTCTCGGATACGCTGATCCAGCTAATAATGTGTATGTCGCGGTGAGCGGTTCGGCTAGTTTGTTTCGGGATGCTCAAAAAGCGCAGCAACTATGGAGTATTGAGCAACGAGCCTACTACCCGGACGGCCCCGGAGATGAGCGCCTGGCTCTCCTGGGCGTCCTCATCGAGCGGGCGGAATACTGGATCGCTCCCGGACGAACGTCCTATCTGATCGCCGCGCTCACTGCGGCAGTAACGGGCAAACCCGCCGGCGTGATTGGGGGGAACCATAAGATTAATACTTAGTGAAGACCGCCCGTACCGGGTGGCTTATCGTCCGCAGGTGTGATGTGCGTCGGATGAACGCGGGGTTTATCTATCTTGCAATCCACCCTTTCCCAAACGACGTGGGGATACGACGCATGAAAGCACCCTGCCGCGGGCGCGGGGTGCTGCACCATGAACGCACTCCACGCGGCATGCGCCGCGAAGTCCGGGTCGACTGCGCCATCCGCCCAAGCGGACGCAGAGATCGCGGTCGCAAAGCCGGCGGCCACGAAGATGCGTTTGATCGAGCTCGAATCGGTTAGCGTTTTCATGTGCGCGATCTCTCTAGGATGGTAGGACATTGGTTGCGAAGATCAACCGGGCGCGCCCGCGGATCTCTCTCTGAGCCAATGCGTAATCCGACGTGTATTCGCCTCATGATGACAAACAAATGCGCCCCGGCCCGGTCATCGCCGATTGCGACTCAGGAGGTCGACCGTCCCGGAAGCCGAAACCGGCCGCATATCACATCGCACCGGTTACGTTCATGAACGCCGGCACCGGCCGCGCGGCTGCGCGCAGCCAATTTGACATGGCGCTGACCACAGAGCGGACCGCCGGTCGCTGCGTCATGCGATCCCGCCATTCAAGAAGCTTCGGTGTCGCAGCTGTAACGGGCGCACTCTGACGCTCACCGAAAAGCGATGCCATGTAGAAGGAGATATCGGCGAAGGAATAGGTGCCGGCAAGCCACGCTCTCGTAGTCAGCAGCTTCTCCATCTCACTGTAGTAGGCCGTGGCCGCTTCGATGCTCGTTACCGCAAGGGCGTCACCGAGATTCTTCTGTAAACCCATGAGGCGAACAATATGCGGGAAATAAATTTCATCCGACCGATGCTCCAATAGACGGGCGCGCGCTCTATCCTCAATGTCGGGTGGCCACAGCGCGGGCCCCGGTTTGAGATCCTCCAGGTACTCGAAAATCTGCGTCGAATCGAAGATTTCGAGGCTGCCGTGCACTAATACGGGTACTTGCCCTTTCGGGTTGACGCGCAACACCTCGGGGTGCTTGGGGCTATAGCCGAGATGAGAGTCATAAGCCACCATGACGAGATCGAAATCCAGACCCTTCTCAAGCGCAGCGATTTGCGTCTTCGCGCCGAACATGCTCAGGGGACCTGAATAGAGCGTGAATCGAGCGGGATGCGAATGCATCGGTAGGCCCTTCAAGAGAGCGCCGAAACGCTCTGGCTTTGTTGGAATAAGTGAATCGCGATCGCGAATAATCACACACTTGGTCGCCGGGTAGTTGCCATTCGGGGCCGGCCGGGTCGAAAGGACTCATCTGTGTCGGCGCTGTAGCCCGTCGGGCCAGAAAACTGCCGCTTGTCATTCTACGTTCCGCGGCAGATATTCCTCCGATTGCCTACAAGGCTCCGGAATGCTCCCGTGCTCACTGAGGAACCACGACATCTGTATGAGAAACCAGGACAAATCGGCGGAAAACTCACAACAGCGCTCCACCACGGTGCGCCGCCCGGTACGGCGCGCCGTCGCACTCGCATTCGGCGCACTGGTCTGCCTCGCTGGGCACGCCGATCAGAACCCACCCAGCGGGATTGCGGGCACGCTGATCCGACGATTCCACATGGCGCCAATACCGCAGGAAGGTGCATGGTTCGGCGTCACCTACACCAGCAACGACCGGATAGACGGCGCCGGCCTGCCGGCGCGTTACGGTGGCCAGAGTCGCCGCGTATCGAGCGCAATTGTCGCGCTCGAAACGCCGCGCGATTTCTCGGCACTGCATCGCCTGCAAAGCGATGAGGTATGGCACTTCTACTCCGGCGCTCCGCTCACGATGCTGCTGTTGTATCCCGACGGCCATGGTGAAACGGTCACCCTGGGTGCGAACGTCGGGGCCGGACAGCTGCCGCAGGTGACCGTACCTCGCGGCGTTTGGCAGGGCTCGATGCCGCGCTCGCACGCCCCCGGGACGTACGCATTCTTCGGGACCCAGGTGTCTCCGGGATTCGAAGCCGTCGATTTTGAAATCGGTTATCGCGACGAACTGCAGCACGCCTATCCCGCATTCTCGGCGCTGATCGAGCGCCTGACTCGTGCAGAATTTGCGCATCGTCAGGGTGGGGTGCCCGTCGACGGCGCCAAAGCGCCGCAGGGCGCCGTCATCGCCAGCGCCGGTGTGGTGGCGGTCAGCCTGTCCGCGGGTGTGGAACTGAAGGAGCTCGTCGGCCGGGTCGCCCGCGATGCGCAGAGCGCCAACGTCAGCGTCGCTACGTTTACTCTGGCGCCAGGCCATGGCACGGGTGCGAGCTTCAACCGTCAGGCCGAGGAGGTCTTCCTGGTCACCGCGGGAACCGGCCGTGTGCGTCTCGGCGAACAGGTGCTGCCGGTGACGCGGGACTCCAGCGTCTTCATTCCCGCGCGGGTGATCCACGCTATTGAGGCAGACCCTGAAGGTCCGCTGTCGTTCGTCGCGATTTCCGCTCCGGCTTTCACGCCCGAGGACTACGTCTTGGTGAAGTAACAAATCGAGAGGGCCGAGCTCCGATAAAACGGGTGCCTGTGATTGCAATGCACAATACGCGAGGCCTGCTTCGTTCAATACCGGTAAACCAGCGCGACGGCCGGTGTACTGACAATGCGTCACGAAGGTTGCGGCCAACCCTCGCCCAAAGGGATAATTTCGGCGTTACAACATATAACTCGTTCTAGGAGAGAACAATGAAAATAGGATTTGCCCTGCTCCCCGTCGTCGTGCTTTTGCTCGGTTCTGCCGCGTTCGCCGAGAGTCCTTTCGACGGCACGTGGACCCTCAATACGAGCAAGAGCCACCTTGCCGGGGAGACCATGAGTTACGCAGACGCCGGCTCCGGAATGTTGATGTACACGGATTCTGATCAGAGCTACACCTTCAAGCCAGACGGAAGTTCGTTCACCACTCCGATGGGCACGGAGAAAACCTTTTTGAAGAATGGGGACGACAACTATACCGTCACCTCGAAAAAGGGCAGCCTGTTGTTAAGCACGTTGACCATAAAAGTGTCTGCGGACGGCAAGACACTGATGGAGGAATCGAAGGGCACCAAGCCCAACGGCGACACCTTCGACAACACCTATACCTATATCCGAACATCCCCAGGGACTGGTCTGATCGGCGGCTGGAAGAGCACCCAAGTTAAACTCAGTTCGCCAAACTCACTCACGATCCAAACCGACACCGCCGACGGTGTCACGTTTACGCTCTCGGCAATAAAAGCGACCTGTCAGGCCAAATGGAACGGCCAGGATTTTCCTGCCACCGGCCCGACTGTATCGGATGGCGTCACGTTGGCGCTTAGCAAAACGGGCCCCGGCAGCTTCAAACTAGTCCAGAAGTTCAAAAATAAAGTCATCGCCATCGCCCACTACAAACTTGGCGCGGATGCCAAGACCATGATCGTGCATGGCACGAATGGACAGGGTAAAGAGCCGTATTCGGAGACCTTCGAAAAGCAATCCTGATTGCTGATGGAGCGGCAGCCCCCACGGTGTGTCGTGGGGGCTGCCGTTGTGTAGCTTTAGTTGGTGTTGGTCCTTTTCGCCGCCGCTGCGGCCGTGGCTGTGGGGAGCGCGAAGGCGATCACCGCGTCGCCGAGTTCGAAACTCGAGCCCGGGTTCCCGCCAAAGCCGTAGACGACGTACTCGACGCCGTCGACTTCAGTTGAAATGCCGCGTCCGAAGGTGTCGGCGGGACCTTCACTTCATCGTCCGTGTAGAGCGGTTTGCCGGTTGCCCGGTTAAGGAGCCACATATATCCCGTCTTTGAAGTGTGCTCAATGGCCGGAACGCCATTCACAGTGAGTAGCACCGTCGGCTGCGGGCCGTCCTTCCGGGAGGTTTCAGGGCGATCACTCGAATACCTCTGTGCGCTTAGCTCAAGCGCATGGGTGTTAAGCTCTGCATCGTATCGAATACCGATGATGACATCATCGCTAGACGGACCCTCGATTGCATATATCAGGCCAGTTCTTGTGCCGCAACGGGCACCGTGGCCAACAGCTTGTCCTCTGTCACCGGGTGGCCAAATAGATAGCCTTGGCCAAAGCGGCAGCCAAGCGACTGCAAGATCGCGACCTGAGCCGGCTCCTCGACCCCCTCCGCGAGGCTGGCCATACCCAAGTTCTCCACCAGATTGATGATTGCGTGATTCAGCGCCAATACCTCGCGGCTGCTGCCCAGGCCTTTGACGAATGACTGATCGATTTTGATGGTATTGAATGGATAGCTGCGCAAAAATCCCAACGACGAGGTCCCGGTACCGAAATCATCCATGGCAATTTTGATCCCTAGTTCGTGTAGCTCATGCATGAACATCCGGAACCCCTCCGGGTTGCGCATGACCTCTCGCTCGGTCACTTCCAGCTGTAAGCAGTCTGCAGGCAGCCCGACTCGATCCAGCGTGCTGCTCAGCTGATCAACTAACTGCCGACCGAGGCTTAGCTCGGCTCGCGAGACATTGACGCTGATGGATTTGGGGGCGTTTTTCGGGTCTCGAGTTCGCCATCTGACGAGGGCGCGGCAAGCCTCCGTTTGCACCCACTGTCCGAGGGCGACGATCAAACCCGATTCCTCCGCTACCGGGATGAATTCCGAGGGAGTCACTATGCCCAAAGTCGGGTGATTCCAGCGCACCAGTGCCTCGGCTGACACCATTTTGCCGGTGGCGAGTTCGACGATCGGCTGGTAGACCAAAAATAGCTCATCGCTACCAATTGCGCGCCGCAGGCTGGCCTCGATGGTCACGTGCCGCGTCAACTGCGCGTGCATGGATTCGTTGAAGACCACCGAGCAGGCGCGGCCTGAGCGCTTTGCCTCGTACATCGCGACATCCGCGTTGCGCACCACGTCCTCGGCGCTCAGTCCTCCCTGTTCACTAGTGACGATGCCGATGCTGGCGCTCGAATGTAGCTCAATGCCGTTGATGATGTAGGAGGAGGCCAGCGCATTGAGCAGGCGCTCGGCGATCCGCGTGGCGTCCCGTGCGGCCTTCAAATCATTGATCAGCACCAGGAACTCGTCTCCTCCGAAGCGGCTGACGACGTTGCTGGCGTCATCGCTCTGCAGCGTATCCGAGGCGCGAAGTTCGCGTTGCAGGCGACGCGCGATCTGGCGCAGCAATTCATCGCCTGCCTTGTGCCCGAGGGTATCGTTGACCAGTTTGAACCGGTCGAAATCGAGGTATAGAACGGCGAAGAGCTCTTGATCGCCGTCGCGCACCCGCGCGATCGCCCCTTCCAGCCGGTCAGTGAACACGGCACGGTTGGCGAGGCCTGTCAGCTTATCGCGCTGCGCCGCCTCGGCCAATTGCGACTCGAGCGCCTTGCGCTTCGTGATGTCGAAACTCACCCCGACCATGCGTATCGAAACCCCATTCGAATCGCACAGCACCTGGGCGGCCGCCTTCAAATGACGAACCTCGCCGTCTTGCAGCGTGATCCGAAATTCTGTGTCCAACATGGCGGCACGACTTATGGCGAGCTCGATCGCACGCTGCACTCGTGCACGATCGTCCCGATGCACGCTCGTAATCCAGGAGTCGAAGGTCAGAATCTCGTCGCGCGCGCGCCCATGCAGGTAATACATCTGATCGTCCAATTGGAGCGCATTGTCCACAAGATTCCATTCCCAGACGCCAAGGCCGGCGGCGTCGGCGGCAAGCGCGAAGCGATCAGCGAGCTTTTTGGTCTCGAACTGGCTCTCCTGCAACGTAGCGGTGCGCTCCCGCACCCGGCTTTCCAGCAATGCCTGCTCAGCGACGTCACGCTCATGACGCGCGTTGTGCATGTCGCCGAGCTCGCGGAACATGCGCCGCAGATCCCCGCTCATCACGTTCACGGCCTGGGCGAGATCGCCGATCTCGTCGTGGGTACCTGCGTCCATGGGCTGCTCGCTGAACTCTCCGCGCGCGATCGACATGGCCGTGTCGACAATGCCCGAAAGCCGGCGCGTCAGGCGTTTGGCGATGGGGAAAGCGAGACCCATCGCGATCAACAAGGCCACCGCCCCCGTTCCGAATGAGATCCACCACATCTGTAGTTGAGCGTGGGTGATGCGGGCATTGGTCAGCGCGACATACAGCTGTCCCGTGACACCTTCCCGCGACGTGACGGCCGCAGTCACGATGATGGGCGCGCGATCGGCTTTATCGAGTGGCTCGTCGCGGGTCACACGCGGAGGATAATCGCCCACGCCTTCGATCACCTCGCCGCTTGCGGCGTACACCGCCAAGCCGGTGACGTCGGTATCGAGAGCAAGCGATTCGAAAATTTCGCGCGCCGTGACCGCGTCGCTGAAAGCGATCACGGGCAACAGCTGGCGCCGCAACTGGCTGGCGTACAACACTGCCTTGGCCTGCAGCTCGTCGCGTGCATGCCGGCCGTTGAGCGACATGTAGGCGATCGAGACCAGGCCGACGGCGAGGAGCGACACCGCCATGCAGGCTAGCGTGATTTGCCGGCCGAGCGGCAATCGATATTCCTTTGGGATCAGCTTCAGGGGCGCCTCGCTGCAGGCAGGGCCGGCTTGCGCACATAGTCCTCGGGAACCTTGCCCGTCAAAGATCCCATCCAGGTTTCGATCGCTGAGGCCTCCTCGTCAGTCAGCGACACGCCCAGCTGATGTCGCGCCATCATTTGAATCGCAGCAGCCAACGTCGTCACGGAGCCGTCGTGAAAGTACGGCCCGGTATTGGCGACGTTACGCAGGCTGGGCACCTTGAAAGTCATATCGTCCACCGCGTTGTTCGAAAGCTCCCCCCGGCCGCGGTCGGCCTGATTGGGCCACGGGATGATCACCCCGACTTTCTGGAACATGGAACCGCCGAGCAGCTGGCCTTCGTGGCACACCATGCAACCGAGGTTGGCGAATACCTTGGCGCCCTCCTTTTCCCTCGCTGAAAGCGCCGTGCGGTCTCCGGCAAGATATTGATCCCAGCGCGCGGGAGTCAGCAAACCACGCTCGAACTCGGCGATGGCGAGCGAGATACTCTCAAGAGAGATAGGCTGCGGCGATGTTGGGAATGCGGCTTCGAAGGCTCGCCGGTAACCCTCGATGGCCGACAGGCGGGTGACGAGTGTCGCCTCGTTCATGCCCATTTCGCCGGGATTCAGCAGCGGCCCCTTCACCTGCTCCCTGCTTGAGATTGCCCGACCGTCCCAAAATTGGGCGAATTGCAGCGAGGCGTTGAACGTGGAAGGTGCATTGCGCCGTCCCAGCCTTCCGCCGACTCCTGTGGAAAGCGCGGTATGGGTGACGCCGAAATGATCGAGAGGATGGCAGGAATTGCACGAGATTCTTCCGTCGATGGAAAGCAACGGCTCGTAATACAGGACACGTCCCAGGTCCACCAATGCCTGCGAACGCTGCGAGATCAGCACCGTCAATGGCTTGAAGCGGCGCACAAGCCGCGGATTGAGATCCTCCTCGATCGCGGGTTCTGCAACGCTGCCCGCCATCGACGGGGGAGCGGCGATGGCCGGGAGTCGCGTTACCGTAGTGTGATCGTCGCCGCATCCGGACTCACACGCTCCAATGCACAGGGCCAATCCGAGAAACCGGGCGGCGAGCGTCACCGGTGATAGTCTCGAGGCGGTGCATGGCATGGAAACACATCCTGAATGGCGGCGTGGATTCGAACGAGAGCAGGAGGGTAACGGCTACGTCCGAAAGCTTACTGATGAGGGAATCTGCTTATTCGAGGTTATCTGTGGACGGAGTCACACCTTCTCTCGCGAGAGCGGCCGATAACGCTACATGGGTTCGACCCGCAGTAGCGCGACTCGCAGTAGCAGAACAAGTCCCAAAGACTTGAGCGGCGACACGCCCCATGTATCGGTCAATACTGCCGCTATCTTGAGGGCGGCATCGATCACCGGTGTGATGGGTGGCGCAACGGACCGCGCGCCGCTTTTGCTGGCGGCGCTTTGCGATTCCGAAATCTCAGCCGCCGCCGTGGCGGCGCTGATCGGGCAAGATCCAGCGCTCTCCTTGCGAGTGTTGCGTGTGGCGAACTCCGCCTACTACGGTCAATCGCGTTCCATCGGCAGCATTGACCGCGCCCTCAGTCTTTTGGGCCTCGATTCGGTGCGCGGCATTGCCGCCGCGGCGTGCCTCGATCGTGTGCTGATCGTCGGTGCCAGCACCGCTGCGGCGGACCTCAAGGGCATGATGCATCACAGCAGAGCTGCCGCTACGGCCGCCGAGGCCTTGGCGCGCATCCGGCATCGTGCGCGGACGGCCGACGCCTTCATTACCGGACTGCTGCATGACGTCGGCACGGTGGTGCAGCTCCATCTTGATGTAGCGGCTCCGCCCGAATTCATTTGCCATGAGGAATGCGGAGCGGTGATTTTCGCCGCATGGAATTTGCCCGAACCGTTGATTGTCGCGACCCGATATCATCATCGTCCGCTCGAGGCGCCGCCCATCCATCGCGATCTCGCGGCGCTCGTTCATCTCGGCGCGAGTCTTGCGCTCGCCGGCGGCTACACGTTCGTCCTGGAGCCGACGTCGACCCCACTTGATCCCGCCGCAATAGCGCAGCTCGGGCTCGAGGACGATGAAATCGCTGCAGTGGCAGCGGCATTGCCCGAGCGCGTAGCCGCGCTCGATCACGCTCTCCACGGAGCCTAGTCAGTCGTACCACGCGGGCGATTTACGCACCGTGCGAAAGAACTCCATGCTGTGGCCGATCCAAAGCTGCGCCCCGGTCCGCCGCACCAGTTCCTCGACTCTCTGGCGTGACTGCACTGTCCCCGTGGTCTTCTCCTCATCCGGCATGCGCTTCAGGTCGCGCTCTTCCGCATAGTGGTAAAGGTCGCCCGAGAGCAAGACCGGTCCCGTGTTCTTCAGACGCACCAACAATGAGCAGTGCCCCTCCGTATGCCCCGGCGTAGCGAGCACGACGACCGTACCATCGCCGAAAACGTCATGGTCGCCGCTGAGAAGCATCGTCTTGCTGTTCTCCAGTGCGGAATACTGGCTGAACCACGGATGGGCGCGCGACGTGCCGTTGAACATCTGATCGCGATCGCCCTTGTAAACAAGCCAGGTTGAGCCGGCGAAATCTCCGGCATTCCCAATGTGGTCCCAATGGTAATGCGACAGCACGAGGTAGTCGACATTCGAAGGCGCGACACCGATGTCGGCGAGTTGCCCGCTCAGCGTGTTGAACTTGATTTGCCCATAACCCTCGAGCACGTTCTCGTACAGCGGCCTGCCCACCAATCGGTCGTTGAGGCCCGTGTCATAGATCAACATGCCTTTCGGATGAACCACGAGATAGCAGGTAACACCCATGTTGCTATCCTTGACTTCATCGCGCGTCAGGTTGTAATCCTCCGGTTTGTTGAAGACGAGCGTCCCACAATCGAACACATACAGACGCGTATTGGTCACCTTGGGAAAGGGCGCGAGGTGCGCAGCACTTGCGGCCGGCGCGAATGTCAAAGCGCCGAGCGACGAGGCGGCAAGCAGGCGTATCGTCAGGCAAATCGCGAGGCGCATAAATCTCCTCTCCGTGCGTAGTTTTCCGACTGGCGCAGGCCGTTGATCATATCGTCCATTTGGCGGCGCAGCACCGTCCAATTGGAAATCATATGCCGTATATCTGGAATACCGCACCGGCTTGAAGCCCTGCCTACGGGGATAATCCCGCGCGCATCGGCGCCAATATTTCGTTCAATCGAGGCGCGCGGCGGCCGGCCGATTTCGACCAGTTCACGGCGATTACGCGCCGCGCGCCGACCAGTTCACGGTAATTTCCCCGTACGGCGCCGCGTTTCTCTAATCGCATCACAATTTCGATATGACGACTTTCTTCGTCAGCCTCGTGAAAGACTGCGCTGGTAGTTTGGATCCCATGAAGCTGCGTTTTAATTCATGCGGGCAGCGCGATTCGAACGTTCGCGGCTTTACGTTGATCGAGCTGCTGGTGACGCTCACCGTAGCGGGTATCTTGGTCTCGGTTGCCGTGCCGTCGTTCAACGCGTTTGTGCTCAATGATCGCGACGCCGCGCAGGCGAACTCGCTGGTCTACAGCCTCAACTATGCCCGCAGCGAAGCGGTCAAAATGAACTCCTCGAGCGGCGTCACCGTATGCCCTTCCTCGGACGGCCAGAGCTGCAACAATGGAAATTCTTGGGCCACCGGATGGATCGTCTTCGACACCCTCCCCGGCCAGGCGACCCCGAATATCTTGCAGGCGATTCCCCCAACCTCGGGGACCAATACTTTAAACGCCAGCGGCACCGGACAAGCGGGCGTGCAGTTCACTTCGAGCGGTCTGCTCGCCGGCCCTGCGACGGCGCTGCAAATCACGATATGCGATACGCGCGGCCCGAGCTACGCGCGCGACGTCGAGGTCAATGCCACCGGCCGCGTTGCCGCGTCCCAGAATGTGGGGCTCTCGGTTGCGGGCGCGGCGCTCGTCTGCCCGGTGATTCCGTGAGCAATCCCCTGCGCCGCGGCGGTGGTTTCACACTGATCGAGGTCATGGTTTCACTCGTGATCCTGAGCATCGGTCTGCTCGGTGTCGCCAAACTTGTGATGCTCTCGTCGCACTCGAACGACAGCGCCTATTTGCGTAGCCAGGCGACCGCCCTTGCCTACGAGATTCTCGACGACATGCGCGCGAATCGGAATACGGCGCTCGCACAGGGCTACGACAGCACGCTCGCCGCCGGCGCCGCGCCGGTCAACCCGGGATTCAGCTGCGCGGGAACGGGCAATCCGTGCAGCGTACCGGCCAATCTCGCGCTCTACGACGTCTACGCCTGGCAAACACGATTGCAGACGGCCTTGCCGGGTGCGGCCGCTTCGGTAGTGACCGTGGCACCGCCGGGCTTTACGTCGACAACTGCGACGATCATCGTTTCGTGGAACGATGCGGTGGCGGAGTCGGCATTCGGCGCGGTCGCCGACGGCACGGCGGTCGCCAGCCAGAACGTAACGCTGGAGACGGTCCTGTGAAGCGAATGCGCGGCTTTTCCATGGTGGAGCTCATGATCGCGGTCATGCTGGCGATGCTCGTGACCGGCGCGGTGATATCGGTATTCATCGGCTCGCGTCAGGCATTTCAATCGACATCGGGCGGCGCGGCGCTCGGTGACGGCGGCCGCTTCGCGATCAATTTCTTGGAGCAAGCAGTGCGCAACGCGGGCTTCATGGCCTGCAACACTACTCAACGCCAAGCCAGTATCCTCAATGTGACCTTGCCGTCTCTTGCCTACGACTTCACCGAACCTATGACCGGCTACGAGGCCAACAACACCGGCGTGGGCGGCGCCTACACGGTCGTGGCGCCGGCCGTCTCGACGGCGGCCGTCTCTGCCGATCCCTCGACCGGCGACTGGATCAACGGTCTGGATCCCGCACTCACCGGCATGGTCATGCAGAACAACGACGTATTGGTCGTGCGCTCGACTCTGCCGGGCAGCCAGACGGCCTACGTCACGACGCCGGTTCCCAATGGCACTGCGAGCTTTAGCGTCAACAGCGCGGCCGGTTTTGCAGGCGGCGGGCTTGCGGTCATCTCCGATTGCGCGAAATCCGCCGCGTTCCAGGTTGGCGGCGCTTCCGGTACGACGATCAGCTTCAACACGGGCGGAACTCCGGGCAACACCGCGACCGCGCTCGG
>Ga0182030_10000761_pt1 | contig 63154 bp, 53 predicted proteins | sample 812S3MmetaG_FD_121299 | JGI IMG/M metagenome (GOLD analysis project Ga0182030, IMG submission 121299) | Permafrost microbial communities from Stordalen Mire, Sweden - 812S3M metaG (Illumina Assembly) | ecosystem: Environmental > Terrestrial > Soil > Wetlands > Permafrost | place: Sweden... | reverse complement strand
TCCCGGGCATGGTCAGTTCGACCTCGGTGCCTTCGCCCGGGCTCGATCGGACGATGGCGACACCGCCGTGGCGCTGCATGCGGCCCCGGATGGATTGTTCGACTCCGTGTCGATGTTCGGGCACGGAGTCGAGGTCAAACCCACGGCCTCGATCACGGACGAAGAGGTTGACCTGATCGGGCTCGACTTCGGCGTAGAGCGAAACGGTCGGAGCGCCGGACCACTTGGCGGCGTTGATGGTGGCTTCTCGGGTGGCATCGAGGAGGGCGCGCAAGCTGTCGGTGAGGGGACAGTCCCCGACAAGCACGACCTGCACCTCAATCCCGTGGTTGGTTTCGACCTGCTCCTGAATCCCGACCACGCCTTCGGCCAAGGTCCTGGCATCTTCGCTGAAGGTGCCCGGCGGACGACCCTCGAAGAGCCACGAACGCAATTCACGCTCTTGGGAGCGGGCCAGGCGTGTCACCTGGACCGGGTCGCTCGCCGAACGCTGAATCAGCGCCAAAGTCTGCAACACCGAATCGTGCACGTGGGCCGCCATCTGCGACCGCTCTTCGGCCAACGCCCGACCTTGACGCTCGGCCATGAGGTCACGCACCAGGCCGATCCACCACGGTCCAAAAATGACCACGAAAGCGGCAATGACCAGGAGTGCTCCGCCGACGGGGCGCAAGGCGGCCTGGGTGGTGTGACCCAGTACCAAGACCAAGACTCCGCTCAGGGCCAACACGACTCCGAGGCCCAGCCGCCCGATCAAGGTCCAGCGGCGCGGGCTTTGCCCGTCCGATCCTTCCGTCCGGAAGATGGGCATGACGGCGCCGTTGATCCAGGAGCGCTCCTGTTCGCTGACGTTGCGCCAGATCAGGACCGCTCCGCCTCCGGCCAAAAAGACCGGCCAAAGGAACGACCCGGTGTACCCGATATGGAGAGCCGACGTCACGATCTGCGCGCCGATGAGCAGCGGGATGATGGCGATAATCAGCCGAATCCCCCGGCGATCGTGCAGGGCACGGGACGCGATGTTGGAAGACTCGCCCTGGAGCGGCAGGAGCAGCCAGCCCACGGCGTAGACGACGATGCCGACGCCGCTGAGGAGTCCGAGGAGGGCGAAGCCGATGCGGACGGCTGTGACATCTATGCCTGAGGCCTCCGAAAATCCGGCGCAAATGCCCGCCAGGACTCGAGCATCGGGGTCACGGCGGAGGTGACGGCGTGACTGATGAGGGTGATTGGCGTTGCCAGTGACAGTGCCAGTGCCGCTGCCACTAGCGGTGCGGCCTCGATTGCCGTTGCGATTGCGATTTCGGTTGTGGCCGTGCCAGCCATAGTCCAGGTCGTGGTGGCGCCAGCTCACGTGCCAGTCGGGACCACTCCAATGGAGCCAGGGCGCGACGTCGTCGCGTTCCCCGGCCTGGCTGGGTTCGTCGGCAGTTTGGGGCCGTTGTGGGCCTGCATCGGTGGATTCGGCGATACCACGATGATCGCGCGCCTCCGCCCTCGGCGACATCAGGGATATCCCTGACCGACCCGGGTCTGTCTCAGGGATAGTTCAGGGTCATGCCGGATGGTCAGAACGCTGGTCGCAGCTCAGGCTGGAGGCATGGATACCGACACCGACACCGACACTGACACTGACACTGACACCACGCTGCAACCACCCACCGATACCGACAGCGACAGCGACACCGATCGCCCGTCGCTCGGAACGGCAACAGGGGATCCCCTCGGGCGGCCCCGAACCGGCGACGATCGCCTCTCCCGAGGGGGTGATGGTCGCATGGTGGCCGGCGTGGCGCTAGGGCTGGCCGACTACTTCGACATCGACCCCACATTGGTGCGAATCGGGTTCATGGTCCTTGGACTCATTGGAGGGCTAGCGGTTCCGCTTTATGTGGCGGGCTGGCTATTGATCCCCGACGAAGACGCCGACCTGTCGGTGGCCGAAGAGATGCTGGCCCGGGAACGAGATCGTGATCGCGGCTCGCTGCGATGACCACTGGCACGACGATGCGAACGGAAGTTCAACGACCATGACGAGGAGAGGACACGACATGCGATATCGATATGCGTGGGAGCCGATGTACGCCGCCACTATGGGGCGTCGTACTGGGACGGGGCCGAACCCGGATTCCAATTTGCGAGCCTCGGATGCCGAACGGAACGAGGTGGCCGATCGTCTTTCCCGCCATTTCGCCGAAGGGCGACTCGATGCCGCCGAATTCAAGGAGCGGCTCGATCGAGCCATGGGAGCCACCACACGCGGCGACCTCGAGGGGCTGTTTGACGACCTCCCCCGCCTAGGGCCCGAGACCGCGGTGGTGCCGGCTCAAGGAAATCGGCGCCGCCGCTTGATCCCGGTAATGGTCATGGTCGGCCTGCTGGCCGTGGTGAGCGGCATCACCATCCCGTACGTCCATTTCTCGTGGATACTGATCGCGGCGGTGGCGTTACTGGTCTGGCAGCGGGCTGGGCGTCCGCACCGTCGGCACCATTCCGACGGCCACGACCATCACGACCATCACGACCATCACTAATTCTGTCGCCTGCCTGGGATGGCACCGTGAGGGTCGATGCTGCACCGACAACGGCCGCTGCCTACTTGGGATGGCCGGTGATCATCTCAGGGGGCGATAGCGTCTAGACGGCGGGCAGGCACGTCGTCGCCCCCATCCGTTCCTGAGGAGAGTTCTGCATGTTGCGCACCCTGTCTGGGTGGTGTGTCCGCCATCGGCGGATTGTCCTGGCTCTATGGATTGTCATCTTGGTGGGCACCTCCCTCCTCGGTAAGTCGGTCGGCTCTGCCTACTCGAACTCGTTCTCCCTACCCCACACGCAATCGACCGACGCCATTGCGCTGCTGCAATCGGCGGCACCGAAGACCTCGGGAGACACGGAGAACGTCGTTGTCTACGCGAAAGGCGACTCCAAGCTCACCGACCCTGCAAATGCGGCGCAGATCGACGCATTGGTCAAGAAGCTCGAGACGCTGCCACACGTGACCCAGGTCGTGCCGTACACGTCACCACTCGGCACCACGCACATCGATCACGAACACAACGTTGCCTACATCCCGGTGACGTTGAATCAACAGTTCAACCAACTGACGCAACCTGAAGCCAAAAAATTCGTCGACGCCGCCACATCATTCGAAACGGGTGATCTAAAAGTTGCTGTCTCGGGACAGTTGGCCGAATTGTCGGACAAGCAATCGTTCGGCGATGGCACGTTTTTGGGGGTGATCCTGGCCCTGATCGTCTTGCTTTTGGTCTTTGGCTCCTTCTTCGCCGCCATCTTGCCGATCATGTCGGCGTTGTTTGCCCTCGGTTCGGCCATTGGTGTCATCGAACTCTTGAGCCATTTGCTCAAGATGCCTGTGTTCTCTCCGATCCTGGTGGCACTCATCGGATTGGGAGTGGGCGTCGACTATGCCCTCTTCATCGTGACCCGACACCGCCAAGGGTTGGTAGCCGGGCGGGATCCCGAGAGTTCCATCATTAATGCTGTGAACACGTCAGGTCGAGCGGTCCTGTTCGCCGGCATCATCGTGTGCATCGCCCTGCTCGGGATGTTCGCTCTCGGCGTCAGCTTCCTGTACGGACTCGCTGTGGCCGCGGCAATCGGCGTCCTCTTCACCATGATTGCCGCCCTGACCTTGCTGCCCGCCATGTTGGGCTTCATCGGACCCAAGGTGATGAGCCGCAAGCAGAAGAAGAACTTGGCCCAGAACGGCCCCCGCGTCGTCGGCGCCGACAGCAAGGGCTTCTGGCCCAAGTGGGCCGATCGCGTCCAGCGCGTCCCAGTGATCTCGGCTGTATTGGCACTGATCGTGGTCGGCATTCTCGCCGCCCCGTTCTTTTCGCTCCGACTCGGCTCTTCCGATCAGGGCAGTGACCCGGTCGGATCGACCACCCGAACGGCGTATGACGAGCTGGCCAAGGGTTTTGGTCCGGGCTTCAACGGACCCTTGCTGCTGGTGTCAGTGGTGCACACTCCGGCTGAGAAAGCGGTGATCTACAAGGTCGCCCACGACGTGAAGGCGCAACCCGACGTGGCCAGCGTGTCGACGCCGTACTTCATCCCCAGCAAGAGCGGGGGTGACGTGGCCTTCCTCAGCGTCTACCCAACTTCCGCCCCGCAGGACGCTGCCACCACCAACCTGATCTATCACCTCCGCGACGAAACCATCCCCAATGCAGTCGGTGACTCTGGCGTCAAAGTCTTAGTAGGAGGTAACACCGCCATCTTCGTGGACTTCGCCAATGTGTTGTCGTCCAAACTCCCGCTGTTCATCGGCCTCGTGGTGTTGTTGTCCTTCATCCTCTTGGCCATTGTGTTCCGAAGTCTGGTGATTCCACTGACTGCGGCTGTGATGAACATCCTCTCCATCGGCGCCGCGTTCGGAATTCTGGTCGCAGTATTCCAATGGGGCTGGGGTGGGTCGATCATTGGCATCAACCAAACCGGTCCGGTCGAATCATTCCTGCCCGTGATGCTCTTCGCCATTTTGTTCGGACTGTCGATGGACTACCAGGTCTTTTTAGTGACCCGAATTCACGAGGAATACCTCAAGTCGGGCGACAACAAGATCGCCGTGCGCAACGGACTCGCCGCCACCGGCAAGACCATCACTGCGGCGGCCCTCATCATGATCTTGGTGTTCGGATCGTTCATCTTCGGCGGCCAACGTGTCATCAAGGAGTTCGGCATCGGACTGGCTGGCGGCATCTTCGTCGATGCAGTCCTGATCCGCATGTGCGTTGTCCCCTCCGTGATGATGCTGCTCGGCAAGGCCAACTGGTGGTTCCCCAAGAGCCTCGACCGGATCCTGCCCGAACTCTCGGTCGACGTCGAAGACCTCAAGGCGCCGGGCGTGGCATCGTCGGCCGATCCGATACTCACCGACACCACGACCTCGTAGCTGACTCGACGTCGGCGGGACTATTCCCGGACGAGCAGATCGTCCAGCTGGCTTCGAGTCAGGGGGCGGTACGGGAGGGTGGTCGTGGTGGTGCGAAGACCATCGAGCAGGAGGTGTAAGTGTCGGGCCCCTTGCTGGGCTCCGAGATCACCGCAACGATCTTCCACGGAACGCACCGACATGAGGATGACCGCGATATCGCTAAACGTGACATCACTGCGGATGGACCCGGCGACCTTGGCATTGGAAATCAACCGATTGACCGATGGCGCCAGGGTGTCCACCATGGACAGGTGGGTCTCGGCCAGCTGAGGCGAGCGTGATACCAGCGCACGCAAACTCGGAGCCAAGCCGACGCATCGGCGCATGAATTCGAAGATGCCTTCCGCCGGTGTGGCGCTGGCCAAGACGTCAGCGACTAGTGCCTGCGAGTGCTGGTTGGCCAGCTCCATGATGGCAATGATCAAGCTCTCTTTGTTGGGGAAACGGCGATAGAGCGTGCCCACGCCGACTCCGGCCCGAGTAGCGATCTGCTCCATAGGGACGTCGTAGCCGCTCTCGGCAAACACGTCCTGTGCCGCCGCGAGGATGCGTTCCAGATTGAGCTCGGCATCCCTGCGAAGGGGACGAGATATCGGATCGGCCCTGATCACGTTTGGCGCGGCCGCTCGAACGCCCATCAGTCGATGACGGCGACCGACGCCGGGGTCATGGCCGCGTCAGCGTCAATGATGGTCGGGTGTCGATCGGGGTCGACCGGGTGGCGCGGGATGAGCAGGGTGGTCACCGCTGCGATGAGGAGGGCGACGGCTGAGACCACAAAGGCGACGATGTAGCCGTGGGCCGACGGTGTGCCATCCGGCAAGAGGGTGCTGACCACAATGCTGGTGGCCACGCCAGCGCCGACCGCACCGCCGACGTTGCGGATGTTGGTGTTCATGCCGGTGGCGACGCCGGTCTGCGATTGCGGCACGGCTTCGACGACCAAGTTGGACATGGCGGCGTACCCCATGGCGATGCCGATGCCGAGGAGGCCGGCTGCCAGCAGGATCTGCCACGTGTGCGCGTGCCAGAACGTCAAGACGATGTAGGAACTGGCCGAGAACAGGCAGCCGGCGAGCAGCACTCGACGTCCGCCGAAGGCCGCCGACAGTCGGCCGGTGAGCGGCGCGATGAACAACATGGCGGCTGCGAACGGCAACAGATCAAGTCCGGATTGGGTCACCGAGGCGCCCAACCCGTAGGAGTACTTGGTCGACGTCTCGACGAACTGCGGGACGATCGTGAACATCACGTACATGCCAAAGCCAAAGAGCAAGGCGGCCAAGTTGGTCGTCCAGACTTCGGGAATGCGCATCATCTTCATGTCGACGAGGGGGGAAGCTGAGTTGGTCTCGGAACGTATCCAGAGGGCGGCGAGGATGATGGCCAGCGCAAACAGACCGATTGTCTTGAGGTTCCCCCACCCAATGACTGGACCTTCGGACACGGCGAGCAAACCGGCCACCAACCAGCCCGACATGAGCAGCGCGCCGACCGTATTGATCCGACCCGGAGTGCGGACCGGCGATTCGGGTACGAAGAAGATGGTGGCCACGGTGGCGACTACGCAGAAGAACAGGGGAATCCAAAACAGCCAGTGGTAATTGAGATGCACGATGATCGGACCGGCCATGACGATGCCGAGTCCTGCCCCCACGCCCAGAATCGACGACAGAAAGCCAATGCCACCGACGACGCGCTCCCGGGGGAACTCGTCACGGATGATGCCAAAGGCCAATGGGAAGACCGCTCCGCCGGCTCCTTGAATGACCCGTCCGATCAGCATGACCGGCAGCGTGGTGGCCAGCGCACTGATCAACGTGCCGATGGAGAGCACGATGAGGACGGCGACGAGCACTCGTTCTTTGCCGCGCATGTCGCCGACTCGACCCAGGATGGGAGTAGCGATGGCGGCGCTGAGGAGGTACCCCGTCAGGAGCCAGGCCACCGCATCGGGCGACGCATGGAGCGAATGTTCTAGTGACGGGAGCGCCGGGAGCACGGCGGACTGCAGGACGCTGAAGGCGAATGCCGCCGTGGATAGGACGGCGAAGGTGAGTTGGTAATGGACGCGTTTGGGGTGAGTGGCCGCTGGCGATGTTGCTGTTGCGTTAGGTCCTGCGTCCGTCACCTGCGACCTCATTCCACTGTTTTGGGGACCAGCGGTCCGTTCCTCGGGCATCATAACTGAAAGCGGAATGAATCATTCCGCTTACGGCGATGTCGACGACGATTGGGGCGGGCGGTCCGGGCATTGGAATGAGCTGGCTCGAGTATGGTCCTCTTCGCAGTGATCGACCACAGTGGCCAAGCCGAGCAACATGGTCTGGAACTGCGTGACACCAAGCTGGTGATCTTTGGCAGCCCTGTCGGTGGCACTCCAGTGATGCAAGCTGCACCTTTGGCCGCCCTGGACTTACCCCTCAAGGTCCTTGTGTGGGACGACAATGGACAAACCAGGGTCAGCTATACCGATCCCAGCGTTCTGGCCGCACGCCACGGATTGAGCATCGAGTTGGGCGCACGCTTGGCGGGTATCGGCCCGTTGACCGATGCGTTAACGGGATAGCCGATTACCAGGCGTAACCCTCGGGTGACTTTTTGTGGCCCGGGAAGATCTCGTTGAGACGGGTCAAGACTGCGTCGTCGAGCCTGATCTCGACCGATCGCAATGCGCCGGTGAAATGTTCGGGCGTGCGTGGGCCAATGATGGGGGCGGTCACTTCCCGACGATTGAGAAGCCAGGCCAACGCCACGGTCGACGGCTCCTCCCCGAGTTCATCGCACAGAGCTTCGTATTTCTCGAGCGCCGGACGATTGGCCTCAATATCCGCCTCGGCTCGACCCTGATAGCGCCGGCTGCCTTCGCGCTGCTTGCGTACGACCCCACCCAGCAGCCCACCGTGCAGGGGCGACCACGGAATCACTCCTAGTCCGTAATCGGCCGCGGCGGGAAGCAATTCCATTTCGACTTTTCGAGCCAGGAGGTTGTAGATCGATTGCTCGCTCACCAGACCCGTGAAGTGGCGCTCGGCGGCAGCCGCCTGCGCTTTGGCAATGTGCCAGCCGGCGAAATTTGAGGACCCGACGTAAATGATCTTGCCTTGGGCTCGGAGCACCTCCATCGCTTCCCAAATCTCGTCCCATCCCGTCTCCCGGTCGACGTGGTGCATTTGATAGAGATCGATGTAGTCGGTCTGGAGCCGGCGCAGCGAGGCGTCGCAGGCCCGACGAATGTTGAGAGCGGACAGCTTGCCCTCGTTGGGCCAGTCCCCCATGTCGCCATAGAGCTTGGTGGCCAGCACCGTCTTCTCCCGGCGCCCCCCGCCCTGGGCCAGCCAGCGCCCGACGATCTCCTCGGTGGCGCCGCGACCCTCGGTGCGTCCATAGACGTTGGCGGAGTCGAAGAAGTTGACGCCGTGTTCGTGGGCCGAATCCATGATGGCAAACGAGGTCGCCTCATCGGTCTCAGGGCCGAAATTCATGGTGCCGAGGCAGAGGCGGCTGACGCTGAGTCCAGTACGGCCGAGGTGGGTGTATTCCATGCGACCGACAGTAGCGGGGTGCCGGGTGACCTGGTCAGGGAGCCTGGAAATGGCGCGATTTTTGCCCCGCCCGCTACGGTGGCAGTGCAATTCAACGTCTGAATGTCGACCTGCCACCAAGCACGTCGGCACGCGAGTGAGCTGGAAGAGGGGCAATGGCCGAGCAAATTCCACTGGTCGACTACCTGGTGTTGGGTAACGAACCCCACCTGGAGGCCAATGAGTGCACCGCGTGTGGCGCTCGCTTCTTTGATCGGCGCAACGCCTGCGCCTCCTGCGGGAAGAACGATTTCACCAAGGTCGACATCTCCACGACCGGAGAGGTGCGGGCCTTCACCATCGTGGCCTTTGCCGCTCCCGGCGTGCCCGTGCCCTACGTTGCCGCCCTGGTGGACTGCGGTGGCACCAGCGTCCGAGCGAACTTGATCAATGTCGAGCCCGACCCCGAGCACGTCACGCTCGGGATGAAAGTACGACTGGCCACTGAGGTCATAGGCACAGACAGCAATGACACCGAAGCGATTGGGTTCGGCTTCGAACCCCTGGGAGGCTGAGCAATGACTTCTGCATCTGACGAACTATGGATTTTGGGCATTCACATGACGAAGTTCGGGAAGCACCCGGACATGGACCTGGTCGACCTGGCCTCTGAAGCGGTTTCCGGCGCCTTGGCCGACGGCGGCGTCGAAATGAAGGATATGGGTGTCATTGGTGCCGGCAACCTGATGGCGGCCAATGCCGGGATTGGCCAACAACTGCAGAAGCAGTTGGGCCAGACTGGGATTCCCGTCTACAACGTGGCCAACGCCTGCGCCACCGGTGCGACGGCGTTGCGGGTCGCCGCCATGGCCGTCAAGGCTGGCGAGTGCGATATGGGATTGGCCTTCGGCGTCGAGAAGCTCTCGGGTGCCGGCCTTTTGTCGGGCGGCAGCCGCAAGGATGACGGCGGCACGTGGTCCCCTTCGGGTCGCTACGGGGCCGTGGCTCCAGTCGACGGGCGTATCGGGACTGAGATCATGCCCGGAGTGTTTGCCCAAATCGGCATGGAATACGGCCACAAGTACGGCGGCACCAGCTTCGAGCTCTTCGCCAGGATCAGCGAGAAGAACCACTCTCACTCCACTCTCAATCCGTTGGCGGCTTACACCAAGAAGATGTCACTGGAAGAGATCATGGGCGACATCATGATCGCCTACCCCAACACGCGGCCCATGTGTTCGGCCAACTGTGATGGTGCGGCAGCAGCCGTCGTCGTCAGTGGCGCCAAGCTCAAGACACTTTCGCTCGAGCAGCAACGTCGTGCCGTGAAGATTTCGGCCTCCATCCTCACCACCGACCCGTGGGAAGAGTCTTGCCAGATCCTCCCCGACGTCAACACCTTGACCCGCAATGCGGCCAACCAGGCCTATGAGCAAGCTGGAGTCGGACCCGAAGACCTCAACTTGGTTGAGTTGCACGACTGCTTCGCCACGGCGGAACTGGTGCACTACGACAACCTGATGCTGTGCGAGGTCGGTGGCGCAGTGGACTTCTTCAACTCAGGTGCCACCTGGCGTGACGGCAAGACGCCGGTCAACGTCTCCGGCGGTCTGGAGTCCAAGGGTCACCCGATTGCCGCCACTGGCATCGCCAATGTGTGGGAAGTGGCGACGCACCTGCGCGGCGAAGCTGGCGACCGTCAGATCCAAGGCGCCAAGGTCGGCCTGACCCATGTCATCGGTCTTGGTTCGGCCTGCGGCGTGCACATTCTGGAGAAGTCGGCCGCCTAACATTCACTTCAAGGGGGCCAATGTCCACCTATCGTGACGCACTCCCCCAGCTAGACGGCTCAATCTTCCTCACCGATAGTGGGATTGAGACGGACTTGATCTTCCACCACGGGTACGAGCTTCCCGAATTCGCCGCCTTCCCTTTGGTCGACGACGAGTCAGGCGCAGCGGTACTGCGCAATTACTACCGCCAGCACGCCCAGGTGGCCAAAGACTCAAACGTCGGCTTCATTCTCGAAGCAGCCACATGGCGAGCCAATATCGACTGGGCCTCCCTGCTCGGGTACTCCGAGGTGTCATTGGACCGAGTTACCCGCTCCGCCGTTGCCATGCTGGTGGAGCTCCGAGACGAACTCGGCGAAAGCGCTGGGCCACTCGTGATCAGCGGTGCGGTGGGACCACGGGGCGATGCCTACAGCCCCGGCGCGCTGATGCGACCCGAAGAGGCGCAGCGTTACCACTCGGCGCAGATCGAGACGTTCGCCAAGACGCAAATCGATCTGGTCACGGCGCTCACCCTCACCCACACCACCGAGGCGATTGGTATCGCCAATGCCGCCGCCGCAGTAGGCATTCCCGCCGTCATCTCCTTCACGGTTGAAGTCGACGGCAAGCTGCCGGACGGAACAGCGCTAGGCGACGCCATCGAAATTGTCGACAAGGCGACTTCGGCCACCGGTTCGCTCCCCGCCTACTACGGGATCAACTGCGCCCACCCGACACACTTCCTAGCGGCGCTCAGTCCCGATGCGGCGTGGACGAAACGAATTCGCATGATCCGGGCCAACGCCTCGCGGATGAGCCACGCTGAACTCGACAACGCATCCGACCTCGACGACGGCGACCCAGATGAACTTGGCCGCGAGTATGCCGAAATCCTGGAGCGATTTCCCCACATCAACGTCTTAGGTGGCTGTTGCGGCACCGACGTCCGCCACATCCGCTCCGTCGCCGCGGCTTGTATTGGACCGGGAACCTGACCGGCTGTCCGGGCCTACTTCCCCCGATCAGCCACCAGCGGCACCGGACGAGCCAAGCTCCAACTAAACGTCAACGGGATCTCCGACAAAGGCAACTGCACCGCCAGATCTTCGACTGTCGGCCCAACCCGGTCGGCCACCTCTTGCAAGGCCACCTCGTCAAAGCCCCATAATTCGCAGGCGTTCAACCCAAGCATCCGGCGAACGTCCGCCTCGGGCATCCCACCAAAGATGTACTGGATTGTTTCTCGATGCACCGGCACAGCACCTTCCAAGTGCGGGTAGTCCACCCCCCACATCAGCCGATCAATCCCGATCTCATGTCGCATCTCGGCCTCATAGCGCTTCATGAGCGAGCCGCCCATGTAGACGTGGCGAGCGAAGTAGTCAGCTGGTCGCATCGACAAATACGAGCGCACCGGTGCGCCGCCGTGCGTATCGAAGAAGCTCTCCATGTCACGAATGAGCGAGGGCAGCCACTGCACGCCGTTCTCGGTCACGGCGACTTTCAGCCCGGGGTGACGGTCGAAGACCCCGCCGAAAATCATGAACCACAGTGGGCGTCGGGTGAAGACGAACACTTCGTACAGACCGAGCATGCCGCCGTGCTCGGTGTCATACAAGAACTTCGTGTCGGTCGCCGCACCGGACGCGCCTGTGTGCAGATTGATCACCATGTGGTTCTCTTCGCAGGCGCTCCAGAACGGTTCGTAATACTCATCGGCGTAGCCGGGCAAGCCCGACGTCACCGACATGGCGGGCAGCATCACGCCGCCGAACAATCCGGACGCTCGAGCCCACTCCACCTCTTCCACGGCGCGATCCATGTCGTGAAAGTCAATGGGAATGATCCCGGCCCGCCGGCCCGGGGCGGCGTCGCAAAACTCGGTCAGCCAACGGTTATAGGCATGCAACGCCGGCCACACCACTTCAAGATTTTTCGACGCATGGCCACCGAGATACATAGCCGGCGACAACCCCCCAGCCAACACTGGACCGGGCAGCGTCACCTCCGCATGCACCCCTTGCTCTTCGAGGACCTTGAGACGTTTGCCGTCGCCGTCGCCCGGGACGACCCAGTCGGTGCCGTATCGAGCGAGCCACTGTTGCGCCGCATCGGTGTCGACACCCATGCCAGCCAAGCGGCGCGCCGCAGTGGCGCGCACGGGATCGGACTCGTCGACTTCGCCGGGGTCATACCCACCGAACATAGAGATGGCCAACGACGACATGTCACCAAACGCCGCCACTGCTTCTCTCTGCGCCGGATCGACATACGACAAGAATTCGTCGAGGCTGGCCGGCGACGCGTGCATGTCGGCGGAGACGACGACGTACGGCCGTCCATCCTGCCCTTGTTGCGCAGATTCAGACATCGGATCTGCCCCCCTTCCTTGGGTTCCGCTGGGTTCCTGCACGGCACACTACTGCTGGCCGCTCGAGGAGCGGAGGTGCCCCGACAAAGCATTAGCGTGGCGGCGATCCCATGCACACCTCATCGACTCTCGTCCTCATTCTGGCGGTTTTTGGCGCCAGTTCGGTCGAGATGGTCGAAGCGTTGACCATCGTGGTCGCGGCAGGCGTGAGTCGGAGTTGGCGATCCGCCCTCACGGGCGCGGCGACGGCCGTCGTGGTACTCGCCTTACTGGTCGGCATCATCGGCGTCCCACTCATCCATTACGTCCCCATCGACACTCTCCGCATCGTGGTCGGCGCGCTGTTGTTAGTGCTTGGACTTTCATGGTTGCGCAAGGCAATCTTGCGCGCCAGTGGACACAAAGCTCCTCACGATGAAGACAAGATCTACGCCGAGACGGTGAGCGAGCTCAGTGCGGGATCGGGATCGAGTCCCGGTGCGGTCACGACTTCGGATTCGAGCGCCTCTCCGACTCCGACTTCGACTCCGGCTTCGAGCAAACAGCGCGACGGAGTGGCCTTTGCCGTCGCCTTCAAAGGAGTCTTTCTCGAAGGTACCGAAGTGGTACTGATCGTGGTCAGCCTGGGTGCCAGTCAAGGTCGACTGGGCGTGGCCTCTCTCAGCGCCGCCGCGGCGGCCTTGGTGGTGACGGCGGTAGGCATTGCGGTCAGCCGACAACTTTCAGAAGTGCCCGAAAACGCCATCAAAACCTTCGTCGGGATCATGTTGACCAGCTTCGGTGTGTTCTGGGTTGGTGAGGGTGCCGGGGTGCATTGGAAGGGAAGCGATCTCGCCATCCTCGTCCTCATCGCTTTTTTCGCTTTGGTCACCGCAGGAGCGGTCAAGGGGATGCGACGTCTGGCCCCGGGGAAATCGCTATGACCCTGCTAAAGCGCTCCTTACAGGCATTTGGGCACTTCTGGTGGGACTTCCTCATCGGCGACACGCCGGAATTTGCCCTGGCCACCGGAATAATCGTTGCCCTCGCCTTTCTCCTCCGTCACCACCTATTGGCCGCCTCGATCCTGCTGCCCCTCGTCACGGCCATCTTTCTTCTGGCCAGCACCTACCGAGGAAGGCTGCGAGCCGGCCCAGAAAACGCCGACACCGAGGCCCAAACGCCGCAAACCTCGTAGGCGCCGTTCAGGCACCCAGTAGGCACGAGAGTCCTAAGCCCTGTAACACCAGTGACTTGACTAACATGAGTGAATAAGTCAGGAATAGGTACGTGAAATCCGCCCCGATCCCCCATAAGTCCGTCCGTACCGCTTCCCGTCGCCCGCTCCTCCACGCCGCTCGAGCAGTTCTGCTGCCGATCGCCGGCCTCACGCTCATTGCCACCGTGGCTCCGTCTGCGCTCGCTGGCGCTGCTGCCCCTAGCGGCTCGGTGACCCTCGTGGCTTACTCCACGCCGAAGCCCGCGTACGCCGCGCTCATCGCCGCCTTTCAAAAGACCGCGGCGGGCAAATCGGTGACCTTCTCACAGTCGTTCGGCGCTTCGGGTGCCCAATCGACCTCCGTTGTGGATGGACTGCCCACCGATGTCGTCAACTTCTCGCTCACCCCCGACATGACCAAGTTGGTCAAGGCCGGACTCGTCTCACCGAGTTGGAACAAGAACGCCACCAAGGGCTTCGTGACCAACTCCATCGTTTCCTTCGTGGTGCGCAAGGGCAATCCCAAGCACATCAAGACATGGAACGACCTCATTAAGAGCGGCGTTTCGGTCATTACGCCCAACCCATTTAGTTCGGGCAGTGCGAAGTGGAATCTCATGGCGGCCTACGGGGCGCAGCTCGCCCAAGGCAAATCAAAAGCTCAAGCCACGGCGTACCTGACCAAGCTCCTCAAGCACACGGCCGCTCAACCGAGCAGCGCCAGCAATGCCTTGCAGACCTTCCTCTCCGGCCAAGGCGACGTACTCCTCGACTACGAGGATGATGCGTTGTACGCCAAGAGCCAAGGTGAACCCATCACGATCATCACCCCACCGCAGACGATTCTCATTCAGAACCCCATTGCCGTCACCTCCAAGTCGACCAATCCAACGGCGGCCAAGGCATTCGTTGCTTACCTCCTCTCGCCGGCTGGCCAGAAGATCTGGGGACAACAGGGCTACCGCCCGGTGCTTCCCAAGGTGGCGGCCACCTTTAAGTTCCCCCAGCCTCAGCGCCTCTTCACCATCGATTCCCTCGGCGGTTGGACGGTAGTGAACGTCAAGTTCTTCGATCCACAGACCGGCGTCGTCTCCAAGATTGAACAAGGTCTCGGAGTCTCAACAGCGAGTGGCTGATTTCGAGCCCGCGCTCGCGACGGCTACGACCACTTCAACGACAGGATCAACGACCTCCACCGCGGCACCAAGTGCGCAACGTGCGCAACGCTCGCCGCTGCGGAGCGTCAAGCGAGTGCTGTATCGCGCCCTGGGCCCATCGCTGGCGATCACGTATTTGAGTCTGCTCGTCCTGCTTCCGATCGCCGCCATTCTCTCAACCGCGTTTGCTGGAGGTTGGGGAGCGTTTTGGGCCGCCGTCTCACAACCTGAGGCGGTCGCTGCGCTCAGGCTCACGTTGCTGGCCTCGGCTGGCGTGGCCCTCTTCAACTCGATCGCCGGTCTCCTCATCGCCTGGGTCCTCGTGCGCGACGACTTTCGGGGCAAGCGGATTGTCAGCGCCATCATCGACCTCCCCTTCGCACTTCCCACTATCGTCGCCGGCCTGACCTTGTTGGCCCTCTACGGCCCAAGCAGCCCGTTCCATCTGGACGTGGCCAACTCGCGCTGGGGCATCATTTTTGCGTTGGCCTTCGTCACCCTCCCCTTTTCGGTCCGTTCGGTCCAACCCGTGCTGGCCGAATTCGATCGGGAAGCCGAAGAGGCTGCCGCTTCCTTGGGCGCCTCTTCCGCGGTGGTCTGGCGACGCATCATTTTGCCGAGCATCGCCCCCGCAATGTTGGCTGGAATCGGACTGGCCTTCGCCCGAGCGGTCGGGGAATTCGGTTCGGTGGTGTTGATCTCGGGGAACATCCCTTTCAAGACCGAGGTAGCTTCGTCGTGGATCTACAGTCTGTCCCAGAGCGATGACTTGGGCGCTGCCGCCGCCGTATCGGTCGTCCTCATTCTGATCGCGCTCGTCGTCCTGCTCGCCATTGGTGCGCTCCGCCGAAAATTCGATATTTCCGAGGCCATATGACCTCGACCTCGACCGCTGCCACCCCCTCCCGCCGCCATAACCCAACTCCGTCTCGCATGCCGCTGCGCATCATCGCCCTCAGCTACATCGGACTGCTCATCGCGCTCCCGGTCGGCTTCGTCTTCTACAAAGCGTTTCAACACGGATTCCTGGCCGCATGGAATTCCGTTACCACCCCGGACGCGCTGAGCGCCCTATGGCTCACCCTCGGGGTCGTCGTGATTGCCGTCACTATGGACACCATTTTCGGAGTTGGTGTCTCGTTGATCCTGGCCCGTCACCGCTTTCCCGGCGTCTGGCTGCTCGATGCCTTTGTAGACCTTCCACTCGCCCTCTCCCCCGTCGTGGTCGGGATTTCGCTCATCCTCGTGTACGGCAGGACCGGGTGGTTCGGCAACTGGCTCGCGGCGCACGGGATCGAAGTGATCTTTTCGTTGCCGGGCATTGTGATGGCGTCGGCCACCGTGGCGCTCCCCTACGTCGTTCGCTCGGTGCTCCCGGTACTCCAGGAGATCGGTACCGATCAAGAGCAAGCCGCGGCCACGCTCGGCGCGTCGACTTTCACCGTGTTTCGCCGCATCACCCTGCCCAGCATCCGCCGGGGACTGGCGTATGGAGTCACCTTGACGACGGCCCGGGTGTTGGGCGAATTCGGAGCCGTGTTGGTGGTCTCCGGCGCCATTCTGGGAAAAACCCAGACCATGACCCTTTTCATCCAGAGCAGCATTGAGAACCTCGATCCGACGGGTGCATTCGCCGGGGCGGTCATACTTATTCTGATTTCAATTGTTGTCCTGGCCCTCTTGGGTTCAGAAGCCAAGGACGAAAGGAGGACAAGCAGATGGCGATCACGCTCACATCAATCTCCAAGCGTTACGGAGATGCCGTTGCTCTCGACAACGTAAGCCTGCATGTCCCCCAAGGCTCGCTCACTGCCCTGCTCGGACCGAGCGGTGGTGGAAAGTCCACGTTGCTGCGGGTAATCGCCGGCCTGGAAATGCCCGACGCCGGCATCGTCGAGATCGACGATCAAGATCTGACCAATGTCGCCGTGCGCGAGCGAGGGGTCGGGTTCTGCTTCCAGCACTACGCCCCCTTCCGTCATCTCACGGTACGCAAGAACGTCGCCTTCGGACTCGAAGTCCGTAAGCGTCCCAAGGCCGAGATCAAGGAAAAGGTAGATGAGTTGTTGGAATTGGTACGAATCGGTCACTTGGCCGATCGCTACCCGTCCCAACTCTCCGGCGGTCAACGCCAACGCATGGCTCTCGCCCGAGCCCTCGCCATTGAGCCGCGGGTGCTCCTGCTCGATGAGCCATTCGGGGCCCTCGACGCCCAAGTCCGCCAACAGTTGCGCGTGTGGCTGCGCCAACTTCATAAGAAGATCTCCGTCACGACGGTGTTGGTCACCCATGACCAAGAAGAAGCGCTCGAGGTGGCCGACCGCCTAGCCATCATTCACGAGGGGCGCCTCGAGCAGATTGGCGATCCGGCCGAAATGTACGACCACCCGGCCAACGAGTTCGTCATGAAGTTCCTCGGGCCGACAACTGAACTCAACGGTGAATGGGTCCGCCCTCACGATCTGGTACTGCATCCTGATGACACGTTCGGTGGCCAGCCCGGAGTCGTTGAACGCATCGCCCATCTCGGGTTCGAAGTACGGATCGACCTGAAACTGCACAATGGCGGCACCACCTGGGTGCAACTCAGCCGGGGTGCCGCCGCTGAACTCCACCTGACGACCGGTGGTCTGGTGTGGGTCTCACGTTCGCAGTTGGCGACAGCGGCTACCGAACCGCCTACTCCACAACTCTCAGCCCTCTAAGGCGCCATGACGCCACCGACCAGGTCGACCAACCGGGCCTAGTGGCGGAACGCATGGAGCAGCGTCCATAATCCGGATGTCGGTAATGAGAGGGAGTGGAGATGGCGTCAGTCGTTCGTGGTGTGGTGGCGAGGAAAAAGGGCGAGCCGGTGACTCTCGAAGAGATCATCGTCCCCGATCCGGGCCCAGGTGAAGCCGTCGTCACTGTGCAGGCGTGCGGGATTTGTCACACCGATCTGCATTACCGAGAAGGCGGCATTAACGACGACTTCCCTTTTCTTCTTGGGCACGAAGCTGCCGGAATAGTGGAGTCGGTGGGTCCAGACGTCACCAGCGTCACTCCGGGCGATTTCGTGATCTTGAATTGGCGCGCGGTGTGTGGCGTCTGCCGCTCCTGTCAACGCGGGCGTCCGTGGAACTGTTTTTCTACTCACAACGCCACCCAGAAAATGACCTTGGCCGACGGCACGCCGCTCTCCCCCGCCTTGGGCATCGGCGCCTTGGCCGACAAGACGTTGGTGGCCGCCGGTCAGTGCACCAAAGTAAACCCGACCGCTCGCCCCGAAGCAGTAGGCCTGTTGGGCTGCGGCGTCATGGCCGGCATGGGAGCGGCCATGTTCACCGGCAACGTGGGGCTGGGTGACTCAGTGGCCGTCTTTGGATGCGGAGGCGTGGGATGTGCGGCCATTGCCGGAGCTCGTCTCGCCGGCGCCCACACGATCATCGCCATTGACCTTGACCCCAAGAAGTTGGCCGCGGCCTCCGAATTCGGGGCCACCCATACCGTCGATGCCAGCACGACCGATCCCGTGACCGCCGTCCAAGGTTTCACCGACGGCAATGGAGCCGATGTCTGCATCGAAGCCGTCGGGAATCCCAAAGTGATGGAGCAAGCCTTCTTCGCCCGCGACCTGGCCGGCACGCTCGTCCAGGTCGGTGTCCCGACGCCCGACATGCGGATTGATCTCCCGATGATCGAGTTCTTCGGCCGGGGCGGCGCCCTCAAGCCAAGCTGGTACGGCGATTGCCTCCCTTCCCGTGACTTCCCGATGCTGGTCGACCTGTACCTGGCTGGGCGTCTCAATCTCGATCTGTTCGTTTCCGAAACCATCAACATCGATTCGGTCGAGGGAGCTTTCGATCGGATGCAGCGGGGCGAGGGATTGCGCTCGGTCGTGGTCCTTTAGGCACCAATCTGGGCGTGCAGGGCCAAAATTCTCCCTGAACTGGGGAAAGTAACTTGCCATTGCATGTTTAGGGGTATCCCAGGTGGGTAAATAGAGGTATCGCAAGACCCAGTTGGAGTCACAAGCCCCCCCCTGTGACTCCAACTGGGTCTTGCCGGTTCTGAACGGCGAGACAACTTCCCGATCCGCCCTCCGTCTGGCAGCAAAGTGATATGCCTGGCTTCGTGAGTTTTCCGATGGCACCATTCGCGCCGCGCCCTGGTCTCCGAGGCATGGTGAACGCGGCTGATCAATTAGCGGCGAGCGCTGGCATCAGGGCCCTCGAGCAAGGCGGCAGCGCCGCCGATGCTGCCGTAGCCACCGCGGCCGTCATGGCGGTGACCGGCCCGCACTTGTGTGGCCTTGGTGGCGACCTCTTGGCCATGATCTCGGCCCCGGGAAGCGATCCGGTCGCGCTGCTCGCCATTGGCCGAGCCGGCTCAGGCGTCGATGCGGCTGCTCTGCGGGCACAAGGTCACAGCGTGATGCCGATACGAGGCGATGTGCGCAGTGTTCCCGTACCCGGTGCAGTCGACGGTTGGTTGGCCCTCTTGAGCCAATATGGCCGGCTGCCCATCGCCACCGTCTTTGCACCTGCCATCGAGTTGGCCGAAGAAGGATTCGTTGCTTCCCTTCTCCTTTCACTGGCCAGTTACTTGGTTGCTGATGTACCAGGCTCCCACGAGCTCTGCCCCGACGGTCCCATCAAGTTGGAGCAACATGTGCGGTTACCGAGCATTGCTCGCACGTTGCGAGCCATAGTGGCCGACGGTCGAGACGGGTTCTATCAAGGTGAGTTTGGACGAGAGCTGCTCGCCGTGGGCGAAGGCGTGTACGAACCGCATGACCTCGACCACAACGCCGCTGACTGGTGCGAACCATTGCGCCTCAGAGTGTGGGGGCATGATCTGTGGACCGTTCCACCGCCATCGCAGGGCTACTTGACCTTGGCCAGTTCGTGGATTGCCCAACGGGCCGGACTCGGCAGCGACCCGAACGATCCGATGTGGGCCCACATTGTCATTGAAGCCTCGCGAGCCGCTGGTCATGACCGCCCCGAAGTCCTTTTCGACGGTGCCGACGGAATGAGCCTGCTCTCCGAAGATCGACTGGCGGCCGCAGCGGATCGCATTCGCGCCGACCGCTCGGCGCCGTCAGACATTGCACCGCCGGTGGCTAGCTCACCTGATGCATCATTGCCACGGATCGGCGATGGCGACACGACCCACCTCAGCGCAATTGATGCAGACGGTCTTGGCATTTCGTTGACGCAGTCCAACGCACTGGACTTTGGGTCTCACCTCGTGGCCGGTTCGACTGGCGTCTTCCTGCACAACCGAGGGCTCGGCTTTTCACTTGTCGCCGGTCATCCCGCCGAGCTGGCACCGGGTCGACGGCCACCGCACACGTTGTCCCCCATGTTGGCCACCACTCCCGATGGTGCGCTCTCGCATCTCATCGGTGCAATGGGTGGTGACGCTCAACCTCAAATTCACCTGCAGGTGCTAGCCCGCATGATGCTCGCCAGCCAGGACCCAGCCACTGCGATTTCGGCGGCTCGGATCGCGCTCGATGCACCGAGGGCTGGACCGTTCCGGTTGTGGTGGGGTGACGATCTCAGCGCATGCGTTGAAGCTCACGCGCCCAGCCGATGGTTCGATGGTCTGGCCGATCGGGGCCACCGAGTCACGCGCATCAGCGCCTTCGACCCCACCGCCGTGGGCTGCTCGCAGATCATTTCCGTCGTCAAGGATGCCGATGCCCGGACGCGTCACTATGTCGGCGCTTCAGACCCTCGTAGTCCCGAAGGAGCGACCATCAGTCGTTAGGCGCTGAAGGGGTATCCACGCCCGATCTGTACCAATCACCGTTCCCTCGCCGAATGGCTCGCCTGGCGGTCGGCGATGTGATTCGCTTACGCCCATGATTGGTCCGAATCCGAACATGCAGCTTTGATCGTGCCCTCTGATCCCCTGGCACAACCACGGACCACGCGATGACCACCTCGACGAGCACAGCAGAACAGAAGTCCGGCGTAGCCGGGAGCGGACTGGTGCTGGGCGTGTTGGCCGCCGGCCAATTCCTCATGACCCTCGATACGTCGGTGATGAACGTGGCCATTCGCCAAGTTGCCGCCGATATCGGCACCACGGTGACCGGCGTGCAAACGGCCATCACTCTCTATGCCCTCGTCATGGCCTCGTTCATGATCACCGGGGGCAAGATCGGCACCATCATCGGGCGCCGACGTGCCTTTGCCATTGGATTGATCGTGTACGGAGCTGGTTCGCTCACCACCGCACTGGCTCCCAATTTGGGGGTACTGATCTTCGGCTGGTCGTTACTTGAAGGTCTGGGTGCTGCGCTGATCATGCCAGCCATCGTGGCCTTGGTCGCCGGCAACTTCCCGCAGGAACGTCGATCGGCGGCTTACGGGATGATTGCCGCAGCGAGCGCCGTCGCTGTTGCGGTCGGTCCATTGGTCGGTGGAGCGGTGACCACCTTCGCCTCATGGAGATGGGTGTTCGTGGCCGAGGTGGCGATCGTCATCGTCATTCTCTCTTTGCTACGCAAAGTGCACGACACGCCCGTCGTGGCCACGCCGAAGTTCGACTTCATCGGCGCGCTGCTCTCAATCCTCGGCCTCTCGTTCACCGTTTTTGGAGTCCTCAAGTCCGGAGAGTGGGGGTGGGTCCAGCCCAAACCCGGGGCGCCGTCGTTCTTGGGTACCTCTCCCGTGGTGTGGTTGGTGCTGGGCGGTCTTCTCCTGTTGTTCTGTCTCATGCTTTGGGAAAACCATCGAATTGAGCGCCACCGTGAACCGTTGGTCCGACCGACCATGCTACGAAATCGCCAATTGCTCGGTGGCCTGTCGATGTTCTTCTTTCAGTTCTTTATTCAATCCGGTGTCTTCTTCACCATCCCGCTCTTTCTTTCCGTGGTACTTGAGCTCACCGCACTGCAGACGGGCATCCGGTTACTGCCCCTTTCGTTTGCTCTCCTTATCACCGCCATCGGGATACCGCGCCTCCTACCTCGCACCTCACCTCGATTAATTGTGCGATGCGGCATCCTTCTCATGCTGGCTGGCACGTTGGTGCTGATCGGCGGCCTGAGTCCTGGCGCCGATGCGGCAATCGTTGCCATTCCCATGTTGCTCATGGGTTTCGGTATGGGTGCGTTGGCCTCTCAATTGGGCGCCATTACCGTGTCCGCCGTCTCCGACCGTGACAGCGCCGAGGTTGGAGGTATTCAAAACACGGTCACCAACTTCGGGGCTGCGTTGGGCACTGCTCTGGTTGGCGCCGTACTGATATCGAGCCTGACGGCAGGACTACTCAACGGCGTGCAGGGAAACAGTGCCATCCCGGCCAACGTCAAGACGCAAGCTTCGGTGAAATTGGCCGGAGGCGTTCCGTTCATTTCAGACAGCGACCTGCGCAGACAGCTTTCGGATGCTTCAGTGCCCAAGCAAACGGCCGACGCCATTGTGGCGGAGAACAGCACGGCGCGCCTCAACGCTTTAAGGGACTCGCTATGGGTGGTGGCCCTCTTTGCAACGATCGGGCTTTTTCTCACCGGGTTGATACCCAAAGTGCCCATCGGCCGCAAAGTAGCCACCCTCGAGTGATGGACCAGGCGCAACGAAGGTAGCGCGGGCCTCAGGTGAAGACGCTCCGGGTTTAAGATCAACCTCCGAGAGCGGCGAGTACCTTTGTCGCTGAGGGAGGAACGGGAACGTGGAACATCAGACTGAGCTGCCCCGTACGCTCCCGGACCGGTTGCACATCAACCGACGCAACCTCCAGATCGTGTTGGGAGTCTTCTGGATTCTGGACGGTTTGCTGAAGTTCCAACCTGATGACTTCAAGCCTTCATTCGTCACCAACGTCATTCGACCAATGGCGCTTGGTCAGCCCAACCTCATTGCCTCGACCATCAACCACATGGCTCACTTCCTCTCTCACGAAGCCACCATGTGGGTCGGGGTGTTCGGTCTCATTGAAATTGCCATCGGGGTGGCGCTCCTGTTTCGCAATACCGTCAAACGCGGACTTGTCGCCTCGTTCATCTGGGGCGCCGGCGTTGCCCTTTTCGGCGAAGGTTTTGGCATGGTCCTCACCGGACACACGTCGCCCCTCATGGGAGCACCGGGGGCCGTCTGTTTCTACATCCTTCTCGGCGTGATGGTGTGGCCCACACCCGATCCCGACCCCGGTCAAGTTTGCGTAGGCATTGACTCATCTGCGGTGGCTCGCGGCCCCTTTGGCGGCACGGGAGCGCTCCTGGTTTGGGCAGCCATTTGGATTTTCGAAGCCATAATTTGGATGTTCCCGTTCAACCGCACCGGCAATGCCATCTCCAATCAGATGACAGCGATGTCGAACGGTGAGCCCGGCTGGTATGCGCACTTCTTGAATTCATTCGGTCACGCCTTTACCGGAGCTGGGGTATGGGTAGCAGTGATCCTGGCCGCCGGATCCATCGTCATTGCCCTGGGACCGCTGGTCTCCACCCGACCGCAGTTCTACATCGGGCTGGGTATCGGATTGGCCCTCCTCTACTGGGTGACCGGCGAAGGCCTCGGAGCACTTTTGACCTTCCGCGGAACGGACCCGAACAACGGTCCCATCGTGGCCTTGATCGGCTTGTCCGTCTTGCCCCTAGTTCCGGCCCGCGCCTCCGAAGCCACACCGCTGACGAAGTTGCTCGCACTCCATCCGATCGCCACCATCTCGTCGATCTTTGCCGTTGCCCTGGTTCCCCTAGCGGTCGCGGTCATTCCGGCGTCAAGCATCGGTGCAGCATCTGCCTCACCTTCACCAACGGCTGCAACGGCCACGCATCTGAGCTCGGACGCATCACACTCGTCGAACTCGTCGATGGTGGGAATGCAAATGTCAGGATCGAACGCCTCCATGAAAGGCATGTCGATGTCCAAGTCGAAGTCAAAAGGCAGCACGGCTCATTCGATGAACATGTCGGGCATGGCTGGTCTCGGCGTGACCGACCCCAATTGGAAGTACACCGGACCGCCCCTTCCAGCCGCCGAGGTGGCCGAACTCACCACCGTCTCGGCCCGGACCGATGCTGGGCACAAAATGCAGACGCCAAATTGCACCACTGCCCCGACGTCTGACCAAGTGCTCGGAGCAACGCAATACGTGCAGGCAACAACATCGGCTGTGGCTAAGTACAAGTACCTCAGTGCAGCGATTGCTGCCGGATACCGCCCAATCACCAACCCGAACTATCCCGTTGTGCACTACCTCAATCTGGCCTACATGAATAGCCAGGACCTTCTCAATCCGAACACTGTCGACTCCCTGGTCTACGCCACTACTCCCAACGGACCGGTGTTGGTGGCCGCCATGTACCTGATGCCGAATCAAGGCAATGGACCCATGCCGTATGGATGTTTGGTGCAATGGCACGCACACACCAATTTGTGCACGTCAAACACCACCGGAAAAATCGATGGCTTCACGCCATGCCCACCCGGCACACATCACTACGGATCCACACCCATGATGACCCATGTGTGGCAAGTTCCCGTAGCCGGTGGACCACTGGCGATCGACCCATCTGACTTGCAAGTGGTGGAAGCGGCAATCATGGCGCAGCAAGAAGGCTTAGCCCCGACGACATCAAGCTCGACCCAGAGCTCGGTGTCGGCGACACCGGTGGCCACAACACCCTGAGAGTGCGTCAGATTCTCCTATTTCCAACCTCCATTGAACGGTGGAGTTGTGCCTGGAATCGTTCCTGCCTTGTGAGGTATCGCGATCACCGCTAATTTTCATGGGGCCGTGCTACACAATCGACTAGCTCCGACTGGTGGAGCGATCGCGGGTTCAGTTGGTCGATCGATCACTGCCGCCACACTTCTGGCATCCCTCATCGCCGCCGCCACTTTGTCCACACTTGTGGTGGCGGGGACGGCCGGTGCTGATCAGGTCAGTGGACTCAAGTCGCAGGCCGAGAAAATTTCGCAGGAACTCATCCAAGAGCAGTTGCAGGTCGGCGCCTATCAACAACAGTATTCAGTCGCATCGCAAAAGGTGGCCGTCGACTCGCAAGACATCGCGCTGACGGAACAGCAGATCAACAGCGACATGCGCCAAGTCAAAGCTAAGGAGCATCAAGTCCGTCAACTTGCGATTAGTTCGTACGTCTTCGATGGCAACCAATCCGCCACTTCGAGTGGTTCAATTTTTTCCGACCATGAGTCGACCGCTCAAGCAACGAGTGAGTACACGACCATTGTGGTGGGCAACATAGCCAAGGCAGTGGCGCAACTTCACACCGCACAGCACACCCTTGTCGTTCATCAATCCGCCCTTCAGCAGCAACAGGCCCAGGACCGCTCCGCCGAAAACGAGCAAGCTTCGGATCTTTCGCAAGCCAACAGCACCGAGGCGCAGCTCAACTCGGATCAGTCTCAGGTCACCGGCCAGCTTGCCGTCGCCGTCGCTCAGGAGGCGGCAGCCCAAACGGCGGCTGCCACCCAAGCCGTGGCCGCCGCTCAAAAACAAGCCGTTGCCCCCTCACCCTCTAGTCAGCCCACGTCCAGCGCCTCGCCACCCACCACACCAGCACCGGTGAACGGGGCCACGACCGATCCCGCGCTCAACCCATTTTTGCAATGCGTGGTGCAAGCGGAATCGGGCGGCAATTACGGAGCGGTATCGCCCAACGGGCTCTATATGGGCGCATTCCAGTTCAGCCAGCCGACATGGAACTACGCCGCACAGTCAGCCGGGCTGCCTCAACTGGTCGGCGTGCCTCCGAACACCGCCTCCAAGGCAGACCAAGACACCGTGGCGGTCGCTCTCTACGCTCTTGACGGCGAACAGCCTTGGCTGGGCGACCGATGCAGCCAGTAAGTCTTTCTTAGCTCTGGAATCGTCGATGAACTGCCTTGGGAGCTTCAGCCCCGGAAGCTTCCAACGCAGCGATGTAGACCTCTTCTGCCGCGGCCACATGGGCGACCACACTGGCTATCACTTCGAGTTGATCCGCAGAAAGAGGCTGCACACCATCGAAGAAAGGTGCGATCGCTTCCTCGGCGTCCTTCACCGCTGACCAGTAGTTCATCAGTGCGTCGGCGTATTCATCCTCCGCCATACGTTCCAGCCCCTTCAACTCAAAGGTGCCTGTCGGGTACACCATCATGGATTGCCTCCAACGTCGCGGCTCCCAGTGAGCCGATCCTTCATCTCAATGAAGTAACGAAGATGCACCGACATACTTCCGCGAAAGGCCATTTCAGGCACAGAATTCGTTAGGGGTTGCAGTCAGGATTTATCAGATTCTTACAAATCCCCCACAATCGAGGTTGCCGAAGGGTCATTCATGTCTTGGCACGCGCCACACCACCGTCGTACCACCGCCTTCGGGCGTCGAAACCTCAAAGGTGCCGCCAAGCTTGTTGGCCCGGCTGCGCAAATTCCGGAGCCCTCTTCCCTCGGCGGTGACGGCGGACAAATCAGTCCCGACTCCATTGTCGGTGATTTCCAATCTGAGGTCATTGGCCACGGCGAGCCTCACGTGCACGCGAGTGGCCATCGCGTGCTTACTCACATTGGTCAAGGCTTCTCGCAACACGGCCAACGCATGGTCGGCCATGCGTTGTGAGATCCCGCTCTCGACGGGACCGTGAAAGGTGACCTCGGGGCGAGTTCCGATCAGCGGTGCCAGCTCCAATGCCAAGTCGAGCGCACTGCGCCGCAAGCCCCGATCGACCGAACTGTCTTCCAGGTCGAAGATTGCAGTGCGAATGTGGTCGATCGTGCCATCGAGGTCGTCGACGGCTCGGTTCACCCGATCAAGTATTTCCGGTGGTCCGTCCATCCGGCTCACACTCTGCAACGACATACCGACGGCAAAAATCCTCTGAATGACTTGGTCATGAAGATCCCGAGCGATCCGGCCCCGGTCCTCCAACATCGTCAAGCTGTTTACCGCAGAGTGCAAACGGTAATTCTCGATTGCGACACCGGCGGCCAGGGCCAATGCAGCCGCCATGAATTCATCTTCTTCACTGAACGTGTCGGCCCCCAATTTGTCGGTCAGGTAGAGATTGCCGTACACCTCGCCACGCACCGTTACGGGAACGCCGAGAAACGAATGCATCGGCGGGTGGTGAGCCGGGTAGCCGTAGCTGTCCGCATGGGATCGGAGATCGTCCAGCCGAAGCGGTTCAGGATCGGTGATCAAGAGGCCGAGCACACCTCGACCAGTGGGGCGTGCACCGATCTCAGCTTCTTCGTCGTCGCTCAGACCCACGGTGACGAATTCAGCCAGGGCTGTGCGCGTTTCGTTGAGCACGCCAAGTGCGCCATAACGGGCTCCCACCAGCGAACATGCTTCTTCGACCAGATGTCGGAGCAAAGAAGGCAGACCGACATTGGCTTCGATCATCAAGATGGCCGCCACCAGACGCTGGAGTTTTTCTGGATCATTGATCCTTCGATACGGCACGTCCACGATGGTACTCAGCCCACTCGTGAGCGACCCAGGAGGGCGATGGCGGCGCCACCATCTTCAGTACTGACACAATGCAGGACATGGGTATTGACGTCTTCCTCCTTGACGATCACGAAATCGTCCGGGAAGGTGTTCGCTCGCTCCTTGAGAGCGACCCCGAAATCACCGTGGTTGGCGAAGCCTCCACCGCGGCCGAAGCCCTGTCTCGAATCCCCTTGGCCAAACCGGACGTGGCCATATTGGACGTGCGTCTCGAGAATGGCTCCGGTATTGAAGTGTGCCGCGACCTTCGCTCCTCCATGCCTGAGCTGGCCTGTCTCATGTTGACCAGTTACGCCGATGACGAGGCGCTCTACGCCAGCGTCATGGCCGGCGCATCGGGATATGTGCTGAAACAAATCCGATCCAGAGACCTGATCGACGATGTAAAGAAGGTCGCTAGCGGCGCCTCACTGATGGACGCGCTCTCGGTAGCTCGAGTGATCGAGCGCATCAACAAGCCGGCAGCGGAGGACTCGCTATTGGCGAACCTGTCCGCTCAAGAGCGGCGAATTCTCGATCTGATCACGCAGGGACGCACCAATCGTCAAATTGGCGAAGATATGTTCTTGGCCGAAAAGACCGTCAAGAACTACGTCAGCAATCTGCTGGCCAAACTGGGCATGACCAGCCGCACCGAAGCGGCCGTGTATGCCGCCCTCCACCCATCAGAGCCGACAACTGAGGACGGCAATCCGAGTACCTGAATCGGTTCACTCGGATCGCCTATCCCGGGCCAGGTCTGCTGGTGGCTCCGACTCCAGCCACATCTACCCCAGCCTCGGCCAACACACGCTCGAGTCTGGCCCGCTCGCTTTCGGGACGAGCAAAATCCCGCGCCTGCACATCTATTCCCACGGCTGCACACAGAGCGATGAGCGAGCGGTCATAGTCAAGCTCGATGGCGAGCTGTGCTTCAGCTGATCGAATTTTGCGTAGCCGCGCATCGAGCATCCGGGTCCGGCATGCCATGGCCGAGGCAAACAGTCCGGCCTCAGACACTGGACCGCCTCGCTCGACCTCTAATGCGGCCGAGAGGAGATCGACATACACAGTCATGCTCCCATCGTTTTCATGACGATGGCGGGGCCATGGCTCAGCAGGTCATGTCTCATCTCAACGGGAGAGCACAACCTTGACTGCACCAGTATCCGCCGCGTTGGCAAACACCTCGTACGCATCGAGCATCTCGTGCAATCCAAAGTGGTGCGTGCCAAAGCGACCGGCGTCAATCTGATGCGACGTCACCAGTCGAAGGAGTGTCGGCGTGGAATAGGTGTCGACCAGTCCCGTGGTAATGGTGATGTCTCGATTCCAGAGCGATTCCAAATGCAACGTCGCTGGCGTACCGTGCACTCCAATGTTGGCTACGTGACCGCCGGGGCGAACGAGCTGCGTACACAGCTCGAAACTTGCCGGAACTCCAACCGCTTCTATTGCCACGTCAGCGCCCAGTCCCCCGGTAATGGCACGAACAGCGGCCACCGGGTCCTCGTTACCATTGTTGATCGTGAGGTCGGCACCAAAGCGCTTGGCGACATCGAGACGCGCGTCCGCCAGATCAACGGCCACTATGTGACTCGGCGAATACAACAACGCCCCGGTAATGGCCGACAGCCCTATCGGTCCCGACCCCACAACGACGACGGTGTCGCCCGGCTGGACCTTGCCGTTGAGGATCCCGACTTCATAGGCCGTCGGAAGGATGTCGGCCAACATGAGAATCTCCTCATCGCTGGCTCCGTCTGGAACGGGATAGGTCGACGTGTCAGCAAACGGCACCCGGACGTATTCGGCCTGTGTCCCGTCAATCATGTAGCCCAAGATCCAACCGCCGCCGCCCAGACACTGCCCATAGCGACCTTCCCGGCAATAGCGGCAGGCGCCACAGGCCGACACACAAGACACCAACACCCGATCCCCAACCGAAAGGGTCTTGACGCCTGACCCAACTTCTTCGACTGTTCCGACTGCCTCATGACCAAGAATTCGACCGGCTTCGACCTCAGGCGTGTCGCCTTTGAGGATATGCAGATCTGTCCCGCAGATCGTGGTCATGTCGACCCGGATGATGGCATCGCTGTCCGCTTGCAAGGTCGGTCGAGGTACTTCTTCCCATGCTTTGGCACCTGGTCCGTTGTACACGAGAGCTTTCATAATGGTCCTCCTTAGGGGCTACTTCTCCACCTTGCGCTTCGCCTTCTTCAGGCGCTAGAGCCGAAGGTCCTTCACGCGTGCTACTTCGTCGAACGCTGCACGATCACCCGGCCCGACAGCTCGTCCGGTTCGATCCGAACCAAGTTGTCACGGACTCCCCCGGCCCACGGTTCAAGATTGAGTGCAGCGATCCGCTCGCGATCCTCATCTCGCTCGACCCGACGGGCTCTCCCGGACACCAGCACGCTCCAACCTTCGCTCATGGCTTCGTCGATTCGGTCTACTTCGAATCCGACCACACTTTTCGATCTGATCTTTTCCGCCATGGCATCGTCGGTTGTGAAGACGACGCACCCGGAGTCGTACACGAAGTTGACCGGCACGGCGACCGGACCATCGTCGTACGTAAAGATGATGCGCCCTATGCCCCCGGCAGCCAAGTGCGTTTCACACTCCGCTTCCGAAAGCGACCGCAAGGTCGGATGGGTGCCGGCCTGACCTAGCCCGGGCGGCCGATCAACCTCGGCGCCTTCAAGCGCGAGCGTGGTCGTGTCCAAGGCGACGGCCAACCGAAGCAATGCTCCATTACTCAATGCCGAATCGGGACTTTGCTCCAGGTACGAAAAATACGCATCGCTCATGCCGGCCCGCTTGGCCACTTCGCCCGAGCTGAGACCCAGCTCGGATCGACGTTCGCTGACTCGGCGCGCCAGGTCTCCCGCATGCGTTCCAACTGGTTGCTCGGTCATATTTGCCTCCAAAGGGGTCAGGTCCGGAATCCTCGTTCGTGCCAATGGCGAGACGGACAATCGAAAGAAGCCAGAAGTCCAGTCTGACGATTCGCACAGCGAATCCTTAGGGCCATAGGTCCCGAAGCGGGTCTCTCCAGGCACAAACAACACCGCGCTCGAACGAAAACAATCACCGCCGAGAGCCGTAAAGGGACTTGTGGCCGGGACCTTCGGCCCTACTTGACATCAATGCGAAAGCGCATGGTGTGACCAACCCCCTATTTGAGGAGCAACCATGCAACGCAAAGCGTTTGATTACTTCGCCAGTGCGATCGGTGCAGTGATGGTGGTAGTGCTCGTGGTGGCAGGTGGGCTCCTGATGTGGGGCTACAGCTTTGCCAACTCGAACGTCCACAGTCAGCTGGCTGAGCAGCAAATCACCTTCCCGACTGCGGCCGAGTTCGCTCATGCCAAGGCCGGCACGGAGATCACTCCGTCGATGCTGCCTTATCTACTCAAGTACGCCGGACAGCCGCTCACTACCGGGGCGCAAGCAGAGGCATACGCCGACCACTTCATTTCGGTGCATCTGAGCGAAATGCCCTATGGCGGTATCTACTCGGTCGTCAGTACTGCCTCTCGGGCCGATCCCACCAATGCCAAGTTGACCGCAGAGGTACAGACCTCCTTTCAGGGCACCACCCTGCGTGGCCTACTCCTTGAGGCCTACGCCTTCTCGGAGTTCGGATTGATCGCGCTTTGGGCTGGCATTGCCGCCTTCGTGTTGGCCGGCATCATGGCCTTCCTGGTCGGGCTCGGACTGTGGCACGGACGTAAGACTCCAGCCGAGGATGAGATCTTGGCAGCTCCTTCCGCCAACCCCACACCGACAACCACCCCCGAGCGTGAGTTGGCTGGCGTCTGAATCCCCCACTCACCAACTCACAGTAAACCGACACCACCCGACTCGGCCTTCAGGCCAGTCGGGAGGTGTCGCGTGCAGCCGTCGTCGCGATCTGCTCCGCCGCAGTCATCGCCTCCCGTTGTAGCCTGCCTGCGTGGCCGATCGACGTAAGTTGTCCTTCGATCCCATTGCCGAAGCCGCAAGTCAATGGGAGTCGCACGACTGGGGCGACGCCGCACCGGGGATGGCCCTGGTCACCTCCATCATGCGTCTCCAGCAGATCTTCTTGTCTAGAGCCGACGCGACACTGCGACCGCACTCCCTCACTTTTGCTCGATACGAAGTCCTGATGCTCCTCTCCTTCGCCAAACACGGAACCTTGCCCCTTGGAAAGATCGGCGAGCGCCTCCAGGTGAATGCCGCCAGTGTGACCAACGCGGTCGACCGCCTCGAGGCGCAGGGATTGGTGGATCGCCAACCAAACCCAACTGACGGTCGGGGCACCTTGGCCACCATCACCAAGACTGGGCGCCAACTGGCTCAACGGGCGACGCAGAAAATGAACGCCGATGTCTTCTCCGACCTGGGATTGGACCCAACCGCCACACGCAGTCTCTTCGAGGTGCTGAGCCAGCTCCGCCAGGCCGCCGGGGACTTTGAGTAGAAACTTGGATTTACTTTGACGTTGAAGTAAACTGGGGTCGTGGCTGCACACAGTGAATGGCAAAACGCCTATGACAACTCCCCCCAACGGGCGGCCAGTTTCGAAACGATGTCGGGGATCCCGCTCCAGCCCGTCTACGGACCCGATGATGCGGAACGGCCAGGCCAGTGGCCCTACACCCGAGGCCCATACGCCTCCATGTACCGCTCGCGGCTGTGGACCATGCGCCAGTTCGCCGGATTTGGGACGGCCGAGGACACCAACCTTCGCTTCAAGGAGCTACTTCGTTCCGGCAGCGATGGACTTTCTACGGCCTTCGACATGCCCACACTCCTCGGCCGGGATTCCGACGACCCACTAGCGAATGGCGAAGTCGGCCGCGCCGGTGTGGCCATCGACACCTTGGCCGATATGGAGGTGTTGTTCTCGGACATCGACCTCGGTTCGGTCAGCACGTCCATGACCATCAACTCCCCCGCCGCTCCCATCATGGCGATGTATGTCAGCGTGGCCGACGAAACGGGCGTCGATCGCGCCAGGCTGTCGGGCACCATTCAGAACGACATTTTGAAGGAGTATCAAGCGCAGAAAGAATTTGTCTTTCCACCCCGTCCGAGCGTTCGCCTGGTCACCGACGTCATGCGATTCGCCGCTGCCGAACTCCCTCGATGGCATCCGGTCTCCATCTCGGGCTACCACATTCGCGAAGCCGGTTCGACGGCCGCTCAGGAGTTGGCCTTCACACTGGCCAATGGTTTCGCCTACGTCGAAGCAGCACTGGCCGCCGGACTCTCTATCGACGAGTTCGCTCCCCGCTTGAGTTTTTTCTTCAATGCCCACATGGATTTCTTCGAGGAGATCGCCAAATTCCGGGCCGCCCGCCGCATTTGGGCGCGCTGGCTCCGTGACCGTTACGGCGCCACCGACGGCCGTTCGCTCCAGCTCCGTTTCCATACGCAGACGGCCGGAGTCTCTCTGACCGCACAACAGCCCGAAGTCAATCTGGTTCGGGTAGCCATCGAAGCATTGGCGGGAGTGCTCGGTGGCACTCAGAGCCTCCACACCGACTCCTTCGACGAAGCATTGGCGCTCCCGACCGAACATGCCGCACGACTGGCACTGCGGACGCAACAGGTGATCGCCGAAGAGACGGGAGTGGTGCACGTGGCCGACCCCTTGGGCGGTTCGTGGTTCGTCGAATCGTTGACCGACGAATTGGAGGGTCAGGCCGAGGGGATTTTTGCTCACCTCCTCGAGGCGGGCTCCGGGTCCATGCTCGACGGCACGATGGCCTGCATTGAGAACGGTTGGTTCATCGGCGAGATTGCCGATGCGTCGTATCAATTCCAATCAAAATTGGCCCAGGGCGAGTGGATTCAAGTGGGAGTGAATGGATATGCGGAAGGTGACGACAACCCGCCCCCCACCCTCAAGATCGATCCGGCTGTCGAGACGCGTCAGTTGGCATCGCTGTCCGCTATTAAGCAGTCACGAGACGACGACGCCGTCCGCCGTGCCTTGCGGCAAATCAGCCTCCATGCCGCTGAACCCACCACCAACTTGATGCCGGCCTTGATTGAAGCGGCACGCTGCAGCGTGACCGTGGGCGAATCGATGCGTGCACTTGAATCGGTCTTCGGCACTTGGTATGAGCGGAGCGTGGCGTAGTGGACGATGAGCGACCGCTCCGTGTCCTGGTCGCCAAGGTTGGGTTGGACGGCCACGATCGCGGGTTGCGTATTGTCGCTCGTCTCTTGCGCGACGCCGGGTGTGAAGTGATTTACGCCGGGCTGCGGCAATCCACCGATTCCATCACCGCCACCAGCATTGAAGAAGACGTCGATCTGGTGGGCGTCTCCATGCACAACGGAGCCCACCTCACCCTGGCTCCGGCGGTGGTTGATTCTCTGCGGGCGGCCGGACTGAACACCCCGGTTGTAGTGGGCGGCATCGTCCCGCCAGCTGATATTCCTGTCCTCCTGGCTGCCGGTGTCGCCGCCGTTCTCGGACCAGGTGTCTCCAACGAAGAAGTGGTGGCCACGGTCAGAAAGGCCGCCGCCCAGTCGAACAGTGAAGTGCCGGTGACGAGATAGTTACTAAGTTGGCGTGATCAAATCTCTCCCAATTTGCCCATGAGGCGGACCCACCTCGACGAGCCGATAGCCGAGAACTACAAGTGGGTTGCCCTCTTCATCTCCACCTTGGGCATGTTGATGGCCACCATCGATGGAACCATCGTCCTCATTGCTCTCCCCAACATCTTCCGGGGGATCGGTCTTGACCCGCTACAGCCCGGCAACAGCTTCTATCTGTTGTGGATGATCCTGGGCTTCTTGGTCACTACCAGCGTGCTCGTGGTGACGCTCGGTCGGATGGGCGATATTTATGGGCGAGTCCGTATGTACAACCTCGGCTTTGCTGTCTTCACCTTCTTCTCGCTCATGCTGAGCATCACCTTCATGTCGGGGCATGCCGCCGGGGTCTGGCTCATCACCATGCGTATCTTCCAGGGCGTCGGCGCCGCCATGCTGATGGCCAACTCGGCCGCCATCTTGACCGATGCCTTTCCGGTCGGACAGCGCGGCATGGCCCTGGGCGTCAATCAGGCGGCAGCGTTCAGCGGCGCCTTCATCGGCCTCATCCTGGGGGGAGTCCTGGCCCCAATCAACTGGCGACTCATTTTCCTCGTCTCGGTGCCCATCGGATTGTTCGCCACCGTCTGGGGCTATCTCAAGCTGCGCGAGCTAGGTGAACGGAGGGCGGCCCGGATTGACTGGCCTGGCAACATCACGTTCGCCATTGGCCTCATTTTGGTGATGGTGGGCATCACCTATGGCATTGAGCCCTACGGTCATCACTCCATGGGCTGGACCAGTCCCACCGTGCTCGGTGCACTCGGGCTGGGGTTGGCTTTTTTGGTTGCCTTCTGTGTGATCGAAACCAAGGTCGCCCAACCAATGTTCCGCCTCCAGCTTTTCAAGATTCGAGCTTTCACCAGTGGCGTCGTGGCCAGCTTTCTCGCCGCGTTGAGCCGTGGTGGCCTCACCTTCATGCTCATCATCTGGCTCCAAGGGATTTGGCTCCCCCTACACGGGTATGCCTTCACGGTCACCCCGTTGTGGGCCGGTGTGGCCATGATCCCTCTCACCGCGGGTCTCCTCATTGCCGGACCAATCTCGGGAATCCTGTCGGATAAGTACGGAGCCCGGCCGTTCGCCACCGGAGGCATGATCGCCACCGCAATCTCTTTCTTGCTGCTGGAGCTCTTGCCAGTCGACTTCCCTTATTGGCTCTTTGGATTCGTCCTCTTCATCACGGGTCTATCCATGGCGTCGTTTGGCTCCCCAAATCGAACCGGCGTGATGAATAGCCTTCCGCCCGAGCACCGCGGAGCTGGCTCCGGCATGAATACCACCTTCCAGAATTCGGCCCAAGTGGTCTCCATCGGCATCTTTTTCAGCCTCATGATCGTGGGCCTTGCGTCATCGCTCCCCGACAGCCTCTCCCGTGGCCTCATCGAACATGGCGTGTCGCCGGCCGTGGCCGAGCGTGTGGCCCACCTCCCTCCAGTCTCCACGCTCTTCGCCGCATTCCTCGGCTACAACCCGATTCAGCACTTGATCGGCAGCGGCGCGCTGTCACATCTGACTCAGAACCAGCGCGACGTGATTGTGGGACATCGTTTCTTCCCGGGACTCATTGCCGCCCCGTTCCGCGCCGGACTCCACGCGGCGTTCGACTTCGCCATCGTGGCCAGCCTTTTGGCGGCCGCTGCCTCCTGGACCCGCGGCGGTCGCTATGTGTATGCCGAACCACCCGTGACTCAGGGTCAGTCCCCGGCCCCCCAGCTCGAAACGGCAAATTCGGGAACATCGGCGCTGACGCCCTCTGCCATGAGCATTCTCAAACCGAAGACCTTCCCGTAGCTCGACGTTCAATTTCATTATTCAGGCAGACAAACGGAGATCCACCATGCCCACCAGTGACCACATCACCATTCCCACCCCCGACGGTGAGATGCCAGCATTCTCATCCTCTCCGGACGATGCCGCCCGAGGTGCCCTCATCGTCGTCCAAGAGGCCTTTGGCGTGACCTCACATATTGAGCACATTGTCGAGCGACTGGCCGAGGAGGGCTACTACAGCGTTGCTCCGGCCTTTTTCCATCGACAGGGTGCACCGGTGCTGGCCTACGACGATCTCGAATCGGTCATGCCAATCATGGGCCAGCTCACGGGTGACGGCATCACCACTGATCTCAATGCCGCCTTCGAACACTTCGAATCGGCCGGATTTGCACCCTCGGCTACCGGCATCGTGGGATTTTGCATGGGGGGCGCCGTGACGTTCTATGCCGCCACCTTGCGGGCACTCGGAGGTGCAGTCAGCTTCTACGGCGGCGGCGTCTCGACCGGCCGGTTCGGCCTGGAGTCGCTCATCGATCAGGCTCCGAAACTGCAGTCGCCGTGGCTCGGTCTCTATGGCGATCTTGACCAAGGGATTCCGACCTCGGAGGTAGAGCAACTCCGGGAAGCCACCGGAGCCGCACCGGTGCCCACCGAAATCGTCCGTTATCCCGAGGCCCAACACGGCTTTAATTGCAACGACCGACCAGACGTCTTCAACCAGGCTGCCGCAGCAGATGCCTGGGGTCGCACGCTGACCTGGTTCGACCATCATCTCGCCGGTACCTCTTAGTCAACCGAGTCACCGAAGGACCCTTTCGTCGGCGCGGCGACGCTTGGGCACGAGGGTCAGTGCGGTCACCTCGCCCACGCCCTATTCTCAGCAGAGGCAAATATTGAATTCGACGTAATTCGCGGTGGAGCCACGGGAGGCAGAGCAATGACCACACGCACCAATCGATTTCCACTGGATTTAGGACGACTCCGCGCCACCGGATTGGTTGCCGTGGCGTTGATGGTGTGCGTATTTGGTCTGGACTCCTGCGGCGTGATCAATAAGGTCAAGACGGCCGTCCACGACATTCGTGGGAACAAGGCCACCATCGATTCGTTCAACACGAAGTTGTCGGGGGCGGCAACTACCTTTACCGCGACGTATATGACCACCGGCAGCGCTCCCGCCACGATCGTGTACGCCGTCCAGCCCCCCAAGGGAATCGCCTTCAATCTCACCCCAACCGGCGGGAGCGGCGATACGACCCCAGTCCACCTCGTGGCGAACTCGACGGGTGAATACGCCTGCACCCAGTCCACGTCTTCATCTCAGTGGACCTGCAACAAGCTTCCGCCCGAGAGCGTCAAGACGCAGAATGAAATCTTCAACTTTTACACTCCGGCCCACTGGATTGGCTTCCTCCGAGACTTCTCGCTCGCCGCTGGCTTTGCCGGTGACAAGGTGACGCAATCGACCATGACGGTCAACGGCTTCAATATGAGTTGCGTCGACTTTGTGGCCGCTGGTGAGCCGGGCAAAAGCACCATCTGCTCGACGGCGCAGGGCATTTTGGGTTACGTCAAGGTGGCCACCGACTCGACCAGTTTCGAGATCACTAAGTTCTCTACCTCACCTTCCGCATCGCTTTTCCAGTTGCCTGCTGGGGCCAAGATAACCACCGCACAAACGAACGGCTCGTAAGGGGACCCCCCACGCCGACGGTGTAACCTCGAGCGTCTGTAGGGGGGGGTTGAGATGTTCAGCAAGTCAAAGTCGGTGCTGGCGGCGCGGTCGGGGCGACTCCTCACCATGGCCATGGCCGGCCTGGCCCTCCTGGCGACCATTGGGATCATCGAAGGGTCGCCGCCCTCCCCCGCTTCAGCCTCCATGCCCGCATTAAACGGATCGTTCAACGCCACTGGCTTCTTCCACATCGCCCAAGCGACGAACGGACACTGGTGGTTTGTCGATCCCAAAGGTCACCCGTTCTATTCGACCGGCATCGACCACGTCTCGGCCAGTCCTGACGTCGATGTGACCACGAATCAATGTCCTTATTGCGAAGCCATTGCCAGTCAATTTCCAAGTACCGCCGCTTGGGTCACGGCCACCGTGGCCGAGTTGCGCTCATGGGGATTCAACACCATCGGCGACTACTCGGATAGTTCGACATTTGCTCCCCTCATGCCCTACACGGTGCAACTGACCATGGCGAGCGGTAACGACTGGTTCGCTCCGTCTTTCGTCACCCACGCCGATCAAGTGGCGGCCTCGCAGGCGGCACCGTTAGCCAACGACCCCAACTTGATTGGCTACTACACCGACAGCGAACTGGCCTGGGGTCCGAACGAGGACAACAGCGAGTCATTACTCAATCAGTACCTGGCCCTTCCCGCCGGTTCTCCTGGACTGGCTGAGGCCCAGCAGTACATCGGCAACCCAAGCGGATTTACCTATGACCTCGCGACTCGCTACTTCTCGGTCACCAGTGCGGCCCTGCATCTTTATGACCCGAATCACCTCAATCTGGGCGTCAAGGCTGAATCAAACGACATTCCGCCCGAACTGCTCGAGGCCGCCAGTCACTACGTCGATGCGTTCAGCATTGATGACTACGCCCTTCAACCCGGAGAGGCCGTCGCTGCAGTGAACGCATGGCACTACCTCCCGATTGAGCCCAACTTCGCCAACTTTGAATCTTTAGTGAACAAGCCAATCATCATTGCCGAGTACTCCTTCCGTGCCACCGGTCCCAACACACCCAACACTGTGCCCAACATCCTCGCCACGTATCCAACGCAAGCAGCTCGCGCCGCCGCCTACACCAACTACATCGGAACGATGTATCAAACCGCTCCCTGGGTCATCGGTGACCACTGGTTCGAGTACGTCGATGAACCCAAGGGCGGTCGATTCGACGGAGAAAACAACAATTTCGGATTGGTATCGACGGCTAACGTTCCCTACGAGGCGATGGTCCAAGCCGTGACGCTCATGCACACCGCCACGGCAGATAAGGCCATCGCATCAGGACCTGAGTGCGATTCGTTCGCCACCACCGCCGGCAATACGACCTGCACCGCTTATATGCCGGCAATCAGCGAACCGTTGACCATCACCAACAGCACACTGACCACGGCGGATTACCAGATTCCCTATTCCGAAGTTGTCGTTGTAGGGGGCGGAACGCCCAACTACATCTACTCTCTCACCTCAGGTCAGCTGCCCAACGGTCTAAGTCTCAATACGCAAACGGGTCTCATTTCCGGAACTCCCACAGCACTGGGTACGTTCAATTTCACGGTCGGCGTGACTGACTCTGCGACCTCCCCGGCGACAACATCCATGCCCTACAGCCTGTCCGTGGTCCAAACGGAGTTATCGGACCAGGTGCCCACGATGACATCGATCACTCCACCGCAGGGCGGAGGAGCGGGCGGAGGCACTGTCACCATCAAAGGGACCGGCTTTACACAAGGATTGGCCGGACCTACCTTTGTTCTAATTGGAGGAGTGGCGGCCACCAACGTGGTTGTCAACGCAGCGGGGACACAGCTGACGGCCACGGTCCCTCCGGGAACCACAAATGGAACGGTTCCCGTTGCATTGAGCAATCCTGCCGGTGCAGCAACCTCAAGCTCCCCCATTACCTACACCTACGTCTTCGCCCAACCAACGGTAAGCAGCATTTCCCCGACTAGTGGGTCTCCGGCCGGCGGGACGCCCGTCAACGTCTCGGGAAATGCATTCGCCGGAGCTACTTCAGTGAAGTTCGGCGGGGCGGCAGCACACTTCGTGGTGAATTCCGACAACTCTCTAATTGCCACTGCACCAAGCGGTACGAGTGGCTCCGTCGCTGACATCACGGTCACGGGACCGGGAGGCACCAGCATTACAAGTAGCGCCGATCAGTTCACATATGGTCCCATCGTCACCGGCGTATCACCGAACTCGGGAGGTATCGCGGGCGGTACCTCGGTGGTCATTCAAGGAGCGCAACTGTCCGGAGCCACGGCGGTCGCGTTCGGGGCCACGGCCGCCTCAAGCTTCACAGTGACGTCTGCAACATCCATCACGGCCGTGAGTCCGCCCGGGACGACCGGTTCAGTCAATGTGACCGTCACCACCTCAAGGGGGGCGACCCCACTTTCCCCCGTAGATACGTACACCTACATCAACCCAACGCCCGTCGTCACGGGTCTTTCGCCTGCGAATGGATCTCCCAGTGGAGGAACCTCCGTCAGCGTGACCGGGAGCTCTTTTGTCGGAGCAACCTCGGTCAATTTTGGATCAACTCCCGCGACAAGCTTCATCGTGAACTCGGCCACGTCGATCACTGCAGTAGCCCCAACTGGTAGTGGCGGGACCGAAGTCGCGGTAACGGTGACCAATGCAAGTGGAACGAGCAACCTCAGCTCAGCCGATCAGTTCGCCTACGGACCTCAAGTCACCGGGCTTTCTCCGAATTCCGGCAACTCACTTGGCGGGACCAACGTAACGATTCGAGGGGCGGGATTAAGCGGAGCAACCGCCGTCACCTTTGGTTCGACTCCCGCCCTCAGTTTCATTGTGAACTCGGCCACGTCGATCTCTGCCGTGAGCCCGCCTGGGACGGCCGCTTCGGTCAATGTGACCGTCACAACTCCCAACGGCACCTCTGGCGTGACGGTCCAAGATCAATTCAGATACATCGCTGCGATACCTACCCTGACCGGACTCTCGCCTGCGGATGGTCCTTCGGCGGGAGGAACCGTTGTCATGATCACGGGCGGCTCATTCACGGGTGCGACGACGGTGAGCTTCGGTACGAATCCGGCGTCGAGCTTCACCGTCAACTCAGCGTCATCGATTACAGCCACAACGCCCGCCGGCCTGCCCCTGTCAACCGTCGAGGTCACCGTCACTGGTCCAGGTGGCACCAGCTTGGCAAACTCGGCCTACCAATTCACTTACGGATCAGTCGTTACCGCAGTGACTCCGAACATGGGGAACTATCTCGGCGGAACAAGCGTGACAATTAAGGGTGCTGGACTCACCGGTGCTACCGCAGTGAACTTCGCCAGCACCCCTGCCACCACGTTCACGGTGAATGGCGCCGGGACCCAGATCAATGCAACGTCCCCGGGCGGAGATGCCGGATTGGTTGACATCACTGTGACTGTTGGAACGAGCACGACTGCCATCACTCCTGCTGATGTCTTTACATATGTGGCCCAAGGAGCGGCCGCAGTCAACGGTGCGCCAATCACCGTCAGTGTCGACGCATCCAACGAGGGCAGCACCGCTATAAATCAAGGTCTCATCGGCGTCAACCACATTCCGACTGGAAGTGCCTCGCAACTCCAGGCCATCGGCACATCCTGGGCCAGGACCGACGTCTCATTCGAAACCACGTTCAATGGGCAACCGGTCTACAACTGCACCACCGGAGCGTGGAATCCGGCTTATTTGGACTCCCATGTGGCCCTCAACAATCAGGCCGGAGCCCAGACCGAACTCATCATCGACTACACCCCGCCATGTCTGGCCACGAATCCACCTGCTGGGATCAACCCCAACTACACCCCACCTGACATCGGGCCGGATCAAGCCAAGTGGAAGGCCTTGGTCTACCAAATGGCCCTACACGAAATATCGGCTGAAGGTGTCACGACCTTCGAAGTCTGGAACGAGCCAAATGGGCAGTTCTTCGTGGCGCCGAACCAACTCTCGGCCTACCTGACGCTGTATCAAGACACTGCGGAGGCGCTTGAATCTGCGGCCACCACTCTCGGTGTCCACATCGAAGTTGGCGGTCCAGCGCTGGCCGAAATCAACACGACGCCAAACTTGTCGTGGATTGATGGATTGCTGTCGTTCGCTTCGACAAATAATCTTCCCCTGGACTTCATTAGTTGGCACGAATACGCAAATGGCTCCGATATCGGACCGTCCGCTGCGTTCCCCAACGGAATCTGCTCCGTGAGTCCGACGCCGGTCGGGCCATGTCGTAATCCGAACCTCGACGCTCGCTCCATTGGGGCGGGTGCTGCCGCCATTGAGGGAGAGATCGCCAAATATCCGACACTGCACCCGTTGCTGTGGCTCGACGAATGGAACATCAACGCAGGCGAGGACCCGGCAATGAGCGGCAGTTACGGCGCCGCTTTCGTGGCTGCTGTGCTCGATAGTGCGCAGTCATCTGGCATTAGTCGGGCCGACATCTATGAAGCCGCCGACGACAGCACATTGGATAACTTCGGCATTCTCACATCCTCCCTGGCGCCAAAGCCCGACTACCAAGTTTTTGCCATGTGGCATGCGATGTCGGGGACTCAACTGACCACCGCAGTGGCACCGAACCAAACATCAGCCAACCAACAAGGTCGCATCGGCGCCGTGGCTTCACAGTCCGGTAACGCCATGCACGTGTTGGTGTACAACTTTGCCACCACCGGGCCAGCCGGCACGACGGGGCAGACCATTCCCTCGGGGTTGACACATCCGGTCGAACTGACCGTCACCGGACTGACGCCCGGAAGTCAGTACACCGTGACTCAAACTCTGGTCGATCCCAACAACAATCCGTCGGGCGCCATCAATTTAGGGACATTCACCGCGGGCGGCACGCTGCTGCTGAATCAAACGGGCGAGTCGGTGTCACTGCTCACGTTTACCCCGATTGTCTGAACACACAATGTCGAGAGGGAATTCGACGACGGCGTATTCGCTATAGTTGCAGTCGAAGAGCGAGTAACGAGGAGGTGCCGTTGTGACAATCGAATCGAAGTGCCAACAGACGGTCATCCGCCGGCCTTCACTGTCGTACTGACTCTGCTGCAATCGTCAGCATTGAGTTAGCTGTTTGCGGATTTCCGCCTACAAGCGTTGCGCCCCTAACCCCACGTCGGGTGGTTTGTCGCGGGCGTTTACCCATTCCATAGGGCCTGACCAGGCCTTTCTCATCTACAGGAGTATGTATGCACCCCGAACTTATGCGGTCGCTCGTGCGCGAGCACCGAGCGGTGTTGCTGGAACAACAGCAGTACCGACGCAAACGAAGACGAATACGAACAGCGGACCAAAGGAAGGACGTTGGTAATCAACGAGGTCGCTTTCTGATCCCTATCCTGATTGCGGCGCGGTCATGGAGGCGGACAAGTTGGAACTAGAAATGGGAGCTACTGGGGATGTCGAGTAGTGCCCTCGGCCACGTCATCAACTGACGCCGTCAGCCACGCAAAAGACTCTTTGCCGGTCAACACAGTATTGGTAAGGGTTCCGACCTCGTCGATCTCGATACGGACGACGTCGTCCAAGCGAAGACTGAAGTCCATCTCGGGGACTAGACCCGTGCCGGTCGAAAGTATGGCCCCGGCGGGAAACGATTCCTCGGCGAACAGCCATGAAGCCAATTCAATCGGCGTGCGACGCATGGCACTTGTGTTGGTTGTCCCCTGCCAGGCGACGTCTCCGACTCGCATGACGGAGAGTCGGATTTCGAGCTTCATTGGATCAGCCACCTCCCAGGCCGGGCGAATGCCAGTCGCCAACGCACAAGATCCGGCGTAGATCTTGGCTTGGGGCAGATAGAGGGGGTTCTCCCCTTCAATGGTGCGCGAACTCATGTCGTTGCACACGGTGTAGCCAACAATCTCGCCGTGGGCGTTAATGACGAGGGCCAATTCGGCTTCGGGAACGTTTAGTTCGGAATCGTTACGAATGGCAACGGGTTCGTTGTCGGTGACGACACGCCAGGCGACGGACTTGAAGAAGAGTTCGGGACGATCAGCCTCGTAAACCATTTCATAGACGCGGGCGACCGAGCTTTCTTCTTCGCGCGCCGATCGAGACCGCTCGTACGTGACGCCCGCGGCCCAGACCTCGGTCTTACCATCAATGGGCGGCAGCAGGATCACCTCGGCCACCGGTTGGCTGTCTGTTGTCGCGGACTCAAGCATCTTGCGAATCTCGGCCGCCGAATGAGAAAGCAATTCGGCCAGGTCGCTCACACCCAATGGCGTCACGTCCTCGTCTTGCCTAACCCCGACCCGCACGGCGCGAGCTGCTCGGTCGATATAGCGAATGATGTCCATGGACTCAGACCACTTCTCTCTCACCATTGACCAAACGAGGAATCCCCAATGGGTTCTCCTGTCGCAGCGCGGGCGGCAAGAGGCGGTCAGGCATGGTTTGATAGCTCACTGGACGCAGAAATCGCTCAATAGATGCCGAGCCGACTGAAGTGTGTAGCGGAGCCGTGGTGGCGGGATACGGCCCACCGTGCTGCATGGCATCGGTCACCGATACTCCAGTCGGCCAACCATTCCACAGCACTCGTCCGGCTACCTGGGACAGAATTTCAAGGAGCTGCGGGGCAATCGCCTCGTCTTCCTCGCCATGCACCGACGCCGTCAGCTGACCCCCAAAAGCCGATGCCGCGGCCAATAACTCTTCATCGTCGGCGTACTCGACCACCAATGACATCGGACCGAAGCACTCGACCAGGAGTTCGTCGCTGGCCTTGAGGAGATCGGCGACGCTGGTGGCCAACACAGAAGGCGTCGGGTCTGCGCTAGCCGAACTCTCATCGCCGACAACCGTGCGCACGCTCGCATGGTCGGTCAATGCCGTGAGCCCGTACTCGTAGCCCTGACGAATGTGCTCGTTCAAAAGTGGAGCGCCAGAGCGGTGAGTAGCCAAGGCCTCGACGATCAGGGCGTCGCTCACCTCATCTGCTGGCACGAAGAGCAGCCCCGGCTTGGTGCAGAACTGGCCAGCCGAAAGGGTGAACGAGGTGGCGAACTCGGCGAGAATCTGACTCACGCGGACACTGGCGGCGGCTTGGGTGACGAAGACCGGATTGAGACTTCCCATCTCGGCATAAAAGGGGATCGGCTCGGGGCGCGCACAGGCGAGGTCAAACAAGGCCCGCCCCCCTTGAAGTGATCCGGTGAAGGCACCCGCTCGAATGTGTTCGGAAGTCACGGCCGATCGTCCCGCCTCATCGCCATGGATCACGCTGAAAGTGCCTTGTGGAGCTCCGTTGGCCGCTAGGGCGGCGGCCACGATGGCTCCGGTGCGAGCCGAGAGCCGGGGATGGCCCGGGTGGGCCTTGAGGACGACCGGGCAACCGGCTGCCAGCGCCGCAGCCGTGTCACCACCGGCAACCGAGAAAGCAAACGGAAAATTGCTGGCCGCAAAAACCACAACCGGACCCAGAGGCACCAACATGCGGCGCAGATCGGGTCGAGGTGCCGGCGGCCAGGCCGAGTCGGGCAGATCGATCGACGCCCGCAAGTACGACCCGTCGTCGAGGAGGTCGGCGAACATTCGCAGCTGAAAGGTCGTCCTCCCAAGCTCACCGGTAAGGCGATCGGTTCCCAGATGCGATTCTTCGATGGCCAGCGGTATCAGTTCAGCGGAGGCCGCAGCCAGATCGTCGGCGACGGCCCGCAGAGCCGTGGCCCGTGCACCGGGGGCAAGCGAGGACCAGATCCGAGCGGCCCCCGCAGCTTCAGCCAGGGTGGCGTGCAACGCATCCGGACTTGTCTCGCGGAGTGACCTGTCAACCATGCGCGGCTCCTTTGTTAAGAACGTCCGCTACGGCGGTGTCCAATCGGCGACACTACAGGTTGCGATGGCGAAGTCATCACACTTTGGACTTCTCTAATGGTCGGGCAACGTTGATGGACGGCGCCAGAGGGTGGCCGGTTCCGCTGACACTCCAGGATCAATCGCCCACAGTCCACCGACGCCATCGCCACGTGGTGTGCCATCGCCGCCCGCCGTGGTGATGAAGAGGCGATCGCCGCGGGACCCACCGAACGCCACGCTGGTGACGTGAGGCACCGGCAGGGTCACGATGGTATGGAGCACTCCGTCAGGCGTATAGCGATGGACTGCCCCGCCGCCATAGAGCGCCAGCCAGAGGTAGCCCATGTCATCGACACACAAGCCGTCGGGGACGCCCAGACTCGCAGGAATCTCCACCACGACCTGCCCATGGCTCAGACGTTCCAAGTCCGGAGCGTAAGGGAAGCGCACGATATTTTGAGCCAGGCTGTCGACGAAGTAGAGGACGTCGCCATCGGCATTCCAACCGAGACCATTGGACAATCCGACGTGTTCGAGGAGCATGACAGCCTTGAGTCCCGATGCCTCACCTTCGCCGTCGTTCGGGTCAGCGGCGAGCCGATACAGGCTGCCGTCACCGGGCTTCTCGTCATAGCGCATGGTGCCGGCGAGAGCTTGGCCGGTGGGATCGCACTTGGCATCGTTGAAGCGAAGGTCAGTGCGATAAGCGTCAATGGACAAGAGCGTCTGCATTGATCCATTTCGTTCCAAGAACTTGAACCCGTCGGCACAAGCAAGGAGCCACCCCCCTTCTTCGGCCGGCAGCACGCTTCCGATATGCACGCCGACGTCATACGACTTCTGGCGGATGCCTTGTGCATCGTGGACGTAGACGACCCCCGACAAAATGTCCACCGACACCAACTCGTGGAAACGGGCATCCCAGGCCGGGCCTTCGCCCAGGACGGCACCGACGTCGTTGATTAGCTCCGCCTTGAGACGTCGTGTCATTGCTTCCCTCCTGCAAATGCGGGGTACTTAGTGAGAATGGCGCGGCACAGCATCACCACTCGCTCCCACCAAAAAGTCGAGATCAGCCCCTCGGTCAGCCCCCATGACGTGTTCGATGTAGAGACGCACCCACCCGCGGTCAGCACTCGGCTTCGGTGCCACCCATTCGGCCCGACGTTGCGCCAAGGTGGCGTCGTCAACCATGAGTTCAAGCTGACGCCCTTGCGCGTCGAGTCGGATCAAGTCTCCGGTTCGGACTAAGGCGATTGGCCCACCGATGGCGGCTTCGGGTGCGACATGCAGTACGCAAGTGCCATACCCGGTGCCACTCATGCGAGCATCCGAAATTCGGACCATGTCGGTGACGCCAGCCTCCAAGAGGACCCGCGGCAGGGGCACGTTGCCCACTTCGGGAAAGCCCGGGTAGCCCCTCGGGCCCGCTCCTCGCACCACCAAAACGGTGTCTTTCGTGACGGCAAGGTCAGGGTCATCGCACACGTCGGAATAGTCCTCGACACTGTCGAACACCAGCGCGGGGCCAACGTGGGTGAGAAGTTCTTCCGAGGCCGCCGATACCTTGAGGACGGCGCCATTGGGACAGAGGTTTCCCCGCAACACGACAGTGCCTGATCCAATGGGCTGAAACGGTTCGTCGAGCGTCGCGATGACCTCTCGGTTCCAGCAGGTGGCTTCCTTCACATTCTCAGCCATGGTCTGCCCGGTAACGGTCAGATGCTCTCGGTGCAACAAGTCGCCCATCTCGGACATGACCACGGGAAGACCGCCGGCGTAGAAGAAGTCCTCCATGAGGTACGTCCCAGACGGCATGAGATTGACCAGTACCGGAACTTCGGCCGACATGCGGTCGAACTCGTCCAAATCGAGCGGTATCCCGACCCTCCCGGCGAGCGCCAGGAGGTGCACAATCGCATTGGTGGAACCGCCCAGAGCTGCATTTACTCGAATGGCGTTCTCAAAGGCGTGCCGAGTCAGAATCGCCGAAGGTCGCAAGTCTTCCCGCACCATCTCAACGATGCGCTGACCCGATCGCTGGGCCACCACGAGGCGTCGGGAATCCACGGCCGGCGTGGCAGCCGACCCGGGCAGTTGCATACCCAATGCTTCGGCCAGGCACGCCATGGTCGATGCCGTCCCCATCGTCATGCAGTGGCCCGCACTACGGGACATGCACGTCTCGGCTTCGGTCAGGTCGGCGGCGCTGATGTTGCCCGCCCGGTACTCCTCGGTGAGTTGCCACACCGCCGTACCCGACCCGATGTCGCGCCCTCGAAACTTTCCGTTCAGCATGGGGCCGCCGGTGACCATGATGGCTGGAAGGTCCACGCTGGCCGCACCCATCAGTTGAGCTGGCGTGGTCTTGTCGCACCCAGAAAGCAGGACCACACCGTCGAGCGGATTGGCCCGAAGCGATTCTTCAACCTCCATAGCCATGAGGTTGCGATACAGCATGGTGGTGGGCCTCATGATGGTCTCGCCCAATGACATGGTCGGGAATTCCAGTGGGAAGCCACCGGCCATCAGGACGCCCCGTTTGACTGCTTCGGCCACCGTGCGCAGGTGCGCGTTGCAGGGCGTCAGTTCGGACCAACTGTTGGCAATGCCAATGACCGGCCGACCGTCGAACAGCTCATCGGTAAAGCCTTCATTGCGGATCCACGAACGGTGGAGAAATCCTTGGCGACCCTCCGCTGCAAACCAATCGCCGCTTCGAATCTGCACCTTCGCTTCCCCCACACTGCCCTCCATATACGTGTCGTCCGCCGCCCAAATACTGGGCCCTCCTTTAGAGGTGGCTGAACCCGCCAGCTTCCTCAGACGTCATGGCCACGGCGACCGGGTGCTTGTCGAAATGGGCCACTGAGGCGGCAAAGTCGTCGAGCAGGATGGAGATCAAGTCCCGATCGACGCCCTGGCGAATCAGGACTCTTTGGACAATGACATCCGATACCGAACCGGTCAGTGGATACGCCGGTACTTGCCACCCACGCACCCGGAGGCGGTCGGCCAAGTCATACAAGGTGTAGCCGGGATCGACGCCTTCCTTGATGCGCCAGGTCACGGTTGGGATGCCTGCGGTCGGGGAACTATCACACAGCAATTCAAAGGGCCCCATCTTGACGATTTCTTCGGCCAAGTACGCGCCGTTGTCGTAGCAAGCTTGGTGAATCCGCTGATACCCCTCTTTGCCTAGTCGAATGAACTGGTAGTACTGGGCAACGATTTGCCCGGCGGGGCGGGAAAAATTGATTTGGAAATCCGGCATGTCTCCGCCGAGATACGTGACGTGGAATATCAAATCTTCCGGCAGCTCCGCCACATCCCGCCAGATCACCCAGCCGACTCCGAGTGGGGCCAAGCCGAACTTGTGGCCTGACGTGCTGATCGACTTGACCCGAGGGATTCGGAAGTCGAACTGCACCTCTGGAGCGCAGAAGGGGGCTAAGAATGCTCCACTGGCACCGTCGACGTGGATATCAACATCGAGTCCCTTCTCTTCTTGCAGGCGATCAAGCGCTTCCGCCAATTCGGCAATCGGCTCATAGGCGCCGGTGTAGGTCACGCCGAAAGTCGGCACCACCAGCATGGTGTTTTCGTCAATCTGTTCCAACATCTGCTCGGCATCCATGCAGTACTTGCCGGGCGACATGGGGATCTCCCGCATTTCGATGTCCCAGTATCGAGCGAATTTGTGCCATACGACCTGGACCGGCCCACAGACCATGTTTGGCTTTTCGGTCGATTTACCGGCCGCCTTCTGCTTAGCCCTCCAGCGCCATTTGGCGGCCATTCCGGCCAGCATGCAAGCTTCGGACGACCCCAGAGATGAGGCACCGATGGTGTTGGCAGCATCGGGTGCGTTCCACAGCCCAGCCAACATGTGGACGCAGCGGCGCTCAAGCTCGGCCGACTGTGGGTACTCGTCCTTGTCCATCAGGTTCTTGTTGATAGCCAGATCCATGAGTTCATGGATCTCCGGCTCTTCCCACGTCTGGCAAAAGGTGGCCAGGTTCTGACGGGAGTTCCCGTCTAAGAGCAACTCGTCCTTAATGGCCTGATAGGCAAACTTTGGAATGGTTTCGTGATCAGGAAAAACATATTTAGGGAGCGCCTGGGCCATATCGGCCGTGGCGAACAATGACTCCGCTGCTTCGTGCAACCTGTGATGTACCTGCTTGCGTTCATGAAGAGGCATGGTCGACCATCCGTTCCCGTTGCTGATTGGGCCACCTTTGAGACCCAATTCACTCCATGGCGAAGTGTTGTATGAATCTACGCCCTATCGGGAACGGAAGAGCAACGATTAACACCAGCATGGTGGGCACATGGCTCGAGGTCCCTGGTCAGGAGGTCGAGAACTTGCTTGTTTCAGCGAAACGGTTATCCCTGTCCGGGAGCCGTCACCCCGACGATGGGCATGAAGCCCGCCACTCGATCAAAACGCACGACAGCACCGGTATGCGGGGCATCGATCATGAGGCCGTCTCCGACATACATCCCAACGTGCTCGACCTCATCGACGCCTGATCCAAAGAACACCAAATCGCCCGGCTCCACGGTTGCTCCCGGGGGCACTGAGGGTCCGGCGTCATATTGATCCTGAGCTACTCGTGGGAGAGAGACGCCTGCTTCGCGATAGGCGTACTGCACCAATCCCGAACAATCGAAGTCAACTCCAGGGGTTTCGCCGCCCCAGACATAAGGAACACCGAGCTGGCTCATCTCGTTGTCAACGGCGGCCGATTCTGCAGCCGTCTCTCCAGGTGCCATCCCCCCGACTGTGCCAGTTCCAATCAGATTGCAGCCAAGGCTGGAGTCACTTTCGTCTCCGAAAGGAAACACTGACTGCGGGAGGGACGGGTCGATGGCATTCGGAGACGGAGTCGTACTTGAAGGCGGACTGGTTGTTGTGGTTGTTGTCGTCGTGGTGGAAGTGGTCGGAGTCGACGACGAGGAGCTCGAGGATCCGATCGAACTCGTCCCAGTGGTGCCACCCGAGATGGGCGTGGTCGAAGGAAGCCCCGATGTAGCTGAGGGGATCGCGGGCAGGCTGGGAATCGAGACTCCCAAAGGAGCAGTGAGGCCAGCAATGCCGCTGATCACGGTTGGAATAAGGGCAGTGATGCTGGTCGGATTCGGTATCGGGGTGACGTCACTCGTCAACTCAATGGCAGGTTGGCCATGTGACACAGAGGCATGGGAAGCGAAGGTGTCGGCGGTGAGTGCAGCAGTCGGAGTCGGGCTCTTTCCCGTGCACAAATTAATGACTCCGGGTGCCGTGGTAGCCACGGCAGGAGCAGCACTCGACGGCACGGGAGATGCCGCTGGAGCGACGTCATGCTGAATCAGATCTGGCCACGCTGAAGCCGAGTACGTCGTGGCGGCCTGCTTGTGCACCACAGGTGCCATGTTGTTGGCCGATGCGGCGCCGGCTGCCGTGGCTGAGAGGGCGAAGATCGCCGCTCCCCCGATCGTCGTTGGTCGCCTCCACCATGCACGGTGAGGCGCTGGCTTCTTCGGAGCCATCAACCACTTGAGTAAGGATTTGAATCTCATGTTCCCCCTTTTGTCGTGCCACCCCCGCGACTCGCAAACTTTGAGCGAACCGGTCAAGCCAATGTCATCGTCCTGCGTTCCCTGGAGAAACGGACAAGTCACCCCCAACTTGCGGACTGACTCGCATGAACTGAGGCGATGATGGGAGGAGGACGTGAGGCGACTGGTTTTCCGCCGAAAGATTCGATCCTGTGCCTGATTCCGTACAATTTCGTGCAATTCACGAGTTGAGGTGACGTCAACCGTCTATGACCACCGTTGAGCTACGGGTGAGCGAGAACCCATTCCTCTAGATCTTTGGCCATCGCCTTTGGGTCCTCAAGCGGACCAAAATGACCGAGATGCCGACGCTCTATGAGCATGGTGTCCCGGCGTGCCGACATGATTGAAGGCACAAACGCCACCGGACCGAACGATTCCTCTCGACCAGCGATAACGGCTGCCGGACCGTCAAGATCGGGCCAGAGGTCCCAAGCTCCGCTGTCGATGGCTCCTCGAAAGACGGCTGCTTCTGTTGTCGGCAAACAGCGCAGCGTGACGGTACCGTCGCCTTGACGTTTGAATCCCCCCATTACATATGAATGCAGTGCAGCGGGAACGAGTTCGTTGAGAGGTGGCTTCGACGCGTAATTGGTAATGGCATCCTCATAGGAAGCGAAGGAGGCTCGGCGACGAGCGGCCCCGTCTGCCATCGGATTCGGTGCGTCGGCATTCGGCAGAGCACCGGGTGGCACAATGACCGGTTCATAGAGCCAGAGTGAACGAAGTTGGTTCTTCAGGCGGGCCGAAGCCAGGACGAGAGCGGCACCTCCCATCGAGTGTCCGACACCATGCACCACCTGATGCGGACCAATGAGATCGCTAGTGAGGACAGCCACTGCATCATCGCCCATTTGGGACCAGGCCAGGTTGGTCCCCTCGGGCATTGTGCTGCAGCCATGACCTCGGTAATCCAGCGCCAGACACCGATATCGGTCATTCAAGTGCGAAGCCATTTCCTCCCAGACTCGGCCATGAAGTCCAGTGGCGTGTGAGAACAAGAGCACGGTCGTCGTGGGATCAGTTGGCCCACCCAAATCATGGACGGCCACGCGCACCCCATCGGTGGAGTTGATGAAAGTGAGACGATCCTCGGCCTTGGTCACCACAGGATTCTCGCACCGGCGCCAGCGACATAGAGAACCACGACTTACCTGACTCTCTCGGGGCACACTGCTTCCGGGTAGTCGTAGACCGATGACCTCTATTTCGCCGACGCCGAAAGGTCGTACACCGTCACTCCGCCGATCGCCTTGGCCGTGTAATGCGCTTCGACCCACTTTGTAATGGCGCTATCAGAATTCTGACTGCCCAATCCTCCGCCACCCATGCCTCCGCCTCCTCCGCCGCCGGATGCGATGAAGTAGTGGATGTCTCCGTGGAGGACGTAGGACTCGAAGGTGGCCAGCGAGATATTTCCGCCCTGACCGTTGAATCCACCAATGGCCATCACGGCTTCACCCGAGGCCAGTTCCAACGGAGCCGCGCTCTGAGAACCGAACGTGGCGGCCGCCCAGCGATAGGAGGAGGCATCAGATTTGAGTGCAGCAGTCAATGCCGCACTGGTGGTTTGTCCGCCCATGCCACCGCCACCCGCGCCACCCGCGCCACCGGCAGCTCCGCCGGCTCCCGGAGTGCTGCCACCACTACGAGCTGACCCAGCCGATCCGGTCGGTGGTGTGCCAAAAGACCGTGTGGTGGCGGAAGGCATCGGGGGCTTCCCGCTGCGAGCGGACTCACTGGACAGGCCACCACCGCCTCGGAACCCGGATACCCCGCCGGGAATTCCCCCGATACCTCCACCGGTGGCACCAGTTGTGACGGCGGGGCCAGCGGACGGAATGCTGCCGGTGTGAGCGGAGGCCACCGTGGTCCCGGTGAAGGCCAGCGGTGCAGCCAGACACGCGACGATCCCCACCGCAAGGGCCATCGCCATGAACCGGGTGCTGAGACCGGTATTGAGGCGGCCTACAAGCGGTCCGACCATGAGGCCGATGGCCCCGATGATGGCCCCGACGAGGATCACGGTGCCCAACCAGGGGTAATAGCCCGAGGAACGATCGAGCAACAAGTCGGCCCACACGGCTGAGCCAATGAGGGATATCCCACCAATAATGCGGACGATCAGGTGTTCTCGTTGGCGCCAGAGCAGAGTGACGCCGATCCCCACTAATGCCGCGATCGCTGGAGCAAGGGCAACCGTGTAGTAGGTGTGAATCACACCTTGGCCAAAGCTAAACACGACTCCGGTAACAATCAGCCATCCGCCCCACAGGAGTACACCCGCGCGAATCGGATCCGTTCGAGGCGCATGTCGTCGCCAGACGAGTCCAGCCACGAAGGTCACCAGCGCGGCAGGGATCAACCACGACGCTTGACCGCCCATCTCGGAGTTGAAGAGCCGGAAGACGCCGGTGGCTCCGCTGAAGTTGCTTCCGCCTCCGCCTCCAGCGCCGCTTCCGCTAAAAAGACGACCCAGCCCGTTGTAACCGAGAATCAAGTTGATGATGCTGTTGTTTGATGAACCGTCAACGAGCGGTCGAGAACTTGCCGGCAGCAACGCCACCGTGGCAACCCACCATCCCGCCGAGACCACGACGGCCGCGGCACCGATGCCCAGCTGTCCGATCCGGCGGCGAAGTGAGATTGGCGTCGCAATCAGGTAGACGATGAAGAAGGCGGGCAGCACGGTGAAGGCCTGGAGCATTTTGGTGAGAAAGGCGAAGCCCAAGAGGGCACCAGTGGCCAGCATCCAGCGAGTGGCACCCTTCTCCATGGCTCGAACGAGCGTGTAGGCACTAGCCACCAGCAAGAGAGTCAGCAATGCGTCGGGATTGTTGAATCGGAACATCAGGGCTGCTACCGGAGTGATAGCCAAAACGGCACCGCACAAGAGACCAGCGGGGGCGCCGAACCATCTCTTGACGGTGGCGTACAGGAGGCCCACTGCAGCGACACCTTCGAGTGCCTGCGGGGCCAGCATGCTCCAACTACTGAAGCCAAAGATTCGCCCCGACAGCTCCATCACCCAGAGCGACCCTGGCGGCTTATCGACGGTGATGAAATTCGACGAGTCGATCGAACCGAAGAAGAAGGCCTTCCAACTCTTTGTGCCCGCCTGCACGGCAGCCGCATAGAAACTGTTGGCGTATCCCGAGGCACTCAAGTCCCACAGGTAGGCGGTCGCGGTCAGGACAAGGAGCGCCACCAATGCCGGCTTCACCCACGCCGGATCCGTCCGACCGTTTGCCGGTGACTCCGCCGTAGGTGGCACGTCCTTGCGTGGCACAACAACCACAGGAGGATGTTCCAACTGCTTGACGTCAGGTACTTCGGTCACTGTCATGCGGGAAGAATGAGTGGCGAATCTGCCAGCACGCTCACAATTTCCTGGGAGCCTCCTGGCAGAATGCCGACGTCGACGACTTCACTGCCGCAGAGACAACAAAGGTGCTGGCGGACCTCGCCGAAGCAAAACCCACCAGCACCGAAGCTGTTGATTAATCAGTTGACGTCACTGCGCCAATTGGAAGTCAGTGTGAAGAATGCGATCCAAAACTTTGACCACCGGAAGCACCCTGCACGCCGCCGCCGTCTGAACCGCCGAAGTTCCGACTAGTGGATCCGGCGAGACCGGGCTGGCCGCTTGCTCCACGGATGCTCGGAACACTTCCTTGGGTGAATGCTCCTCCGGGTTGACCGGCCGGCGCGGTCGCCGCTGTCGTGAGAGGCGCCGCTGGCGCCGCAGGCGGCGAGACCGTGTGAGGTTGCACGCGGGCAGTCGCCGATGACGTGGTCGGAGGAGTTACGGGATTCGTGCCCGGATGACAATTGGAATTCAGCGAATGACCAGACGCGGTCATCCAATCCGCTGTGGTGGCCCAATGTCCAAACCGAGGCGGTACGGGAGAACTCCCGTCGACATCGACATAGCTGGCATCAATGGCGTAAGGCGCACCCGCGGTCGAGGATCCAAATGCGGTCACAGACTCTCCATCGGTCACTCCCGATACCGCACTACCGTCGTTGAAGTACCCGGTGCTGGGCGAGACGTCCACCTGGCGAGGCACGCCCCATCCGGGATCGAGTGTGATGGAAGATGCGCTGACATCGGTCACCTTGCCGCTCACCCGATCAAGTAACACCGTCACGCTCACTGCAGTGGGCACCGACGCAGTCGGGTCCAGCTTGACGTCTACGTTCTCGCCAACGGTCACTCCCGTCGGATCATTCGGTGTGCCGGACTCGGCGTAAGTGGTGGACCCTGATGTGTCGATGGTTTGACTGGCGTTGTTCCACGTCTGAATCGTGAAGCTGTCAGTTCCAATCGACGTCACTACTCCAAACGCGTCTGGCGATACATCGTGTGCGCTCGCCATTCCACCGGCGGTCAATACTCCCGCTGCCGCGAGGGCCAATGAAGTTCCTGAATATCGGATCACTCGTGTCAGTTGCACTTTGAGGATCTCCTTCCGCGCCAAAAGACGCATGTTCTGTTGTGTGCGGCAGGACGGGACCGACTTCTACGGTCGTCCTACACCTCAGACCTTTCCCAGTACTCAGTCTCGTAATCAGCCGAAAGGCTCGACACGGCAGTGTTGCAACTGCCGTCACAAGCGTCGGTCAATTTCAGATACGCGAGGAGGCACCACGAGCAATGACGTCGGCAACGGTGCTTTCAGGAGGGATGACGATGAGAGACCGCCAGTGCAAGGTTCGTCGAAGCCGACTCGGTGACACATCAAGAAAGAAACTTCACATTTCTTCACATCGGGCAGTCACCGAGACGTCTATTCAGATGCTTCGGCCAGAGTGAGCCAGTTCTCTTCGGCTTCATTGAGTTGCGATTGCACCGTGGCCAATTCACCACCTAGTCGGGTCATTTCGACATAATCGTCTGTACGCGTCAACGCTTCATTGATCTGATCGCGCTGTCGCTCCAAGCGACCCATCTCCTTTTCGGCGGCACGCAGAAGGCGACCACGGGGTGCCCCGTCGTTCGAAGTGCATGGTGCTCCCGATTCCTTGGCCACTGGCTTGCGCGCAATTGGGGATGGAGCCGTTCCGGCTTGGCGAACGTCGCCCTGGAAAACTTCGGCGATCCATCCGGCGATACCCCCACTCACATCAACCACCGAGCCGTCTGGTTTGATCGTCACCAATTGCTCGGTCGTGCGTTCGAGGAATGTGCGGTCGTGGCTGACCACCACGAGGGCGCCCGGCCACTCACTCAAGAAGTCTTCCAAAATCCGGAGTGTGTCGAGATCAAGATCGTTGGTGGGCTCGTCGAGGAACAGGACGTTGGGGCGCTGGGCCAGCACCAAGAGCAGTTGGAGGCGACGGCGTTCTCCGCCTGAGAGTGTGCCCACTCGAGCAAAGGGGAGTTCGCCTGCGAACAGAAATCTCTTCATCAATTCGACGTCGCGCAGATTGCCTGGGCTGCCATGTGGTCCGGCCACGAGATCCTGCAGTCGGGCGTCGAGGTCGAGTTTCGACCCCTGTTGGTCGTAGTAGCCCATCACCACCGTTGGCCCAACTTCGATCGTCCCTGCCGTCGGTCGCTTCCGGCCAGTCATGAGGTCGATCAGGGTTGACTTTCCTGTTCCGTTCGCTCCGACAATGCCCAGGCGCTCTCGGCGTCCCAACGAAAGGTCGACTCCGGAAAGCAACGGCTCATCTTCGGCAAAATGAAAACTCACTCCGACGCACTCGATCACCTTGTCGCCCAGCCGAGGAGTATCCCCCGCCACTTCAATCGCCGCCGACGTGACCGGTGCCAAGGGGCCACTCTCAATTAATTTCACCGCGGCGTTGATGCGCGCCTGTGGCTTGCGCGACCTCGCCTGAGCGCCGCGCCGAAGCCAAGCCAACTCGCGGCGAGCGAGATTCCGCCGGGTTGATTCGGCTGACGCCGACTGTTCCTCGCGTTCTGCCTTCGCCGCCAAGTAGGCCCCGTAGCCGCCTTCGTGCACAAAGGCCCGACCCCGGTCGAGTTCGAGCATCCTGGTCGTCAAGCGATCGAGAAGATGTCGATCATGCGTGACCAACACGAGACCGCCCCGAAACGAGAGCAGGCGCTGCTCGAGCCAGGCGACAGCGGCGAGGTCGAGGTGGTTGGTGGGCTCATCGAGCACCAGCAATTCAGCGGGATGGGCCAACACCCGAGCCAGCGCCACCCTTTTCGCCTCGCCTCCGGAGAGCGAAGCCACATCAGAGGGGGCCGAACTTCCCATACCGAGACGCTCCAAAGCGGCCTCCGCCTCCCAACCAACGCCCACGGCTGACTGCACGGTGCTCCCGACGGGCAAGGTTGGGACTTGTTCGAGGAAACCCACCCGTGAGCCCCTCCCCCGACGGACCTGGCCGTGCTCGGGAGTGTCCACGCCGGCCACGATTCGCAGGAGAGTGGATTTTCCGGTTCCATTTACGCCGACGACGCCAATTCGGTCGCCATCGGAGACGGTGAGAGATAAGCCTTCGAAGAGGACACGGTCGACCCGACGTACTCCCACCTGTTCGAGATCGACGAGTACGGCCACGGGGTAACTAGGGTACCGGGCGCCGCCTCGAGCACTGGCACAGCAAGGGATCCTGTCCGTTTGATTCCCAGCGGCATCCCAGACGCTCAATAATCGCCTCCGATACCCCGGACACCGCCTTACCTGGCTATCGTCTGACCACTAAGTAACGGCAGTTCTCGTAACTGGTTGGGTCGACTCAAAGGAGCAACGTGGGATCGCCCACCGCGACAAGCGAAGTTGAGAGCGACGTTCGCCCTCTGATCCGCTCGCGTCGCTCACTGGCGTTATGGATCGCCGTCGGTCTGATCGGTTCCATTGGGATGGTCGTGACGGGTAGCCAAGTCGGATCCATCACGTTTCCGGGACCTTCACATTGGTGGTTCTCCATCCCCGACGCCCGTTCGCCCATTCTTTCCATCGCGTTTTACAGTTCCGTCGGAATACTCATCGTCGGATGGCTCGGCATCGGCCGCTTGGCCTTTCAGGTCCAACTGACCCCAAAGCGGGCTTGGTTGGTTCTGGGTGCATGGGGTTCGCCGCTCTACTTGGGACCACCCCTGTTCAGTCGAGACATATACAGCTATATCGGCCAGGGCCTCATCGCCAAACGCGGGTTGAATCCCTACACCGTTGGTCCGAATGTCCTTGGCCACGGTCCACTCTTGACCTCTATCGCCAGTGTCTGGCGCACCACATCCTCGCCCTACGGACCGCTTTTCGTTTCGTCAACACGATTGGTGGCATTGGTGTCCGGTCATTCGCTGATCTCACAGGTACTGGCGTTCCGCGCCCTTGAGCTCATCGGTGTGGCCCTCATCATGGTGTCGTTGCCACGTTTGGCTCGCCACTTGGGAACCGAGCCCGGCATCGCGCTGTGGTTAGGCGCGCTCAGCCCTCTCGCCCTTTTCGGATTCATCTCTTCGGGACACAACGACGCCCTCATGGTGGGATTGCTGGTGGCCGGAGTGACCTTGGCTGTCGACGGTCAAATGTTGTGGGGGTTGGTTCTCTGCTCACTGGCCGCAACGATCAAACTGCCCGCCGCAGCAGCCGTCGCTTTTTTGGTCGTCGATCAATTCCGCTCAAGCGCACCTCATCGACGATGGAAGTTGGCCGGACTCTCCGTCGCACTGTCCCTCGTGGTGTTTGCCGGGGTGACCGTCTTGTGCGGTTACGGCTGGACTTGGTTGGGACCCAAGGCCCTCCATATTCCGACTGAACTCCACGTCCTGGCCACGCCGGCGGTCTCGTTGGGCGTCTTGTTCTACCGACTGCTCAATTTGGTCGGACTCCACGTTGCCAAATCCGTGACCGTGGCCGTGACGCAAACAATCTGCGGCCTCATCGCTCTCGCTGGTTGCATTTGGCTGCTCCTCAATGTCCATAAGTACGAAGTCGTGCGACTACTCGGATTGGCCCTCCTCCTGGTGGTCGTAGGTAGCCCGACGGTGTGGCCTTGGTACCTGCTGTGGGGAATTGTCCTTCTGGCGGCCACCACGCTCCAACGGTCAAAGGTGCTTGCGGTCGTGGCAGCATTGAGCATGTTGGCGGCGGCCGGACCGAGCGGTAACCCACTGATGCACGGGGACTGGTACATCGTCGTTTCGCTGGCCACCATTGCCGGCTGCGCCTGGTTGATCCAGGGCCAGCGCTGGCGCAGTCTGGTGGGAAATGTCGCCTGAGTCCCCCACCATGACCGACGAGAGCGTGTCCATTGCCACGGCGCCGATTGATGCGGTCGACGATGGTGCACCGTCCTCGCCACCACCGCATTGGCCCAAGTGGCTCGTGCGCCCCATCGTCATCTATCTGATCTCTCGAGTCGTGACCATGGGATCGCTGGCGGTGGCGACATTGATCTCGCACACCAGCATCAGTACAGAAATTGATCTGTGGGACAGTAAATGGTTCATTCGGGCCGCCGAGTTCGGCTACCCGAGTCACCTGCCCCACACCCATGGACATGTGGCCGGCAACACGATCGCCTTCTTCCCTGTGTTCCCGCTGCTCATTCGCTGGCTCACTGACCTGACCGGATTCTCGCTGTTGACCTCTGGCATCATCGTCACCTCGATCACCGGACTCACCGCGGTGATCGGGGTCTGGATGCTCATTCGGCACTACGCCGATCAGAGCGCCGCCGATCGGGGCACGCTTCTGCTGGCTCTATTCCCCGGCGCCTTTGTGCTGAGCATGGTTTATTCCGAAGGTTTGGTCATCACCTGCGTCGCATTCGGAATACTGGCGCTTCTTCAACGTCGCTGGGTGATCGCTGGCTTGCTCGGCTTGGTGGCCTCTGCCACCACCCCCATCGCTCTGGCCTTTGAGGTGAGCTGCCTGTGGTGTGCCTATACCGAGCTCGCGAAGAACCGGAACTGGCGGGTGTTGAGTGCGCCCATCTTGGTTCCCCTGGGATTCGTCTCATATCAATTGTGGCTCTGGCGGCACACGGGAAACCTGTCGGCTTGGCGTGACACCGAGCGTGACGGCTGGCTGAGCTATCCCTCGGTCGCCTACCCCGTACACATCGTCACCGATTTCTTCACCCACCCGACCACTGCAGTGATTACCGAGTACCTGCTCTTCGTCGGCATCGTTGTCACCTTGGTTTGCGCCGTGGTGGCCATACGCTCCCGCATGCCCATGCCCATGCTGCTTTATGGGCTCTCGGCGGCTGTGCTCGCATTGGTGGCGGCACCAGTTGGCCTTCGACCCCGGTTTCTCTTTCTGGCCTTTCCACTGGTTGTCGCGGTCGGCACCTGGTTGCGCGGTCGGGCCTACATCGCAGTCCTGGCCATTTCGACCGCGCTGCTCTGCGTCTTAACGGCATACGAAGTCTGCTCCTTCAAGATCTTTCCGTAGCCACCTGGTGCGCCAACCAGCTCTCGGCGACAGGCATGGAGGGTTCTGGCCTAAGGCACTGAACAGCCGGTGAATTGACCCTGGGCTGCCGATCGAATCCCACTATGGTACGAGAGCTTGACTTCACCGTTCCGGAGGGAATTATGCAGACCGAAGCCGCCATTTTGTGGGAAGAGAAGACGGATTGGAGTGTCGAGCCCATCGAACTCGACGCACCGAAATCCGGGGAGGTGCTGGTCAAGATCGCCGCGTCGGGGATGTGTCATTCCGACGAGCATCTCGTCACGGGCGACTTGCCGGGAGGACTCCCCATCATCGGGGGTCACGAAGGCGCTGGGGTCATAGAAGAGGTTGGGCCGGACGTATTCGGACTCGCCCCCGGTGACCACGTCGTCTTCGGGTTCATCCCGGCGTGTGGGCAGTGCCCATCGTGTGCGACGGGCCATTCCAATCTGTGTGACGTGGGCGGCACCCTCATGATCGGCCGTCAAATGGACGGCACCTCTCGCCATCATGCGCGGGGGAAAGACTTGGCCACTTTTGTGTGCCTCGGCACCTTCGGGAAGTACACCGTCGTCAATCAGGCCTCGTGTGTGAAAATTCTGGACGACATTCCCCTCGACAAGGCATGCCTCGTGGGCTGCGGCGTGACAACAGGGTGGGGATCCTCGGTCTACGCAGCCGACGTGCGGCCCGGCGACTATGTGGCCGTTGTCGGCGTGGGGGGTATCGGCGCCAGCGCTATTCAGGGAGCTCGTCTGGCCGGAGCCGAAATGATCTTCGCCATCGATACCGTCGAGCTGAAGCGCACACTCGCCCCCGGATTCGGTGCCACTCATACCGCCGCCTCGATCGAGGAAGCCTTTGGGCTGATTCAAGAGGCGACCTGGGGCCGCATGTGCGACAAGGTCATCTGTGCCATGGGCATCGGATCCGGCGCATTGATGAGTTCGATACTGAACCTGACCGCCAAGCGGGGCCGCGTCGTGGTGACGAATATTCACCCGGCCGCCGAGAGCACCGTCAGCATGAGTCTGCTCGATCTCACCATTATGGAAAAGCAAGTGGTCGGCAGCATTTTTGGTTCGGCCAATATGCGGGCCGACATTCCCAAGCTCTTGAAGCTCTACCGGGAAGGCCAACTCGACCTCGATGGCCTCGTCACCAACACCTACAAGTTGGGCGACATCAATCAGGGTTATCAAGATATGCGGGACGGCAAGAACATCCGCGGTGTCTTGGTGTATGACGACTAGACGAACCGGAATCAACGCGGTCTTCGAGAACTCGCCGACGTCTGCTCCCGATTCGTGGCCGACGTACCGGCTTCCGTGACGCTTTCCGACGAGGCGGCCCCGCTGGCGACTGAGGTGCCCAGTCATCGTCCGCTCCGGCAGCGGATCGACTGGCGCGCCCTGATGGTGCCCGCGTTGATCTGCCTCTTCGCCTTGGGGCTGCGTCTCCTCTACTTAGTCTTCACTGGGCACGACCCACTGACCAGTGATGCCTCCCAGTACGACGTCATCGCCCGAAATCTGGCCACTGGGCACGGATTCTCCGCCGTCTATCCGCAGCTCAAAGTCCATGAAACGGCGTTTCGACCGCCGCTCTATCCGATGCTGCTGGGCGCGGTGTATTGGATCTTCGGGATATCGATAGGCCTGGCCCGCGGCCTCAACGTCGTGCTGGGCGTCACGGTCGTGGGGCTGACGTTCTACGTCGTGCAGCGCCACATTTCCCGCACGGCCGCTATCTGGGCGGCCCTGGCCGTCGCCGTGATGCCCAATCTGATCGCCAACGATACCTTCACGCTCGATGAGCCTCTCGCCCTGGTGTTGATTCTGCTCATGGTGCATTTCCTGCTTCGTCAGCGGTGGATCTGGGCCGGCGTGGCGGTTGGCTTGCTCACGTTGACCCGACCCAGCGCGCAGTTTCTGATTCTCGTGCTCGCCATCTGGCTGATCTTCCGGGTCGGCTGGAAAAAGATGCTGATCTTTGCGGTTACTGCGGGTTTGGTCGTGACGCCGTGGGTCATCCGAAATTGGGTCCAGATCGGAACCCCCACCATCGCCACGTCCAATGGTTACAACTGGGCCGCCATCTACTCGCCTCCGGCGCAGCAGGCTGGAGTCTTCATCGACCCCATTTACGATCCCTATTTCGCATCGCACCGGATCCTGCAGTTCAACGAAGCCAAGTGGAGTAGCTATCTGGAAAGTGTCGGCGTCGACAATCTGGAGCATCATCCGACGTATGTCACCTACGTAGTCGGCCGCAATTTCCTCGCCTTCTTCGAATTCAAGCCTTCGTTCAATGTGGGCGCAGAGTCCTTCGACGGGCGGGATCTCCATATTGTGGACGGCACTCTGTGGGTGTTCTACCTGGAGCTGGCCGTTGGTGCGGCTGGACTGATTCTTCGCCGCAAGAATCAGGCCGTCCGCCTCTTCTTCATTCAGGGGGCCTATTTCACAGCGGCGAGCCTCTTCTTCATTGCTGCCCCGCGCCTGCGTGCACCGATTGATTTGGCTTTGGGCGTCGGTGTCGGGTGTTTTGCCGATTGGTACGTAACCAGGCGAAGCAAGGATGGCGAAACAGATAATGATCCGGCGATTGACGCTGGACAGTCAGAAGATGCAGCCGGTCAGGAACCGACGGCCGCTGTTACCTGAGCGCGTGGGCTCGGCGCGTTACCCGTAGAGCCCAATGGCGAAGAAGGCGACCCAGATCAACCCCAGGGCCTGGAGGATGTGGTCGCCCAGCACCAGATCTTCTGGAGCTCCGCCTTCGCCC
>Ga0182030_10000760_pt1 | contig 63158 bp, 54 predicted proteins | sample 812S3MmetaG_FD_121299 | JGI IMG/M metagenome (GOLD analysis project Ga0182030, IMG submission 121299) | Permafrost microbial communities from Stordalen Mire, Sweden - 812S3M metaG (Illumina Assembly) | ecosystem: Environmental > Terrestrial > Soil > Wetlands > Permafrost | place: Sweden... | reverse complement strand
CTCGCTGGGGCCTGGCCCTTCGGCGTCGTCGAGATTATCTGGTCGCTCATCGTCTTTCGCCGCTACAGGACCGCGCCAGCGAACGGATAGTCCGTCTCCACCGTCGGTTATGAGACGGACCGGATCTCGGTCATCTCGGCCCAGGCCTGCTTGCTTCGGCGGCCTGCGGTTGGCTGAGTTCACGCCAGGTCAGCCCAGGTGGCCAAAACTTGGGCCAAAGATCTGCAGTGCGTCCGCGTCCCGACAGCCATCGCGCCGCGTTGGTCGGGCTCAGTACTCACCACCTCGCGCCGCTAGCACGGGACGGCGATACCACGTCCAGAGATCTTCCAGGAAAGGCCACCGTCGTCGACGAGCAGCGTGAACTCGAGGAGCGCGGGCACGTGGATGTCCTCGGCATCATCGACGTCGTCGAGATCGTTCCATTCGGCCGACACGAAGGCCGTGCAACAGACGTCGACGGTGCATCCCCTGTACTCACGCTTTGCCGCGATCTCGCGAAGGACAGTGTCGATGACTGGGGCCATTCGCCGTGCGCTCGAGCGGGCGACGTGGCCAAGCAACACGCCACCCTCCGTCAGTACGGCGATTGCGTTGGGATCGTCGGGGTCGTCGGGTTCACGCACCAGGCGGACTTTGACGAGCTTCTCTCGCCAGAGTTCGCGCTCGTTGCGTGGGCGCGGTCCGGCAATGGACCTCCATCCGTCCGGGCAGTCGTGCACCCCAACGACCTCGACGTCCCTGTACATGCATCTGCTGAGCATGCAGATCAGCTCGCCGGCCCGATGGCCGTCGGCAGCTCGCGGGAGCGAGCTCGGCTCGGTGCGTTCGCGGCGAAAGATGCGCCGCACGCGACCGCCCGATAGTGGCTGTCCAGGTGTGCCTAACATGTCGACTCCTTCCGCGAACGGACAGTTGCCGACCAGTCTTCCCGGCGCTCCTGCACTGAACTGTAGCGCTCGGGCCAGCCCCGGGATACCGGATGCCTGCGTCGCAGGCGCGATTTCAAATGGAAACGCGGCGTGTCGTGGCAAGGCGGTCATCGAGCCCCTAGCCCGCCAGGACGACAACGACGAAGCCCGCGTAGACGAGCACGATGAGCGCACCCGAGACGCGCCCGAGGCCGTGCCGGAGATAGGCCGCGGTGAGACAAAATGCGGTGAGCGCGAAGTACCAGCCTGCGATCGGTGCGCCTCCGCCCAGAGTGGGTGCCAAGCCCAAGATCACCGACGGGATCAGCAAGCCGCACAGGACATTGAAGTTGTTGCTGTTGAGCGCCGCGCTCAGCACCGCGGGTCCGCGTCCTCGAGCGGCTAGGTAGATCGCCGCGACGGCATTCGGCAGGCTCGTCACCGCTGCCAAGACGATCCCGCCAACGACGATGCCCGGAACTGCGAAGTGGTCTCCGAGGTCCGACGCGGTTTGCTCCATGCCGACGCTGGCGACGATGACGACCGCGAGGGCGGCTCCTGCAATCACCGCGTTGCGCCAGCTGCCGGGGGAGGGGTGGAGTGTCGGGCGCAGTTCGGTCTCTTCGTCGAGAACGGCACGGCTGAGCCACGCGACCCATGAGCGCGGCAGGCGAAGGCGCGCGAGTCGACGTGCAGAGAGCCCCGAGACGACAACGTATGGAATGAATGTTGCAAGCACGAGCACCAGCGCGACCGGTGCCGTGACGACGCCGGCCATGGCGATCACGCTGACCCCCGCCGTCCACAGTGCCATCGCACCGCCGAACAGGACGACACTGCGGTGGAGCGAGATGCGACCCGCAATCAACGAGGCCACGCCGAGCAGCGCCGCCAAGTTGAAGACGTTTGAACCCAACACGACCCCGGCGCCGACGCTGTGCTGGCCCCGGATCGATGCAGCGACCGCCGAGGAGATCTCCGGCCCGTCTGCTGCGAGAGCTGCGATGAGTCCGAGGATCGCTTCGTGCAGACCCAGCCTGGCGGCAACCCGCTCGAGGTTCGCGACCAGCACAGCGCTGGCGCTGAGACTGATGAGGGCCCCCACGACAAATACAACGCCGGCGACCGCAACGCCGGACGGCATCACGGCAGGCCACCGTGCCGTAGCAGGTAGCACCGCGAACGCACCATGTCGGCTCCTTCCGCGAGGCGGATAGTTGCCGACCAGTCTTCCCGGCGCTCCAAAACGGTACCTTAGCGGTTGCTCCCGCCGTGGCATGCCTGGAGTCTGTTCCGCGGCTGACCGGCGGTTATGAGCCCGGCACATTGCCTTCGTTTGGAGGGCTGCGGATTTCTGCTCGTGAGAACTTTGTCTACTCCCTCAAGGCACCTCCCGCCGCCCGCCCGTCGTGCCTTCGCCCGGAGCTTCGGCACGCCGTTCGGGCGTCGTAGCGACTGACGGGCATGGGCAGGTTCTGACGGCCGGGGATCCGAATCCGAGTGTCGGTCACCCGGAAGACTGCACCGGCGCATGTAGCACCGGCAGTGCCCCGACCACGCCAAGCACGGACACGTCCGGGTTGGAGTCGCTGAAGCCGCTATCGGTCACGCCTCCGGTGGCCGCGTCCACAATGAAAATCGCCGTGTGCCAGCTTTGTGCAGTCTGCGCGCGCGAGCGGGCTCAGCAGACCTGGGCAGCTCGAACCGGGCGCGCGCGCCGGACCCGGAATGGGCGCACACTTCGCACACACGGGCTGTGACCCCGGCGGGATCCCTCGATGCGCCGTGAGGCGAAAACTGGGCGATTTGCCCGTGATTGGGCGACCTTCCATCCTGGCGCCACCCCACTGGACCACCTCGACAAGCTGGGGGTCACTGGTTCGAGCCCAGTAGCGCCCATCCACCCAACCCCCACTCCCCGAGCGGGGGTTGGGTGTTGCATCAACGCGCACACAGCACCCTGACGTTACTCTCGGCGCGCACCGATCCTCAAAGTCTCCCCTCGGGCATGACTTGCAGCGTCCGCTATCGGCGCGTTCGGTGCGTGCCGCGTCACGTCGATCAGATCGGGGAACTCGGGTCCGCCGGACCCGGCGGTAGAGTCCACCTTCGACCTGTCCATACGGACGTCGCGGCGTCGCGACGATGCAGGAGGCCGAATGAAATCTCGCACGATCCGCAGGTCCCTGTGCCTGGCTGCCGGCTCCGCTGCGACCGCAGTCGTGCTCGCAGGAGCCATCGGGGCGCAGGCATCGCCCACGGCCCCGGTGTGGCGGGTGACCACCACCACGGATCCGGTGAGCGCATCGTGCCCGTCCGCGAGTGACTGCTCGCTCCGCCAGGCGATTGCCGACGCTCAGTCGACGGGAGGCACCATCGATGTGCCTTCCGGGCACTATCGCCTGAGCCAGGGTGCGCTTGTCGGAGCGTTCGACGATCCGGTAACGATCGTCGGTACCGGCAAGGCGCAGAGCATCATCGATGCCGCTGACTCCCCAAACAGCAGGGTCTTCAATCTCTCGGTCGGGGCACGCATCACGCTTCAAAACCTCGAAATCACCGGCGGTGACATCACCGACAACACCGGGAACTCGGAATTTGGCGGCGGCGGGGTCGCGGTGACCGGCGAGGGCCCCCTCTGGCTGGTGGGCGACCGCATCACGGGCAACACCGTCGACGGCACCGCGGCGAGCCTCTACGGCACCGGCGGCGGCGGGGTCGACGCGACCTACTCGGCGGTCCTGAACGTCGTCCATACGCGCATCGACCACAACTCGGTGATCACGAACGCGGCTGCAATCAAGGGCAACCTCGGCGGCGGCGGGATCTGGTCGACGAGCGACGTCAGCCTCGTTGACAGCGAGATCGACCACAACTCGGTCACGATTGGTGCCTCGAACGGCGACAGCGGCGGCGGCGGAATCCTCATCGGTGCCGGCTCGGGCGACCTCACCGCCCGGGACAGCACGATCAGCGACAACACCGCGTCGGTAGGCGTCGCCGACACCTCGAACGTGGCCGCGAACGGGGGCGGGGGGATCTACCAGGACGGCAACGACATCATCCTCGACCAGACGACCCTCGCGGGCAACCGCGCAACCGTCACGGGCGCCCTCAATAGCGGCGCGAGCGGCGGCGGCGCCATTTATCAGTTTGGCAATGAGACGACCATCGCCAACAGTACGATCGCCAGCAACAGATTCACGTCGAACGAGACCAGCCGGGCGGGCGGCGGCGGGCTCTACGCCAACGGCACGGTCAGTCTGATCACGAACAGTACCTTCGAGGGGAACCTCGTATCGGGCCCCGCAACCACCGACACCACCGGGGGCAGCGGCGGCGGCGGCGCGATCTACTTCGAAACCGAATACGGCGCACCGGTCCTCTCCTTCGACACAATCGCCCGGAACTCCGCGGGTAGCACGGTCGGAGGGGCGATCGCGTCCGACGGCAACCCGGTCGCAATCGGTCACTCGATCATTGCGAGCAACACTGCGGCGGCGCACACCGGGACTGCGAACTGCGCCGGCGCGTTGTTCCCCGTGGTCGCGACGAACGTGGTCTACGGCGGCGCCTGCGGGACGTCTGCGCAGAACATCGTCACCAACCCCGGCCTGCGGTCGCTCGCCGGTAATGGCGGACCCACCTGGACCATGGCGATCTCGGCCACGAGCCCGGCGGTGCGCCACCGCGCGACCAGCGGCTGCACGTCGGCAGCCGGCGACCCGCTCACGCGCGACCAGCGCGGCGTGTTCCGGCCGTCCTCCGCATGCGATCTGGGTGCGTACCAAGTCGCGCAGCCAGTCGCGGCAACGCTGTCGACGCCCGGCGTTGTCACCGATGGGACCCAGCACCTTCCGGGTATTGCCCGCAACCCCGACCCCACGGCCGGGAGCGCGTATTTCGTCATCACCGGGGGCTCTATTCGTGCAACGCACACTCCGCGCGCACGGATCGCACCGTTCGCGGGGGGGCAATTCGTCGCGATCGCCGTGCACCATCTGCAGTCCGGGACGTACCGCTATCGGCTCGTGGTCACAAATCACGACGGCGTGGCGGTCGGCGTGTGGCGGACCCTGACGGTCGGCTGAGCTCGCGCTCCCGTACGGGCGCCACATGGTGCCCGTACGGGAGCCGACAGCGACGTCGCGTCAGCGGCGCAGCACGAGCACGAACCCGATGATGACGCGCAATACACGTGCCTGCACCGGGGCCGGCCAGCGCGCTCAGGCGGTGCGGCTCGCGCTGGCGTTCGGGCTGACGCTGGCCCCGAACGCGGTTGGGGGGGTACGCCGGACCCCCGGATCATCACCACGTCCCCCGCCGCGGGCACCCTCAAGACTCCAAGCTCGTGGTCATGCGCCCATGGGAGGCGATTTGAGCGCGAGACGTGAAGCGTCACGACTCCGCCGGTGTAGTAGTAGTAGTTCGGACCGGGGTTTGTGGAATCCGGTCGGACCGGTGGCCGGGCACGACGTCGACATCGGGCAGGCGATCCCGTCCAATGCGCCATCGGCGAATGCAGGCAATGTGACGGATGCCGTGACGATTCCGTTGACAGCCTTGTCGACTTTCCCCATGCCGTGCTGCGCCGTGCTGGTCGCGAGGTAGCCGGTCGTGCCGCGGACGCAGGCAAGGTCCGCACCAAAGAGCAGTTCCGGGATCGGCTTGCCGGGCGAATCGTCGGTCAGCTTGAGGATTTTGTTGGTGACGCCCGTTGCCTGCGAGTACGCGTCGCCGGTCGCCCAACAGGTCGCAGATGTGCCGCAGGTGATGTGGGCGAGTTCTTCGGTACCCGCCGCCGTGCGGTCCTTGCCGGCTTTGCCGGAGATAGTGGGCACGACCGCGCCGAGGCCCGAGAGGGAGTTGGTCGTGTTCCCCACGGCAATGCAGGACTTGGCGCTCAGGCACGTGACGGCCTGAAGGTCGGCCACGTGGGCCACCACGGACGCCTTGACCGACGAGGTGGATGGCCCGAACGTGGCCACGACGGCATCCTCTGCTGCGCCGAGGGACTTGTAGCCGACGGCCACGCAACTGGTCGATATGGCGCATGCGATGCCCTGCAGATAGGTCGCACCATGGATCACGGTCGTGCGGGTGCGCTTGCTTCCTTTGAACCACTCGACGACGCCCGCAGAGCTTGCCGTGCCGCCGGTGACGCACATCCCGGCACTCGGGCACGCGATGTCCACCGCGCTATTGGCCACGATTGATGGGGCTGCGAGTGCACTCTTGACGACCGGAGCAATCAAGGCCTGGCGGGCACTGTTCGACACGATGACGTCACACGTCGATGGCCCGAGGGCGCGGCCCGGAGGGCACGGGAGCGCGGACGGGTAGACCTTGCCCGGGATCGCCGTCACCTTCCCGGCCGAGAGTGCCGGCGCACCTCACGCCACGGAGAGCACCACGGGAATGCCCGCACCCACACCGACCGCCAGGGCGGCGATCGATGCTCGCAACGCCTTACGCGGAGAACGCAACACCCGTCCGCCCTCGGTCTCAAGTAACGGTCCACGTCGTGCAATACGGCGGATGAGCTGATGCGACCGTCGCTCACCCGGCGCCTGTCCATGCCTCTATAGATACGCTTTCTCCCGGGCACGCGTGATTCTGGGATCTCGCGTGGTTCACCGGCGGCGGGCGCCAGCACCCGTGTGTTGGCCGCGCAACACGACGGTGGCGGTCGGGCGCACCCCGATACGGGGCCTCATGGATCGCGCGCGCGCCGGTATCCGAGTAAAGGGACATAATGCGAGTGTGCGGATTTCGGCAAAGGTCGATTATGCCCTGCGCGCGCTGGCCGAATTGGCTGCCTTGGAGGCGGTTGACGGTCGTGCGGTGACGCGAGAGCAAATGGCGACCGCGCAGGAGATTCCCGTCGCGTTTCTGGAGAACATCCTCCTCGAACTCAAGCGCGCCGGGATCGTAACGAGCGTTCGCGGCCAACGGGGCGGGTTTCGCCTGGCGCGCCCTGCTGATCAGGTGTCGATCGCGGATGTGATCCGCACGCTTGAGGGGCCGCTCGCCAGCGTGCGCGGTCAGCGCCCGGAGCAGCTCGCGTATCAGGGGCCCGCGCATGCGCTTCCGGCGGTGTGGGTTGCCCTGCGCGCGCGCGTGCGCAGCGTCCTGGAGACGGTGACTCTCGCGGATCTGGTGGCAGGAAAGCTTCCGGATGACATTGCGCTGGAAGCCGAACCGCCCGAGGCCTGGCGCTCCCGCTAAAGCACCGCCCTCGGGCGGTTCGTTGCGCGCGGGGGCGGTGGGGGCGACCGTCATCGGTGGGTCCAATCGTGCTCGTATCCGGCACGGACCCCGATGGAAACACATGAACTCCGCGGGGATTTGACGTTTTCTTAATCGGCGGTTACGCTGCGATCGCAGGGTTCACGAGGTGGGCAACGCTTTTCCGAGCTGCGGCTCCGCCGATCACGCGCCTCCGCCCGGGTCCGCCCCCGGTCGTCAATTCCGTCGAGCCAGGACATTCCCATGATCGTTCATACATCGCTGCACCGCACACCGCCCATGTTTGGCGCGAGCGATCAGATGCGTTGTACCTGCGTGGGATACCTCGGCGCGATGCACACGACGAACTCGGAGTCCCAAAGCGATGTCCAGTAACTCGGCGGGTCTATATATCTCTGATCTCTGGGCGGCGCCTGGGCTGACCGCGCTTGACGCGCCCCGGTTTGGCCAGGAGGCGGACCTGCTCTCTGACGAGGAAGCACGTGCGCTTGTCAGCGTCGTGACGGGGATCGCCGAGGACCTCGGCGTCGACTGCGCCGTGGCGGTGCTCGATTCCCGCGGCGATGTGCACGTTGCCGTGCGCTCGGGCCAACTGTCCGGGGACGCGCTCGCGTCGGCGATCGCGTGCGCCCGCGCGGCGGTGGTGAAGCCCGAGGCGATCGTCACCCGAGCTGGCGCCGCAGGTGTGGCGCTGAGCAGCGCCGGCGGGTTGCGGGGCGGGTTGGGTGTCTCGGGGGGGCCCGAGGGCTTTGGCCTCGAAGCGTGCCGACACGCACGTCAGGCACTCGGACTCGTCTAGCGTCGTGCCCATGCACACGCTCAGGTGATCGGCGTGTACATGGGCACGAGTGCCGTTTGCCCGCAGGTGCGTCGTGCGGGGAGCGCTCCTCGACTCCACCCGGCTCGTTGCGTGATGTCATGCAAATCGGCGAGAGTAGGCGCAGGGTGCGTGAGAACGCGCGGCCGTGGGGCAACGCCGAGCCCTCCCACCCTGTGCTGTGTGGATGAGGTCGGCGCGCGGGCAGCGCGCCGGCACCGTTTCAATGGCGGCCAGCCGGGCGTGCCCGTGACGGGGCACACGCCTGCCCTTCAGGATCTGGCGCGCTGTTCTCGTATCTGGCGCATGCGTACGCCGGTGCGATCGGCCGGGAGGGCGGGGGAGAAGACCCGCGCGAGGTCGGAGCGCCAGCGAACCGCCGCCGGGTGCCGCGGGTGGGGGTGTTTGGGGAAATTTTGCAGAAGCCCCGGTCGTTCGGGCGCTCCCGGCAACCGATGATCGCCACCGCGATTCGCCAGGTCTCCAAACTCCGCCGAGACGCGGCCCCCCGGGGCTGATCGAGGGCGTCGAGCAGCTCCACCCCCGGCGCCGACCGGTCGCCAGGCGCATCGACAACGTCGCCAAGGACCCGCTGGGCTGCTCTTGGTTCCCGCGTGAGCACTCGTCCAAGCTGCGCTCTACCAACCCGCTCGAGCGGGTCTACGAGGAGATCGGCCGCCGCTCGGATGTCGTTGGGACTGACCCCTAACGACATGTCCCTGATCTGTTTGGCCGGAATGTTCCTCGTCGAACAACACGATACGTGGCTCGTCGACCGCCGCGACCGGTCCGACCACTCGATCCGCCGTCTGCTCTCCGACACTCAAGGGCCAGCGCCCACCGGACGGATCGACAACGGCACGCAGGTGATCGCGCTCAGCGCCGTCGGAAGTGGCCCACCTCGCGACGACGATCACGAGCTGCACCACGAAGCGCGACGCGACGACCCGCACCCACAGCGTGCCGCCACGCGGTGGTGCTCGGTCTGTTTAGCTGGGTTGCGGAACGATGCGGATGTAGGGCTTCGGCTCCTTCCAGCCGTCGGGCCAAATCTCGTGGGCCTGCTCATTGGAGACGGATCCCGCGATGATGACGTCGTCGCCTTGCTGCCACTGGGCCGGCGTCGCCACTTTGTGCGCCGCGGTCAACTGCAGCGAGTCGATGACCCGAAGGACCTCGTCGAAGTTGCGGCCGGTGGTCATCGGGTACACGAGCACGAGCTTGATCTTCTTGTCGGGACCGATGACGAATACGTTGCGCACGGTCTGGTTGTCGGCGGGAGTACGCGAGAGAGGGTCGCCCTCAACGCCGGCGGGGAGCATGCCGTAGAGCTTGGAGACGTTGAAGTCCCAGTCGCTGATGATCGGGTAGTTCGGCGCCACGCCCTGTGTTTCTTCGATGTCCTTGGCCCACTCGGTGTGGCGGTCAACGCGGTCCACCGACAGGCCGATCACCTTGACGCCGCGCCGGTCGAACTCGGGCTTGATGCTCGCGAGATATCCCAGCTCTGTTGTGCAGATTGGGGTGAAGTCCTTGGGGTGTGAGAACAGCACGGCCCATGACCCGTCGAGCCATTCGTGAAAGTTGATGCGCCCCTCGGTGGTGTCGGCGACGAAGTCTGGTGCCGTCTCATTGAGCTGCAGTGCCATGCGTCTCTCCTCGTGGTTCGTGGCCATTGCGATTGGCGGGAAGGGTGTGCCACGGCACCCGGCAACGGATACCTCTCTGGGGAGACGGACGCGGGACCTGCCGCGACACCCCCTTGCGTGGGTATCTCTCGGAATCACCACTCTATCGGTCCTGTTAGAGCTGTGCGGCAGTGCGGGTCTCCTGGTGGGCTGGGCTGAGGCGCCAGCCCGATTTCACAATCGGGTGCAGGCGTCCCGGCCGAGGGCCCCCCAGTGGCCCAGTCCCAAGCACTCTCGGTAGGGGCTGGGCCCCAAAGGCTCGCGGCTTTTGGCGGATACGAAAACGTGTCGCTGGTCTGGGGAGCACGCGCACATCTCGGAGCAATGATCGATGAGCGGTCACCTGGCCTGCTCGAGGCCGCCCGCGACGGCGTGCGTGCCCCGCGGCGGGCGCCACGGCGACGCAAAGCCTGGGGAACCTCTGCCGGGCGCCGGTTCGCGTGTCGTGGGATCGGCATGTCCGGTGAACTGCGCGCGAGTTGCTCTGGGTGCCGTCGATGCGGGCCACCGGGCGCCCGACCCACACGACTGCGCACCCGGCCGACCGGTCCAATCATGCCGCCGCCCCCGGCCCGGAACGCATGCTCGCGCCATCTGCCGCACTTGCCGCACACACGCCGCATCCCCGCGGGAGTACGCGAGCCGATGATGAGTGCAGATGTCCTGGATGGCGGCACTCCATGGTCACCCCGCTCCGCTGTGGCGTTCGGTGGCGAGATCAAAGCTGATTAAAAGAGTGAAGTTCGCGACCTGAGCGCATTCGCGCAAGAGCGGTCCCCCGGTCGGGGCAGCCGAGGTGGCGCGCACGGAGGACCCGGGGGACCAAGGGTGTCGTCATCCGACGGCCTCGCGAGACGAGCGCGCGATCGTCACACCCCCGGCACCTCGTCACCGCGCAGGCGATCCGCCTTCGGTCGAGCGTCATCTGCGGGTTCGACGCGCCATCGCGGGGGTTCGGTGCGGATTGCGCCGAAAAGCGCCGCGCCCTGTAGTAATTGCCCTATGACGTTCGGCTGCGTGCGGTGCATCCCGCACCGAGCCGCGTCGTTGTCGCGAGCGATCGGATGGGTGGACGCGTGGCCGAAACAGCGGGCGTAGGGTCGGGGAGCGGCCCGGCACGGACATCGCGGAAGTGGCTGGCATTCATCCTCGGCCTTGTGATCGCCGTATTACTCGTCTACGCGGTCGTGGTCGCGGGTGGTGGGTTGCGCACGGCTCTGGACCAGTTGCGCCACGCGTCGCTGGGCTGGCTCGCGCCCGCTCTGCTGCTGGAAATGTCCTGCTATGCGCTTTGCGGGCTGGTGTTGCGCATGCTGCGAGGCGAGAATACATCGCTGCACTGGGTCACGACGGTGCGGGTGGCGTTGGTCGTTTGGGGGCTGGGCAGCCTGCTGCCGGCCTCGCCCGCGGAGGGCATCGCAATGTCGGTCGCAGAGCTCCGACGCAGGGGCGTCGATGCCCAGTCCTCGCTCACGATGCTCTTTCTGGCCGCGTGGTTCGAGCTCTGGGCGTTGATCTTTACGGCCGCGCTCGCGCTCGCCTTGGTGGGGCTCGTGATCGATCGCGACCCGGTTGACGGGACGCGTTTGGTGATCGGAGCGGCAATCCTGATCACGATCGCACTGACCGTCATATCGCTGGCCCGGCGTCCCGCAACCGGGGGGCGTGTGTGGCTGGCGACGTGGTGGCTGCCCCGCCACCGCAAGATGACCCGGGACGAGTTGCGCGCCGCCGGCCTCGACGCGCACGCACGCATTTCCCTGCTGATGGGAGGGCCCGGCCGCCGGGGGCGAATCGCGTTGGCTGCCGTCGGGTACTGGATCACCGATGCCGCCTGCCTGTGGACGGCGCTGCATGCCGTCCACCTGCACGTTAAATTTAGTGTGGTGATCCTCGCCTATGTGGGTGGCACCCTTGCCTCATGGGTCCCGCTCTTGCCCGGGGGGCTCGGTGCGGTGGAGGCGGTCGTCCCTGCGATCTTGCACCACTTCGGCGTTCCCCTGACGGTTGGCCTCGCGGGAACCCTGCTCTGGCGCGGACTCTCGCTGTTTCTTCCAGCCATCGGCGGAGCCTTCGCGTACGCCAGCCTGCGCGCGGAGCATCCGGTCCTCGACCGCTCACCGCTGCCCGAGCCACCCCCGTTGTGAGCCCGCGCGGTGCGCGGGCACGCACCGGTGCTGCTCCGCGCCGCGTCGCTCGGGCAATCGACCGTTCGGGGTGTCGAGCGACTCCCCGAACGGTCGAGCGTTAGTCCAGAAAGGGCTGAAGCTCGCGGCTGATCTCGTCCGCACTGAGCTGCTCGCCGTCGTTGAGCCGCCGGACAAAGGTGGCGATGAGTTTCTTGGCGCCGAGCTTGGTGGGACCGCTGAGGAAGCCGTCGAACACGTGCTCGCCCGCCAGGGCGCGGCTGATCTCCGTGTCTTTGTTGTGGTCGCCGAGCTCGGTGAAGTACACAACCCGAAACGCGTGGTTGTAGCCTCTCTCCCGATAGATCTCGAACATTGTTCGATCCTCCGGCCTCACCGGGGCAGCCCCTCGGGCATCCGCTCGGCGGATCCGGAGCGCAGCTGCCACTCGAGCTCCGTCAGACGTTCCTGAATCTCTTCACGCTTGGCGTTCTCGCGCACCATGTCGTCGCGGTACCGCTCCAGGAAGTATCCGATCGTCTCGACGCGGATCTTGATCGACCCCGCCGCCTTGTTCTCGTCGATGTCCTTGAAACAGAAGTACGGGGTCCCGGCGTTCTGGACGGTTTCCTCGACGACCGTGTAGATCGGGGCGTCATGCCCACACTTAAACGAGGACAGCTCGAGCGCCACCAGGTTCGGATGGCGGGCCACGTACTTCGCTGCCCACACCTTGCGGGTGGTGTTCTCCGAGTAGGAGTTCTTCCAGACGTCGGAGACATCGAACGCATCCTGGATGTGGCCGGCCCGGACCTCATCCCCGAACAGCCGCTCCATCAGATCGTCGTCGATCGGCAAGGAGTCCTGGGTGAATACGGGGTAGCCGATCCGCTGGAACTCAGTGGAGATCTCGTGGTTCACGCCGGGGTCGTTGTGGTACGGGCGTCCCAGCACCACGATACCGAGGCGATCGTCCGCCTCGAGCTGATCGAGGACCTCGCGACCCGCCCGACGCATGTCGGTTTCGTAGCGCTCCAAGCAGCGGTAGCCCTCATCGACGGCGCGGCGGTGTTCGGCAGGCGTGAGACCCAGGAGCTCGGACCAGTCATCAAACAGCTGCTTTTCGAAGACCCGCGGCTGGTCGACGTTGACGAGCGTGTTTTTGTAAAGGACCCCCATCTCGGTAAAGAGGTCGCCCTCCTTGGTGAACGCGGCCTTGACCGCCTCGGGGGTCGCCGTCACGGTCGGGCACGCGCGGCTGCCCTGCGTGCAGGACAGGTGCGAGCCCAGAGCGTCGATCATCGGGAAGAAGATCACGTCCAACGGCCGCTTGGCATGGTGCTTGTGGAGCAGATTGTGCACGTGGGGGATGCCAATTTTGCTCGGAAAGCACGGATCGATCGCTCCCCGCTTGGCCCCCACTTTGTAGAGATCTTCACTGGTGAAGTCCGAGTAGACGATGTTCTGCGGCGGGATCCCGAGCGCCTCGAGCCATCCAGAGAACAAGGGATTGGTCGAATACGCGTTGAGCACACGGGGAATCCCAATACGCAGCGACTCGCGCCGGGCGACCGCTTCCTTGCGCCGTCGCTGCGCGGCCGTGAGCGTCCGTTGCGGGGCCGGATCCGCGACGATTTCGGCGCCCGGAGAGCGGAAGACCGCGCCCGCCGAGAGCTCGAGCAGGTTCGGGAAGCGCTCCCGGTTGGAATCCATGTCCTTCTTGATGACACGCATAGTCTCGACGTCTTCGACCAAGCCGCGCTCGCACGAGTTGCCCACGATGAGCCGCTTGATACCCGGCAGGATCGGGATCTTGCTGGTGCGTGGCTCCTCGGCCATGTCGTCGCCGACCTCGACGTCAATGAAGGTGCGCAAACAGCGGTTCTTGCAGAAGTAGCAGCGTGTGTCTTCGCTGCGATGCGAGCTGTAGGTGATCTCCAGGACGCGATCGATGCCGATGAACTGCGTGCGGTGGCCCTTGCCGTAGAGGCGGCATGCCTCGATCGCGGCGCCAATCGCACCGGACTCTCCGCAATGCGGGTGGACGGTGATCGTCGGCGTTACATCTTTCCCGGCAAAGCGCTTCTCGATGAAGTCCACCTGAGACTTCACCGCGGCGAGGTTGTGCTGCGTCCCGCCCTGCAGGACGAAGTTGGTGCCAAGCGACGCCAGATTCGGCAGCTGGGCGACGTAGAGCCAGATGTTCTTCGGAAGCACCGCGGCCAGGCCGGCCATGATCTCTTCGGGTTTCCAGCCCTGCCGCTGGAAGTCCACGATGTCCGACTGCATGAACACCGCGCATCCATAACCGAAGTTGGGCATCGCCTGGGCATCGAACGCGATCTCGGCGTACTTGCGTACGTCGAAGCCGAATGTCTCGGCCGTGCTCTGGAGGAAGTACCCATTGCCAGCCGAGCACTGCGTGTTGAGCTTGAAGTCCTTGACCTGGCGGTTTTTGAGGATGATCAGCTTGATGTCCTGGCCGCCGACATCGACGATGATGTCGACGTCCTTGAAGGTGTGCAGGGCCGACTCCGTGTGGGCCACGGTCTCCACGAGAGCGACGTCGGCGCGCAGGACGTCTTTGAGCGTGTCCTTGGCGTAGCCGGTCGTACCGATGCCGAGGACCTCGAGTGTTGCCCCCGCTTGCTCAACCTGATCCTTGAGGCTGCCCAGGATTTCCTTCGTATCCTCGATCGGGTTGCCCTTGCTCAGCTGGTAGGCCTTGACCAGGATGTTGCGGTCCCCATCGATGAGCACGGCTTTGGTTGAGGTGGATCCACCGTCCAGGCCGATGAAGCCCCGGACGACCTCTCCCGGCGTGAATGACGCCGGCGTGAAGGGGGGAATCGTGTACCGCTCGATGAAACTATCGAGCTCTTCACGGGTATCCCAGAGACCGCCGCTCCCCGATTCCTGCTTTTCCTGGAGGCGACCCACGTCGATGTAGTGGCGCAGCAGATCCATCCCGCGGTACACGCCGACATCGTCGTCCTCGTCCTTGCCGAACTCCACCGCGCCGAGGGCGGCAAAATACTGCGCGTTCTCAGGGACCCGAATCAGGTCACGGGGATCGTCGCATTCCGGCAGCGGTGTTTTGCGCTCTTCCCAGATCTTGGGGATGCTTTCCTTCCACGCCTCGACCATCCCCCGAATGTAGGTGTTGGGACCCCCAAGCAGCAGCACGTGCGGCAGCAGCGTGTTACCACGCGTCAAGACAGAGAGGTTCTGCCCCACGATGGCGTCAAACAGCGAGGCCATCAGTTGGTCCGGTGGAACGCCCATCTTCTGCAGGCTGTTGACGTCCGTTTCGGCGAATACGCCGCACTTGCCGGCGACGGGGTGGATCTTGACGCCCGTGTAGCCCATGTCCTTGAGCTCGTCGGCGGGAATGCGCAGTTTCGCGTTGATCTTGTCAATGACCGCACCGGTCCCGCCGGCGCACTTGTCGTTCATCGAGGGGATCTTTTTTTTCTTGCCGGTCTCGGGATCTTCCTTGAAGATGATGATCTTGGCGTCCTGGCCCCCGAGCTCAATCACGGACCCGCACTCCGGGTAGAGCTTCTCGACGGCCAGGGACACCGCGTTGACTTCCTGGACAAATTTCGCGCCCAGGCGCGGTGCCAGTCCGCTGCCGCCGGAGCCCGTGATGAAGATGCGAAAACGGTCCGGGGGCATTGGGAAGTCCGACGAGATCCGAGTCAGGAATTCCAGGACCATTTCCGGTTGCTTGGTCTCATGGCGCTGATAATCGCGCCACAGGATCTCGTCGGTCGTGGGGTCGACGACGACGGCCTTGACCGTCGTCGACCCGACATCAAGGCCGATATAGAGACGCTCGAAGCTGCGGTAGCCGGGGGCCGCCATCAAGCGACCTGGCTCGGCACAGCGATGCGCGTCCGGGACTCGATCTGATGGAGGTCGGCAACGTGGTGCAGGAAGTTGGCGGCCGTCCCGACGCATCCTTTGGTGTGCGGCACCTTGTACATCGCAGATTCCAGGTACGGGTGGTCGACAGCGAACTCGCGCGCCTGTGCGAGCGTGATGCCCACCTGCTCCTGGACCCGCTCGATCTCATCGCGCGCCTTCGCGCGCGCCTCGCCCAACGCCATCTGAACGCGGCTGTGGGCGTTCACCTCGCCCTCTCCGGAGGTCTCGATCGGGAGGTAGATCATGTCCTTGTACTGGTTGATCACCGCGGACTGCACGGCGTCGGACTGCGTGGACGGCATGCAGCCGAACGGCTTGAGCGAGAGGACCATGTGGCACAGGTCCTTGTTTGAGTAGTAGATGTTCTTTGCGACCTCGAGGTGCCCCTCGCCGCCGGCCTGACGGGAGTTGTAGTACGGGTGCCCGAGCCGCTGGAGCTCATACTGGTCGCTCAGGTCGTGGGGAATGTCGTTCAGCTCGGCACGCAGGCGTCGCCACTCGCGCTTGAAGACGGCCTCTGCGAGGGTGAGCAGCGCGTTCTTGCGGCGGGCGCGGAGCTCGTTTGCCACGCGGCGATCGAGACGCCAGCTGGCAGGCATGGCCTCGTCCTCGCCGATGTGGCGGCGGTCCATGTTCATCTGCTTGGCCTGATGGATCAGGTACATCACCCAGGTGCCAACAGGCTCCACCACGACTTGGGCGTTCTCCCGTTCGAGGAACGCGAACATTTTAAAGTTCCCGTCTCCCTCGGTGGTTTGCGCCCAGAACTCGCCGGTGATCTTGACAATCGGCTTGACGCGGGTCCGGTCGAGGCGCACCGCGGCCAGCCCCTCACCCACCTCGCGAAATGCGCCGGTGTATTCGTCGGTGACCAGTTGGTCGGCAAACGTGCGGGCCTTGCCGGCGATGTCGCCGATCTTGTGATCCGCGACCAAGCGCCCGATCGGCCCTTCCAGGCTGAAACGCCGCTTGTCGTGGAGGACGTGCGAGAGCTGCTCCATCCCTGCGTCAAGAGCGCGATCGACGCTGCCGGGCTCGATCTCGAACGGCCGGACCTGGTAGCCGACGTCGTTGAGCAGGTCGCCCATGTTCATCGCGTTGAGGATGGCCAAGAAGAAATCGGTGTTCATCTCGAGGCCCGCCTCCGCCCCGGACTGGTCCAGGCCGCCGGCCTGCTGGAACAGGATGACCCGGAATCCATCGAATCCCGAGTTGCGCAACGCCAACCGGTATTCGGCCTCGTACATGCCGAACCGGCACGGCCCGCACGCCCCGGCGGTCACGAAAATATAGTTGTCGAGGATTTGCTGGCGAGAATGCCCATCGCGCTCGAGGGTCTGGAGGTGCTTGACGAGGTTGCCGACCGTGAAGTAGGTCGGGTTGCACTGGCCGTTGTTGCCGTATTCCTTACCGAGCTGGAACGCCGTCACGTCGGGAATGGGCATCGGCTCGCACACATACCCGAGGCCCGCGAGGGCGCCCTTGATCAGATGTTCGTGCTTCCAGGTCAGGCCGCCGTACAACACGGTTGTATGGGGACGCTGATCGCGTGTGAAGGGGCGCTCAACGGGACGCTGGAAATGCTGCATCTGGCGGGGCTCGAGGCCCGCCTCCTGCTCGAGCCGAGCTCGCTCGTCATCAAGGTGTTGTCGGATGACTTCTTCTGACGGAGTGACTCCAGAAGGCACGGGGGGACCGCCTTTCATTGCGGGGTACCCGTATTTATTGCATGTACGCGCCCGCACGCATACCAATCGAAGTGCGCAAAGAGCGATTCTGCGATGCCCACCGGCGTGCGCGCGCAGTCAATGCGCGGCCGTTCAGGTGGCCTAGTGCCCGACGGGCGCGCATTGCGACCTTGGCCGGCCGGACGGATGCGGTACCCGCGATGTGGCACCCCGCGGCGGATCTGTCCCGCGAAACCGTGGCGTGGGCGCCGCCGGCAAGTTGGAGATGGGTGATCAGAAAGTGGCAGTGGCTGGTGGGTTTAGATCTTGCGGTACTGGCGCACGGCCAGTGGGACGACGATTACAAGTATGCCGATGATCCACGCCACGGACTGCCACAGCCAGTGCTGGACGTTCCCGCCGTCGACCATCGCGCGGATTGCGTTGATCGTAACGCTGACGGGTTGGACGTTGGCAAAGCTCTGCAACCAGCCGGGCATCGTCTGGACCGGGACGAAGGCCGAACTGGCGAAAATGAGGGGGAAGATGGGCAAGAAGCCCGCCAGCTGTGCCGTCTCGGGGTCCTTGACGAGCATGCCGACCAGCGCGAACAGCCAGATAAAGGCGAAGCCAAACGCGAGGGCGAGCAGGAGCGCGCCGGCGGCGCCGACAGCGCCGTTATGAAAGCGGAAGCCGATCAGGATACTGACGATCAGCACGAGGGCGACGACGGCGATGCTGCGCACCATGTCCGCGAGCGCACGGCCGGCCAGTACGGCGGATCGGGCCATCGGTAGCGAGCGGAAGCGGTCGATCATTCCGCCGGCGAGGTCGGTGGACATCGCGACGGCCGTGGTCGCACCGAAGAGCGTGGCCTGGAGCAAGATGGCCGGAACGAGGTAGTTGACGTAGCTGCCTCCCGGCGCGTGGATCGCTCCTCCGAAGACATACCGGAACAGCAGTACGAACATCACCGGTTGGATCGACGAGACCGCGAGCAGGCGCGGTGTCCGCGCGATCCGCTTCAGGTTGCGTCTGGTGATGACCGCGATGTCGCTCAGGGCCGCGAATCGGGGGACGTGCGGTCGCGGGTACATGGGCTCGCTGGGCGCCTCGGGTTGGTCGTCCGAGCCGCCTGGGGCTGTCGAGATCGCCGGCGATCCGTCGAGATTGGCTCCTGTCGGCGCCGGAGAGCGGTCCGTCGGCGCGTGCCCTGTGAGCGAGAGAAAGACGTCGTCGAGCGAGGGTCGCCGGATGCCGATGTCTTCGAGCACGACGCCGGCGTCGCCGAGGCGGTCAAGCGCCGCGCGCAGCGTTGCCGGACCTTCCCGGGCGGGCAGCGTCAGGCGCTGTCGATCGCGGTCGATCACGACCGCACCGTCCGCGAGCCCGTGGAGGGCCAAAATGGCCCCGTCGAAGTCGTGCGCGTGTGCAACATGCATCTCGACGACGTCACCGCCGAGATTATTCTTGAGTTCATTGGCAGTGCCGGCAGCCACGACTCGTCCGCGGTCAATCACGACGATCCGGTGGGCGAGGCGATCCGCCTCCTCCAGGTATTGCGTGGTCAGCAGCACCGTCGTTCCATCGGCCACGAGGCCCTCGATCGCCTCCCACATCTCGATGCGCGTGCGCGGGTCGAGGCCGGTGGTCGGCTCATCGAGGATGAGGATGGGCGGGCGGGCGATCAGTCCCGCTGCCAGATCCAAGCGCCGACGCATTCCGCCGGAGTAGGTCTTGGCGAGGCGGTCGCCGGCGTCTGCGAGGCCAAACTGCTCGAGGGACTCGGCCGCGCGACGCCGAGCCTCACGGCGCCCGAGTCGATAGAGCTCGCCAACCATCTCCAGGTTCTCTCGTCCGCTGAGCAGGTCGTCGATCGCGGAGAACTGTCCCGAGAGGCCGATCATCGAGCGGACCGCGGCAGGGTCACGCGCGACATCGAACCCCGCGACGCGCGCCGACCCGGAGTCGGCCGCCAGCAGCGTCGTCAGAATCCGTACCAGCGTGGTCTTGCCAGCGCCGTTTGGCCCCAGGAGGGCGAGCACCTTCCCGGTCTCGGCGGTGAGGTCGACCCCGTCGAGCGCCTTGGTCTGGCCAAACGCCTTGCGCACGTCGCGGGCTTCGATGGCCCACGTGGGGGTCATCGGCCCACCTGCGACGCGCGCGCCGTCCCGCGTCGTGGGTACCGAGGTCCCACGCACGCCCACGCGGCCGCCGGCCACCCCGGACGTTTACGCGGTCGCGTCATGGCACTCCGACGCCTCAGCGGGCGGCGTTCCGGTTGCCTGCGCATGGAGAAGGCGCCAGCCCAGCATGAAATCGGCTCGCGCCGGTGGGGGCAGCAGTTCCAAGGTGCGCCGCAGCGGTGCGAGCGTGCGCAACGCCCAGGAGCTGATGACCTCGCGGTACTCGTCGTGCAGACGTACGATCGTGCGTCGATGATCGCGCTCGTCCTCGGAGCGCTGCAGCAGTCCGGCGCGGCTGAGCTGGCCAACGATCGCACTCGTCGTTGACAGGCCCAGACCGAGGCGGCGTGCCAGGTCGCTCACGCTGAGCGAGCCAGTTATGGCCACGGCGACCAATGTCGGCATATGACGCGGCCCAAGCGCGGCCCGCGAGGCCGCGTCACGCAATTCCTGTGGCGGCGGGCTCGCCTGCTTGAGGCCGCGGAACGTCTCCCAGAGCAGCGACGAGAGCTCATCAAGGTCGTCTTCGATCCGCGTGATGCTCGGGTCGTCTGTCGCCGGGGAAGACATCGGTATGCGGTATATCAGTTTCAATATCAAAGTATTGCTGTTCGGAACTAATGGGGGCACGCCGCGCTCGATCTCGGTCGACGTGGTGCGACTCGGGCCTGGTGTACTCGGACGGGCGGAACCGCCGTGGATGTGCCCGCCCTCCTGAAGCCGGCCAACAAGAAGGCGCTGATCCAGGTGCTGACCGACCACGTGGTCGCGGGCACGTTCACCGCTGCCCAGGTGGAGAAGGTCAAGTCGGTCAAGACGCTCGAAGGGAAGAGGATTACGGTGACGGTCGTCAAGGGTCACGTGTTCTTGAACGCCTCGACCAAGGTCATCACGCCCAACATCGAGGCGTCGAACGGGATCATCCACGTCATCAACAAGGTGCTTACCCCGTCGAATCTGGAGCTCGGTTGATCGGGGCTGCGCACGCCTGAGCCGGCGTGTGTGTCTCACGAGCCGATATCGGACAGTCGCCTCGCACGAGACCCCGACCATGTGGCGGGGTTTCGTGGCGTGTCCGTGCAGGCGAACTGAACCGGGAGCAGGGGTGCGCCGCGGCGGTTGCTTGGCGCAGGCGTGTGCGGGATCAGTCGCCGTTGGGATAGCGGCGCCGAAACAGGATCCACGCGCCGAGCCCGATTGGCATGGGGAGCCAGTATGAGAACAGCCGATAGGCGAAGGTCGCGACGAGCGCATCTCCCGCCCCGATGCCGGCCAGCGCGAGCGTCGCGACCAAGCCCGCCTCGACGATGCCCAGCCCGCCGGGGGTGATGGGCACTGCCGCGAGCATCTGCGCGATCACGTAGGCGAGCAGCACCAGCACGGGATTTGGGTTGGCGCCGACGGCTGTGAGCGCTGCCAGCAGGGTCAGATAGTCAAACAGCCACCGGCCGAGCGAGGCGATGATGGCGTAAAAGGCGTGAGCGCCGAGCGCCTTCACAACGGCGTCACGCTCGGCAATCAGCCGCTCGGGGAGCCACGTCATGGGTGGTCGCTTTGGGCGGACGCGCCCGACGATGCGCGCGACCGCGCGGCCCGCCGCGATCAGCGGTCGGTCGCTGCCGAGGACCCACCATCCGAGGCCCACCATGACCGCAAACATCGCGAGCCCAAGCCAGGCCGCATCAGCCAGGCCGTTGGGGACGGTGCCGCCGGCAATCAGCACCGGAACGCTGACGATCGGTAAGACGAAGACCGTCGCGAGAGTCAACAGCGAGGCTGCCGTTAGCCCCGATGCCACCGCCGCGGCGGGAATCCCCGCACGTACGAGCATCGAGTACTGCAGCCCGGCAGCAGCCGCGGCACCGCCCGGGAGCGCACGGCCGATGGCGCCGCCGGCGAGCTCCGCGGTGCCCACCGCGAACCACCGGTTGGTGCGCATCGAGAGCGCCTGCAGCCAAAACAGGCACACATTGGTGGCGATCTGGGCAACTGCCATCCCCACGAGCCAGATCCAGGAGATCTGGGTGACCTGCGGCCAGGCATTGAGCGTCGCGAGTACGCTGGGCCCAAGCACGTAGACGCACAGCGCCAAGACGCTGAACACGGCGATGCGTTTGATGACCGTCTTGCGTGACGGGGCGACGACGCGTCGAAGTCGCTCGAGCTCAGAGCGCTCGGATGTGGGCGGGGTTGTCGCCATCGGATCTCGATACTTTCCCAGAATCTGGGGCTCGAGAACGTGGATCGGTGACAGCGCGCTATCCTCGGCGGCCGATGGATCCGCTCAGCAACCCCAACTTTCCACCCGATGACGCCTTTGCCGATCCGCGTAACGTGATCGATCACTTCAAGTACTGGCGGCACGACGCGATCTTCGCCGCGCTGGATGCACGTCGCCACGAGTTCGTCGTGGTGCTCGAGAATTTTGCGTATGACTTCAACATCTCCACGGCGATTCGCAACGCCAACGCGTTCCTGGCGCGCGAGGTGTGGATTGTCGGACGACGCCGGTTTGATCGCCGTGGAGCGATGGGGACCCATCGCTACCAGCATGTGCACCACACCAAAGAAGAGCCGGAATTGCTGCTGCGTCTCAAGGACGAGGGGATGCGGATCGTCGCCGTGGACAACATCCCGGGTGCGTCAAGCTTGATCGGATACCCGTGGGACCCGCGAAGCGTCTTGGTATTCGGGCAAGAGCAGATCGGGGTCGCGCCGCACGCGCTCGACTTGGCCGACGACGTCGTCTACATCCCGCAGTACGGGTCCACACGCAGCATCAACGTCGGGACGGCCTCGGGGATCGCAATGTTCAGCTACGCCGCCTCGGTGCTCGGCGATCCGCGTTCGTGGGATCAGGCCCCGGGGGCGTCGATCGACCAGTAGGCGTCGTTGGCCACGGGCGTCGGGTGCGCGACCGAGGCGACGAGCCGGTCGCGGGCCGCGTCGACGCTGATCTCCATGATCCCGGCGACCTCGGCCGTGGCGAGGGGGTACGGGGCCCAGGCGAGAACCCCTTCGACGTGCTGGGGCTCGGCGCGCGGCGTGAGTTCAGGGGCGAGGTTCGCGATGAGGACCTCGTAGACGCGCGACGGCTGGAAGCCGGGCGCCTCGAGCGTGAGGTCTCCGCGGGCGATCCGGTAGCTCGGACATGTGTAGCGCCAGACGCCGTCGACGGTCGTCGCCAGTCGCTCCCGCAACGCCAGGGCGGCGGGGCTCGGCGTGCGCGCCGCGGCCATGTCCTCGGCCAGCTCTTGATCGGTCGCAGGCTCGGCGGCCCACGCAAACACGTCGTCCTCGGCTAGCTGCGCCGTTCGTGCCGCCAGGGCGATCGTCTCCGGATCATCGACGAGCGCGCGCGTGGAGAGCCCCGCAATCCGCAGGGCGCGCAAAAAGGCATCAACATGGGTCGGCGCGTTGCGGCGTACCCCTACCACGGCCCTGCAGGCCACGACGGTGACCGCGAAACGGGTGGCCGGCGTCGTATCAATCGGCATGCCGAACCGGTCGCGGATGTGCTCGAGCCCGCGAGCGAGGTCGGCGAGCGCAACGCCGCGGCGGGCGTACTCGTCGGATGTTGACGAGAGGCCGACCATACGGGGCCGGACCGAGATGGCATCCCCATAGCGCCAATGCAGGCGCAGCCGGGCAGGTTCGGCGGAGAAGTCCCACGGGCAAGCCGGATCGCCGAAGGCCTCGATGTGTACGAGCGCGTCTTCCATAAACGTCAAGCCTAGACGGGTCCGGGCGCCGGTGCCCGCGGGATTGGGCTCGCCGATCGGCCGCTGGCGGGCGCGCCGCCGGAGCCGGGTGCCGGACGTGATCCCGAAGCGGTGACGGGGGTGATCGTCGCGGCGATCGGCATCGCTCCCGCTGGGGCGGAGTTCTAGACCGGGGGGAGTATCGCCGGGTCGGTCGTCATGGACCGCGCGGCTCCGACCAAGTCGTCGCGCACCGTCGACGGGAACCAGCAGGCCACCTGGTGACCGGCCCCGTGGTCCGACAACGGCGGGCGGAAGGTCCGGCATTGCTCTGGGACGACATGGGGGTCGCCCGAGACCAAGCGCGCCTTCGGGCAGCGCGGATGGAAGGCACAGCCGCTGGGCGGGGTCATCGGCGATGGGGCATCCCCCGAGAGCACGATGCGCGTGCGGCTCGTCGTTCCCGGGTGTGCGGGGGCAGCCGATACGAGCGCCGCCGTGTAGGGGTGGGCGGGGGCCGTCGAGACCGTCTGGCCGTCGGCGATCTCGACGACGCGCCCGAGGTACATCACGGCAATCTGATCCGAGACGTGGCGGATCACCCCGAGGTCATGGGAGATCACGACGTAGGTGATGCCGAATTCGCGTTGCAGGTCGCCGAGCAGGTTGAGGATGTGCGCCTGGACCGAGACGTCCAGCGCCGAGACGGGCTCGTCGCAGATGATCAGTTCGGGGTGCAACGCCAACGCGCGCGCGATGCCGATGCGCTGGCGCTGGCCGCCCGAGAACTCGTGTGGATACCGAGATCCGTGCTCGGGGTTGAGCCCGACCCGCTCGAGTAACGCCGCGACCTGGGCACGCGTATCACCCGGAATGCGGTGCACCCGCAATGGCGCGGCCACGATCTGGCCGGCGGTGTGGCGTGGGTTCAGCGACCCATACGGGTCTTGAAAGATCATCTGGAGACGCCGCCGCACGTCGCGCAGCTCGCCGCCGGTGACCCGGGTGATGTCCTGGCCGTCGAACCTGATGGTGCCGGCCGTCGGCTCGATCAGCCGCGCGATCATTCGCGCGGTTGTCGATTTGCCCGATCCCGATTCACCGACGATACCGAGCGTCTGGCCGCGCGCGACGTGCAGGGTGAGGTCCTCGACGGCGTGGATCTCACCGCGATGACGTGCGAATACGACGCCCCGGGTGACCGGAAAGCGCTTGGTCAAGCCGCGGATCTCCAACAGCGGCACGGGGTCGGCATCGTGTGGCGTCACGGCATCCCGCTCGCGAAGAGCCCGGCCTGGACCGGGTGCTGTCGCACGTCGCGGCGCCGGGCGGGGTCGAGCAGGCAGGCATCGGCATGTCCGTGGCCGCGCTCGACCAGATCCGGCAGATCGGTCATGCAGGCATCGAACCGGTAGCGGCATCGTGCGGCGAAGCGGCAACCTGCGGGGGGATTGATCAGCGACGGAGGGCTTCCCGGGATCGGAATCAGGCGTTCTCGGCGGGCGTCCACGGTCGGAATCGAGTCGAGGAGTCCCCAGGTGTACGGGTGCTGCGGATCAGAGAAGACCCGGGTGCACGGCCCCCGCTCGACCGCGCGACCCGCGTACATGACCACCACATCGTCGGCCACGTCGGAGACGGTCGCCAGGCTGTGGCTGACCAGCACCACGCCGATTCCCAGGCGCGATTTCATCTCGTCGATGATCTCCAGGATTTGGGCTTCAACGGTGGTGTCCAGGGCGGTGGTGGGCTCGTCGGCGATCAAGAGTTCGGGTTCGAGCACGAGGGCCATCGCGATCATGACCCGCTGGCGCATACCGCCCGAGAGTTCGTGGGGGTACTGGTGCGCGCGCTCCTCGGGATTCGGCATGCCGACCTGCCGGAGCGCCTCCACCGCGCGTGCGGCGGCCTCGCGACGACCGATGCCACGATGCGCGCGCACGGTCTCGGAGATCTGGTCGCCGATGCGAAACAGAGGATGCAGCGCCGACATCGGGTCCTGGAAGATCATCCCGACGCGTGCGCCGCGGATGCGGCGGATCTCACGCGGGCTGGCGGTGAGCAGGTCAACGCCATCGAGCAGGATTTCGCCGCGGACCTCGGCACGGCCATAGTCCAGCAGCTGCATCGCCGCCAGGAAGGTGACGCTCTTGCCGGAGCCGGACTCGCCGACGACCCCGACGATGTGGCCGCGCTCAAGTGTCAGCGAGAGCCCGTCAACCGCCCGGACGACTCCATCGGGCGTCCGGAAGTGCACCGACAAGCCCCGGATCTCCAAGAGCGGCGGGCTCACTTGAAACGCACTCGCGGATCCAAATATGCGTAGGCGATATCGGCAAAGAGGCTCAAGATGCTCACCGCGATCGTCACGACCAGCGTGACCGCCAAGGTCACCGGGAGATCTTGGTTGAGCGCCCCCTCGAGGACCCAGTTCCCGAGCCCCTGGAGGTTGAAGACCGTCTCGGTAATGACCGTGCCGCCGATCAGGGTGCCGACATCGATTGCCAGCAACGTGATCACCGGGACGATGCTGGCTCGCAGGGCGTGGTGCGTGATCACGCGCCGCTCGCTGAGTCCCTTGGCGCGCGCCGTGCGGATGTAGTCCTCGCCCAGGGTGTCGAGCATGTTCCCCCGGATGACGCGGGCATAGATCGCGGCAAACAGCAGCGCCAGGGTGAACCACGGCATGATCATGTGCGCCGCCCACTGCACCGGGTCCGTGGTGAAGGCCACATAGCCCGTACCGGGGAGCCAGCCCAGGGTGCTCCAGAACAGCCACAGCAGCATCAGCCCCAACCAGAACACGGGTGTCGAGATAAACACCAACCCGGTCAGCAGGCTGGCGCGATCAAACACGCTGCGGGGCCGCATCGCCGAGATCACCCCGATCGGAATACCGATCAGCATCCACAGCACCGCGGCGCCCAGCACGAGTTGAATCGTGATCAGTGCGCGTTGCCACAGTTGCGGCGCGATGGCGGCCCCGGTGCTGTACGAGAAGCCCAGGCCGGGCCAGCCGTAGCGATCCCCGAAGACCAGGCGCTTGAGGTAGAGCAGATACTGAATGACGACGTTGTGGTTGAGCCCCAGATCCTGCCGCACCTGTGCCAGGACCTGCGGGGTGGGTTCCTTGCCGGCAAATCGCAGTGCGGGATCACCCGAGGGCAGGACGTAGAAGATCACGAACGTCACCAGCGTGACGACGAGGACGACGGCAATCGTCCAGAGCAGTCGGCGAAGGATGTAGCGGCCCATGTACCTGATGTGTTCGCCGCGCCGAAGCCGATTCCGGCCCCGGCGCGGGTGTGTGGTCTAAGAGGACTGCTTGGCGGGATTGACCGCGACGTGCGAATAGGCGGTCGTGTCGCTTGCCTGGTCGTAATCCCACGCGGTGACGGCCGAGCTGACGAGGTGGACCTGGTTGGTACTCAGATACGGCACCCATGGCACGACATTCTCCATGAGGTACTTGTCCAGGGCGATCCAGCAGGACTGCCGCGCGCCGCCCACGGCGATCGCCGCGCAGGTTTGGATCTGGCTGTCGACACTGGGAATTGTCGTACCCTTGGGAATCGTGACGCCCAACTGCTTCGCGACGGGCGGCGTGAGGCCGACCAGCGAGTAGTTGATGTTGCCCACTGGGGCGATGCTCGACGATGCGAACAGGTTCATAAACGTCGAGGGGTCGGCATAGTCCTTGGCCCATCCCTGGCTGAGCGCGAGCGCGATGTTCTTTGCGACCGTGCTTACCGTCGCGCCCTCGGCGGACGGCGGGAGCTCGCGAATGTTCAAGGTGATGCCGATCTTCGCGAGTGCATTCTCGATGACCGGCACCTCGTTGACGTCTTGATCGGTGTTGCCGGTGATGGTGAAGATGTTCTTACAGGCCGCGGCATCGCACAGACCGTCCTGCTTGGGGTCGAACGCCGACAGCCGCATCTGTGCCTGGGCCGCGGCGAGATCGCCCGCGGAGTTGGTCGACGGGTACGGGTCGTAGCCGGTGATCGACGAATCGTCGTTGTACATCGTGTTGGGGACGATGTGCGTCGCGATTTGCCCGAACAGGGGCCCGCCCGCGGCCTGCTGCAACCCGGCCTTATCCATGATCAGGTTCATGGCCTTGCGCACGTGGATGTCGTTAAACGGGGGCTGGGTGAGGTTCATCGAGATGTAGTTGGTGCCGTCGCCGCTGTTGCTCTTGACAAGGCTCTTCTGGCTGGGATCGGCCGCGACCGACGCGATGATGCTCGCCGGGGGGGTGTTGAGCGAGTCGTCCGCGAGTCCGGCCCGGATCCGATTGAAGATGTCGGTTTGGTTGGTGTTGATCACGAACGAGAACCCGTTGGGCAGTGCGGTGCGCATCGACGTGCTGTCGGTGGCCGGGTTGTAGTTCGGGTTGCGCACCAGGATGAGCTTGCTGGCGGGGTCAAAGCCTGAGAGCGGCTGAATCGCGGCACAGCTGGTGATCTTGAGTTGGGCGCTGCCCTGGATCATGTAGGGGCCGCTGGAGATCAGGTCCCGCCCGTAGCCGCCGGGAGCTGTGGAGCACTTGGCAACTTCCTCGGGAATCGGGCCGGTCGCCGGCAAGCTCATGCGGTACAAGAAATCCGGCGTCGGGGTCGTCAGGCGGAACGTGATTGTCTGGTTGTTGGGCGTCGTAATGCCCGAGATGGTCTTCGCCTTGCCGGCGGCGTACGCGCCCCAGCCCGCGATGTTCGAGTAGTAGAAGGCATATTGCGCGGCCAGCGACGGGGTGGCGATGCGCTCGAAGGCATACGCGATGTCGTGCGAGGTGATGACCCGGTTCACCGGCGGGGAGAAGCGGACGCCAGGCTTGAGCGTGAACGTCCAGGTCTCATCGTTATTGCTGGGCGTGGGGAGGCTGGTGGCGAGATCGGGCACCAATGTGTTGCCCGCGACACCTGCGGTCATCTTGTAGCCGACCAGGGTCCGGATCAGCAGGCCCCGGTAGATCCCCCACGCCTGGGTGGTGTACTCGCCGGTCGGGTCAAAGTTGTCGGAGAAGCCGAAGTCGGTGGTCTCGACGCGGTAGGTACCGCCACGGGTCGCCGCGCCCGATGATGACCCGCCGCTCGAGGAACTGCTCCCGCAGCCGGCGACCAAGAGTCCCGCGCCGGCGACCAGGACGCCAAGCCCGATCCAGCGCGATCTCATCCGTTTCATATCCACGCCTTTCATCGCGGTGTCAGCGCGCAAACTTGGGGTCGAGTGCATCTCGCAGGCCGTCGCCGACGAGATTGAATGCCAAGACCGTTGCCAGCAGAAACACCCCGGGAAATACCATGAGCCACCACGCAACCGTGAACAGCTGGCTTGCCTGATTGAGCATGCCCCCCCAGGACGGGGTCGAGTCGGGAATACCGAGGCCCAGAAATGACAGGTAGGCCTCGAACAGAATGCTTTGCGGTATCAGCAGCGCCGAGTAGATAACTATTGGTGACAACAGATTCGGCAGAATTTCGCGAAACATGATGTTTCTGCCGTTCATGCCGATTGCGCGACTCGATTCCACGAACCCGGACTGGCGCAGTGACATGGTCGAGGCGCGCACGATGCGGAACATCGCGGGCCAGGAAAAAATCGCGATGATCACGATGACCAGGTTCAACCCGGGCGTGAGCGTCCCCTTCATGCAGCCCTGCGATGTGGTCGAGCACGCCGATGAAATCCCGATTGCGAATAGCAGCAGCGGCATCGCCAGCACGACGTCCGATGCGCGCGAGAGCACGGTGTCGAGGATTCCGCCGCGGTAGCCGGCCAATAGCCCCAGGCTCACGCCGATGATCACCGCGATCCCGGTTGCTACGACCCCGACCAGCAGCGAAACGCGGGCACCGTAGATCACCCGCACGAACAGGTCCCGCCCCGCACTGTCGGCTCCGAAGAAGAAGCTCGCGTTGGGGCCTTTCGGGAGCCCATACTGGTCGAGCATCGTGGTGCGGTACAGGTCATTCGGGCCGTGCCCGACAAGGTCGGCGATCAGGGGCGCCCCGATTGCGGTGAGCGTGAGCAGCACGAGGAACCCGAGGGCGATCATCGCCGATTTACGCGCCCGGAAGCGGGTCCAGAACATCGCCGCGGGCGTGTGAGGTCGGGCGCTGCCTGCGGGGCGCGCGGATTCCGGGGTAATGGTTGCGACGCTCGTCACGCGAGCAAAGGGTTTCGGCGCATGACCGGCGTGGGCACTCCTTGCCGAACGGCTTGGGACAGGGTTCGCCAGTGTCGGAGCGGATCCTGCCCAGCTCGCTCTGCGTGTGGTCGGCTCGCGGGATCTGGGCGTGCGTCACTGGTCACGCGCGTGCAGGGCTGTGTAGCGTATGTCACGAATTCGAGCCGGATCCGTATGTGCGGCGCAAGACATGGCGAGCGGCAACCAGACGGGGTCAGGAGGCGGGGTGAGTCAGGCAGCGACCCGGATCGAGTGGAGCGATTGGTATCGACGCGAGAACCCGGAGGACTGGGTCTTGCCCCGGATTCTGCGCGCCCGCGCCGACGCGCATCCCGACCGCCCCTACTACCGCTTCCAGCACGGCGAGTGGATCACGTACTCGCAGATGCACCGCCGGATGAATCGGGTCGCCAATGCACTCAAGGCCCACGGCATCGGCCCCGGCGATGTCGTGTCGACCCAGCTCCCGAATATGGAGCCGCACCTGGAGATCTGGTTCGGCGTCCTGGGTGCCGGTGCCGCCCAGTGCCCGATCAACACCGCCTACCGCGGTGAGTTCCTGTCGTGGGCGATCAACCTCCCCGAGGCCCGGATGCTGGTGATCGCCGACAGCTTTCTCACCGAGCTCGATGCCGTGATCGATGATTTGCCGCTTCTGGAGCGCGTGGTGGTGGTGCCGACGGATGCTGCCCATGGCCCCGAGCCGCGCCGGCCCTGGGAAACGTATGAAGAGTTCCTCGATGGGGCAGGCGATCAGGATCCTGGGGTCGACTACTCCTGGACCGGTGATGCGCGGATCATGTTCACGTCGGGGACGACGGGCCGCAGCAAAGGCGTCATCAAGCAGCACGCCTCCGACTACTTCTCGGGGCGCACCTACTGCGAGGTGTGCGAGATCACCGAGGACGACATCTTCTACTCGTGCCTGCCGTTGTTTCACTCCAACGCCCAAGTGCTGGCGGCGTTTCCCGCGATGATCGCCGGCGCGCGTGTGCAATTCGACACGCGCTATTCCTCGACACGGTTCTGGGACTCGGTCATCGAATGCGGGGCGACCGTGCTCAACACGGTGTCTGCGATCAACTACTTCATCTGGAACACGGCCCCCTCGGGGCTCGACCGCGCCCACCACGTCACGCGGATCATGGCCATGCCGGCGCCGAAGGACCTGTATTGGGACTTTCAGGAGCGCTTCGGGATCCGCTTTATCGAGGGCTACGGCCTGACTGAGACCGGGATGGTGACCTACCACCCGCCCAATGCCGAACCGCGCCCGGGCAGTTGCGGAATCGCCACGCCCGGCTTCGAGGTCACGGTGGTCGAGCCCGGCACCGACCGGCCGCTCCCGAGCGGCCACCAAGGGGAGATCGTCGTCGACATGAAGATGCCCAACATCGTCATGCGGGCCTATGTGGGGATGCCCGAGAAGACCGCCGAGGACTTCCGCAACCTGAAGCTCCACACCGGCGACCTCGGCGAGATGGATGACGAGGGGTATCTCTACTTCCGGGATCGCCTCAAGGACTACATCCGGCGGCGCGGGGAGAACGTCAGCTCCGTGGAGGTCGAGCGCACGGTGATGTCGCATCCCGATGTGCTCGAGGCGGCCGCGATCGCCGTCAAGGCACATGAGGGCGCCTCCGCCGAAGACGAAATCATGGTGTGCGTCGTGAGCCGCTCGGGCACGCTCACCGCTCGCGAGCTTGCCAACTTCCTCGAACCAAAGATGCCGCACTTCGCGATTCCGCGCTATATCCGCTTTATGGAGCACCTGCCCAAGACCCCGACCGAGCGGGTGCGCAAGGTCGAGCTGCGCGAGCAGGGCGTGGTCTCCGGGACCTATGATCGCGGTATGGAAGGCGCGGTCATATGAGCGGGCAGCTGCCACGCCACGGCCTCATTCTCGATGGGGCGGAGGTCGCCACCTCGGCCTGGATGGACGTCACCGACCCATCGACGGGGCTCGCGTTCGCCCAGGTTGCCGCCGCGACCGCGTCCGAGGTGTCACGCGCCGTCGATTCGGCACGGGCGGCCCTTGTCGGCTGGCGCACCACACCTCCGCTCGAACGCGGACAGGCGATCGCGCGCTTTGCGCAGGCGCTCGACCAGGAGGCGGGCCGCATCGCCGAGCTGATTCACCGTGAAGAGGGCAAGCCGCTTGGCGAAGCTCAGGCTGAGATGGCACGGGCGTGCGAGGTGGTCCATCACTTTGCGGGCGAGGCCGAGCGCCTGTGGACCACGTTCCTGCCCGCCGGAGATCGGGGCCGCGGCAGCGAAATCCGGCCCGACGGTATCGGGGTGGTCGCAGCCATCACGCCGTGGAACTTCCCCGTGGCCCTCGTGATTTGGAAGCTGGCTCCTGCACTCGCCGCGGGCTGCTGCGTTGTCGTCAAGCCCGCCCAGGAGGCGCCGCTCGCCGCGCGCGCGGTCTGCGAGGTTGCCAACCGGGCGGGACTCCCGCCGGGCGTCGTGAACTGCGTCACGGGCGACGGTCCGTCGCTCGGGGAGGCACTCGCGACTCATCCCGGTGTCGACAAGGTGGCCTTCACCGGATCGCGGCGCGTTGCCGAGATCATCGCGGGATGGGCGTCGCCCCGGCTCAAGGCCCTGAGCCTCGAGTTGGGCGGGCACGGTCCGCTGGTGGTCCTCGACGACGCCGACCTCGATGTGGCGGTCGATGTCGCGATCTCCCAGGGCTATGCCAACGCCGGCCAAGCGTGTTATTCGGTGAACCGGGTGCTGGTGCCCAGGACTCATGAGGCCGAGTTCCTGGAGCGCTTCCGCGTGCGGCTGGCGGACGTCGTGCTCGGCCCGATGGCCACCGACCGGGGGTTTGCCCGCCATCATGAGCTGCTTGACGACGCGCGGGCACATGGAGCGACGGTTGAGGGCGGGGAGGATCTCGGCGGCGCCCGGGTGGCGCCGGCGCTGGTCACGGGCGCACGGGCCGGGGTGCGCCTGATCGACGAGGAGCCGTTTACCCCGATCGTGGCCGTGCTGGACTACGACGATCTTGAGGCCGCGATCGTCGAGGCGAATCGTCCGGACTACGGCCTGGTGGGCTATGTCTGCGGACGCGATCTGCGCCGGGCAGCCGACGTTGCGCATGCGATCGAGTGTGGCACCGTCGTGATCAATGGCTGGCGTGTGGTGGTGCCGTACGCCCCGTATGCCGGATGGCGGGGATCGGGCATCGGCTGCGAGCTTGGCCGTCCGGGGCTTGAGGCCTTCATTCGCTGGCAGCACGTGCGCGTGCTCGCCTAGGGGCGGGGTTGGGCGGACCAATCCGTGCCGTTGTGTGTCGTTGCCGAACCAGGAGATGTACGTGAATCGCCGTGAGATCGGGCGTCGTGAGTTTGGGCGGGCGACCGCGGGCAGGGGGCCGCTAGCGACCGGGCGCGTGCGCGAGGCCTCGCCAGTGCTCGCGGCGGGCGTCGAGGAGTTCATCTTTGCCGACGTGTTCTCGCGCTCCGGCCTGCCCGCGCGCGAGCGCGAGTTGCTGACCGTGGTGGTCTTGGCCGCCATCGGGGGTGCCGACAATCAGCTCGGGGTCCATGCCCCTGCTGCGCTCGAGTGTGGCGCCGATGCCGAGGATCTGATTCAACTTTGCGAGCAGATTGCCCCATACGCAGGGTTCCCGCGCGCACTCAACGCGCTGCGGGCCGTGCGGGCGGTGCTCGAAGAGCGGGGGCTGCCGCTGCCGCTCGTGGTCGAGGAGGTGCGCTTGCGCGATCACACGACTCTTGCGGCGAGCGTGGGCGAGGGTGCGCAGGGCACGCTGCTGGTGCACTCGCCCGAGCTCGACCGGCGAATGTGGCGGGATCTGATGCGGGCGCTGCCCGCGGGGCACCACGCGATCGCCGCGGATCTGCGCGGGGCTGGGGCAGCGGTGGGGGCTCCGATTCCCGGATCGGTCGCGGATCTCGTGGAGGATCTGGTCGGTGTGTTGGATGCGGCCGGTCTTGCGCGGGCGCAGGTCGTCGCCCAGGGCGCCAGTGCGGCGGTCGCGTGTGCGCTCGCCGACGCGCATCCTGAGCGGGTGACGCACCTGACACTGATCGGACCGCGCCTCGAGGCGGCCACAGCGGCTCCGGGGCCACCGGCGCTGGCGGATCAGATGTTGCCGCGGACGCTGGCGATCGACGCGTGGGGCGCGCGCTACGCACGCGATCGGTTTGCCCGAATCGATGATGACGGCTGGACGGGTCTGGTTGCGGCGCTCGCCGACACACAACTCGGCCGGGTGGGCGCGGCTCCGGTTCGCGTTATCGCCGGAGATGGTGATCTTGCGACCGACCTCGCACTCGTGGGACGCTTTTGGACGGGTGCTGTCGTGGAGCGGGTCTCCGGCGCCGGGCACCTGGTACCGCTGGAGGCATCGGAGGTCTGCGCGCGCATCGTGGCCGGGTCGTCGTGAGGCCGGCGCGACTGCCGGGCGGGCAGGTGCCGCCGCTCTTCTGATCGCGCGGTAAACGTGTCAGAGTGGGACCCTCGGCTGTCAGCCCCCCCCGGCGAGGCAGGATGGTGTGGACCGATGCTGACGCGGATGCTCTTTTATCCAGATGGGCGCGTGCGCTTCCGGCGCATGGCGATCACCGTGAGCACGCTGGTGTTCTTCGCCATGTTCGGCACCGGCTTCTTGGTGCTCACGACGTTGATGACGCACAATCCGCCGCTGCAGATCGTGTGGCTGGTACTCGTTGTGGTGCTGTTTAAGGCCCCGTTGATTGCCTTTGCGTGGTGGCTGATCGCCCGTAACAAGGAAGTTCCCGGCGTGCCGGTGGTCTGGAGCGAGACCGAGACGCACGAGATCTTGCGCTACCTGACCACACAGGCCCGCGAGAGCCTCGACCAGCACGATGCCGAGGTGCGCTTGAAGTATCTGTCGCGGGAGGCGTGGCATGTCGCCGACCGGGCCGATGGCACCCTGAAAGCCGATGCGGTTGGGGTTGCGCTGGAAATCGACCGGCTCGCGGCCCGACTGGGCGGTCGCCGGTCCGCTTAGTCGCGGCGGGCCTGGGGGGGATCGGTATCGCGGGTAATCTCCTCGCCGGCCTGCGAGATGACCTTCCACGAGTCCCAGGTGATCTTCAGCAGCAGCACGCTGATCGCCAGGCCGACGAGCGGGTCCACGATGGGCGCTCCGACGGCCACGGCGATCGCGCTCAGGATGACGCTCGCCGAGACGATGCCATCGACGCGCGCGTGTTTGCCGTCGGCGATCAACGCGGGGCTGTTGATCTTGTGGCCCCCGCGGAGCCGTACCTGGGCGGCGATCTCATTGCCGAGGACCCCCACGAGCCCCGCGAACCCGAGCGCCAGCAGGTGCGTCGGGTGCTGGGGCGAGATCAGCCGTTGGATCGCCTCCACCGCTGCCACGATGGCGGAGATCAAGATGACGCTGACGATCGCCAGACCGGCCCAGCGCTCGCCCCGAACCGAGCGTAGGACGAACGCGATTCCCAGCGGAATGGCGGTCAGTGCATCGCCGAAGTTGTGGATGAGGTCCGCGAGGAGCGCCACCGATCCGGAAAGCCCGAAAATGACCAGCTGAATGACCCCGGTCGCTCCCAGAATCGCCAGGCTGATGGCAACCGTGCGGGTGCCTGTCCGGGAGCGCAGGATGCCGCGATCGACCAATCCATGGCTGTGACCGTGGTCGGAGGCACCGTGCCGATGCCCGTGTGAGCCCGCGTGGTCATCCGTGTGGCGATCAGATTCCGGGGAGGTGTGGCTCACAGCGCATAGGCTACCCGGGCGCTCTGCGGTTCCTGTGGGGCGGCGAGCGCCGCAGTATCCGCCGTCCCGCCTGAGATGCTGGGTGGCCGACCACGATCCGGGAGACGACCGCGATGGCAGATGACCGCCGACATCCAGCCGACCACGAGCGCGAGGCTGCCGCCCGCCCCGCCCTTGCCGCCCTGATCGCCGCGCTCGAGACGCACAACATCGATGCCCTCTCGGGACTCCTGCGTGAGGACGCGGCATGGCTGTCTGCCGACGGGACCTCCGAGGGCCCCGCGGCGCGTAGACGCGCCCGCGGCTTCGCCGCGGAACACCTCGGTCGCCGCTGGGCCGATCCGCAGCAGCGGGGGGCACATGCGGTCCTGCGATGGGGTGCCAGCGACGGCGGTGCGATCGGGGCGCTCGTCGTCGAAGTCCGCGCCGGCCAAATCGTGCTCGTGTGCGAGGTGCCGTGATGGGCGCGGCCGCAGGGGCATCGGGCCGCCTTGAGGCCCTGCGCGCGGCTGCCCACGACGGCTTGGTCGGCTTGCTGGGCATCGAGGTGATCTCCGACGACCGGATGACGATCGTCGCCCAGATGCGGGTGCAGCCTCGGCTGATGGCACCCAATGGGTTTCTGCATGGGGGCAGTATCATCGCGCTGGCCGACACCGCGTGTGGGTTCGGTTGCTGGCTCAGCCTGCCCGACGGGGCGCCGGGGTTCACGACTGTCGAACTCAAGACGAACTTTGTCGGCGCCGCCCGCGAAGGGGTGCTGCGGTGCACCGCTCGTCAGAGCCACGCCGGACGTACGACCCAGGTCTGGGACGCCGAGGTCACCCGCGAGGATGGCCGGACCGTGGCGCTGTTTCGCTGCACGCAGCTCATCTTGGATGCGCAGGGCCTGGCGCCGCCCGCGCTCGCAGTGGGTTAGCGTGCGGTCGCGGCCAGGCGGTCGATGATCGCCGCGGCCTCGGCGGCGATCTCGGTGACGATGTCCGCAGCGCCTTGTTCGCGCGCCATGCCCGCTCCCTGGCCGGCAAGCATCGGCAGGTACTGGGGCAGATCGCGCTCGGCAGCGGCCTGGCGGATGTCGTTGAGTGCGCTGCGTTGTGGACCCCACCCGATGTGTCCGGGGCCCTCGATCAGGCGCTGAGTGATCGTGTTGCGCACCCACCGGGCCGGGCGGCCTGTGACGGCGTCGGTAACGATCGTGCCGGTGTCGGGGAGGTTCGGCAACGACCTGCGATAGGTCTCGGCGGCCGCGCTCTCGGTTGCCAGTACGAAGCGGGTGCCCAGTGAGACCGCCTGCGCGCCGAGCGCCAGCGCCGCGGCGAGGCCGCGGCCATCCATGATGCCGCCGGACGCGACCACCGGTACGTCGACGGCATCCACGACTTGAGGCACGAGCGCGAGCGTCCCCACCAGCGGGACATGGCCATCGACCGGTACTTCGAACGATGCACGGTGGCCGCCGGCCTCTGCACCTTGGGCGATGATTGCGTCCGCCCCCGATGCGCGGGCGCGCACCGCGTCCGCGACGGTCGCCACCATCGCAAGCACCGGAACCCCGTGCGCGTCCGCCAGATCGCGAATCTCCGCCGGGTCGCCGAGCCCTGTGATCACGGCCGTCGCCCCGGCAGCAAGGGCCGTCGCAACCAACTCTCGCGCCGTCCCGGTCGCCGGGCCCGGCGGAACCGGGACAGGCGGCGTTGGCAGATTGAGTGCGCGCCGCACATCTGCAAGTGCGGCGGCCAGCGTCTCGGGATCCGTGCGGGGAGTATTGGGGCGGGTGATTTGGACGTTCACGCCGATCGCCGTTGCACCGAGCGCACGCGCACGCGCGATGTCCCGGGCCAGGGCCTCGGTCGTCATGCCGGTCGCGCCAAACACCCCGAGACCGCCGGCGCAGCTTACCGCAGCGACAAGCTCCGGTGTGCACGGCCCGGCGGCCATTCCCGCCAGCAAAATCGGGATCCTGATACCGAGCATGTCGCACAGCGGGGTGTGGAGATTGGCCATGGCGACATAATCCACGTTTTTAGCGGTGGGTGCACGCTGCGCGTTGCTAGCATCCACCCCCGTGATCACGGTTTCCCTGCCCGACGGCACCGCGCTCGAACTTGCCGATGACGCGTCGGGCCACACCGCCGCGGCCGCGATCGGTCCCGGACTGGCCAAGGCCGCCCTGGCGGTCAAGGTGGACGGCGAGATTCGCGATCTTGCGCGCGTGCTCCCCGACGGTGCCGCGATCGAGATTGTGACTCCCAAGAGCGGTGCGGACTACCTGTATGTGCTGCGCCACACGGCGGCCCACGTGCTCGCCGAGGCCGTGCAGACGCTCTATCCGGGGACCAAGTTCGGTTTCGGTCCACCGATCGAGGATGGCTTCTACTACGACTTTGAACTGCCGCGGGCGCTCTCGGAGGAGGACTTTCCTGCGATAGAGGCCGCCATGCGCCGGGTGATCAAGGCCCGGGCCGGCCTGGCGCGCTCCGTGCTGAGCGTCGCGGATGCGCGCACGTTCTTTGCCGAGCGTGATCAGCAATACAAGGTTGATCAGGTGGAGTTTCTGGAGAACCGCGGCGAATCCGACGTGTCGATCTACCAGCAAAACGACTTCGTCGACCTCTGCCAGGGGCCGCACCTGCATGACACGGGCCGCATCGGGGCGTTCAAACTGCTGTCGGTGGCCGGCGCGTACTGGCGCGGTGAGAGCGACAACCCAATGCTCACGCGGCTCTATGCCACGGCGTTCCCGACCCAGGCCGAACTGGACGCCTACCTGGCCCGCGTCGAGCTGGCCAAGGCGCGGGACCATCGCCGCCTCGGGCGTGATCTGGAGCTGTTTTACTTCGACGACGCGGGCCCCGGGTTCCCGTTTTTCCTGCCCAAGGGCATGATCATCGTCAATCAGATCCAGACGGCCCTACGCGGGGAACTCGAGCGCTTGGGCTACGAGGAAATCCGGACGCCGATGCTCCTGAGCGAGGAACTCTGGAAGAGCAGCGGCCACTGGGATCACTACCGCGAGAATATGTACTTCACCGAGGTCGACGAGCAGGGCTTCGCGGTCAAGCCGATGAACTGCCCGGGTGCCGCGCTGGTGTTCCGCAGCCGCCGCCGGAGCTATCGCGAGCTGCCGTTGCGACTCGCTGAATTCGGCCATGTGCATCGCCACGAGCTCTCGGGTGTGCTGCACGGCCTGTTTCGGGTGCGCGCGTTCACCCAGGACGACGCACATATCTTCTGCCGTCTCGACCAGGTGCACGACGAGGTGCGCGCCGTGCTCGAGTTCATCGATCGGTTTTATGCGCGCTTCGGCTTCGACCAGGTCCAGACCAAGCTCTCGACCCGGCCAGAGAAGGCAGCCGGCACCGATGAGATGTGGGAGCGCGCCGAGGCGGCGCTGGCCCAGTCGCTCGACGGGCGCGAATATGAGATCAAAGCGGGCGACGGAGCCTTCTACGGGCCCAAGATCGACTTCCAGGTCACCGACAGCATGGGTCGCTCATGGCAGCTGGGAACCTGCCAGCTCGACTTCTCGATGCCCGAGGCCTTCGATCTGAATTACACCTCCGAGACCGATGCCGAGGAGCGTCCCGTGATGATCCATCGGGCCATTCTCGGGTCGATCGAGCGCTTTCTGGGCATCTTGATCGAGGACACCGGCGGGGACTTTCCGCTGTGGCTCGCGCCGGAGCAGGCCCGCGTGCTGCCCGTGGCTGATCGCCACTGCGTCTATGCCCACCAGGTGCGCGACGCCCTCCGCGCCGATGGGCTGAGGGTCGCCTGTGACGAGCGCTCGGAGTCGATCGGTCGCCGCATCCGCGATGGAGAACTGCACAAGGTGCCCTTCCTGCTGATCGTGGGAGACCGCGAGGTCGAGTCGAGAACCGCGTCGGTTCGCGCCCGGCACGGCGAGGAGCTCGGCGATGTGGGCGTCGCCGAGCTCGCGCGGACGCTCGCGGCCCGTGATGCGGTGGGGGCGGCGGGCTGAACCCGCCGGGCGTGCCGGGGCGGTCGAGCCTGCGCGGCCGCGGGCTCTGCGACGAGTGCGTGCACCAGCAGCTCATCCCAGCCCGCGGGAACGTCTACTCGCGCTGTCGCGAGCATGAGCGCGACCCGCGGCTGCCGAAGTACCCGCCCGTTCCTGTCGTGCGCTGCAGGGCGTTCTGTCCGCGGTGACGGGAGCGGCACGCGCATGTTGGACGCGTCGTTAGCATGGGGCCCATGAACCGAACCGGCATCCGGAATCTGGTGATCATCCTGGCCCTGGCGGGCCTGGTGTTCGTCTCGCAGCGCAGCTTTCTGGCGTTCGCGGTGTCGATCAACGAGATCATCACCGTGCTGTTTCTTGTCGGTTTGGCCGTATTCGCTTACCAATACTTCCGCGCCAATGAGCTGGCCTGGTACGTCATTCCGTCTTGGCAGCGGAAGGTGCTCATCGGCTGCGGGATCGGGATCGCGCTGCTGGTGTTGGTCGGTTTCCCGCTGTTGGCGCCGGTGATCACCTCGCTCGGCGTGCTTGCATTGATCGGTGTGCTCGCCGTGGTGGCCATCTGGATCATCCGCGAGAGTCGCCGCTTTCGGTAGCCGCCGCGGGCAGCAGCCGGCGTTCAGGCCGCCCGATCATGTGTGTGTGGGTACGGTGCACGTGCGTGCGCGTCACGCAGGAACCAGATTCCATCGTGCTCGTCGATCTCTCCGTCGATGAGCAGTAGGCCAAGCTGGCGGGTGAACTGGTGGGCGCCAAGGGGCGCTTCCTCGCACGCATGGGAGCGCTCGCTGAGCGCGGCGCGCAAGGCATGTGTCGGGATCCCGCTGGGGTGCATCGCGAGAATCTGGGCGATGCGCGCGCGCACCGAGGGGCGGGGAGAATGATCAGTCGTGGGCACGGGGACCTCCGTTTACGGAATCTGAGGCTGACAGTACCGGAGGCCCCGGACGGAACATATGTTCGCTGCTGGGCGACGCCTGCCCGCAGCGGCGAGGGGCGGGCGGGGGCGATCCGTTCGTTGCACAATGCAGGAGTGACCCGACCGCAGATGATCGCGTGAGCAGTCTCGCCGGGCAGTCGATGCAGGACCGGCGCTGGCTGGTGCTGTGGGTGACCTGCGTCGGGGCGTTCATGTCGCCACTGGATTTCAGCGCGGTCTCGGTCGCCCTGCCGGACATGGGGCGCGACGTCCATCTGAGCTTTTCCGAGGCGCTCTGGGTGCAGGCGGGATATCTGCTGACCTACACCCTGATGTTGGTGCCGTCCGGTCGGATCGCTGACCAACTCGGGCGGCTCCAGGTCTGGCGGCTGGGGATCGCCGTCTTTGCAATCACGTCGCTGCTGACCGGTTTGAGCTTCGATACCGGCTGGCTCCTGGTCGCCCGATCGCTGCAGGGCATCGGTGCCGGCATGGTCACCGGGATCGCCACGGCGCTGGTGAGTGCCGTCTTCCCGCCGAGCGAGCGGGGTCGGGCGATCGGCATCAACGTGACCGCGGTCTACCTGGGGCTCTCCACGGGCCCGCTGATCGGCGGGCTGCTGGTGACCTCGTTGGGATGGCGGTGGGTCTTTTTCGTCAACGTCCCGATCGCGGCCGCAACCTTGTTCGCCGCACGGCGACTGCACGATCCGGATCGGCGTCGTGGTCGGCCACAGCTGGACATCCCGGGGACGGCGCTGCTGACGGTGGGACTGGGATGTCTGCTGATTCCGCTGACCTTCGGGGCGGCGTGGGGCTGGGCAAGCCCCCGCGTCGTGACGTTGTTTGCGATCTCCGGGCTGGCCCTGCTGAGTTTTGGCATCGTCGAGCACCTTGTGCCGGCCCCCGTGCTGGACCTGGGACTGTTCTTGCGCAGCCGGGTGTTTGCCGCCGCGAACGTCGCCGCCCTGTTGAACTACACCGCGATGTTCGGGTCGATTGCACTGACGGCCATCGCGTTGCAGGTCGTCGCCGGCAGGAGCCCCCTGATGACCGGTTTCATCCTGGTGCTGCAGCCTGCGGTGATGGTGTGCCTGTCGCCGTTTGCCGGTCGCCTGTCGGACCGCATCGGATCACGCTTCCTCTGCACGGGTGGCATGTTGTTTGTCGGGTTGGGCCTCGGGATCCTCGCCAACGTTCCCGACGGCATCCCGATCGCTCACGTTCTGCCGGCGTTGGCGGTGATCGGCCTGGGCATGGCGATGTTCAGCTCGCCGAATACCTCCTCGGCGATGAATGCGGCTCCCGATGCGTCGCTCGGGGTCGCCGCCGGGGTCCTGACGACCATGCGCAGTCTGGGCCAATCGATGTCAATCGCCGTGCTCGGCGCCATCACGGCGGATCATCTCGGCGCAGCGGGGGGGCGGTTGTTGCTGGGCGGGCAGGCCCCTGCCCACGCGGGCGACCTCTACCTGGAGGGCTACCGTCTCGCGATGGCGGTTGGCGCCGGGATCGCGATCGTCGGGGCGCTGGTGTCGTTGACGCGTGGCGCGCGTCCGCCGCGGATCATCGCGCTTGAAGCCGCCGGCACGAAGGCGGTGGCGTCGATCTCGGGATCGACCGACGCATAGGTCGATTCCGGGGCGGTGTTCTACCCTAGGTCCCAGATGCCTGAGACCTCACTGCTGCGCGAGCAACTTGCCGCTGTTCCGGAACAGCCCGGGGTGTACGTCTATCGTGACGTCGACGATCGGGTCTTGTACGTGGGCAAGGCGAAATCGCTGCGCCGACGGGTACTGAGCTACTTTCAGGCGCCGTTAACCGACCCGGGCCCCCGGGCAGCCGACGAGCCCATGTCAGCGCGTTCGGGGCAGCATCCGAAGATCGACGATTTGGTCTCCCGGATTGCCCGCCTGGAGACGATCGTGACGGCATCCGAGGGTGAGGCGCTCATTCTCGAAGCGAATTTGGTCAAGCGCCACCGCCCGCCCTTCAACGTCAAACTGCGTGATGACAAGAGCTACCCATATATCGCGATCAGCCTCGACGAGGCGTTTCCGCGTGTGTATTTCACCCGCGAGCGCCATCGTCGCGAGCGGCTTTATTTCGGGCCGTTCAGCAGCGCATCCAAGGTTCGCGAGACCCTTTCGCTGATCGGCCGGATTTTTCCGAGCCGGCCCTGCGAGGGGCCGGAGCCCGGCCGCGCATCAGGGGTGCCCTGCCTGGACTTCCACATCAAGCGCTGCCTGGCGCCATGCGTCGGATACATCTCGCAGGACGACTACCGAGCCCTGATCGATCAGATCATCGCGTTCCTGTCGGGCCGGTATCGCGGCCTGGAGGAACAACTGGACGCGCAGATGGGCGCCGCCGCGGCCGCCCAGCAGTACGAGCAGGCGGCGGTGTACCGCAACCGCCTCGGGGCGGTGCGGCACCTGATGGAACGCCAGGTCGCCGCCACAGAACAGATGGGCAGCGTCGACGTCTTGGGCGTTGCCGTGATCGACGACATTGCCAATGTCCAGGTCATGCAGGTCCGCGACGGGGTGCTCTCGGATCGTCATTCGTTCTTCTTGGAGGGCGTTGGCGACGAGGACCCGGCGACGGTGCTCGAGGGGTTTGCGATCGAGTACTACGCCGTCGCGCTGGCGATTCCACCGCTCGTGATCGTGTCGCGCAGCGTCGGCGCGCTTCCCGATCTGGGGGTCTTGCTCTCGGAGCGGCGGGGTGCGCGCACCGAGGTCCGCACCGGCCGAGGCGATCGCGACCGCCTGGCTCAGCTGGCCGAGCGCAATGCCGAGCTGGCGGTCGATCAGGAACGCAGGCGGCACGATCGCAACCGGGAACGCCGTCGCGAGGCACTGACCGAGCTGCAAACGGCGCTCGGACTGGCTGCACCGCCAATCCGGATCGAGTGCTACGACATCTCCAACCTCGGTGACAGCTACGCGGTCGCGTCGATGGTCGTCTTCGAGGCCGGTGCTCCCAACAAGGCGCACTACCGCAACTTTACGATGCGCTTTGACGGCGGCCAAAACGACTTCGCGCGAATGCGCGAAGCGCTGACGCGGCGCTTCGCGCGGCTGCGTGAGGATGAGGGGGACCTCTCGTTCGGCGCGCGCCCCGCGCTGGTCGTCATCGACGGCGGCAAGGGGCAGCTCTCGGCGGCGCTGGAGGGAATGCGCGACGCTGGCGCTCCCGATACCGCCGTGATCGGGCTCGCCAAACAGCGTGAAGAGGTCTTCCTGCCCGGACGCTCGGATCCGGTGCTGTTGCCGGAGGCGTCCGCAGGCCTGCGCCTGCTGACACAGATCCGCGACGAGGCGCATCGCTTCGCATTGCGTCATCATCGGAACTCGCGCGGCCGCGGGATGACCCGCAGCCTGATTGATGCGTTGCCCGGAGTGGGGCCGGTGCGCCGGAAAGCGATCTTGCAGCACTTCGGGACTCCGACTCGCGTCGCCCAGGCCAGCCGCGAAGAACTCGAGGGAGTTCCGGGGTTGCCGCCGAAAGTTGCACGTGAGATCTGGGACCATCTGCATCGCGCGCCAGACGCAGACGACGTTCCGCGCGCGAGTGCGACGCCGTAACGACGGGGGAGTACGGCTGTGGAGTTGACCGTGATAACGGGGATGAGCGGCGCCGGCAAGAGCGAGGCGATGGGTGTCTTCGAAGATGCCGGTTGGTATGTCGTCGACAACCTGCCCCCGCGCCTGCTGACCGATCTCGCGCGCCTGTTCGTCAACGAAGGTCAAGTCGATCGCGCGGCGGTCGTCTGTGATATCCGCGGCGGGGCATTCTTTGACGACCTCGGCGAGCAGCTTGCGATCACGGCAACGCAGCTCGGTGTGCAGCCGCGCATCGTGTTCCTGGAAGCCGATGACGATGTCCTGCTCAACCGCTACCGCGAGACCCGGCGGCGTCACCCGTTGGCTGGGGCGGGAACCATCCAGGAAGGCATTCGCCGCGAGCGCGCGATGCTTGAGGGAATCCGCCAGCGGGCCGAGGTAGTGATCAACACATCGCAGCTCAATATCTGGGACCTCCGACGGACCGTTGTGGAAGCCATGATCGACCCGGAGGCACGTCAGCGGATGCAGATTCTGTTTGTGTCGTTCGGGTTCAAGTACGGCGCACCCTCGGACGCCGACCTGCTCTTCGACGTCCGTTTCATCACGAATCCGCATTATCAGCCGGAGTTTGCGCCCTTGACCGGTCTCGATCCGAACGTCGCGCACTTCGTGAACTCCACACCCGAGATGGCGGCGTTTCTGCCGCGCCTCGAATCGCTGCTCGACTTCTTGCTGCCCGCGTACGTCGCGGAGGGCAAGAGCCATCTTGTGGTCGGCTTCGGCTGCACCGGCGGACGGCATCGCAGTGTGGTGCTCGCCGAGACCGCCGCGCGCCGTTATCGTGCCCGGCCGGAGTTCGAGGTCGCCGTGTCGCATCGCGATATCGGTCGCTCGACGCTGCGCGCGCCCGGCGATGCCGATGTCCCGCAAGAGGTGGCGTAGATGCCCCGGCGACCGGCGATCACCGCACTGGGCGGGGGCACGGGCCTCTCCTCGCTGCTGCGGGGGCTCAAGCTGGCCCCCGTCGATCTGACCGCGATCGTGACGGTTGCCGATGACGGGGGGTCCTCGGGGCGGCTGCGGCGGGAACTGGGCATCTTGCCCCCGGGGGACATCCGCAACTGCTTGGTAGCCCTCGCCGACGACGAGTCGCTGATGGGCAAGCTGTTCCAGCACCGTTTTGCCGACGGAGATCTGTCGGGCCATCCCTTTGGCAATCTGTTTCTCGCGGCGCTCACCGAGGTCACCGGAGATTTTGATCTGGCGATCCAGGAGTGTTCGCGGGTGCTCAAGATTCGCGGTGCGGTTGTGCCCTCGACGCTCGACCAGGTGCGTCTCTGGGCGGAGCGTGTGGACGGGACCGTTGCGTGCGGAGAGACCAATATTGCCGCCGGGTTTTCGCCGTGTCAGCGTGTCTGGTTCGATCCGGCCCCCGAGGCCTATCCTCCGGCGGTGGCCGCGCTCGAGCGCGCCGACGTGATCGTGCTGGGGCCGGGGAGCCTGTTTACCAGCGTCCTCCCACACCTTGCCGTTCCGGAGATCGCTCAAGCGGTCACGGACTCCCAGGGCTTGCGCATCTATGTCTGCAACGTCATGACCCAGCCGGGTGAGACCGACGGATTCTGTGCGGTCGACCACATCGCGCGTGTGCTGGATGCGATACCGGGCGGTATCGACGTCGTCGTGCTCCACGAGGGCATGTTCGACCCGGCCGCCGTCGAGGCGTATGCCGCCGTGGGCCAGGTGCCGGTGGCGATCGAGCGCGAACGGCTGGAGGGTTTGGGCGTGCGGGTCGTTACGGCACCGCTGGCCGACGCCGGTGGGGTCGTGCGCCACAGCCCGCAGGCCTTGGCGCGGGTGCTCTTGGAGCTCGCGTTCGCGCCCGCGGTCCAGCCGGCGTCACCGACGGTGGCGCGCCGCCGCCGCTAGCGCCCTCGCCCCAAGCGACGCACCGGTAGTTACGGCCGCGTCCGTGACGAGATGGCCATGGCCAGGCAGATCTCGCCTCGTTGCGCGCTGCGATTGACGCCGTGCTGCACCAGCAGGAATGCGCAGGAAGGAAGCGAACGCCACGTGTGCAACAAGTTAACGCGCGGTGAATGTGATGCTTGCAACGAAATTGCAGCGTCCATATCGCTGCAAATCGCACGCGCCGGTCTGCGTCTGGACCGGGGTGTCGGCCACGCGGCACGCTCCACTCTTTCGCTGCGTGGATGTTTTCCTTTCTTGCTCATCCAGAAGGAGTCATACCTCAAATGGGTGCACGTGCTCAAGCAATTCTGCCGCTCGCTTTGGTGGTCGGCGTACTTGCGTTTTTGTGGACGGAGTTCTCCCTGAACTTCACGTTCCACTGGTACACGGTCACGGACCACGTCTTCGGTCCGGGTTCGGTTGGTCTTCCGCATGAATTTCACCTAATTCTCCCGACCGCGTTTATCTCGTGGGGTTTGTTCTTTTGCGCTGGTGGCGACAACGCCGCGTTCGGCAAGATCGTCGTCGCAAGCGTCTTCGGTACCGTTGCGGCCCTCATCACGATGGGTCTTGCCTTCAAGACCGCGCAAATGCCGCACTTCTGGGGAATCTCCCTTTGGGTTGGTATCTTCGCCTTCATCCTCGTCGCCATCCTGATCCTTGGTGACTGGTACTACGTCGCAGGCACCTTCCCGGCGTTTGCGGCGGTGTTCTTGTGGTGGATTGCAACCGGCCTTGACGGTTGGGCCCCGAACGGTGGTGGCGTTGGAAGCAAGGCCGCCGCCAACCTCGGCAAGCCGGCCGCTGGTTTCGGTGCATTCGATGGCTTGATCTCCACGACGTGGGGATGGGTTTTCTTCGATACGTTGATTACCTTGCTGATCGGTGTCGTGCTCGGCATCGTGTCGGCCAAAGTTGCGGCACTTATCACGCCCAAGCCGAAGGCCGCTGCGGCCTGAGAAGGGCTGGAGTCGGCGATCCTGCCGATTCAGTGTTCGGCCAAAGGGGGGCCCCGTTGCGGGCCCCCCTTTGGCGTTTTTGTGGGCCCCGCCCGCCCGCGTTCCGACGCCCGTGTGCTCGAGCGAGCCGTGCGCGCAGAGCCCCGTGGGCCCCCAGAAATCGTCTGGTAGTCTCGCCAGACTGTTCGCGGGTCTGCCACGAAGGGGTGAGATGAGCGTACGCGTGGGGATTAACGGTTTCGGCCGCATTGGTCGGAATGTGCTTCGGGCCGCAGTAGGCAATGACGACATCGAGATCGTTGCCGTCAACGACATCACGGATACCTCGACCCTTGCGTACCTCCTGCAGTACGACTCGGTCTTCGGTCGCTACCCCGGTGAGGTCCGGGCCGATGGCGATGCGCTCGTCGTGGACGGGCGTCGCGTGAGGGTGTTCGCCGAGCGCGATCCCGGGGCGCTGCCCTGGGGTGAGCATGGCGTTGACGTGGTCGTCGAGAGCACGGGGCTGTTTACTGACCGCGAGAAGGCTGCGGCCCACCTCAACGGCGGTGCGCGCAAGGTCATCATCTCGGCGCCTGCCAAGGGTCCGGACATCACGATCTGCCTGGGCGTCAACGACGATCAGTACGATCCCGCGGTGCACCACGTCGTCTCGAATGCGTCGTGTACGACCAACTGCCTGGCGCCGGTCGCCAAGGTGCTCGATGAGTCGTTCGGTTTGGTGCAGGGCTTTATGACGACATGCCACGCCTACACCAACGATCAGCGCCTTCTTGACACGCCGCACTCGGACTTGCGCCGCGCGCGCGCCGCCGCGCTGTCGATCATTCCAACCTCCACCGGCGCCGCTCGTGCGATCGGCGAGGTTCTGCCGCATCTGAAGGGCAAGCTTGACGGCATCGCCTTGCGCGTTCCGACCCCCGATGGGTCCGTTATGGATCTCACCGCGGAGGTTGGTCGCGAGACTACCGTCGAAGAGGTCAACGCCGCGATGAAGGCCGCCGCCGACGGGCCGCTCGCGGGCATCCTTGGGTACACGGCGGCTCCGATTGTGTCGCGGGATGTCATCGGCGACGCGCACTCGTCGTTGTTCGACTCGAGTCTGACCATGGTGCGCGGCACGACCGTGAAGGTGATCTCCTGGTACGACAACGAGTGGGGCTACTCGTCGCGCGTCGTCGAGCTCGCGTCGCGGCTGCTGGCGTAGCATGGAACTCATTGACATCAATGCCCCCGGTCAGGACTGGCGGGGAGCGCGGGTCCTGGTTCGTGCAGATTTGAATGTTCCGGTCGAGCACGGCCGCATCACCGACGACGCGCGTATCGCGGCCAGCATTCCGACGATTCGCGAACTCCTGAATCGCGGCGCCGCTGTCGGTGTCTGCAGCCACCTCGGACGGCCCAAGGGGCAGCCGACGCCCGAGTACTCGCTCGCGCCCTGCGCAACGCAGCTGGCTCGCTACCTGTCGCGGCGCGTCGATCTGCTGCCGGACTGCGTTGGCCCGGAGGTCACGGCGCGTGTCGAAGCCTTGAAGCCCGGCGAGATAGTGATGTTGGAGAACCTTCGGTTCCATCCTGGGGAAGAGGCCAACGACCCCACCTTCGCCGCCGCTTTGGCGGCGGGGTTTACGCACTACGTCAACGACGCCTTCGGAGCAGCCCATCGCGCGCACGCCTCCACCGAGGCCGTCGCGCACCTGTTGCCGTCCTGCGCGGGGCTGCTGATGGCCCGTGAGGTCGACGTCATTGGTGGCTTGCTCGAACGTCCGCAGCACCCGTTTATCGCGGTCATCGGTGGGTCAAAGGTCGGCGACAAGCTGCCGTTGATCCAGGCTCTGCTCGAACGCTGCGATCGCGTCCTGATTGGCGGTGCGATGTGCTTTACGTTCTTAATGGCGTCGGGTGATGCGGTCGGCGCGAGCCTGCACGAGGGCCCTGAGGGCCAGCAGATGGCGCACGAACTGCTCGAGAGCGCCGTGCGCCTGAACTGCATGCTGCAGTTGCCGTCCGACATTCTGATCGCCGACCGGTTCTCGGGCGATGCGAATCTGCAGGTCGTGGCAAGCGACGGGATTCCCGCCGGCTGGATGGGTGTCGACATCGGTCCCAAGACGGCCGCGACATACCGCGAGGTGATTGCGGACGCGGGCACGATCTTCTGGAATGGGCCGATGGGCGCCTTTGAGGTCCCGGCATTTGCCGACGGCACGCGTGCGGTCGCCGGCGCCATGGCCGACGCATCCGGCGTGACTGTGGTCGGCGGCGGCGACTCCGGCGCCGCCGTGGCGCAGTTCGGTCTCACCGACCGGTTCACGCACGTCTCGACGGGAGGCGGCGCCGCGCTCGAGATGATGGAAGGCCGCACATTGCCTGGCGTTGCCGCGCTGCCACATCGGGGGTAAGAATGCATGATCGTCTTCCGCTCATCGCGGGAAACTGGAAGATGCACAAAACGCCCGCTGAGGCGCGTGAATGGTGCGCGGGGTTTCGGACGAGGCTGCCTGAGGTCCCGGAGGGGGTCGAGGTCGTCGTCTGCCCCCCCTTTACGGCGCTTGAGCCCGTGTCCGGGGCATTGCACGGTCACGGCGCATGGGTTGCCGCGCAGACCGTGAGCGACCATCACAGTGGTCCGCACACCGGCGAGGTCTCGGCGTCGATGGTGTTCAGCTGCGGCGCACGCGGCACCCTGGTGGGCCATTCCGAGCGCCGGGCAATGGGTGAGACGGATGCCATGGTTGCGGCACGCGTCCGTGCGGCCTTGGCGGCCGGCCTGCGAACGATCATCTGCATCGGTGAATCATTGGCCGAACGAGAGGCCGGCGTGACCGTCGAGGTGCTCGCTGCACAGTTGGCGGCGGCGATCGCCGTCGTGGACCCGGGTGAGGTTGACCGGGTCGTGATCGCCTATGAACCGATTTGGGCGATCGGCACGGGTCGGACGGCAACCCCCGAGATGGCCCAGGAGGCGATTGCGGGGGTGCGTACCGCAGCATCCACGCGGCTGGATGCAACGCGCTTGAGGATTCTCTACGGCGGAAGTGTGACGCCGGCCACCGCGCACCATCTGCTGGCGGCACCCGACATCGACGGGGCACTTGTGGGCGGCGCGAGCCTGGATCCCGAGAGTTTTGCCCGGATCATCGAGGCGGCATCGTGACCCGGTCGGGGCATGGCCCATTGGTCCTGGTCGTCATCGATGGTTTTGGCATCGCTCCGCCGGGACCCGGCAACGCCGTGTCGCTCGCCCGTACGCCGGCACTCGATGCCCTCGCACGCGAGGGCTCGGCCAGCCAACTTGTCGCGTCAGGGCTGGCGGTGGGGCTTCCGGACGGCCAGCAGGGGAACTCTGAGGTGGGGCACCTGAATCTCGGTGCCGGACGCCGCGTGCCGCAGATGCTTGTGCGCGTCGACGAGGCGATTGCCTCAGGCGAACTCGCGCGGAACCCCATACTCGTGGAGACGCTGCGGGTCGGTCGCGAGCATGCCTTGCATCTGATCGGGCTGGTCGGCGATGGCGGCGTGCATGCGGCATCCCGGCACTTGCTCGCGTTAATCGATATCGCCCGCGCTGCCGGCGTGGAGCGGATCTACGTGCATGCCTTTACCGACGGTCGCGACACCCGGCCCGATGCGGCGCTCGCCGCGATTGAGAAGATCGAGGCGCACGCTCCGGTCGCCACCGTGTGCGGACGCTACCTGGCGATGGATCGTGACAAGCGCTGGCAGCGGACCGCTGCCGCCTACAACGCCATGGTTTGGGGCAGCGCGGAGCATCACGCCGCCACAGGAGCGGACGCCGTCCGGAATGCGTATGCCAGCAATGTCGGAGATGAATTCATCGCGGCCACCGTGGTTGGCGATGCGAAGGTGGGGAGGGTCCGCGATGGCGATGCCGTGCTCTACTTCAACTTCCGCCCCGACCGTGCCCGCCAGCTCACGGAGGCGTTCACGCAGGCGAACTTCGATGGCTTTGCCCGGGGTGCCGAGCCCCCAACGTCCCACTTTGTGACGATGACCCGTTACAACCGCGCATGGGACCTCCCGGTGCTCTTCGACGCCGAAGATGTCCGGCAAGGGCTGGCGGAGTCCGCCAGCGTGGCAGGACGGCGCCAGTTGCACGTCGCCGAGACCGAAAAGTACGCGCATGTGACGTTCTTTTTCAACGGTGGTCGCGAAGCCCCGTTTGACGGCGAGGATCGCGTGCTGGTGCCGTCGCCGCAGGATGTCGCAACGTACGACCACGCCCCGGCGATGAGTGCGTCGGGTGTGCGCGACGCCGTTCTGGCGGGCCTCGAGGACCCCTATGAGCTGCTGGTCGTGAACTTCGCCAATGCGGACATGGTCGGCCACACCGGAGTGATCTCGGCGGCGGTGACCGGAATCGAGACTGTCGATGCCTGCATGGCCGACATTCGTACGGCGGTTGCGGCCAAGGGCGGTCTGCTGGTCGTGACGGCGGATCATGGCAACAGCGAAGCGATGTTGGAGCCTGACGGATCGCCCAACACCGCGCATACGACCAACCCTGTCCCGCTGTGGATTGATCGTCCGGGGTTGCCGCTCAGCCAGGGCGCCCTCGGGGACGTCGCCCCGACGCTGTGCGGCCTGATGGGCTGGGATACACCTGTCCAGATGACCGGCACGCCCTTGGTGGACGCCCGCTAAGGATTCTCTGGCGGCACCGGGTATCCCGGTGCATGGCCATGGCCTGCGAATGCCGGCGGGGATCGGGGTCCACGATCGTGCCTCGCGATTCCGTTGTTGCGTGTGGCGCGGCGCATCGTGGCGTGCCACACGCTCGACCTGTGCCGCGATGGGACTTGGGCTCGCCGCCGCTGTCTGTGTGGCTGCTGGTCGGTCTCGCCCATTCAAAGGTCCAGGTGCTTCTTAGCCATTTGGAGGATTTTTCGGGATTGCCCGAGCTCAATACTGCATCCGAGAGCTAAGACCAAGAGCCTCTGATGCGCCGAATGGAGCTGGACATGAAAGCCTTGAATCGCAGGAACCGTTGGGCGGTCATCGGAGCCGTCTCGGGAGTCGTGGTTGCTGGCGGTGCTTTGGCACTCGGTGCAGCCTCGTCATCGCCGTCGAACACGATCACCGCATGTGTGCCACGTGGCCACAACGCCGTCCTGCATCTGGCCAGCTCCTCCGGAGTCTGTCCTGTGGGCTACACCAAGCTCGCGTGGAGCAAGTCCAGCCTGCCCGGAGCTGCGGGCCAGCGTGGCGCGACCGGCCCCGCCGGTCCCGTCGGCGCGACTGGCGCAACGGGCGCGAGCGGCCCCCAGGGGCTTATCGGCGCGACCGGAGCTACGGGAAGCACAGGTGGCACCGGCACCACAGGTGGCACCGGCACGACAGGCGCAACCGGCGCGACGGGTGACACCGGCGCAACCGGCGCTACAGGTGACACGGGGGCCGCTGGCGTCGCCGGTGCCACAGGCGCGACTGGTGACACGGGCGCCGTGGGCCCGATGGGCCCGATGGGCCCCGCCGGCGCAATCGGAGCTACGGGCGCCACGGGTGACATGGGCGCGACTGGCGCGACTGGCGCAACGGGAGCGACCGGTGACACCGGCGCAATCGGAGCTACGGGCGCCACGGGGGACACCGGCGCAACCGGCGCCACGGGTGACACGGGAGCGACTGGCGTCGCCGGTGCCACAGGCGCGACTGGTGACACAGGTGCAACCGGCGCCACGGGTGACCTCGGCGCGACTGGCGCAACGGGAGCGACGGGTGACACGGGTGCCATGGGCCCGATGGGCCCCGCCGGCGCAATCGGCGCTACGGGCGCCACGGGTGACATGGGCGCGACTGGCGCAACGGGAGCGACCGGTGACACCGGCGCAATCGGAGCAACCGGCGCCACAGGTGACCTCGGCGCGACTGGCGCAACGGGAGCGACGGGTGACACCGGCGCAATCGGAGCTACTGGCGCCACCGGTGACATCGGCGCGACTGGGGCGACGGGTGACACCGGCGCGATCGGAGCTACTGGCGCCACGGGTGACATCGGCGCGACTGGCGCGACGGGTGACACGGGCGCAACCGGCGCAACCGGCGCAACGGGTGCCACAGGTGAAGTCGGTCCCATGGGTCCGATGGGTCCGGTTGGGGCAAACGGCGCCACCGGCGCCACCGGCGCAAACGGCGCCACCGGCGCCACCGGCGCAACCGGAGCCGCCGGTGCCACGGGTGCCACGGGTGCCACGGGGCCCACGGGTGCGGTCGGCCCTATGGGGCCGATGGGTTCGATGGGCCCGGCGGGTACAACTGGCGCAACCGGCGCAACCGGCTCGCAGGGACCGGCGGGCGCCACCGGCGCGACCGGCGCGGCCGGCACCAAGGGTGACGCCGGAGCGACCGGTCTGCAGGGGCTGGCAGGTGCCACGGGCCCCGCGGGTGCCACTGGCCCGGCAGGTACCACAGGTACCACAGGCGCCACGGGTGCCACCGGTCCGGACTACTTCACATGGGACAGTGGGGCAGCGGACATCGGCAATGTGACTTCCTCCATTACGAGCACGTCGACATACACGTACAACCTGATTGTCCCGAGCGCCGTCTCGCTGAAGTCGCTCTACGCGTACGTCGACACGGCGAGCACGGGGTCGGCCAGCGAGACGTGGGTCGTGAGCTTCTACAAGGATGGGACGGGGGGGAGCGCGGTTGCGTCCTGCACCATCGCGTACAACACCAGCAGCTGCACGGCAACGGCGAGCGCGGCGACCAGCTTCGTGGCCGGTGACCGCATCACCGTGACGTGGGCGGCCAACGGAAACTACTCCCACGCTGTCGCAGCAACGACGGGATCGGTGGCCGTCACCCCGTAGACGGGGCGACGCACGACCATTGGCGCGCGTTGCCACGACGGGCGGGTGCGGTCCACCCAAGTCTGCCGGGCAACGCCGAGAACAGGAAAAAGGGGGCTCGCGAGAGCCCCCTTTTTTCGGCGGTGTGTGCAGGTCGACGCGCGTGCTTCGCTCGGCACGTGCATCGGCGTCAGGCGGTGCGTGGCCCCAGACGCGGCGCGGTGTGGCCTGCGGCCGCAAAAGGAATCTGCGGCCCGCTGCCGAATCCATCGGTCGGCGCGAAGGGCGCGCGTCGCCCGCGTATGACCGGACCATTCGGAGGACTGATGACAGCGCATGCAATCTCGGCTCGTGTCGGACGAGTCACGCGACGAGCCTGCTGCGTCGGCGCCGTCGCACTCACCGGGGCGCTCGTGGCCGGGTGTGGAAGCAGCAGCGCGCCGGTGACCCCGACGACGCCAGCGCAGAAGTTCTCGGCGGGTCTGGCCGCGCTCACCCAAGGCAAGGACCAACAGGCGGCCACCTACTTCAAGGAACTGGTCGCGGCGAACCCAAGAGACTCCAACGCGGAGTACAACCTCGGGCTGGCTGAGGCGTATCTCAACGAGCCTGCCGCCGCCGAGGCCGCGTATCAGCGGGCGATCGCGATCGATCCGAAGATGACATCCGCGCTGTATAACCTCGCCGATCTTCAGGAGGCGCACGATCCGCAGCTGGCGATCGCCACGTTGCGTCGCGTGTTGGCGATCGACCCGAACAACACGAGTGCACAGTTCAACCTCGGCTACTGGCTGGAGCAGCGCGGCAAGATCGCCGAGGGAGAGGCATTGTTGGGAAAGGCGATTGCCGCGGATCCTTCGCTGCGTTCGCGTGTGCCTGCCGGGATCAAGCTCCCCGCGTCGGCGGGCTAGGCTTCCACGCCCGGCGCCAGCTGGGCGTCGTCGGTGCATGATCAGCGGCGTGCGGCCCGCTCGCAGCACTGCGGGCAGACCGGGGGGATGCCGGGGTGCGGCCGAGTGTACGGGGGCGAACGCGCCGGAGACCCATCACCGCGCGTCGGCCCGCAGCGCCACTCACCGGCGGATCGTCGCTGTCGCGCGGACATCGCCCGGTGGTAATCGGCAGCAGGCACGCGTCGCGCCCGGTCCAGATGCACTAGTCCGATGTCGTCCGGGTCTCGCCGGCGTTCCACCGCGCGGGCAGCAGCGGGCCCGTCATCCCGCCGACGATGATGGTCCAGGCGCCGTCTGACTCTGTCAGTTCGAGGATCGGGTGTCCGTGGTCATGACACCACGCCGGCACATCGATCGCGACCAGCGGATCGTCGCACAAGAGCTGAATCCGCGTGCCGACAGGCGCGCGTGCAAGTGCGCGCGCGAGGAGGCGGACCGGCACCGGGCAGTGCGTCCCGAGGGCATCGACGATCCGGAGATCGTTCACTCGCGGAGTGGACTCATCGCGCGGAGGCCGGCCACCGCCGACGCGAACGCCACACCGGCGCGAGCGAGCTCCTCGTCGGTCGTCGTATCTCCGATCGTCATCAGGATGGCGGAGTGGGTCCAGGCGGGGTCGAGACCGATCGCCTCCAGCGTGGGGGAGGCCTTTCCCGCGTCCGCCGTGCAGGTGGATCCAGGAGACACGTCGACCCCCCGGGTCGCGAGCGCCAGGGCGAGGCTCTCGCCGGTGACGCCGCGTACCGAGACCTGGAGGTGGCCCGGCAGGCGCAGATCGAGGGGCGGGCCGTTGAGTCGCACGCCCGGCACCGCGAGTACCCGGTCGGCGAGCAGGGCGCTCTGGCGGCGCCGGAGTGCGGCGCGCCGTTCGATCTGCGAACCAACGCACTCCGCGGCGGCCCCGAGCGCGACCGCACCGGGCACATCGACGGGCCCAGCGCGCTTGCCAAATTCCTGGGCGCCACCCTCGATAATTGGGTGCAGACGGGCTCCCGGGCGCAACCAGAGTGCGCCCGTCCAGGCCGGTGCACCGAGCGCGGACCCGCCGAGGCTGAGCGCATCCGCGCCCAGCCTGGCGACATCAACATCCAGGATCCCGATCGATTCTGTGGCGTCCACGTGGACACGGATCTCGGTCCGCTGTGCGCGTACCGCGGCGATCAGCGCCGGAAGATCCTGAATCGTGCCGATCTCGTGTTGCGCATGATGGATGCTCGCGACGACGGTGCGCGCGGTGACCGCATGCGCCAGCACGTCGGGGTCGATGTATCCCTGGGCATCGACCCCGACGAAGTCCACTGCGTCGCCGTCGCGCATGTGCGAGCGCAGCGCCGAGAGGACTGCGGGATGTTCGATGGAGCTGGCAACGGCATGGCGACCGAGCGCGCGATTGGCCGCGAGCAGTCCCTTGACGGCCAGGTTGCGGGCTTCGGTTGCCCCGGCGGTGAAGATCACCGAGTCGGGGTCGGCACCGATCAACAGGGCCACCTGCGCCCGGGCATGCTCCAGCAGCTCGGCGGCGGCCGTGCCGGCCGGATGCAGGGCGTCGGGGCTGCCGACATATCCCAGCGCATGAACGAAAGCGGCGGTGACGGCGGTATTGAGCGGCGTGCTGGCGGCGTGGTCGAGGTAGACCGAGATCTCCTGCGGCACTTAGAATCCTTCACCGAGGCGCTCAGCCAGGATCTCGGGCAGACCGACGGCGCGGATGGCACGCTGGGCGCCGGCGATGTCGTACGGGGTGCGTATGAACTCGACGGTGTTGGCATCCAGATCGAGGCGTGCCCATGCCGCGCGCGGGTCGTCGTCGCGGGGTTGCCCGACCGATCCTGGGTTGATCAGCCAGCGTCCCGGTACGAGCTCCACGACGCCCTGCCCGGGGACCTCGGTAATTGTGCCGTCCTCGGCACGGTGCCAGGCGGCGGGGATGTGTGTATGCCCGATGCAGGTCACGTGCTCGCGTACCAGCTCCAGCGACGCCTTGGCCTCCTCGACGCCGAGTACGTATTCCCAGATGGGATCCCGAACGCTGGCGTGAACGAGCGGGACCGCGTGGTCGAAGTCGGTGGGCGCGAGTTGTGCAAGCGCCACGCGCTGTTCGAGGCCCAGCACCGTTTGCGTCCAGGCCACCGCGTCGTAGGCCCAGGAAGAGAAGGCGTCAAGTGGAACCCCCCCCGCGACCCCGAGATCGTGGTTGCCCGCGATACAGCGTTCCGGAGCGGTCAAGCAGATCTCCAGGACGTATTGCGGGTCGGCACCGTAGCCGACGATGTCGCCGACGCACCACCACCGCGTGATGTCGTGGCGTGCGACGTCCTCGAGGACCGCATCCAGCGCTTGACGGTTACTGTGGATGTCACTCAGGATCGCGATCGCAGCCACCGGTAGCCTCCTCGGCACCCTTTGCGTACCCCAAGCACGATACGCGCCGCCGCCAGGTCTGCGTGGTGTCGTTAGGATCGTCTGATGGCAATTCTCCGTGCAGATCGTGGGCTTTGGTGGGGCTGACCGCCCAAGGCCCACGCTCGCCCGCAGTGCAGCTGGTGTGCGTCGGGCGGCTGCGCGCACCCCACGACCAGGCGGGTGCCGAGTACGAGCGGCGGCTCGGCCAGATGACCAGCTTCCGTGCTGATGAGGTCGTTGCCGAACCGCTTCAGCGGGGCGCCGCCCACGCGCGCACCGAGGAGGCCGCGCGGATGCAGGCGCGGATTGCACGCAACGCATGGACGGTGTGTTTGACTCCCGCAGGTCGGCAACCCGCCTCCAGCGAGGACTTCGCGGCGTGGCTCGAACGGCGCTTGTCGGCGGGGCGGCCAGTCGCATTCATCATTGGAGGAGCGAGCGGGCTCGACGCGGGGTTCCTTGCCGGCTCCGACGAGCAGCTCTCACTCGGCGCGCTGACGATGCCGCATCAACTGGCGCGGGTCGTGCTCGTCGAACAGGTCTATCGGGCGCTGTGCGTGCTGCAGGGCCATCCCTATCCCCACTAGACAGCTAAGGTGCCAATTCGTGACGACCGCGTTTCTGGATGAGCTCGCAAAAGCGATCGCGGCGGATGCCACGATCGCATCGGGCGTGGCGACCCCCAGCGCCGCGCTCGTGCCTCCGGCGCGTCCGGAGCACGGTGATATCGCAAGTCCGATTGCGATGGGCGTGGCCAAGAGGGCCGGTCGCCCGCCACGGGAGATCGCACAGGCTATCGCCGACGCTCTGAGCGCCCGCGATGAGTTGGGCGGCATCGTCGAGCGTATTGACATCGCCGGTCCCGGGTTTCTCAACATCACCCTCGCGCCTGCTTGGTTCGCGGGCGTGGCACGGGGCATCGTCGAGGCCGGGGCAGGTTTCGGATCGGGCCATGTGGAGTTGCCTGAATCGATTCTGCTTGAGTTCGTCTCGCCGAACCCCACGGGCCCGATGCACGTCGGACATGCGCGCCATGCCGCCTACGGAGACGCGGTGGCCCGGTTGCTGGACTTCGTGGGGCATCGGGTCTGGCGAGAGTGCTACGTCAACGACTACGGCCGCCAAATGCAGCTGTTCGGCGCATCCGTGGCCGCGCGGTACGCGGAACGGCTTGGCGAGCCGGCACACCTTCCCGAGGATGGTTACCAGGGCGAGTACGTGTTCGAGATCGCCGCCAGCATTCATGCCCAGATCGGCGCGCGCTTCTCCGGGCGGGTGTCACCGCCGGATGACGAGGCGCTGGCGTACTTTGCCAAGGTCGGCGGCGAACTGATGCTGGCACGAACCCAACGTGAGCTCGAGACCTGTCGTGTTCGGATCGACCGCTTCTTCTCCGAGACCACTCTCCACGAGGAGGGCCGGGTGGCCTCGGGAATCCAGGCGCTCCGGGATGCGGGGTACACCTTCGAGTCCGAAGGCGCCGTGTGGTTTCGCACGACCGAGTTCGGGGACCAGAAAGATCGCGTGCTGGTGCGCTCGGACGGCGCGAGCACGTATCTGGCTGCCGACGTCGCGTACCACCTCGACAAGGCGGCGCGCATGGGCGACCGCATGATCGACATTCTTGGTGCCGATCACCATGGCTACATCGATCGGCTCAAGGCAGTGGTGGCCGCGGGGGGCTTCCCTCCCGACCGCCTCGAGGTACTGATCATGCAGCTGGTCAGCTTGGTGGAACATGGAGAGGCCAAGCGGATGAGCAAGCGGGCGGGCACTCTGGTCACCGTTCGCGAACTTATCGATGACATCGGCGTCGACGCGACGCGGTTCTTCCTCGTCGAGCGGAGCCACGACACGGCCTTCGAGCTGGATCTGGATCTGGCGCGCGAGCAAAGCCAGGAGAACCCCGTGTACTACGTCCAGTACGCCCATGCTCGCTGCTGCAGCATCCTCGCGAAGGCGACCGAAGGGGGGGCTGTCCGCGCAGCCGGTCTGAGCGCCCCGGCCGAGCTCGATCCCAGCGAGCGCGCGCTGGCAATTCGCTTGACCGAGTGGCCGGCGGTGGCCCTTGAGGCCGCTTCTCGCCGCGCGCCGCACCGCGTGGTCGCATACCTGAAGGATCTCGCCCGCGATCTGCACGCCTACTACCACCGCTGCCGGGTCGTCGGTGAGGCCCCGGAGGTGGAGGCATTTCGTTTGGAGCTCACTCTTGCGACCCGTCAGGTGCTGGCGATCGGTCTCGATGTGCTGGGTGTCCAGGCCCCCGAACGGATGTAGGACAGATGCCCGACGGCCGATCCTCTGCTAGTTTGCGCCTCCGTCTGCGGGTGTAGCTCAGTTGGTAGAGCGTCGGCTTCCCAAGCCGAAGGTCGCGAGTTCGAGCCTCGTCGCCCGCTTTCACCGAACCACCTGGTAACGAGCATGTTTGGCACCGGGAGTTTTTCCCCAGCCGGGGGAGATCTGGGCAGGGAGTACCACCAGGGAGTACCAAACGGACCCGTTTGGCGCTCACGAGGTGGCATGGGTGTCCTCGTCGAGCAGGAACGCCTGGATCCGGCTCCGGAGGTAGATCCGCCGCCGCCCGACCTTCTTCGACGGGATGACACCGCGCCTCCCCCAGTCCTCCACGGTCGACTTGGGAGCGTGCAATAGCTCCGCGACCTCGGCGGCGGTCATCACATCGGCAGCAGTCAGCGGGCGGGTCATGGCTCGTTCCCGTAGCGCGGCCGTGGTGGCGGTCCCCCAAATCCCCCAGAACTACCCTCGGGGAGGGTTCTGCCGGTTCTGTCGTGCTTGGCCCGGTGAATGGCGTTCACGTCGTACTGGACGGACGGCCGGCCGCCTGCCGGGTTCACCTGAGTGGCTGCGCGGCGGATGTAGCCCATCTCCTCCAGCCGGTCGAGCAGTGGTCGGAAGGTCTCCATGTCGGTGATCGCCGAGGTCTGGAGCGCCCTGAAGGCGTCGCGGGCGCTAAAGCGATCACCGACATGGCGCTCGATCCACCCGAGCAGGCGACGGAGCTGCGAGCTGCCCGCACCAGTCGGTCCGAACACGACCCGCGCGTGCGAGAGCAGGTCGAGACCGATCAGGACCGCCCGGCCCATCACCGCCGAAGAGATTGGCCGGTCAAGGGCGTGCTCCGGATCGTCGGCGAGGTGCAGTAGGCCCGCGATCCGGATGATCTGCGCGGCGAGCTTGGCCACCCACGAGGAGATCCCCCACAGATCGCCCTCTGGACCAAGGCGCAGCTCAAGGGCCTCGCGGAACCGGTACCAGACGTCAAGGGCTTCCGGCGAGATGTCGATCACTGGCAAGTGCACGACAAAACAGACAGAACCACCCTGCTCGGCAGGGTTCTGTCTGTTTTGTCGTGCATCTGGAGGCGATACGGCGGCGAAGATTCGCTGGATGAGATTGGCCCACGCATCGACAGTCTCGTCGCTCAGGGGGGCTGACCGCGTATTGCGGCGTCCCTGCCGGGTCTCGGGGACGACGTACAGGAACCGCGCCACCAGCCCACGCTCTCGCATGATCGGGTCGCGCATCACGGCCGCCATCACGATCGGCTGCGGGGTCAGCACCAGGGTCAGCGTGGGGTGCTCGACGAACTCGGGAGGACGTCCTTTGCGGTCCACGCGGATCTCCTCGCCGCCATGTGCCTTGAGGACCGCGTCGAGGTTGTGGTCACCGGAGTAGCGACCGGCCAGGATGCCGAACAGGCCAGCCTCAGCCGAGATCGCCGCGATGCTGCCGTGCTCGGCCAGCAGAGTGACAAGGGCCTCCGGGGTGACGTCATCGGCCAGCAAGCGCGGGTGAACTGCCCTGCGCGCGCTTGCAAGCTCGACGGCGAGATTGTCCGCCTCGGTCGCATCCATGACGTCCCCGGTGTTCGCTGCGGTCTCCTGGAGGCGATGCAGGCGCTTGACCAGGCGGTCGTACTTGGCCTGCTGGGTCGCGACCTGATCCCGCGTCTCGCTGCTCTCCTGGCGCTCGATCTCCCGCAGCGGGCGAGCCAAATGTCCGAGCATGGGCGACTTGCCCTCGCCCGACTCGGCGATCGCTGCCACGTACAGGTTGAGCGTCTCGTGCCAGTCGGAACGCACGCGGACCTCGACTCGACCCCCAACTACTGCCGCGAGCACACCCAGGCAGGCCGCGACAGCAAGGTCTGTGGGCGTCTGGGTTGCCTCCGCCGTCTCACGCACCTTCCGGCCCGCAACGTCGCCGAGCAGGCCGGGGTTGCTGACCTCCGGTGCGTCGATCGGGATCGGCTCGGTCCACTCGGACTCTGCCCGCTCATGCCTAGTCAGCGGCGCGATGGCCGGCGTACCGTCGTTGGGGGACGATGTGGGGGCCTGCACCACGTCGGGCGTCTGCTCGTCGGACAGACCACGGAGGTATGCGGGGACCTCAGTCATGCGGCCACCGCCCCTGCGTGGCGCTGCTTGGCGTGCGCGACCGCGAGGCCGAGACGACGGTGCGCGTCGGCCCGATTGATACCCGCAAGCCGGGAATCGTTGTCGATCGCCCAGGCCGCCTGGAACGCGAACGTAGCCAGTTCGCTTGGCTCGGATTCCTCAGCAACCGCGCCCAAGAGCGGCCCCAGCTCTTCCGTGGGCGAAGCGGGTCGAGTGGGCTCAGGATCGGTGAACGGCTCCGGCTCCAGCCAGGGCCACAGGTCCCGGGAAGCTCGCTGCCGGATCAGCCAATGCTCCAGGTCCTGCCGGGGCAGCTCGCCACCGGTCTGCTCCCGGAGCGCATACCAACGTGCGGAGTCGTCGTCGGCGCAGTCGGCTGGAACGCCGCGGGCACCAAATGGCCAGGAGCTTCGTTGTGGAGCCTTCTGGGCCCCGCCTGCGCCTCCGGACGGGTTGTTTACTCTGAGTAGGCATGTTGGGCGGTCTCAGCGCCCGTGTGCTCAGTGCCTCGGTTGTCGCCGGGGCACTGCTCGTTAAGGACACCGATAATCCGCGACAGAACTGCGGACCGGCTCGGGGTGAATCCGCCCTCCGGGAGCCGGACCATGGCGATAGAGCAGCCAGCGGCTTGGGCGAGCTTCTGCTGCGAGAGCCCGGCTTGCAGGCGGCGGTCCCGCAGCTTGAGGGCGTCCGTGTGAGCGTCTAGCTTTATGCCCACACATTCACCCATGGCGGCGGTGCGCTCTAGGGTTTATTCCGTAAACGGGGAGTCATCTTCCGACCGAGCCGGCTGGTGTACGTGCGATCCTGAGTGCGAGTGCGATGAGTGTCGGCGACACGGTCGGGTGTTACGGCTTCTCGCTGGCGCGTCACACAAGATTTGGTTTCGCGAGAGCGGCACTGTCTGGGCTTGCTACGCATGGTGGAATCCTCAGCGACACAAGCACGTCCAGTTCACGACGCTTCCGGATGGGTCCCTCCTGCCCAATGATCGCGGTGGTCGCCGGACTGCCGTAATCGACGACGTGAGCGCGATTCTGAGAGCTCACGGTGTTGCCGTGACCTCAAGGGGCACGCCCGGACGCAGAAGCAAGCTTCCTCTCAGCGAGATCGTTGCTGACGTTGGCCGCCGCCGACCAACGGAAGATAGTTTCGAAGCGGTATTCAAAGCGGTGGCGGCCGAACGGGACTGCGAATGGGATTCCGTGAGGCGTCGCTACTGGGTGGATGGGAAAGACCTTCGGGAACACCCCCCGCAACCCGCCCCGGAGCCGCTCATGGACGGCCCGCGAGGACCTGAACTCGCCGGATGGATCTCCACGTGGCAGGCCGACAAAGCGGTCACGTTCGAAGAAGCCGCACAGGAGATGAAGGAGCGGAGGGGGTGGACTCCCGAGCAGCTGCGTCGGCAGCTCTGTGGCGATTGGGAGTGGGACTCCACCCTTACCCACACCTGGGATCGGACGCGCGGTGACTGGGCGCGCATGGACGACGACGAAGCCCGCGCGACCATGTGGAACCCACCGCCACCCCTTCGAACCGCCGCGATCCTCCATAGACTTGGCGATGCTCGCCATCCTGGTGGCCCCTGGACCCAACCGCTACGCGTGAGTGTGGCGGGCGGGCGGTTGCGGTGCGAGCGGATCTCCGTCTTGCCGTCCCTCTCGGAAATGGCCTCCCTATGGGGCCAGGAAGCGAACAGCCCGGGGGAGGGAGAAAGGAGACAAGACTGACAACCCGTCGCCCTTCGGCGCTCTTGAGGCGATCTCCCGCGCCCCAGTGGGGCCCAAGGTAAAGTAGCCGCACCCACCACGCCCGAGCGCGCCACGTGCCCGCTCCGGCCGACAGCGAATGCAACTGTCCAGACCACCCTAGGGAAGGGGCATTGTGGCAAGCGTGAACTTCTACAGCGCTACGTACGACGGTGGCTGGCCCGATGCCCCGGAGCCTGCAAAGGGG
>Ga0182030_10000757_pt1 | contig 63477 bp, 53 predicted proteins | sample 812S3MmetaG_FD_121299 | JGI IMG/M metagenome (GOLD analysis project Ga0182030, IMG submission 121299) | Permafrost microbial communities from Stordalen Mire, Sweden - 812S3M metaG (Illumina Assembly) | ecosystem: Environmental > Terrestrial > Soil > Wetlands > Permafrost | place: Sweden... | reverse complement strand
AGGCCGGGCTAGCGCATGACCTGGTTCGAGCGAATCGTCCCGTCGCGCATCAAGACAGAGCGGCGCACCCGTTCGGTTCCCGAAGGGCTCTGGACCAAGTGTCCGGCCTGCGATGCGGTGCTCTACAAGGCCGAGATCGAGCGCAATCTTCACGTCTGTCCCAAGTGCAGCCATCACATGCGCATCAACGGGCGCGAACGGCTGCTTAAATTCCTCGACACCGGCTCCACCAAAGAGCTTGCCGTCAAGGTCGGGCCGGAGGATCCGCTCAAATTCAAGGATTCCAAGCGCTACAAGGATCGCATCACGCAGGCGCAGAAGCAGACCGGGGAGCGCGACGCGCTGATCGTGATGTCTGGAACCCTGGCGGGCCTGGAAATCGTCGCGTGCGCGTTCGAATTCCGCTTCCTCGGAGGCTCCATGGGATCGGTGGTGGGCGAAAAATTCGTGCGCGCGGTCGAGCATTGCCTGGAGCACCGCTCCCCGCTGGTGTGCTTCGCGGCGAGCGGCGGGGCGCGGATGCAGGAGGCCTTGTATTCGCTGTTGCAGATGGCCAAGACGAGCGCGGCTCTCAAACGCATGTCGGAGGCGCGTCTGCCGTTCATTTCGGTGATGACCGATCCGACCACGGGCGGCGTGTCGGCGAGTTTGGCGATGCTCGGGGACATCAACATCGGCGAGCCGAAGGCGCTGATCGGTTTCGCCGGACCGCGGGTGATCCAGCAGACCGTGCGCGAGACCCTGCCGGAAGGGTTTCAGCGCAGCGAGTTCCTGCTCGAGCACGGGGCGCTCGACATGATCGTCGACCGGCGAGAAATGCGCGAGCGCATCGGCTCGATGCTGCGGTTGATGACGGGCAAAGAGCCGCAAGCGGCTTAAGCTCGCCGGGGCCCGCTTGCGGACGCTTGCCGAGTGGCTTGCCCACCAAGAACGGGTGCACCCGCACCCAATCGATCTGGGATTGGGGCGCCTCGCCCGGGTCCTCGAGCGGCTGCGTTGGACTCAGCCGCGCGTTCCAGTCATCACCATCGCGGGGACCAACGGCAAGGGATCGGTCGCCGCGTATTGCAGCTCCATTCTCGGCGCCGCCGGCCTCAAGGCCGGCACCTTCACCTCGCCGCATCTGCGCGACTATCGCGAGCGGATCCGGGTACAGGATCGCTGGGCGAGCGAGGACACCCTCACGTGGGCGTTCGACCGGATCGAGCGCGCGTGCATCGGCGCCGACACCGCGACCGGCGCCTCAACCGGGTCGGGCGAGCACAGGATTTCACTGACTTTCTTCGAGTACAACGCGCTCGCCGCGCTGTTGATCTTCGAGGCCTCGAGGCTCGATGCCTGGGTGCTCGAGATCGGCATGGGCGGTCGGTTGGATGCGGTCAATATAGTCGACCCGACGGTTGCGGCGGTGGTCAGCATCGGCCTCGACCATCAGGAGTTCCTCGGCTCGACACTCGAGGACATCGCACGCGAAAAGGCCGGAATATTCCGGCGCGGCGTGCCGGCGGTGCTCGGGAGCCGCGACATGCCGGGCGTGCTCGAGCGAACCGCCGCGAGCCTCGGTGCGCCGCTCAAGCGGCTCGGCCGCGAGTATGACTTCGCAGTGCGCGCAGGCTCGTGGGACTATCGAGGTGCGCGCTGGGAGCTTCCCGAGCTGCCGCCGCCGGCCCTGCGGGGCGAGGCGCAATACCGCAACGCCGCCGCGGCGCTGGCGGTTCTCGAGGAACTGGAGGGAACTCTTGCATTGTCCCGCCAGGCGATCAGTGTCGGACTCACCGCGGTGCGGCTGGTGGCGCGCTTCCAGGTCATCGAGTGCGATGGCGTGACCTTCATTCTGGACGTGGCACACAATCCGGCCGCGGCCGCCGTGCTCGCGCAGAACCTGCACGCCATGCCCGCCGCCGGACGCACGCTGGCGGTGTGCGGTATCTTGCAAGACAAGGATGCCGCCGGCGTCGGCGCGGCGCTCGCCGATTGCATCGATGAGTGGTGGCTCGTCTCGACCGAAGGCGCTCGCGGTACGAGCGGCGCGCAATTGGCCGCGCGAATCGCAGACGCACTCGGCAGCGCGCGGATGCACGCGCTCGAGAACATCGCTGCGGCCTGCGATGCAGCGGCCGCCACCGCCGCTCGAGGCGATCGCATCGTGATTTTCGGCTCTTTTCACACCGTGGGGCCCGCCATGGACTGGCTCGAAGCACGCGGTGTGCTGCCGCGCGAGAGTCCGCGCGAATATACTCTCCCTCCATGATGGAACGCCGCGTCAAGGAACGTCTGATTGGTGCCACCTTGCTGGTGGCGCTCATCGTGCTGATCGTTCCGGAATTGCTCTCCGGCCCGAGACAGCCTTCGGCGCCCCCGCTCACCTCCGGAATGCCGACGAGCACTCGCACCGTTGCCGTCGATTTGGCAACCAACACGTCGACCGCGCAGCCCGACACCGCGGAAGCTTCAGCGGCGACCACACCGGGCGCCGCTGCGGCCGCATCGGACGCCGGGTCGGACGCGACATCGGCGGCTGCGAGCGGCGCATCGACGAGCGATGGCGAATCCGCGGCTCAGCCGCCGCCCGAAGCAGGCGCCTCTCCCACTGCGCCGACCGTGACCACGTTGCAAGCGCAGGGACCTGCCCACGCGTCATCCGGGGAGGCCGCGTCATCCGGAGATTTTGCGACCCCTTCGACGCTTGAAACACCGCCGTCGGCCCCCAAATCGAGTGGGGGCGGAAGCGCCTCGACGCAGGGGCATCGGGGGTGGTCGGTGCAACTCGGCAGCTTTGCGAGCAGAACCAACGCTGAGAGGTTGATCCACCAATTGCAGGCGCGCGGTGGTTCATCGCTTTACGTCAGTGCGGGCGGCTCGGGAGCCTCGCTTCGATATCGGGTGCGGATGGGCCCCCTTGCCGATCGCGGCGCCGCCGAGCGCGCCGCGGGCAAGCTCAGGGCGGCGGGACATCCTTCGACCTTGGTGGCGCCGAACTCCTGATCTGCCGCCGGCCTCGCTTTGTGACATCCGTTTCACGGCAGTCTCGCCGCGGGTTGGGTAGAATGCCGGTCCTGTCGAGGACGCCGCAGGATTTATCCGTTAAGAAGGCGCCAAAGGTGCATTTTGACTGGAGCCGATGTCCTGATTTTGGTGATCCTGCTGGGCTCGATCTTCATCGGCCTGTTGCGAGGGTTCGTTCGCGAGGCGGTGTCGTTGACGTTTTGGATCGTCGCCATCTGGGGCGCCTGGAGATTCGGCCCTGTGGTCGAACCTCATCTCGGCGGACTCCTGGCGGATCCGAACATCGCACCCTGGGTGGGCCGCCTGGTCATTCTGGTGCTGGTGCTCCTGGTCGGTTGGGTGATCGGAATGTTGCTCGGCTACTTCACTCGAAGCCTCGGTCTTGGCCCTTTGGACCGCGTGATCGGGCTTTTTTTCGGCATCGTGCGGGGCACGGTGCTGGTTGGATTGATGGTCATCGGCGGAGAACTCCTGCACCTCAACCAAGAGGACTGGTGGGGACGCTCGAAGCTGATACCGTATGGCGAATCGGTGGGTGACTGGTTGCGGGCCATGGTCGGCGAGCACGGCGAGCCCTGGTCCAAGCTCGAGCGCCTTACCGGGGTCAAGTTAAGGGCCCACAAATAAGGCCTCGGGCCTTGAAGCAAGACAAAAGTCCGGAGGTTCCTATCATGTGCGGTATCGTCGGAATGGTCGGAGTGAGTGCCGTCAATCAGCGAATCTACGATGCGCTGACCGTCCTGCAGCACCGCGGTCAAGATGCAGCCGGCATCATGACCAGCGAGTCGGGCGAACTGTTCATGCGCAAGGACTCGGGCCTGGTTCGTGATGTCTTCCAGCAAAAACACATGCTCAAGCTCCGCGGCAACGTGGGCATCGGCCACGTGCGCTACCCGACCGCGGGTGCCGACAACGCCCACGACGCGCAGCCGTTCTACGTGAATTCCCCCTACGGCATTTGCCTCGGCCACAACGGTAATTTGACCAACGCCCGCGAGCTCACCGAGGTTCTGGTCCGGGAGGATCGGCGCCACCTCAATACCTCATCCGATTCCGAGGTGCTGTTGAACGTGCTGGCCTCCGAACTGCAGCGGGTGGGCACTCCGCGTGTGACGCCCGCCGACGTTTTTGCCGCGGCCAACGCGGTCTACCGGCGCTGCCGCGGCGGTTATGCCGTGGTGGCCATGGTCATCGGCCACGGCATCCTCGGATTTCGCGATCCGAACGGCATCCGTCCGCTCGTCATCGGCAAGCGCGACACCAAGAAAGGCACCGAATGGATGCTCGCCTCCGAGAGCGTCGCGCTCGACATGTCCGGTTTCGAGATGGTGCGCGACGTGGCCCCCGGGGAAGCGGTGTTCATCGACGAACAGGGCCGATTTTACGCGCAGCAATGCGTCGCCATGGCCCGCCACACTCCGTGCATCTTCGAGTACGTCTATTTCGCCCGGCCGGATTCGATCATCGACAACATCTCGGTGTACAAGGCGCGATTGCGCATGGGCGAGCGGCTCGCGGAGAAGATCAAGCGGACCCGTCCCGATCACGATATCGACGTGGTGATTCCGATTCCCGATACGAGCCGTACGGCCGCGGTGCAGGTGGCGCAGTTGCTCGGCGTCAAATATCGCGAGGGCTTCATCAAGAACCGATATATCGGACGGACGTTCATCATGCCGGGCCAGGAGCAGCGCTCGAAGTCGGTGCGCAGCAAGCTGAACGCCATCGATTTGGAATTCAGGGGCAAGACTGTGCTGCTGGTGGACGATTCGATCGTGCGCGGCACCACCTCTGCGCAGATCATCGACATGGCGCGCGAGGCGGGCGCCAAGAAAGTGTACTTCGCCTCGGCCGCGCCGCCGGTGCGCTATCCCAACGTCTATGGGATCGACATGCCGAACGCCTCCGAACTTGTCGCTGCCGGGCACACGGACGCCGAGGTGCAGCAGATCATCGGCGCCGATTGGCTCATTTACCAGGACTTGGACGATCTGGTGCACGCGGTCCGTCACGACCACGCAAAAATCACCGATTTCGACACGTCGTGCTTTTCGGGGGAGTACGTGACCGGCGATGTGACACCCGAATATTTGAAGCGCCTGCAGGGAGAGCGGTCGGACGAGGCCAAGCAGCAGCGTCGCGATGGCGTCAATCGTGGCCTCAAGACCGTTCACGTCCTGTAAGGCCGCGCTGCCGCCAAGTAGACGGCGGGCTCGGATCCCGTCACCTTGAGCATGCGCCTGCTGGTCATCGCCGAGCGACCCGAATATCGGCTGCTGGTGAGAAAGCACATCGAGATCGAGTGGCCGGATGCCGAAGTCCACGAGCATCGGCTCGGGCAGGATGAACCGCTGGACACCAAGTTCACCGCTGCCGGTTTCGATGCGGCCATCATCCTCGATGCGCCTGCAGCGCCGGGCGCAGCCGCAGCCGCGGAAGGTGCGGGGGGCGGATCGGCTACCCCGGGGGCTCAGGCCCCGACTCCCGCTCAGTCGTTGACGGCGGAGCTCTGCGCCAAGGCCGAGTTCGCGCCGTTGATTCTCGTGGCGCTGCAGGACGCCCCCCCCGAGCGCCCGGCGGATACGGCGAGAATTCAGCGGCTGTTCGGACGCAAGATCGACCGTGACGGACTCATCCGCACCATCACTTCGGCATCACGCGAACACAACAAGTCGAAGACCGCCCGCCGCGCATTGCCGGACTTCAACCAGCTCTACAAGTTCGGCGCAATGACCATCCGCGGCCATCGCTGCATCCGCCAGGTCGGTTCCGGCGGCATGTGCAAGATCTATCTCGCGGAAAGCGAGCGCGCTGCGACGCTGGTCGTGCTCAAGGTGTTCAGCCAGGTCCCGGACGTTTCCGAACGTATCGTGGGCTTCGATCGCTTTCTGCAGGAATACGAGATCGTTGCCGGTCTGAATCATCCGAACATCGTGCGCATCTATGACCTCGGAATTGCCGATGATCATGCGTACATCGCGATGGAGCATTTCCCGGCGGGGGACCTGCGTCAGCGGATGAAGGCGCCCGTGGAGCCCGGCACGGCGCTGTCGTACCTGAAACAAATGGCGAGCGCCCTCGAGGCCATCCACGCGGTCGGGGTGCTGCACCGGGATCTGAAGCCCGCGAACGTCATGTTGCGCGCGGATGGGACGCTCTGTCTCATAGACTTCGGCCTGGCCAAGGCCAACGAGCTCGATGCGGAGCTCACCGGCACGCGGGAGATTTTTGGCACGCCCTATTACATGAGTCCGGAGCAGGGGCACGCTGAATTGATCGACGCGCGCAGCGATCTTTACAGCCTCGGCGTGGTCTTTTACGAGATGCTGATCGGGCGCAAACCCTATACGGGCGCCTCCGCGATGGAGGTGATTTACAAGCACAAGCGCGCGGAGCTGCCGCCGATCGACGCGAAGTATTCGAGTTACGAGCCGATTTTGCGGCGCTTGCTGGCAAAATCCCCGCAGGACCGGTTCCAGTCGGCACGCGAACTGTTGGAGGCGGCCCAAGAATTGAAGATTCCCGCGTGATCCTGCCTCGGAGCATCGCGTCCCATCCACTGCTGCGCGCACCGACCCCTCCGACCTGGATCGCCCGGGCGTGCGAGAGCCCGGAGGTGTTGCTCATCGATCACGCCAACTGCGAGAAGAAGGCCGCCTCCACCGCGCTGTCTCTGATGTTCGCGTATGCCGAAAATTTCGTCCTCACCGACAAGATGTCGCGCCTCGCACGCGAGGAGCTGCGCCATTACGAGCAGGTGGCGAAGCTCATCCAAGGTCTCGGGATCGAGCCTCACAGGCTCGCCCCGGGGCGCTACGCCGAACGGCTGCGGCGCCTGGTTGCCAAGGCCGAACCTGAGCGAGAGGTCGATCTGATGATTTGCGGTGCGTTCATCGAGGCTCGCTCCTGCGAGCGTTTCGCTGCGCTCGCGCCGGTGATCGGCGGTCCCGCGGGCGAACTATTCGCCGGTTTGCACGCCGCTGAGTCGCGGCACTTCAAGGTCTATCTCGAGCTCGCGCGCCGCGCCGCGGGGCGCGCCGGCATTCCGCTCGAGCCGCGCATCGATGCCTTCGCACAGCTCGAAGCGGAGCTCATCAATGGCTCCGATGAGCTTTTTCGCTTCCATTCGGGGGCGCCTGCGGGGGTGCCTACAGGGGCGCCCGCGGAAGCGATCGCAACTCCGGGCCGCTCGAATCCCAGCTGAGCACGCTTCCTTGGGTATACCAGTCGCCCAGCACGATGCGAGTGCAGGCGCGGCCGTCGACGCTGAAGGGATGGATGCCGGGACGGTGGGTGTGTCCATGCAGCAGCGTCGTGGCGCCTGCGGCTCGCATCGCCGCTGCGACACTATCGGAGTTCACGTCCCCGATCGTATACGCGATCGACGCCGTATGGGCCTGGCTGCCGGCACGTGCCGCTCCGGCGAGTGCGCGGCGCTGCGCGACCGACAGTCTCAGGAAGCGACGCTGCCAGTCCGCATCGCGGACCGTGGCCCGCAGCCGCTGGTAGGCACGATCGTCGGTGCACAAGGCATCGCCGTGCATGACCAGGACGGGTTCGCCGTACAGGGTCACGATCACGGGGTCCGGCAGAAGCTGAGCGCCCGTGCGCGCGCAAAAAGACGGCCCCAGCAGGAAATCCCGATTGCCGTGCATGACGAAGCAGGGAACGCCCTGGGCCGTGAGCGCCCGCAGGGCCTCGAGCGCCTGCGCCTGGCCGAAATCCGGCGCATCGTCGCCGACCCAGGACTCGAACAGATCGCCGAGGATGTACAGCGCCTCCGCGGCGGCGGCTTCGGTGCTCAAAAATTCGACGAATTGTGCGGTGATGTCCGGCCGGGAGGCATCGATATGCAAATCCGAAATGAAGAGGATGGCCAATCCCGCACAACCGTCAGGACGCGAGCGGCGGCCTCAGGACGCCGGCGTGGCGACCCGCTCGATCTTCAGGATCACGACCGGCTTCAGCGGCGCATTCTCCTTGAAAGGACCTTTGGCGCCGGTCGGCACGGTGGCGATCTCGTCGACCACGTCCATGCCCTGCACGACTTTTCCGAAAACAGCGTAACCCCAGCGGGTCGCGCTCGGATCGAGCGCCGCATTGTCGGCAAGATTCACGTAGAACTGCACATCACCGGCGTGGGGCTCGGCGGGCCGGGCGAGACCCACCGTGCCGCGTGCATTGGTCAACCCGTTGCCCGATTCGTTGACCACCTTCGGCGGGCTTCCCTTCAGCTTGTAGTCGGCGTCGTAGCCGCCGCCCTGGATCACGAAATTGGGGATCGCGCGATGAAAAATCGTCCCTGCATAGAAGCCCTGGTCGACGAACTTGAGGAATTGGGCGACCGTCAACGGCGCGCGCTCGGGGTTCAACTCAATGGTGAAGTTCCCCATGGAGGTGACCACTTGGACTTGCGTGGCGGCTGCCGGCTTGGCTGCCGAAGCTGCCGGCGGCGGATCAGCGCAGTAGCCGGGTGAGACCAGGGCGGCGGCGAGGAATCCGGCGAGGAGGAGTAGCTGTTTCATGCCGATAGTGTACTCGAATGGGTACAATCTTAAGACATGAGCCCGCTTCTCGTCACCCGTTTCGCACCCTCGCCCACGGGATCGCTGCACCTCGGCAACGCGCGCACCGCCTTCTTCAGTCATCTATGGGCGCGCAAGAGTGCGGGCCGCTTCATCCTGCGCATCGAAGATACCGACGTCGAGCGCAGTGCGCCCCGTTTTCGCGACGCATTGATGCAGGATCTTGAGTGGCTGGGCCTCGATTGGGACGAGGGACCGGACGTGGGTGGACCGTCCGCTCCTTACGCGCAGTCGGAACGCAGCGATTGGTACGGCGGACTGTTCCAGCGGCTCGAATCCGACGGGAGCGCATACCCCTGTTTCTGCACGGCGGAGGAGCTGGATCTGTCGCGAAAGCTCCAGCGAATGGCGGGCAAGCCTCCACGCTATGTGGGGACGTGCAGGAAGCTTTCCGCCGCGGAGCGCGCGCATCGGATCGGCGGCGGCTCGAAGCCGACGCTGCGCTTCGCGGTGCCGGAGGACAAGTTGATCGAGTTCGTCGATCTCGTCCACGGGCCGCAGAAATTTGCCTCGCACGACATCGGCGATTTCATCATCCGGCGCGAGGACGGGACGTCGGCGTTTTTTTTCTGCAATGCCGTAGACGACGCGGCGATGGGCGTCACGCACGTGCTGCGCGGCGATGACCATCTGACCAACACCCCCCGCCAGCTGATGATTCTCGATGCCCTCGGCCTGCGGCGGCCGGAGTACGGGCACGTCGGGCTTTTGGTGGGCAGCGACGGAGCGCCGCTGTCCAAGCGTCATGGAAGCACCAGCGTGCAGGAATTCCGCGAGCGCGGATTTCTTCCGGCCGCTTTGCTGAATCATCTGTTTCATCTGGGGCACACGGGCGATGTCGGGGGATGGCTCGCGCCCGGCGAGATGCCGGCGCATTTTCGCCCCGAGCATCTCGGTAAATCGCCGGGCCGGTTCGAGGAAGCACAGCTTCTGCATTGGCAGAAAGAGACTTTGCAGCACATGTCCGCGGAGGATATCGGCGCCTGGCTCGGCCTCGCCGATGCGGCGCAGTTCGTGGAGCTCGTGCGTCACAACGTGGTGCTGCCGGGGGATGCAGCGCCATGGATCGAAGTGGTGCGGGGAGAACTGGCGCCATTGGGAGCGGAGGCGCAGCGCATCGTCGACGCGGCCGGCCCCGGGTTCTTTGCCGCGGCGGTTCAGGCGCTCGAGGAGTCGAACGGGGACTTCGCGGCGCTCGTCAAAGTGCTGAAGGAGCGCACGGGGCGCAAGGGGGCCGAACTCTTCATGCCGCTGCGAGTGGCGCTCACGGGGCAGACGCACGGTCCGGAACTCGCCCCCTTGCTCAAGCTCATGCCCAGGGACACGGCTCGCAGCCGGCTGCAAATGCATGCTCGCACTACATAATTCGCTCACCGGCCGGAAGGCTGAATTCGAGCCCCTCAAGCCCGGCGAGGTACGCATGTACGTCTGCGGGATCACCGTGTACGACTACATCCACATCGGCCATGCGCGCATGCTCACGGTATTCGATTTGGTGCAGCGCTACTTGCGCTCGCGCGGGCTGAAGGTCACTTACGTGCGCAACATCACGGACATCGATGACAAGATCATTCAGCGCGCCGCGGAGGGAGGCGAGCAATGGACTGCGCTCGCGCAACGCTTCACGGCCGCCATGCACGAGGATTGCGCATTGCTCGGCCTCGAGCCGCCGGACATCGAGCCGCGGGCCACGGATTACGTCCCTCAAATCATCGCCATGACGCGGACTTTGCTCGACAAGGGCTACGCTTACCTCGCCGCCAATGGCGATGTGATGTATTCGGTGCGCAAATTCCCGAACTACGGCGCCTTGTCCGGCAGAAACATCGATGAGTCCCGCGCGGGTGCCCGCGTGCAGGTGGATGAGTTCAAGCAAGATCCGCTCGATTTCGTGGTATGGAAGCATGCCAAGCCCGGCGAGCCCTCGTGGCCCTCGCCATGGGGCCCCGGGCGTCCGGGTTGGCACATCGAATGCTCGGCGATGTCGACCGCGCTGCTCGGCGATTATTTCGATCTGCACGGCGGCGGGATGGATTTGAAGTTCCCGCATCATGAGAACGAAATCGCCCAGTCGTGCGCCGCCTGCGGCTCGCCCTTCGTGCACGTGTGGATGCACAACGGCTTCGTCAACATCGACGACGAAAAGATGTCCAAGTCGCTCGGAAATTTCTTCACGGTACGCGAGGTGCTCAAGACATTACGGGATCCAGAGGTGCTGCGTTTTTTCCTGCTGAGCAGCCATTATCGCGGCCCGATCAACTATTCCGCCGCGCAACTCGCGCAAGCGGACGAGACCTTGGCCGGACTGTACCGTGCGTTGAAGGGGGCGCCCGCAGGGGCGCCCGCAGCAGCGCCCGCGAGTTCACCCGCAGCAGCGCCGCCCGCAGCAGCGCCCGTCGAGCCTGCCGCCGCGAGCCCGCCGGCTTTCTACGAGCGATCCGCCAGCGCGTACGAACGCGAAATGCGCGGCCGGTTCGACGCGGCCATGGACGATGATTTCAATACACCGGATGCGATGGCGGTGGTGCAGGGCGTCGCGCGTGATCTGAACATCGCCAAGGCGGCAGGTGACGCCGTGCGGGCGCGGGAGGCTGCCCACCTGATCCGCTCAATGGGGCGGATTTTGGGACTGCTCCAGCAAGATCCGGAAAGCTATCTGAAGCGCGGACTCGCGATGACGGGTGGCTTGAGCGACTCGGAGGTCGAGGAGCAGTTGAGCGCGCGGCGCTTGGCCCGCGCCGCCAAGAACTTCGCCGAATCAGACAGGATTCGAGACGCCCTGAATGCCGCCGGGATCCTTCTCGAGGACAAGCCCGGCGGCGTTACTCAATGGCGCAGAGCGTGAATTAGCCGCTCAGTCCGAACGTCGCGTCATCATGATGCCGAGAGCGATTCCCACCACCGCGGCTATACCGACCACCTGCCAAGGATTGTCGCGCACATAGGTATCGGTGGTCCGACTGACCTGCCGCGCCTGGCCCTTCACTTGGGCGGCGCCGTCGCTCAACGCGCTCTTGGCGGCGGCCAGCGCCATCTTCACCTTGGCCCGGACCCTGGCGATTTCCGGTGCATCCACATCCTTGATGGCCTTGGTCAAATCGTCGACGTTGTCGAGAAAGTCATTGATGCTGGCATTCGCCATCTTTTTGACCTTACGCACGTTGGAGTTGTCCAACTGAGCTTCCATAGCTTGCTCCTCTCATCTGGATGAAAAACCGATTAGACCCGGCGGCCCAAGCTCATCAGGAAGCTGACGATGGCACCGATCAGGAACACAACGAACAACACCTTGGCGATGCCCGCGGCACCGACCGCAATGCCGCCGAAACCAAAAAACGCCGCAATCAAGGCGATCACAAAAAACACCACAGCATAATGAAGCATGAGCGCACCCTTTTGTTGAGAATCACCAGTACCGGACGCGTGGGCAGTGTGCGTGCAAGCAAGCTTGGATACAGTCGGTGCGCCTACCCGCGTATCGTAGGATATAACTCACGGGGCCGGCGAGCCGAAGAGGTTGTCATGCGCCCAGGCGTTGAGGCGACATCGCCGAGGCCTCCAAGCCTTCGGCTCTCAGGTCGTCGGGCAACGGGGATTCGAGCACCAGTGCCGCTGCAGCGCGCGACAGGGCGGGAGCCGTCTGGATTCCGTACCCCCCCTGTCCGGCCAGCCAGAAAAATGTCGGCGCGGCAGCCGAGTAGCCCACCACGGGAGTGCGGTCCGGCGCGAAAGTGCGAAGACCCGCCCAACGCGCCTTGATGCGCCGCACCTCGAGCGTCGTCGCCCGCTCGATCCGGTCGACGGCGGACGCGATGTCCCATTCCTCGGGCTGCGCATCGGTCGGTTCGCTCGGCGTCTCATCGGCCGGTGAGAGGAAGAGCGAGCCGGCGTCGGGTTTGAAGTAAAACTGATCCTCGATGTCATTGACGAACGGCCAACCGTTCACGTCCAGGCCGGGCGGGGGCTCGACGAGCATGGCCGTGCGGCGCTTCGGCGTGAGGCCGATGGGCGCGATGCCGGCGAGCGCCGCCGTTTCGTCCGACCAGGCGCCGGCCGCGTTCACGACCCGCGTGGCCGTGAACTTCTCGGCGCCGGCGAGCACTGACCAACCTGCGTTGTTGTGGCTGAGCGAATGAACGGGCGCGCGGGTGACGAGTCGCCCGCCGCGTTGTTTGAGCCAACGCAGGTACCCCTGATGCAGGCCATGGACATCGATGTCGGCGCAATCCGGCTCGAGCAACGCTCCGGCCACATACTCCCGGCGCAGGATGGGGCAGAGGTCATGCGCCTCGCCGAGCTCGAGAGTACGCGTCGCCAGCGCAATGTCGGGTAGTGCGCGAAAATCATTCAACGCGGTCAGCTGCTGCGCCGTTGCGATGTAAAGGCATCCGCGCGGTCGCGTCAGCGGGTTCTCGCTGAATCCGCCCGGTGGCTCGAACAAAAATCCGCGGCTGGCTCTGGTAAGCGCGCGGATCGTCGCGTTGCCGTAGATCTCGGTGAACAATGCGGCAGAGCGGCCCGTCGAGTGATAACCCGGGCGCTCCTCACGCTCGATCAGGATGACGCTGCGCGTCTCGGCGAGATGAGCGGCGACGGAGGCGCCGGCGATGCCGGCACCGATGACCAGGATGTCGGCGTGATTGTGTTGCATCTGGAGCGGTCTAGGTTTGTAAATGGCCGAGGGGCACGCGAGTCGAGCGCTTGACGGTGGCGAGAACGACGCTCGATTGCACGTCGCGGACGTGCGGAATGCGTAGAAGCTTCTTGAGAATGACCGAGCTCAGCGATTCGAGGTCTCGGCCGAAAACCTGCAGAATGAAATCGTAAGCGCCGGTCGTGGCAAAGCAATTGGTCACCTCGTCGAGCAGCGCAATCTCGCGCTCGAAACGCGCCACGGTCTCGTCCGTATGCTCGGTTAGTTTGACGTGCACGAGCGCCTGCACTTCGAGACCGACCCGCGTCGGGTTGAGGATGGCGGCATAGCCTTCGATGACGGCACTCGATTCGAGCGTCTTGATGCGCCGCGCACAGGGGGTGGCCGAAAGGCCGATGAGTTCGGCGAGCTCCACCACGGGCAGGCGCCCATCGCGTTGCAGCTCCAAAAGAATGCGCCCATCGAAGCGATCGAGTTTTACGCCCATTTGGTGTTTTTAGAGATAATCGCCAATAAAATCAAGAATGTTAGTGAATTAATCCAGACTGAGCCCCTATATCGATGCATATTTGGCGATTTCCCTTGAATCCCAGGGTTTAGTCTAAGAGTCGTCTACCCACCGCCTTAGAGTAACTCGAGGTGACCCGCCGATGGCAGTGAGCTCAGAAAATCTCAAGCCGAGGGTACTCGCGGATCGCTGGGACTGGCACGCGGTGTCGAGGCTGGCAGCGCTCTCCCGGGCGCTCGACGAGCTGGAGGAGTCGACGCTGCTGCCGGAGCGCAAGGTGCTGTACCAGTTTTCCGCGCGCGGCCACGAAGTCACCCAGGTGATCCTGGGACGGGAACTCGTTGGATCCCAGGATGGCGTCGGGGGATATTACCGATCCCGGCCGCTGTTGCTCACACTCGGCCTGACCTTGGATGAGGCCTTGGCGTCGAGCATGATGCGCCAAGGGAGCATGAGCGAAGGCCGCGACATCGGCGTGGTGTTCAACCTGCCGCGCCGCCACGGACCCTGCGTGCTGCCGGTGTGCGGCGGCGTAGGAACTCAATACACGCCGGCGGTGGGTTGGGCGCAGGCGCTGCGCTATCGGCAGTCCGCGTTGGCAGACGCGCGTTGCGACCGCAGCATTGCGGTGGCCCATGGAGGCGATGCGTCGACCGCCACGAACGGTTTCTGGGCAGCGCTCAATATCGCGACGACCGAACAGTTGCCCCTGCTGTTCTTCATCGAGGACAACGGCTATGGGATTTCCGTGCCCACCCACCAGCAAACGCCCGGCGGAAACATCGCTCGCAATCTGGCGGCGTTTCGCGGTTTGCGGGTGCTTGACGGCGATGGCTCCGATCCGCTCGCGGCGGCGCGCCTGATCCGCGATGCGGTGGAGGGGGTACGCGGCGGCGATGGGCCGGCGCTCCTGCGCCTGACCGTGCCGCGATTGTCGGGGCATTCCGGCCAGGATACCCAGGCCTACAAGGGCGCATCGGCCATCGCCGCGGAACTGGAGCGTGATCCTTTGCGGCGTCTGCGCGCGCAGCTCGTTCCTCTGCATCTCTCCGCAGAGGAATGGGACGCGGAGGTGGCGCACGCGCACACTCTCGTGGCCGCTGCACGCGCGAGGGTGGAGCAACGCCTGCCGCCCGACGCCGCCACCGTGAAGCGTTTCTTATTTACCGAGTTTGCCGCCGACGGATCTGTCGAGTTGCAGTTGCAGGGTGGAATCTGGCCGCATGCGGCGGTGCCTGCCGGTGGCTCCGATCGTGCCGCCGGGCACGGGCCGCGCATCAACATGGTCACCGCGGTACGGCGCACCCTCGAGCACGAGCTCGAGATGAACCCGAGAGTGGTGGTGTTCGGCGAGGACGTGGGGAAAAAGGGCGGCGTGCACGCCGCAACGCTCGGCCTGCAGGAAAAATTTGGCGTGACGCGGGTTTTCGACACCAGCCTGTCGGAGGAGGGCATCATTGGCCGTGCGGTTGGCCTGGCTGCAGCCGGCTTGATGCCGGTGCCCGAGATCCAATTCCGCAAATATGCCGATCCTGCGGCAGAGCAGCTGAATGACTGCGGAACGATGCGTTGGCGAACCGCCAATCGATTCGCGGCTCCGATGGTGGTACGCATTCCCGGCGGTTTTTTCAAGTGCGGCGATCCCTGGCACAGTCAGTCGAACGAGGTGCAATGGATCCACGGTCTCGGCTGGCGGGTCGCCATGCCCTCGAATGCCGAGGACGCGGTCGGCTTGTTGCGAGCCGCGCTGCGTGGCAATGATCCGACCATTTTTTTCGAGCACCGCTCGCTCCTCGACAGCGCTTCAGCCCGGCGCGCCTACCCAGGCGATGATTTCGTCCTCAGATTCGGCGAGGCCAAGCGGCTTCAATGCGGCGATGCGGTCACCGTGGTCACCTGGGGCGCGATGGTCGAGCGCTGCGAACTCGCCATCCAGCGCTGCAAGATATCGGCTGATCTCCTCGACTTGCGAACCCTGTCGCCCTGGGATCGCCGAGCGACGCTCGAATCGGTGCGCAAGACGCGCCGTTGTCTGATCGTGCACGAGGACACCATCACCGCCGGGTTCGGCGCGGAGATTGCGGCAGTGCTCGCGAAAGAAGCTTTCTTCGATCTCGACGCGCCGATCGAGCGGCTCGCCATGCCGGATATACCGAGTCCGCATAGCCCCGTGTTGCTCGAGGCCGTGTTGCCGAACGTGGATCGAATCGCCGTGGCCCTCACTGACCTGGCCGCGGTTTGATCGTGGCGGGCCGGTCGGCAAGTGCTTCGGCAAACCTCTACGACGTTCTCGCTCCGCAGAACGAAGAGGGCACGAAGGCCACGATTCTCAACTGGTGCAAGGCATTAGGCGACAGCATTCTCAAGGACGAGCCGCTGGTCGAGCTCGAGACCGACAAGGTGACGGTCGAGATCGCATCGCCCTCGACCGGCGAGCTGGTGCAGATCCTCAAGCAGCCGAACGAGGAGGTGTTGCCCGGCCAACTCCTCGCGCGGATCAGGCTCGCCGCGGACGCGGGAACCCACTCCGAGGCTGCGAGCGGCTCAGGTGCGGGTGACTCAGGTGCGGGTAACTCAGGTGCGGGTGACTCAGGTGCGATCGGCTCAGGTGCGATCGGCTCAGGTGTGAGCGGCTCAGATGCGCAGGCGCCGGCGGCCGCTCCAGCACGGGCGCCGCTCGTTGAGATAACCGCGCAGAGCGCAGCCGAGCCGGCAGACGCCGCAAGCGAGCGGTTGAGTCCTGCCGTGCGCCGAATGCTGCGCGAGAATGCGCTGCGCGCCGCCGACATCCCGGGGACGGGTCGGCACGGGCGGATCACCGCGCAGGATGTGGCGCGGCGTCTCAGCACGCAGCCGGCCTCGACACGCGTACCGCATACGCCGATTCGCCGGCGAGTGGCGGAACACATGGTGCGAAGTCTCGGCGCCTCGCCGCACGTGACCACGCTGTTCGAGGCGGATCTGACGCGCGTGCAGGCGCATCGCGGGCGCCACGCCGCGGAGTACGAGCGCCGGGGCGCGCGCCTGACGCTCACGGCTTATTTCGTCGCGGCCTGCGCACGGGCGCTCGCCGCTCATCCGGCGGTGAATGCCACCTGGCACGAAGACGCCGCCGAGCTGCATTCGGACGCGAACATCGGCATCGGCACGGCGCTCGGCAGCGAGGGGCTCATTGTGCCCGTGATCCGTGCCGCGCAGAAGCTCGACCTGGCGGCGATCGCCGTCGAGCTCGCGCGGGTGGTCGCGGCAGCCCGGGGCGGGAAGCTCACCCCGCAGGATGTGCGAGGAGGCACGTTCACGATCTCCAACCACGGCGTGAGCGGGAGTCTGCTGGCGGCCCCCATCGTGATCAATCAACCGCAAGTGGCCATTCTCGGCGTCGGCAAAGTCGAGCGTCGGGTAAGCGTGATCGAGGCCGATGGCGCCGAGTCCATCGGCATACGCAGCATGTGCTATCTCACGCTCACCATCGATCATCGCGCGCTCGATGCCTTCCAGGCGAACGCCTTTCTCTCCCATGTGGTCGCCTCGCTCGAGCAGTGGGGCGAGAACTAGCGCACCGGGTCGAGCACGAAGCCGCCGAAGCGTTGCAACGTGGAAGGGTCGGCGGCCGGCAGGGCGCCTTCGAGCCGCGCGCCGATCGCCGAGAGGTGAGCCTCGGAGGGCGCGAACACGCGTCCATAGATGCATCGGCAGAGTTCCGCCGCCTGGAGCCCCGGCCAATCCGGCGGCAACAATCGAGCCGGCAACAAGGGGTCGCGCAGATGCAGGCGCCGGTACTCGTGAATCAACAAGGTACGCACGATGAAACCGGTCTCGGGCTCGAGCGGCCCGGTGAGTGCCGCATCGACGCGGTCGAAGCGTTTCACGAAACGCCGGTAACGTTTGCCGAGGTCCTGCAGATCCCAGCCGAGCTTCAGCAGCGGCGCGGCGGCTGCCGGAGAGGCGAGATCGGCCTCGAACACCAAGGTGCGGTCCGGGAGATTGGCCTCGCGGATCTGCCAGGCAAGCGCCCGGGCTGGAAGCTCCGGATGCGCGAACACGCCGCTGCCGAGCTCACCGAAACCCTGCCAGGCGAGTTCCCGTCGCAGCCGGCGCCGGCGAGCCACGGGTGCCGGGGGCAGCACGATCAAAGTCCAGCGTCCCGAACCCTCCTTGGCGGGATCACCGTAAATGCGCTCGGTGGCCTCGGCAAAACGCTCGCGGCCGCCGTCGGACAGTCGATACTCGCTGCGCTTGCCCACGCGGCGGGCCGCAAGCCAACCTTGCTGCGCAAGGCGTGCGGTGGCGGTGCGCACCAGCCGCTCGTTCAGCCCGAACAGCGAAGCGAGTGGGATCAGGCTGCCGAGCGCAATTGCACCGCCGCGCGGCATGATGGAATCGCCGAAGAGAGTCACGATGAGCGAGCCGGCGCGCACCGGCCGCTGGCGGCGGAAGCGCTCGACCAAGTCGGCGGCGACGGCGGAAGCGCGGTTCGGCATGCTGTCGCGCAGTGTATAGGGAGGCCTCTCAAATGACACATGAAAAATTGATTTGCGTCAATTCGTGTGTCACGATCAGTCGCTCAAATGGGCGGCTATACGTCGCTGAAAACGGGCACGGCGGGGGCTGGCTATGTATACGCAAGGGCTTGATGTTCAGGGCACCGATGCGAAGTCGGGGGCGGAGGAGGCGGCGCTCGAGCGGCGCTTCCAAGCGCGCGTCGACCGGGAAGAGAAAATCGAACCCAAGGATTGGATGCCCGAGCGCTATCGGGCGACCCTGATCCGACAGATCTCCCAGCACGCGCACTCGGAAATCGTCGGCATGCTGCCCGAGGGGAACTGGATCACCCGCGCTCCGAGCCTGAAGCGCAAGGCCATTCTCATCGCCAAAGTTCAGGACGAGGGCGGCCACGGCGCCTATCTTTACAGCGCGGCGGAAACGCTCGGCATCACGCGCGATCAGATGGTCGAGCAACTGCTGTCCGGCAAGGCCAAGTATTCCAGCATCTTCAATTATCCAACGCTCTCCTGGGCCGACGTGGGCGCCATCGGCTGGCTGGTCGACGGGGCGGCGATCATGAACCAGATTCCGCTCTGCCGATGCTCCTATGGGCCTTATGCGCGCGCCATGGTGCGGGTCTGCCGCGAGGAGAGTTTTCATCAGCGCCAGGGCTACGACATCATGCTCGAGCTGTGCCGCGGCAGCGTCGAACAGAAGCGCATGGCGCAGGATGCCCTGAACCGTTGGTGGTGGCCGTCGCTCATGATGTTCGGCCCTCCCGACGCGACCTCCATTCACAGCTCCGATTCGCAGCGCTGGAAGATCAAGCGCTTTTCGAACGACGAGCTGCGCCAGAAGTTCGTCGACTTCACGGTGCCGCAGGCGGCCTTCCTCGGAATCTCCATGCCCGACCCGGAGCTGCGTTGGAACGAGACTGAACAGCGCCACGAGTTCGGCGCCATCGATTGGAGCGAGTTCGAACGAGTGCTCAGGGGCAATGGACCGTGCAACGGCGAACGGCTGGCGGCGCGCCGGCGTGCCTGGGCGCAGGGCGCCTGGGTGCGCGAGGCAGCCAGTGCGTACGCGCAGAAGCAGCGCGACCGAGCCGAGAGTAGCGCGGCATGACCGCCCCCATCGATGCCACAAGCGGCGCGGCCGTGAGCCGCGAATGGCCGTTGTACGAGGTGTTCATCCGCGCGCGGGGCGGTCTTGATCACAAACACGTCGGCAGCCTGCATGCGACGGACGCACGCATGGCCATCGAGCACGCGCGCGACCTGTACACGCGCCGGGAGGAGGGCGTCAGCATCTGGGTGGTACGCTCCTCGGATATCGCCGCCTCCGATCCGCAGGATGCGGACGCGCTGTTCGAGCCGGCGCGAGACAAGATCTACCGGCATCCGACCTTTTACGAGATCCCCGACGAGGTCAAGACTCTATGAGCGGCCCGGCCCCCGCGGCCCGGCCGGCCGGCGTTCCCGCCAATGCGCTCAGCCGCTACGCGCTGCGGCTTGGTGATTTGCCCTTGATCCTCGGCCAGCGGCTCGGGGAGTGGGTGGGCCATGCGCCCGTGCTGGAGGAGGACCTGGGGCTCGCCAATCTGGCGCTCGACCTCATCGGCCAGGCGCGGCTCTTGCTCTCCTACGCGGGGGAGGTCGAGGGAGAGGGCCGCACCGAAGATGACCTCGCGTTTCTGCGCGACCCAGGCGAGTATCTGAACCCCACGCTCGTGGAGCAGCCGAACGGGGATTTTGGCGAGACGATCGTGCGCCAAGTGCTGGTCGACGCGTTTCAGCTTCCGCTCTACGAGGGGCTGATGGGCTCGGCGGACAAGCACATCGCAGCAATCGCGGCGAAGGCCGTGAAGGAAACCCGCTATCACCTGCGGTACAGCTCGAGCTGGATGGTGCGGTTGGGCGACGGCACGCCCGAGAGCCATGCGCGCGTGCAGGGCTCGCTCAATCGCTTATGGCGGTACACCGTGGAGTTTTTCGAGGAGGACGATCTCGACCGCGACATGGCGGCGCGCGGCGTCGCACCGCGCCTCGCCAACGTGCGCGCGGCCTGGTTGACGAGCATCGACGAAATTTTGGCCGAGGCGACGCTTGCGCGCCCGGGAGAGGTCCCGTATTCCTGGTTCGGCAAACGCGGCGAGCACAGCGAGCATCTCGGCTACATCCTCAGCGACCTGCAATACCTGCAACGGGCGCACCCCGGAGCGCGCTGGTGAGCGTGCCTTCGCCCATCCCGCAGCACCGCCGGGAACCGGGCGCTTGCGCGACGACGCCCGAGACCGACGCTCGCATCGCGGCCGCATGGAATGCGCTTGCCGGGGTGGAAGACCCGGAAATACCTGCGCTCAACATCGTCGAGCTCGGGATCGTCCGGTTCGCAGAGGTTCGTGCAGACGGCGTGCTCGGTATCGGACTTTCTCCCACGTACACCGGCTGCCCGGCGACCGAGTACATCGAAGCGCTGGTGCGCGAGGCCCTCGATGCTGCCTGCATGAGCCCGTTTGCAATCACCCGCGTGTTGGTGCCCGCCTGGACCAGTGACTGGATCTCCGAGGAAGGGCGCCGCAAGCTCGCCGACTTTGGGATCGTGCCGCCGCCGGCCGCCGCTTCGGTGGGCCGCAGAGCGAACACCGCACCGATCGGCTGTCCGCGATGCCGCTCGACGAATACCGAATGCATCAGTCAATTCGGTTCGACTCCCTGCAAATCGCTGCACCGCTGCCGCGCCTGCTTGGAGCCGTTCGAATGCTTCAAATGCATTTGAGATTTCATCCGCTCGAAGTGACGGCAGTGGATCGTACCGCCGAAGATGCCGTCTGCCTCACCCTCGCGATTCCACCGGCATTGCGCGATCAGTTGCAACACCACGCCGGCCAGTACATCACCGTGCGGCGGACCATCGAGGGCATCGAGGAGCGGCGCACCTATTCGATCGTCACCGCGCCGGGCGGTTCGCTGATGCGGCTCGGTGTTCGCCAACAGACGGGCGGGCGCATGTCGCAGGAACTCGCGGGGCGAATCCGCGCCGGCGACACGCTGGAGGTGGGCACTCCGGTCGGACGATTCCGCACGGCGGTGGACCCGGCGCGAACCCAGTCGTACGTCGCGTTCGCGGCGGGCAGCGGCATCACGCCGGTGCTGTCGCTCGCCACGGAAATCCTCACGCGTGAGCCGAAAAGCCGGTTCACCCTGATCTACGGCAACCGCAACACCGCGCGCACGATGTTCCTCGAAGAAACTCTCGCCCTCAAGAACCGCTTCATCGGCCGATTTTCGGTGTATTTCGTGATGAGCCGCGAACCCCAGCACGCCGCACTCATGAACGGCCGGATCGATGCCGCAAAGGTTCGGGCTTTGGCGCGTGAGATTCCAGAAATCGCATCCGCGCACGAGTACTTCATCTGCGGACCGGGCGGCATGGTCGATGAGGTGCGCGATACCGTCAGAGCTTTGAACGCCGACGCGCCGATCCGCTTCGAACGGTTTGCGCCGGCCGGGGGCGCCGCAGTGGCCCCCCCGGCGAGCACGAGGACGCACGCCGCTGCCCAGGCTCCTGCGGCCGACGTGCTTGCCACGGTTTCGGTGCTCATGGACGGGCGGCGCCGCAGCTTCTTCATGGCGCCGACCGACGCCTCGGTGCTGGAGGCGGCGGAGCGCGCCGGGATCGAGCTGCCATTTTCCTGCCGCGCCGGCATCTGCGCCACGTGCCGGACCAAGATCATCGCGGGCGGGGCGGAGATGATGCACAACATCGCTTTGGAGCCGTGGGAAATCGACGCGGGCTTCGTGTTATGTTGCCAGGCCCGACCGACGACGCCTTCGCTGGAGCTCAGTTATGACGAGAAGTGAGCCAATGGCAAAGAGGCAGGGTGTGCGGCAATGAGCCATGAAACGATCCTGTTCGCCGTCGAGGACGGCATTGCACGGCTGACGTTGAACCGCCCGGACAAGCTCAATAGCTTCAATGTACAAATGCATGGGGAAGTTCGCCAGGCATTGTCCAGTCTGTCCTCGGGCGGGGCGCGGGTGCTGGTGCTGACCGGCGCCGGCCGGGGTTTCTGCGCCGGTCAGGATCTCGGTGACCGAGCCGTCGCACCCGCCGGGACGGCCGTCGATCTCGGCGAGTCCATCGAGAAGCATTACAAGCCGTTGGTGCTCGCATTGCGCAGCCTTCCGATGCCGGTGATCGCGGCGGTCAATGGCGTCGCGGCGGGCGCCGGGGCAAATCTGGCGCTTGCCTGCGATGTCGTGGTCGCGGCGCGTTCCGCCACCTTCGTGCAGTCATTCGCGCGTCTCGGACTGGTGCCGGATTGCGGCGGCACCTGGACTCTACCTCGTCTGGTCGGCAGCGCGCGCGCGCTCGGTTTGACGCTGCTCGGGCAAAAACTGCCGGCCGAACAGGCGGCAGCCTGGGGAATGATCTGGCAGTGCGTCGATGATGCGGAACTCTTCTCGACCGTGGATGCGCTCGCGCGGCAGTTCGCAGCGGCCCCCACCCGGGGGCTCGCCGCCACCAAGCACGCCCTTTATGGCGGCTGGGCTCGCTCGCTGGATCAACAGCTCGACGTGGAACGCGATCTGCAACGTGAGCTCGGGCGCTCGGCCGACTACGCCGAGGGGGTGGCCGCATTCAGCGCGAAGCGGACGCCCATTTTCCGGGGCCGTTGAGCATGAGCATGAGCGGGACGCGCGCCGCGCTGGCCGCAGTCGAGGCCCAGTACCTGCGTGACCGCGCAGCGCATTCTCTGGGGATCGAGCTTTTGAGCGTGTCGAGCGGCAGCGTGCAGATCGCGATGCGGATTCGGGCCGACATGCTTAACGGCCACGGCACCTGTCATGGGGGCATCGTGTTCACGCTCGCGGATACGGCCTTCGGCTACGCCTGCAACTCACGCGACACGCCGATGGTGGCCGCCGGCGCGAGCATCGAGTTCCTTGCTCCCTCGAGTCCGGGCGAGCGGCTGATCGCTACCGCGGTCGAGACCTCGCGCGGCGAGCGGCATGGGATCTACGATGTGACGATTCGTGACGAGGCGGGCGAGGTCCGCGCACATTTTCGTGGCCGCTGCGCGCGCTTTCGCGCGGCGGCTCCACAGTCGACCCACCAAGGAGCCCCATGAACGAGGCATTCATTTGCGATGCGATCCGCACTCCCATCGGCCGCTATGGGGGCGCTCTGTCGTCGGTGCGCCCGGACGATTTGGCAGCGGTCGTGCTGCGCGAGCTCATGAAGCGCAACACCCAGCTCGATCCCGGAACTGTGGAGGATGTCATCCTGGGATGCGCCAATCAAGCCGGCGAGGACAATCGCAACGTCGCCCGCATGAGCGCGCTGCTGGCGGGCCTTCCCGCGGACGTCCCGGGCGCGACGCTCAATCGCCTGTGCGGGTCCGGGCTCGATGCCGTAGCCGCGGCGTCGCGCATGATCGCAGCCGGGGAAGCGCAGGTCCTTTTGGCCGGCGGCGTCGAGAGCATGAGCCGCGCGCCCTACGTGATGTCGAAAGGCGCAACGCCCTTCGCACGCGATGTTCAACTGTTCGATACCACCCTTGGCTGGCGCTTCGTCAATCCGCTCTTGAAGCAGCAGTACGGCATCGATTCCATGCCCGAGACGGGTGAGAACGTCGCCCACGATTTCCATGTCTCGCGCGAGGACCAGGATCGCTTCGCGCTGCGCAGCCAGCAACGCGCGCTCGCTGCGCAGGCGGCGGGGCATTTTCGAGCCGAAATCGTCGGAGTGCAGATCCCCTCGAAGAAGGGCGAGGCCACCGTCGTGAGCACCGACGAACACCCCCGCGAGACCAGTTTCGAGGCCTTGCAGAAACTGCCGACGCCGTTTCGCGCCGGGGGCACCGTGACGGCCGGCAACGCCTCGGGAGTCAACGATGGCGCCTGTGCGCTGTTGCTTGCGAGCGCGGCTGCCGCGCGGCGTTTTGGTCTTACCCCGCGCGCGCGGGTGGTCGGCACCGCGGTGGCGGGGGTCGCGCCGCGCATCATGGGCATGGGACCCGTGGCGGCGACCCGAAAACTTCTGGGGCGTCTCGGATTGGGGATCGACGAAATGGATTTCATCGAGTTGAACGAGGCTTTCGCCGCACAGGCCCTCGCGGTGCTGCGCGAGCTGAAGCTCGCGGATGACTCGGCGCACGTCAACGCGCAGGGTGGCGCGATCGCCCTCGGGCATCCCTTGGGCGCGAGTGGTGCGCGCCTGGTGACGACGGCGGTCCACCAGCTCGAGCGCAGCGGCGGCCGCTATGCCCTGTGCACGATGTGCATCGGTGTCGGCCAGGGAATCGCCATGGTGGTGGAGCGCGTTTCGAGGAGGAGCTGAGCGCCATGGACCTGGTCCGCATCGAGCGCCGTGGGTCCATCGCCGTCATCCGCATCGATCATGCGCCGGTCAACGCACTCGCGCATCCGGTACGCAGCGCGTTGCTGCAGGCCGTGGAGGACGCAGATGCGGATCCCGCGGTCGATGCGATGGTCATCACCGGGGAAGGGCGGCACTTCGTCGCGGGCTCGGACATTCGCGAATTCGATCGGGAACCGGTGGCGCCGTTGCTCAATGAAGTGCTGTTGCGGATCGAAGCATCGTCCACGCCCGTCGTGGCTGCGATGCACGGCTCCGTGCTGGGCGGCGGGTTCGAGCTCGGGCTCGCCTGCCACTATCGCGTTGCCGCGAGCAACGCCGCCTTCGGGCTGCCGGAAATCCGCCTGGGTCTTCTGCCGGGGTCGGGCGGCACGCAACGTCTGCCCCGGCTGATCGGCGCCGCGGAGGCGCTCAAGCTCATGCTGAGCGGCGAACCGATCGGATGCGGGCGGGCCGGCGAGCTCGGAATCGTCGATCGCATCGCGGGCGAGGGCGAGGAACTGTTGAGCGTCGCGCAGCGCTTGGCAGCCGAGGTCGGTGCGCGCACCGACAGACTCCCTCGGCTCCGGGAACGAGCGGTGCCCGGCGGGGAGCCGGGGGAGACCCTCGTCGAGCAGGAGCGAGCGGCTGCGCGCCGCAAGTTTCCGGGCGTGCAGTCCGTGGATGCCATCATCGAGTGCGTACTCGCCGCGGTCCGTCAGCCTTTCGAGTCCGCTCTCGCCTTGTCGCGCGTGCGTTTCGAGGAATGCCGGCGTTCCGACGCCTCGCGCGCGCTGCGCCACCTGTTCTTCGCCGAGCGCGATTCCCGCGCCGGTGGGCGCGCGGTGAATACGGTGGGGGTGCTGGGAGCGGGAACGATGGGCTCGGGCATCGCAATCAGTCTGGCGCTCTCGGGATTGGAGGTGGTGTGGGTCGACACCGAGCCGCACGCCCTGTCGGCCGGCATGGATCGGCTGCGCAGCAGCCTGTCCGCCTCGGTCCACAAGGGGCGCCTGGACGCTGGCGCTGCTGCCGCCGCGGTCGAGCGCGTCCGCGCGGGCGACCGCATCGAGGCGCTCAGCAGCGTGGACCTGGTGATCGAGGCCGTCTTCGAAAGTGTCGCGGTCAAGCGCGAAGTATTCGCCTCGCTCGGGAGGATCTGCCGCGCCGGGGCGGTGCTCGCCTCCAATACCTCGACCCTCGACATCGATGCCATCGCAAAGGCTGCCGGCAGGGCGGGCGATGTCGTGGGCATGCATTTTTTCAGTCCTGCCAACATCATGCGGCTGGTCGAGATCGTACGCGGCACCGCCACGGCGCCCGAGGTCATCGCGACAGCGCGCGCGGTGGCCCGACGTATGGGCAAGCTCGGCGTGGTGGTGGGCAATTGTTTCGGGTTCGTCGGCAACCGCATGCTCTATGCCTACGGTCGCGAGAATCAGTTGCTGCTGCTCGAGGGAGCGACCCCCTCGCAAGTCGACCGGGCTCTGGAGAAGTTCGGCATGGCCATGGGCCCGAATGCCGTGGGAGATCTCGCCGGTCTCGACATAGGCTATCGGGTACGCCGCGAGCGCAAGTATCTTCCCGATGATCCGCGCTATTACCGGGTGGCGGATATGCTGGTCGAGGCGGGACGCCTCGGCCAGAAAAGCGGCCGAGGCGCCTACCTGTATCCCGAGAATTCGCGCAAGCCGGTGCGCGATCCCGAGGTGGAAGCCATGATTGCCGCCGAATCCGCCCGTCTCGGCATCGCGCGGCGCGCCATCGCGGACGAGGAAATCGTGCAGCGCTGTCTGTTCGCGCTCATCAACGAGGGCGCGCTGATCTTGCAGCAAAGGTTCGCCGACAACCCGGCAGACATCGACGTCATTTGGTGCAACGGCTATGGATTTCCCCGATTTCGAGGCGGCCCGATGTTTTATGCAGATACTCTGGGCAGCGCCGCGGTGTTGGAAGGCGTGCGACGCTTCGAGCGCCATCTCGGGCCGAACTACTGGACCCCGGCGCCGCTCCTGTGCGAGCTCGCGGCCTCCGGCGGCACGTTCCAATCCTGGCAGCTACAACGCACGACTCCGGAGCTGAAATCATGAAACTTGAAAGCTACGTGTCGGGACGCTGGCATGCGGCGCGGGGTTCGGGCGTCGCCTCGCGCGATGCCTCGACCGGCAACCTGGTTGCCGAGGTCTCCTCTGCCGGCATCGACTTCGAGGCGGTGTTGACGTATGCGCGCACCCGCGGCGGACCGGCCCTTCGCCTGATGAGCTTTCACGAGCGCGCAGCGCTGCTCAAGGCACTCGCCAAGCGGCTGCTTGATTTCAAGGACGATTTCTACGAGCTGTCCTACTGCACCGGCGCCACCAAGGATGATTCCTGGATCGATATCGACGGCGGGATCGGGACCGTGTTCGCGTTTGCGAGCAAAGGCGCGCGCGAGCTTCCGAACGGCAAGATCTACCTGGACGGGGGAGTCGAGTCGCTCTCCAAGTCCGGTGTCTTCGTCGGGCAGCACGTGTACGTCGCGCGCGAGGGCGCGGCGGTGCACATCAATGCGTTCAATTTCCCGGTGTGGGGCATGCTCGAGAAACTCGCCCCCGCGATCCTAGCCGGAGTGCCGGTGATCGTGAAGCCGGCGACCGCAACGGCCTATCTCGCGGAGCGCGTCGTGCGACGGATCGTGGAGTCGAGCTTGTTGCCGGAAGGCGCGCTGCAGCTGATCTGCGGCAGCGTCGGCGATCTGTTCGATCACTTGACCTGTCAGGACTTCGTCTCATTCACCGGTTCGGCCGAGACGGCGGCCGCATTGCGCGTGCATCCGACCGTGATCCGCCGGTCGGTACCGTTCACCGCCGAGACGGATTCGATCAACTCGAGCATTCTTGCGCCGGATGCGGCCCCGGGGAGCGCGGAATTCGATCTGTTCATTCGCGAGGTCACCCGCGAGCTCACCGTCAAGGCGGGACAGAAATGCACGGCGATCCGCAGGGCGCTCATCCCCGAGGCCTACGGGGACGACGCGGTCGCCGCGCTTCGAGCCGCGCTCGCCAAGATCGTGGTGGGTGATCCGCGCACCGAGGGTGTCAGCATGGGGCCTCTGGTCAGCCTCGTGCAGCGCGAGGCCGTGCTGGGACACATCGCAGAGCTCGCGCGCGAGGCTGATATCGTGGTGGGATCGCTCGAGTCTTTCGAGGTGAGGGGCGCGGATCGCGGCCGCGGCGCATTCCTCGCACCGCTGGTGCTCCGTAGCCGGGATCCGCATGCGGCACGGGCGGTGCACGAGGTCGAGGCGTTCGGACCCGTGGCGACCCTGGTCCCGTATCGCGACTCCGCGGATGCGATAGCGCTCGCCCGGCGCGGCGGGGGCAGCCTCGTCGCCTCGGTGTTTTCCGCCGACGACACCGAAGCGAGCCATTTGGTGGTTGGGCTCGCTCCGTACCACGGTCGCATTCTGGTCGTGAACGCACGTTGCGCGCGCGAGTCGACCGGGCACGGTTCGCCGCTCGCGCCCTTGATCCACGGGGGGCCGGGCCGCGCCGGCGGAGGGGAGGAAATGGGCGGCATCCGCGGTGTGCTGCACTATATGCAACGAACGGCGGTGCAGGGCACGCCGGATACCATGACGGCGCTCGGCGGCCGCTGGGTGCGCGGCAGCCGCCGCCTCCACCCTGGCCGGCATCCCTTTCGGCTGCCATTTCACGAGCTCAAGTTGGGAGACACGTTCGAGTCGGCGGAGCGCGAGGTCTGCGTCGAGGACATCGAGCGGTTCGCCGCGCTCTCCGGGGACACGTTCTACGCCCACATGAGCGAGACGCAGGCGGCGCGCAATCCGCTGTTCGGGGGCCGCGTCGCGCACGGATACTTTCTGATCTCCGCTGCGGCGGGTCTGTTCGTCGACCCCGATTACGGTCCGGTGCTCGGCAATTACGGCTTGAACGAGCTGCGTTTCGTCAAGCCGGTGAAGCCCGGGGATCGGATCAAGGTGCGCCTGACCTGCGCCCAAAAAAGTCTGCGTGGCGACAAGAGCTGGGGCGAGGTAGCCTGGGACACCGAGATCACCAATGGCGCGGGGGAGACTGTGGCGTCCTACGACGTGCTGACGATGGTGAGCGTGCATGCGGTCCCCGACCATGCCGATTGATATCGATCGGTACGCAAAGGCGTTCGGCAGCCTGGCGTTCCTTACACCCGACCCGGACGTCCTCGAGATCGTCATTGCGAACGACAAGAAGCTGAACGCGGCTACAGAGGCCATGCACCGCGACCTGGCAGCGGTGTGGCGCGCGGCTGACGCCGATGAAACCGTGCGGGCCATTCTGGTTCGCGGCGCAGGGGCAAATTTCTCCGCCGGCGGCGATTTCGGCATGATCGATCGGATGATCGCCGATGAGGCGACGCTGATCCGGGTGTGGAAGGAGGCGAGCGACCTGGTCTACAACCTGATCAATTGCTCCAAGCCCGTGGTCTCGGCGTTGCGCGGAAGCGCCGTGGGTGCGGGGCTCGCAGTCGCGTTGCTTGCGGATGTCTGCGTTGCCGCGAACGATGCCAAGATTCTCGACGGTCATACGCGACTGGGCGTCGCGGCGGGCGATCACGCCGTCATCATCTGGCCGCTGCTCTGCGGCCTTGCGAAGGCACGGTACTACTTGCTCACCAACCAGCCACTGTCAGGGCTCGAGGCGGAGCGCATCGGCCTGGTGGCGATCGCGGTTCCTGACGCCGAGGTGACGGCCAAGGCGCTCGAAACGGCGCGGCTGCTCGCGGCCGGCAGCGCCACTGCGGTGTCCTGGACAAAGCATGCGCTGAACAATTGGTTGAGACTCGCCGGGCCGAGCTTCGATACCTCGCTCGCGCTCGAGTTTCTCGGCTTCAAGCTGCGCGATGTGCAGGAGGGCCTCGCCGCCGCGCGAGGCAAGCGGCCGCCCGATTTCAAGAGCCGCGGCGCATGAGCGGACCCGAGGTCGCGGGCGCGTCGGGCGCCGAGGCGCCCGACGCCCTAAGCGCCGAGCCCGTGCTCGGCCTCGCGCGGCGCGAGCTCGACACCCTGCAGCTCGAGCGTCTGCGGCAGACCTTGCAGCACGCCTACGCGAACAATCCGTCCTACCGGCGCAGTTTCGATGCGCAAGGAGTGCGTCCCGATGATCTGCGCACCTTGGAGGATCTCACGCGATTTCCCTTCACGACCAAGGCGGATTTGCGCGCGGCTTATCCGTTTGGGTTCTTCGCCGTGCCGATGGATCAAGTCGCCCGTGTGCACGCATCCTCCGGCACGACCGGCAAGCCGACGGTGGTCGGATACACCAAAAAAGACATCGAGACCTGGAGCCATCTGGTGGCCCGCTCGATCCGCGCGGCCGGCGGCCGACGCGGCATGCGTGTGCACGTGGCTTATGGCTACGGGTTGTTCACCGGTGGACTCGGTGCTCACTACGGCGCCGAGGCGGCGGGTTGCACCGTGATACCCATGTCGGGCGGACAGACGGAGCGGCAGGTGCAGCTCATCATGGACTTCCGACCGGACATCATCATGATCACGCCGAGCTACATGCTCGCGTTGCTCGACGAGTTCAGGCGGCAGGGCATCGATCCGCGATCGAGCGGATTGTCGATCGGGATTTTTGGAGCGGAGCCTTGGGGCGAGGGCATTCGACAGGAGATCGAGTCCGCCTTCGGCATTGATGCCTGCGACATCTATGGATTGTCCGAAGTCATGGGCCCGGGCGTTGCGCAGGAGTTCGCCCGCACCAAGGAGGGTCCCACGATCTGGGAGGACCATTTCCTGCCGGAGATCGTCCATCCCGAGACTGGCGCGCCGGTTGCAGCGGGCGAGCCGGGGGAACTCGTGTTCACCTCGCTCACTAAGCAAGCCATGCCGGTGGTGCGGTACCGTACCCGCGATCTGACGCGCCTGCTTCCGGGTCACCTCACCGCCATGCGCCGCTTCGCCAAGATCACGGGTCGCGCCGACGACATGCTGATCATTCGCGGGGTGAACCTGTTCCCCTCGCAGATCGAGGAGCTGATTCTGGAGCGTCCGGCGCTCGCGCCGCACTACGAGATAGAAGTGTCCCGACCACACCGCATGGACGAGTTGCTGGTGATCGTCGAGGCAAGGCCGGATCTGCCAGCCGATGCGCATCGAGGCGAAGCGCGCGCGCTGAGCCATTCGCTCAAATCGATGGTGGGAATCTCCGCCGAGATTCGCGTCGTGGCTAGCGGCACGCTACAACGCTCGGGCGGGAAGGCGGTACGGGTCACCGATCGCCGCTAGGGTGCGCTCCCGGCGGCCGGGTCTGAGCCGAGCGCCGACTGGCGCGCCGCGGTGCGGTCCGTCTCGGCGGGGGGTGGCGGCAGCGCTTGTACCGAGAGCGCGGCCGGGTTGACGATCTGCGGATTGTCGCGAAGTTTCAGATACAACGTGCCCGAGCGCGGGTGGGGCACCGGCAGCGTCGAGCCGAGGAAGCCATCGGGTACGGTCACCGGTTTGGCGAACTCCGCATCCGCAGACACCGAATCGATCAGATACAGACTCGAGCCGGTGAGCTTGCACGCCAATTCGGGGGTCGCCGGGCAATCAAGTTTCTTGAGCATGGGCAGGCGCACGAGATTGGCCAGGGGCTGCCAGTCGCCTGCAACACCCTTGATGCTCACGCGGTATTTGAGCGGTCCGTAAGCGGACGCACCGAATGCCTTGGCGGGCGTGAACGTTGCCATCACCACGTGGGAATTCTCCAGCGCGAGGCCTCCGTTGGTGAGGCTCAACGAGGCATCGAACGCATCGTCGAGCGTGGCCACTTCGAGGGTTTCCTCGTGTCCGAAGCTCGCCGGAACTAGCGACCGAACGGAAAACACGAGCGTCGCATCCTGCGGCACCTCGCTCGGATCGGTGAGCAGGATGTTGCTGTCGCCGCTGAGCGCCGAGGCCTGCACGCTTTTGCCGATCAAGGCAACTTTGGGGCGCGCCGGCTCCACCGTGGCGGTTACGGGCATGACGCGTCCGTCCTTGAGCGTGACCTTCGCGGGCAGCGCATGCTCGGGCTTCAAGTCCGCCAAATCCGCATCGTCCTTCGCGATCATCGGCAACTCATCGCCGCCGGCGTGCCGCGACAGATCTTGCGGCATGAACACGATGCTCTTGAGGGTGAGGCTTGCGACTTCGTCCAAGCGGCTCCCCGTGAGCGTTCCCTGGGCGTCTCCCGCATGAATCTCGAATCCGTCGAAGCGGCCGGCCTCGGCGAAGGACTGCACGCTCAAAGACTCCGGCTGTGCAAGTCCGTATTGGCCCACCAACAAAGTCAGGGCGCCGGGCTGAGATTCCTGAAGCGGCAATTTGACCTCGACCTCATCCGGCTTCGAGCGCTTCCATTCGGTGCTCAGCTCCTTGCCGGCCGGATCCTTGAGCATGACGCTGTCCACGCAGCTCACGTCATTCGCGCGCAGATGCACGATCTCCTGGCGGCCGACGATCAGCGCCGCCTCATCGCCTGCCGCGAGCTGCCACGCGGCGGCGTGTGCATTTCTCAGCCGGAAGGTGGGACCCTGGTAGGCGTCGAAGCCCCAATTGCCGCGCAAGGTCGCCTGAACGCTGTCGCCGAGCACGACCGAGCCCAAGCTCGTGGTGTCCACCACGAAGCCGCCCTGCGAGGCGTCTGCGGTCACCGGTAGATGCAAGGATTTTCCATCGCTCCCAGAGAGGCTCAGGCTCATGTCATGCGCATAAGAAGTCGAAAAGACCAGCGGGGCACCTTCCACAGGCAACACCAGCGCGGTCTTCCGAGCACAGTAGATCTCCTTCGGATCGACGGCGTGCAGCGGCGGCAGCTGGGCTGGTTCGATGGCCGGCATGGCCACCACCAACACCGATTTGGGATTGTGAAACGACGGCGCCGTGTTGAGCGTCAAGGCGACCTCGTTGCCGTGCGCGGAAGCGAGTGCCGGGATGTATTGATACTGCGCGGTATGGAACGAATCCAACAGCTTGGCAATATCCAACACGGATGCGATGTAGGGGCTGTAATAGCCGTAGCTCAACTGCGGCGTGTAGCTCGCCTCCATCGCCAGATCGCTCCCCGGTCCGGACGTCAACGCCTCCACGATGGAGGTGCTGTGCCCGTCGTTGAGAATCAACGACTCCTGACCCGCCATCAGGCAGGGAGCCTGCAGCGCAGGGGAGCGGTCCAGACATTTGTCGTCCACTTTGATGGCCAGACTGCGTGCCAGCAACGGAGCGGCCTGCGCAAGCCTCAGCGGGTCTGCATCGTTGAGCGCTCGAACCGCCGTCAAGTAGCGCTCGAGCCGCGAGCGGTCGAGCGCCGCTTGATTGAGATCCTGCGAGGTGCGCACGAACGCGCCCGGCCGCCCACGCACCGCGCCCATCAGCGTCTTGAAGTCGCCACCCGCTTCGGGCGCAAGGAACACCAGCATCTGTTGCGCATCCTTCGGCACCGTCACGGTGAGCCCGTCCATGGCGCACTTCGGCGTCCAGGTCTTGCAATCGAAGAACCAGCTCTCCGGCGGCGGGTTGGTGGAACCGCTCAGAAACGCCGCTACCAGCAGGTAGTGCGCAGACTGGGACGGCGGCAGATTTGCCCGGATCCAGATTCTGTCACCCGCCGCGAGATTCGGAACCTCGGCGGCCGGCAAGGTGGTTGCCGCCCGGGTCACCGTCACCTCCAGCGTCGGGCCTGCGAGATCGAAGGGGGAGCCGGCGGCAGCGCTGGGGTCGGCCAGCAAGACCGCGCACAACGCCCCACCGGCGCAGCCGCGCAGGTGGGATTTCCCGGCCCGTAGTACCGACATCAGCATGGGTAGCAACAACTCTCGTGAAACCATCGCGATGCGCATTAGAGCGCCACGGAGACCGTCGGTTCACGTTACATTCGGTTCACCTGCCGCAGCCAGTGCGTCGCCCAAGAGATTCTCCGCGGACGCGACGAGCTCCGCCGACAGCATGTGTCCGCTGGCAGCGACATTTTCGTCAACTTGGTCCGGCCGCGAGGCTCCGATGATGGCCGCGGCCACGTTGGGCTCGCGCAGCACCCAGGCGAGCGAGAACTGCGCAATGGTAAGGCCGGCTGCTCGAGCGAGCGGCTGCAGGGCTTGGATCGCGCGCAGCACGTCGGGTTTGAACCAGGCGGGCCTCAGAAAACCCTTCATCGCCTCATCTGCCGCGCGGCTGTCAGCGGGAACGGGGGCGCCCGGGGCGTACTTGCCCGTGAGCACCCCTTGAGCGAGCGGCGACCAGACGATTTGAGAAATTCCCGATCGCGCACACAGCGGCAACAGCGCACGTTCCGGGTCGCGGTGCAATAGTGAATATTGGGGCTGACTCGACACGAACTTCTCGACTTGCGGGATCGCGAGCGCCGCTTCGATCCGATCGATGGGCCATTCGGAGAAGCCGATGTAGCGCGCCTTGCCGGCGCGCACCACGCGGGTGAGTGCCTCGAGGGTCTCCTCGAGCGGGGTGTCCACGTCATAACGATGGCATTGGTACAAATCGACATACGAGACCTTGAGCCGCGCCAACGAGGCGTCGATCTGCTTCTCGATCTGCGCGCGCGACAACCCTCGATCGCTATCGCTCATGGGGAAGAACAGCTTGGTCGCCAAGACCACACTGTCGCGTTTGATTCCCGCGAGGGCCTCCCCCAAGACTTGTTCCGCCACCCCGCGGCCATACACATTGGCGGTATCGAACAGTGTCACGCCGCGGTCGAGCGCGCGGTGTACACAGGCGACTGCGCTCTGCTTGCGCGCGCCGCTCGAAAACGTCAACCACGAGCCGAAGGCGATCTCGGAGACGATGAGATCGCTCGAGCCCAGTTTGCGATATTTCATCGGTACGCTCCACAATGGTGACGAAACGCGCCGCGCGGCGCTACTGCGGCAAATTCTAACCGATGGCACACCCGTGAAAAAATTGTTGATCGTGTATCACTCGATGACCGGCGGCACGCAACAGATGGCGCATGCCGCGGCGCAAGCAGCGCGCCGGGAGCCGGGGCTGAACACGCGGGTGATGCACGCCCAGTCGGCGGCTGCGGTTGACGTGCTGGCGGCGGACGGATACCTGTTCGCCACTCCCGAGAATCTCGCCGCGATGTCCGGGTTGATGAAGGATTTCTTCGACCGCAGCTACTATGCGGCGCTCGAGCGGCTCAACGGCAGGCCCTACGGCACACTCATCTGCGCAGGAAGCGACGGGACGCAGGCCGCTGCGCAAATCGAGCGGATCGCGACCGGCTGGAGACTGCGCGCGATCGCGCCGCCGCTCATCGTTTGCACCCATGCGCAAAGCACCGAGTCGATCTCAAGGCCCAAGATCATTTCAGCGGAAGATCTCGCCCGCTGCGAGGAGCTGGGTGCAACGCTGGCCGCCGGCATCGCGCTCGGCATTTTCTAGCACGACCCCCGCGCGAGAGCCGCTCGCGATCGGATCGCGGTACACTGCGCTCAGTTGCCAACGAGGCCAATCACCCATGTCCGGTTTCCATATCGCCCGCCGCGCCGCGGGAAGCTTCTCGAGCGCGGTGCTGCTCGCGGCCGTGCTCGCAAGACCGGCGCCGGCGGACAGCCCGCCCATGCCCCATTCGCTCGCCGAGGCGATCAAAATGGAGCAGGACGACGCGCTGCCGCTCACGGCGCTGTACGAGACACCGGCCCTGTCCGGCTCGAAACCCGGCGCGCTGTTGCGCCAGGAACCGTTCGTGGGATACACAGTGCCGAGCGGCGCCACCGCGATCCGCATTCTCTACCATTCGTTGAGCTCGAAGGGCACCCCCGTCGCCACCTCCGCCGTCATCCTCCTGCCGCCCGGACCTGCGCCGGCCGACGGATGGCCGGTGATCGCCTGGGCGCACGGCACCAGCGGGGTCGCGCGGATGTGCGCGCCCTCGCTGCAAAAGGATATGGAATACGGCGAGGAGGGACTCATGCCGATGGTGCGCGCGGGGTTCGCCGTCGTTGCCACCGACTACCACGGCCTTGGCACTGCCGGTCCGCACGAGTACGTCAACAAGATCGCGCAAGGCCGCGACGTGATCTATTCCATTCCGGCCGCCCGCGCTGCCGTTGCGTCGCTCGGACACCGCTGGGTCGTCATTGGCCATTCGCAGGGCGGGCTCGCGGCGTGGAGCGTGGCCGAGATGCAAGCGACCCTGCGCGACCCGGACTATCTGGGTGCGGTATCCGTCGCCGGCGCCGGCGACCTCAAGACCATCCTGACCGGTATGGGAGATCCGGGAAGCGGGGCTGCGTTTTACATGACGTACATGGCCTATGCCATTCACGTGCTGAGTCCGCAGTTCAAGCCCGCCGACATGCTGCAGGGCGCAGCGCTCGCTCGATACGGCCAGGCGACCACGAAGGGCTGTTGGAATTACGCCTACGCGAGCTTTCTCGACCTACCCCCCGGCGAGATCCTCAAACCGGGTTGGGACCGGACCGTCGCGGCTAAAAAATTCTTCAAGCTCGACGAGCTGGCCGCCGCGCCGATCGGCGGCCCGCTGTTGGTGATCGCGGGGGAGGGCGATCAGACCGTCCCCATCGCCTCGGTTCGGGAAACGGTGCGCAAAGCGTGCCGCAACGGCATCGCGCTCACGTTCAGATCCTATCCCGGCCTCGATCACGATCCGACCATGGACCAGTCGACGCCGGATCAGCTCGCCTGGGTGCGGGAGCGATTTGCGGGCAAGGCGAACGCAGGAAATTGCGCGGATCTCAAGCCCAAAAGCTAGGCGGTCCGCGATCGAACCCGATCATGCGATCGAAGCGCCGCCGTCCACGCAAATATATTGACCGGTGAGGTGCCGAGAGGCCGCCGACGCGAGAAATACAGCGGCACCCATCAAATCCGTATCGCCGCCGAGGCGGCCGAGCGGTGTACGCTCGATCACGGAGGCGCCGATCTTGTCCAGGAGTCCGCTCGACATCTTCGAGGGGAAGAAGCCGGGACAGAGCGCATTCACCCGGATGCCGTGGCGGCCCCATTCGGCGGCGAGCGCACGGGTCAGCTGCAGCGCAGCGGCCTTCGAGGCGTAGTACCCCACCGCCTGCATGTCGAGGCCGATGCGCAACGCCGCCACCGAGGCGACGACGATGATGTTGCCCGAGCGGCGCGGGATGAAGCAGCGATTCGCGACGAGCTGACTCAATTGAAATACTGCGCCGGCGTTCAGCCGCATGACCTTGTTCCAAGCATCGAGCGGCATGTCCTCGGCGGGGGCGCCCCAGGATGCCCCGGCGTTGTTGACCAGCACATCGATGCGGCCGAATCGATCCAGCACGGCCTCCACCAACGGCGGCAAGGCCTCCGGTCGGGACAGGTCAGAGGCGGCAGCGAAGGCCTCGATGCCCTGTTTCTCGAGCTCGGCTGCGGCCTCCTTCAGTTCCTGCGGCTTGCGCGCGCAAATCGCGATCCGGGCGCCCATTTCGCCCAAAGCCGAAGCGATCTGTAACCCCAGTCCGCGGGAGCCGCCCGTGATCAGCGCCACCTGTCCGTTGAGCTCGAATAATTCTCGCACCGTCATGCTGCTCGCCTCGCCTGGCGCCGTCACGCGGAGCGGCGGCTCGCTATAGTAAGATCAAAGCAAGCAAGGGCGGAAGCGGCGGGGCACCCATGAATCTCGAATTCACGGCCGAGGAGCGGACTTTTCGCGACGAAGTGCGGGCTTTTCTGCGCGAGCGGCTGCCGGCTACCGTCCGCGACAAGGTGCTCGAGGGCCGCGATCTGAACCGCGAGGACTATCTAGCCTGGCAGCGCCGCCTGCACGAGCGAGGGTGGGGGGGCGTGAACTGGCCGAAGCAATTTGGCGGGACCGGCTGGAACGCCGTGCAACAGTACATATTCGAGGAGGAATCGGCCGAGGCGGGGGCGCCGCGCCTGATCCCGTTCGGCCTGAAGATGGTCGCGCCGGTGCTGATGGCGTTCGGTACGCCGGAGCAGCAACGGCGGTTCCTGCCGCCCATTCTGTCGAGCGAGAGCTGGTGGTGTCAGGGGTATTCCGAGCCCGGCGCAGGTTCGGATCTCGCCTCGCTGCGCACCCGCGCAGTGCGAGACGGGGAGTACTTCGTCGTGAACGGCCAGAAGACCTGGAATACCCTGGGTCATTTCGCCGACTGGATGTTCTGCCTGGTGCGGACCGACCCGGAAGCGAAACAGCAATCCGGCATCTCGTTTCTGCTGATCGACATGAAGAGTCCCGGCGTGAGCGTGCGCCCCATCGCGCTGCTTGACGGCGGCAGCCGCGAGGTCAACGATATTTTCCTGGACAACGTGCGCGTACCCGTGGCGAATCTCGTCGGTGAGGAGAATCGCGGCTGGACTTATGCAAAATTTTTGCTGGGTCACGAGCGCAGCAGCATCGCCGCTGTCGGCAGCGCGAAGCGCGAGCTGGTGCGCCTGAAGCGCGCCGCGCGGGACGAGCGGAGCGGCGGCCGATCGCTGCTCGATGACCCGCTGTTCGCCGCGCGCGTTGCCAGAATCGAGATCGACCTGATGGCGCTCGAGATCACGAACCTGCGCGTGTTGTCCACCGAGAACGCCGCGCGCGCGCCCGGCCCCGAGGCATCCATCCTGAAGATCAAAGGCAGCGAAATCCAGCAGGCGATCTCCGAGCTCCTGATGCACGCCGCCGGACCCTATGCTCTGCCGCTCAGGGGCGAGGCGATGGAGGCGGGTTGGCAGGACGACCCGGGAAGCTCGCCGACGGTGGGCCCACCATTTGCCGCGACCGCGACCTGCGCCTACTTGAACCAGCGCAAGCTCTCGATATTCGGCGGCACCAATGAAATCCAAAAAAACATCGTCGCCAAGATGATGGGTCTGTAGGAGCCGTTCGTCATGGAGTTCGAATTCAGCGAGGAACAACGCCAGCTGCGCGAGGCGGTCGAAGCCTTCGCCACCAAGGAATACAGCTTCGAGCGTCTGCGAGCGATCAAGCAGTCCGGGGCGGGCTGGGATCCCGCGGTCTGGCGCGGGTTGGCCGAGCTCGGCGTAACGGCGCTCAACGTCCCCGCATCGCTCGGTGGCTTGGGCTACGGACCCACCGAGACGCTCGTTTTGATGGATGCGAGCGGGCCGAGCTTGCTGCTCGAGCCGATACTCACGAGCGCAGTCATTGCCACCGCATTGATTCGGCAATTCGAAGCCGAGGCGCCGGCTGCCGAGCTGCTCCGCGCCATGGCTGCGGGCGATCGGATCGCGGCGCTGGCTCACTTCGAGCCCCGATCGCGGTTCGATGTCCGCTGGGTCGAGAGTCGCGCCACATCCGCAGGCAGGGAGTTTGTGCTCGAAGGTCACAAGGCGGTGGTGGCTCATGCGGGAATTGCGGACGTGCTTCTCGTGTCCGCCCGCTCGGCCGGGGATGCAGGCGACGCCCGAGGACTGGAGCTGTTCGCGGTGCCTCGGGAAACGCGCGGAGTCACGCTGACCGAGTATTTGACGATCGACGGGCAGCGGGCCGCAGACATCCAGCTGCACGGTGCTCGCGTGCCGGCAAGCAGCCGGTTGGGCGGCGAGGGTGCCGCGCTCGCGGCGATCGAGGCGGCACTCGACCTGGGACTCGCCGCCTTGTGCGCGGAAGCGGTGAGCATCATGCAGGCGCTGATTCGGGCGACCGTCGAATACTTGAACACGCGGCAGCAATTCGGGCAGCCGATCGGGCGATTTCAAGCGCTGCAGCACCGCGTGGCCGAGATGACCGTTCATCTCGAGCAGTCCCGCTCGATGAGTATTCTGGCGGCGATGCGCTGCACCTCGACGGACTTGCCCGAGCGCCGGCGCGCGCTGTCGGCGGCCAAGGTGGTGGTTGCCGAAGCGGCGCGCTTCGTCGGGCAGCAGGCGGTGCAATTGCATGGCGGCATGGGAATGACCGATGAACTCAAGGTGAGTCACTGGTTCAAGCGGCTCACTGCGATTGAGATCTTGTTCGGCGACAGCGACTTTCACCTGCATCGGTTCGCGACCTCGGCCGCCGCCGAGAATTCGATTTAGATCGGGAAGGGTCATGCTCAAGCGGGTTCTGTGGTGCCAAACGTGACGCCGGTTTCGCTGTCGCTGAGCGCACTCGAAGGAATTCCGGAAGTCGAGCCCGGCGACGATTTGGCGCCGCTCATCGCGAGCGCGCTCGCGCGTCAGTCGCTGCGCCTGCTCGATGAGGATGCGCTGCTCGTATGCCAAAAAATCGTGTCGAAAGCCGAGAATCGATTCGTCGATCTCGAGCGTGTGCACGTATCCGTACGAGCGCAGGAGCTCGCGGCACGCTGCGGCAAGGATCCGCGTTTGGTCGAAGTGATCCTGGGTGAATCGACCGACGTGGTGCGCTGCGCCCCGCAAGTGCTCATCGTCCGGCATCGGCTCGGCCTGGTGATGGCGAACGCCGGGGTTGATCAATCGAATGTTCCCGGCGCCGGCCGCGTGCTGCTGTTGCCCGAAAACCCGGATGCATCGGCGCGACGCTTGCGCGTTTCGCTCCGAGACCTGCTCGGAGCGTCGCCCGCGGTGGTGATCACCGACACGTTCGGCCGGGCCTGGAGGCGCGGGGTGTGCGGGACGGCAATCGGTGCGTGCGGATTGGTGACCCTGCTCGACCGGCGGGGGGAGAAGGACCGATGCGGGCGCACGCTCAAAATGACGCAGGTCGCGACCGCCGACGGTCTGGCGGCGGCGGCCGAGCTGCTCATGGGGGCGGGCGCGGAAGGACGGCCCGTGGTGCTCGCGCGCGGGCTGCCACCGGCCTGGCGTGACGATTCGGCGCGGGCGGCCGACCTGTTGCGGCCCGTGTCCGAAGACCTGTTCACGTAGGTTGCATCGATGCAGCACTTCGTCGCGTTGTGCGGGGGCGTCGGCGGCGCGAAGTTGGCCGACGGGCTGAGTCAAGTTCTCGCACCCGGCAGTCTCTCCATCATCGTCAACACGGGCGACGATTTCGAGCATCGGGGACTTTGGATCTGCCCGGATCTCGATACGGTGCTGTACACGCTCGCCGGCGTCGCTCATGCGGAGCAGGGATGGGGTCGGGCGGACGAGACCTGGCGGGTGCAGACGGAATGGCGGGACCGCGGCGTCGATACCTGGTTTCAATTGGGCGATCGCGACATCGCATTGCATCTGTACCGTCGGGAGCTGCAAGCTTCCGGCATGACGCTCACGCAGATCACGCGCACGCTTGCGCGGCGTTTTGGTGTCACGGCGGAGCTCTTGCCGATGTGCGATCAGGCTGCGCCGACGACCGTCGCCACCGAAATCGGCGAGTTGCCATTTCAGGAGTACTTCGTGAAGCATCACTGCGCTCCTGCAGTGCGGGGATTTCAGTACGGCGCCGAGCGCTCCGCGACGCTGCCGGGCGAGGTGCGCGCCGCCCTCGAGCGGCCGGATCTTGCGGGAATCGTGCTCTGTCCGTCGAATCCCTACTTGAGCATCGCGCCCATTCTGGCCGTTCCCGGCCTCAAAGACCTCCTGGTCAGCGCGCGAGCGCCCGTGCTTGCGGTGTCGCCGTTGATCGCGGGCGCCGCGGTCAAGGGTCCTGCGGCGAAAATCATGAACGAGCTCGCCCTGCCGGTGTCCCCTTTGGAGATTGCCCGGCATTACCGCGAGTTTTTGGACGTGATGCTGATCGATGAGGGCGATCGCGCGCTGATCGGAGCGCGCGAGTCGGCCGATCCGCAGCTCGAGCCGGCAGCTGTTTTAATGAGATCGGCGGCCGATCGGCGCAATCTTGCGCAGACGTGCCTTGCGGTCATTCGCGGCCGGCCGGATTTGGCTTCGAGCCGCTCAGTCGGGAGTGCATGATGATCAAAATCGGTTACAAAGCGTCCGCGGAGCAATTCGGACCCAACCAGCTCCTGGACTTCGCCGTGCTCGCGGAGAAGCTCGGATTGGATTCGGTATGGATCAGCGATCACTTTCAACCGTGGCGGCACAGCGGCGGGCACGCACCATTTTCCCTGGCCTGGCTGGGCGCGCTCGGCGCGCGCACCGAGCGCATCGTCATGGGAACCAGCGTGCTCACGCCCAGCTTTCGCTATCACCCCTCGATCGTCGCCCAGGCCTTCGCCACCTTGGGCACGATGTTCCCGGGCCGAGTAGTGCTCGGCATGGGGACCGGTGAATCCTTGAATGAGGTGCCCGCCACCGGCCTCGCGTGGCCTGAGCAGAAAGAGCGCACCGCGCGCTTTCGCGAAGCGCTCAAGCTGATCCGCGCGCTGTGGTCCGAGGAGCGGGTGAGCTTCGAGGGTCAATATTACAAAACACGGTTGGCGACGCTGTACGATCGGCCGGCAAAGCCGGTGCCGTTGTTCGTGGCCGGTGCGGGGCCGTTCATGGCCAAGCTCGCCGGCATGGAGGGCGACGGATTCATCTGCACCAGCGGCAAGAAGCGCGAGCTGTACACGGAGACTCTGCTGCCGAACGTGCAAGCCGGCATCGATGCGTCCGGGCGCGGCCGAGATTTCGGTTTCGAGCGCATGATCGAAATGAAGGTCTCGTTCGATACCGACCGCGACCGAGCCGTTCAAGATACTCATTACTGGGGCGCGTTGGCGCTGAAGCCGGAGGAGCGAGATCATATCGACGATCCCAAGGAAATGGAGAAACTCGCGGACGCGCTGACGGTTGAGCGCACGGTTTCGCGCTGGATCGTGTCGAGCGATCCGGATGAGATGCTCGAGAAGATCGGCGCCTACATCGAGTTGGGATTCGATCACCTGGTGTTTCACGCTCCCGGACCCGATCAGGCAAAATTCCTCACACTGTTCGCAGAGCGGGTGGCGCCCCGCCTCCGGGAGCGGTATGGCGTGTAACATGCGGTCCATGGGCGAGCAGATCGGCGAGATCGGCAACGGCATGGGCGAGGGGTGCACGCCAGCCGCGAACGCAGTCTGGGCGGTCGTCCCGGTGAAGCGGCTCGCACAGGCCAAACAGCGCCTTTCCGCGGCGCTCGGCGAAGCGCGCGAAGAATTTGCGTATGCACTCGCCTGCCGTACCCTGGACGTACTGTGCGGCGCCGAATTGTTGGCCGGCATCATCGTGGTTACACCCGATCCTCGCGTTGCCGCCGCGGCGCGTTGCCGCGGCGCGCTGGTCGTGAACGATGCGGACAGCTCCCTCAACCATGCCTGTGTGCTAGGGCTCAACGCCGCGGCAAGACAGGCTGCGAGCGTTGCGGTGTTGCTCCCTTCGGATCTTGCGACACTGACAGCGCAAGCCTTGGCGCGTCTCATCGAGGAATATGCCCGCCTGCGGGCCCACCAGCCTAGTGCAATCGCTCTCGTGCGTTGCAAAGAGGGGACCGGAACCAATCTGGTGGTGCTCGAGCCCGGCGCGTCGTTTCAGCCGTCATTCGGCCCGGATAGTTTCTCGAGGCATGTGCGTGAGGCGGGGCCGCATGCGCATGAACTCTGCGAGCCAACGGTGTCATTCGACATCGACACGCTCGGGGATCTGGAGGTGCTACGGGCGAGACTCGAGGCGCACCCTGACGCCGGTGGCATGGCGTCGCTGCTTCGTGCAGCGCCCACTTGGCGGGCGACGACCGCGCGGGCGACGACCCCGACGGCGACGACCCCGACGGCGACGACCCCGACGGCGACGAGCGGGGGGCCGGGCACGCACGATCTGACCGCTGCATCTTTTGCCGAGCTTGCGCAGCACGCGGGCGCGCTGCGGGACTCGGGATTCGGAACGCTGGTGAGCTACTCACCCAAGGTATTCCTGCCGCTCACGCAGCTGTGCCGCGACTCGTGTCATTACTGCACCTTCGCTCAGCCGCCGCGGCGGCTGAAGAGTCCTTACCTGTCGATCGAAGAGGCAGTGTCGATTGCGACCGAGGGTGCGCGATTGGGCTGCAAGGAGGCGCTGTTCACTTTGGGCGAACGGCCGGAACTGCGCTACCGAGTGGCGCGCGACTGGTTGGCGGCGCAAGGGTACGAAAGCACGCTCCATTATCTATCGCAGGCCGCTGCCGCGGTTCGCGATCGAACGGGGCTCTTGCCGCATATCAACGCCGGGTGCATGTCGGCACCGGAGATGGCGATGCTGCGGCCGGTGTGCGCCTCGATGGGCCTCATGCTCGAAAGTGCCGCGCGGCGACTTTGCGCGAAGGGCGGTCCGCATTACGGATCGCCCGACAAAGAGCCTGCTCTGCGGCTTGCCACCATCGCTGAGGCGGGACGGCAGAGGATCCCATTCACCACCGGCATCCTGATCGGCATCGGTGAAACCCGCGACGAGCGTATCGAGGCACTGCTCGCGATACGCGAGCTGCACGAGCGCTACGGGCACATCCAGGAAATCATCGTGCAGAATTTCGTGCCCAAGCGAGGCACCCGCATGGCCGATGCGCCCGCCGCCGACGCCGCGGAGCTGTTGTGGAGCATCGCGGCAGCGCGCGTGCTGTTCGGCGCCGCCATGAGCATCCAGGCGCCTCCCAATCTTTCGCCGGCGCCGCTTCCGCTACTCGTGCAGGCCGGCATCAACGATTGGGGCGGCGTGTCGCCGTTGACGCCCGATTTTGTGAACCCGGAAGCGCCGTGGCCGGAACTCGAGCATCTGCGCGAGCAGACCGAAGCCGCGGGCAAGACCTTGATCCAACGCCTCACGATCTATCCGAGGTTCGCGAAATCGCCCGAGGCTTGGATCGATGGGGCGATGCGCCGCGCGGTGCTGGAACAGAGCGACGGCGATGCGCTCGGACGCGAAGATCCCTGGCGAACGGGCCGAAGCACCGATCTTCCTCAAAGTTTTGCGACGCCTTACCGGCGTCTGCGGGGAAGTCACGTCGACCAGCTACTGCGGGAAATCGCGGATTTCGGCGCTGAGCATCTGAACGCCGATGCGATCGTCGAGCTTTTCGGCGCGAGGGGGAGCGACCTGCGCGAGGTCTGCGCGGCAGCGGATCGGCTGCGGGCGCAGGTCAACGGAGATATCGCGACTTACGTCGTGAACCGCAACATCAACTACACCAATATCTGCGGTTACCATTGCAGCTTCTGCGCCTTCTCGAAGGGCACGCGCAAACGTGAGGGCGCCGAGCGCGGTTATCTGCTCGACTCAGGCGAGATCGTCGAACGAATGCTCGAGGCGCGCGCGCGGGGGGCCACCGAGGTGTGCTTGCAGGGGGGCATTCATCCGAGCTTCACGGGCGAGACCTATCTGGAGATCGTTCGCGCCCTGAAAACTGCCGATCCGGCGATGCACGTGCACGCGTTCTCGCCCCTCGAGGTGCGGCATGGCGCGGCAACCCTCGGGATGCCGCTGCGCGATTATCTGTCGATCCTCAAGGCCGAGGGACTGGGGAGCCTGCCGGGCACGGCCGCGGAAATCCTCGTCGACGAGGTGCGCGCCGTGCTCTGCCCCGACAAGCTGCGCACCGGGGAGTGGCTCGAGGTGATCGAGACGGCGCACGAGGTCGGCCTTCCCACCACATCGACCATGATGTTTGGGCACGTCGATGGGTACGGCGACTGGGCGCTGCACCTGCTCCGGTTGAGGGATCTGCAGCGCCGCACGCGGGGGCTCACCGAATTCGTGCCGCTACCGTTCGTCGCGCACGAGGCCCCGATCTACCGGCGCGGGCGGGCGCGGCCGGGCCCCACGCTGCGCGAGGCAATTCTCGCGCATGCCGTTGCGCGGCTCGTCCTTTATCCGCACATCGAGAACATTCAGGCGTCTTGGGTGAAAATGGGACGTGCGGGAATGCGCGAGGCGCTGCGCGCCGGCGCCAACGATTTCGGCGGTACGCTCATGAACGAGAGCATCACCCGTGCGGCGGGCGCGACCCACGGCCAGGAGATGACGCAGTCCGACATGCTCTCGCTGGCGGCCTCGCTCGGACGCGCGCCCGTGCAGCGCACGACGCTCTACGGTCGCTGGCCGGAGCTGCGCGCCAGCGAGCCGCAACACCGTTCTGCGGCTTCATCGCTCTGCAACGCCCTGGGCTGAAAAAGGGCTGCACGCTGGGCCACGATGTCGCGCATCGCCGCCAGGAAGGCTCCCAGGTGGCTATCCTCGATCGCCAGGGAGAGCGCGATGAGTCCCCTCGGCGCCGCATAGAATCCGCGCTCCAGCAAATCGAAAAACACGAGTGCGCCGGCCTCGGCAGTCGATGCAGGCCCGGCACCGGCATGCAGAGTCAGCAGCGAGCCGAGCCCGGAGACGCGAAGACCGCATCCCGTTGCGGCGAACAGGCGGCCGAGCTCCTCGCGCAGCAAATCTCCGCGGCGGTTCAAGCCGTCGAGCGCCTCCGCCGTTGCCACCGCCGACAAACCCGCGTATCCGGCAGCCATCGACAGCACATTGTTGTTGAACGTGCCTGCGTGCGACAAATGCTGCGCAGTGCGCGGATCGTACAGCGACATCACGTCGGCCCGGCCGCCGAATGCCCCGAACGACAGACCTCCGCCGTGATACTTGCCGAGGGTGGTCAGATCGGGCCTGAGGCCGAGCAGCGCTTGGCGGCCGCCGGCGGAAAGCCGCGAGGTCTGGATCTCATCGAAAATCAGCATTGCCCCCGAAGCGCGGCATTCATCGGCGAGCATCTGCAGAAAGGGCGGATCCCCCGGGACGCAGCCCCCCGAACCGAGCATCGGCTCGACCAGCACGCCGGCAAGCGCGCCCGCATGCTCGCGCAGCAGGCTGCGCGTGGTCTCGATATCGTTGTACGGAGCGATCAGGAAATCGTGCGGTACGTTGATGGGCGAGCCCGTGTCGCCGAATTTCAGCACGCTGCCGTGATAGGCGCCGGCGAACACCAGGATACGGCGGCGGCCGGTGAAGGCGATCGCGGTGGCGATGGCCATCAAATTGGCCTCGGTGCCGGAGTTGGTGAACCGCACGAGCTCCATCGAGACGTAGCGGTCTCGGATCAGATTGGCCAGACGAATCTCGGCCGGATTGTGCGCTGACAGGCTGAGGCCGTCATTCAGCGCATCGTTGATCGCCGCGCGGATCACGGGATTCGAATGTCCAAAAATTCCCGCCGTGTATTCGCCCAGCAGATCGACGTAGCGGTGTCCGTCGGCGTCGAACAGATAGCATCCCTCGCCCCGAACCATGCAGAGCGGGAAGGGATCGAAAAAAAGGATGGTGCGGGTGTTCCCTCCGGGCATGGCGCGGGAAGCCACTCTCCATTGCGCCAGGCTCGAGGGGTTGCGGGCAGCGTACCGCTCCTTGGCCGAGCGCAACGCATCGCTTAGCGCGGGGACGCTCACCGCAATTGGCTGTCTTTGCTCCCGCGACGGTTGTATCCGCTGAAGCGAGCCGCCTCCCGATCCTGCTCATCCTGGCAGGTGACGCACATGCGTACGCCATGGAATGCCGCTCTGCGCGCCTCCGGAATTTCGTTGCCGCATTCGACGCAGTGAGTGGCCGACGGTCCTTGGGGCAGCCGGCTCTGCGCGCGCTTGATGCCGTCGCGCACCGTCGCATCGATTTGATCCTGCACTGCGCCGTCGCCGGCCCAACCGGTGGCCATGATTCACTCCGCGGCATGCTGCGCGTTGGATTCGCGCGCTTCAGTCCTCTTTATGGGTGTTGTCGCGCCAAGTTGCAACATGCAGGTATGAATATGCTGCATAATCAATTAGTTGCATCCGACTCTGGCGCTGGGTTGGGCCGCCTGCGGGGACTCCGGCCCGACGCGGCGGGGTGCGCGAAATGGTCGTCAGCTTGACGGTCTCCACTCCGGCGCAGGTGTCCGCCGCGGCCAAAAGATATACGCTAGCGCGGGCGTACAAAAACACGGTCCAAGAAAAACACATGTCCAAACTCAAGCGCGCGCTGGTCAAATCCCTCTATCCCACACAGCTCACCGTCGGCATGCTCGAAGTGGAGGTCAAGCGCAATAACCTGATGAAGCTGTCTGCCGATGCGCGCGAGGCATTTCTTGAAACGCACCCGATGCCGGCAGTCATCGGCCCCGACCTGCGGCTGTACATCACCGACCACCACCACTTGGCGCGCGCCGCGCTCGAGGCACGGGTCAAGGAGGCGTGCTTCAGCGTCGAAGCGGATTTCTCCGCGCTGCGCCCGAAGAAATTCTGGGCCGAGATGGAAAAGCGTTCCTGGGTCCACCCGTTGGATGAGAACGGCGTGCGTCATACGTACCATCACCTTCCGGGAAATCTCAAAAAACTAGCCGACGATGTCTATCGCTCGTTGGCGGGTTTCGTCCGCGATGCCGGCGGATACCGCAAGACGGACGCGGCGTTCGTCGAATTCATATGGGCGGATTTTTTTCGACGCAATATCGCCATCGAGGACGTCACCGCGGATTTTCGCACCGCCGTGCGCCGCGCGAAGCGTCTGGCGCAAAGTCCGCTGGCGAAACGCATCCCGGGTTTCACGGGGTGAGCGACTCCGCGTCCGCGCAGCTCGCGGCGCGGCTCGATCGGCTTCCCTCGTCACGTACGGTATGGAGCATCGTCGTGCTCATCTCGCTCGGCGGCGTGTTCGAATTCTACGACCTTTTTTTCACGGCTTACGTCGCTCCCGGGATGGTCAACAGCCGGCTGTTCACGCCGGAATCGCTTGGATTTTTTTCTTCACTCGGGGTGCTGCGAGTCTCGGGATTCGGCACCTTTGTTTTCTCCACGTTCGCGGGACTCTGGGTCGGCGTGGTCGCGTTCGGACAATCGGCAGACCGCTTCGGCCGCAAGGCTGTGTTCACCTGGTCATTGGTCTGGTATGTCGCGGCCACCGCGATCATGGCTTTTCAGAGCACGGGGCAGTGGATCAACGTCTGGCGGTTCATCGCAGGCGCGGGATTCGGCGTTCAGCTGGTCACTGTCGATACCTACCTCGTCGAGCTGACGCCCTCGTCACTTCGGGGGCGTGCGTTCTGCGTCAATCAATGCATCTGCTTCTGCATCGTGCCCGTCGTGGCGCTCCTCAGCTGGCTTCTGGTGCCGAAGGCGCCGTTCGGGTTCGAGGGCTGGCGGTGGGTGGTGCTGTTCGGCACGGTCGGTGCGATACCGTATGGGCATTGCGCGCGGGCATTCCGGAGAGTCCGCGTTGGCTTGCTTCCCAGGGGCGCCTCGATGAGGCGGAGCGCATCGTCGCGGCGCTCGAACGAGGTGTGGCGGCTGAGCGCTCCGGGTCGCAGGAGCAAGGTATGCCCGGCGAGCGGGCCGCCTCGGAGCGCCGCGACAGTCCGCTCGCACCCCTCGATGCGCGCCGAGCCACCGAGCGCGGCCGCGTGCAAGCCGTGCGCCGCGCCCGATTGGCCGAGCTGTTCGCGCCGAGATTTCGGGGTAGGACGCTGATGCTGTCGGTTTTCAATGTCGCTCAGGTGATCGGCTTCTACGGATTCAACTCCTGGCTGCCTACCCTGCTGTCCGCACGCGGAATCAACCTGACCCACAGCCTTGAGTACGCGTTCTTGATTGCGATCGCTCAGCCCGTAGGACCCCTGCTGGGGGTCCTGTTCGCCGACCGGATCGAACGCAAGACCCAGATCGTTTTGGGGCTTGCCTCCATGGGTGCCGCCATGGCGGCCTTCTCGTTCGCCACCTCGGCGATGGCGCTCATTGTGCTCGGCATTACCTTCACCCTGGCCGCCAATCTGATGTCGTACGCTTACCACAGCTACCAAGCCGAGCTCTTCCCGACGCGCATTCGCTCCCGCGCGGTGGGGTTCGTGTATTCCTGGAGCCGCCTGGCCGCGGCGTTTGCGGGGCTTATCGTGGGATACTTGCTCGCCGATGGCGGCGTCCCCGCAGTGGCCGTTTTTATCGGGGCAGCAATGGCCATCGGCATTGTCGCGATTGGGTTTTTCGGCCCCGCGACGCGAGGCGTGGCGCTGGAGCAACTCAGCGATTGAGTCTCCACCATTGAAAATCGCCAGCGGACGCCCCAGAATTTGGGGCCTGCGGGTTCACTGCCGGCGAGCGAGCCGCCGTTGAGCCGTTGCGCGATCGCCTCATCAAACCGGGAATCAGCATGGAAGACGTTCAAGCGGAACTCGCCGCGCTGGGCTTGCATTTGAAGGGTCGGCGAGATGCCATTCTTCAAGCCTGGCAACTGGCGATCAAGTGGGATCCGAAGGTCACCACGGGCGACTCGTTGCCTCGCGTACAGTTGCTGGACCACATCCCTTCGATGCTTGCCACGTTTGAGCGTGCCTTGCACGGCCCGGTGAGCAGCGCCGCCGACGCGGTTCAGGAAGCGGGTCAGCGGCCCGCTGCCGCTCACGGCCTGCAGCGCTGGCGACAGGGGTACGACCTGCGCGAGGTCACGCGCGAACTCGGTAAATTGAATGAATGCGTGGTCGCCGAACTCGATTCCTATACGGCTGCGCATGCCGAGCTGTCGCACGCCGCAACGGCCGCTGCACGGCGAGTCTGGGCGGCCATGTGCAGCACTGGGATTGAAGAGAGCGTCGGCCAGTACTTCGAGCTCCAGAAACAGGAGGCCGCCGGCCACGTGAAGGATCTGGAAAGCGCATTGGACGAGATCCGCGAACTCGAGCAACAGCGCGGCGATCTGTGGCGGCAAGCGGCACACGATCTGCGCGGCAATCTAGGAGTGGTCGCCAACGCGACCGTGGCGCTCACGCACAGCGAACTGCGCGAATCGTCCCGCGACGACTTCGTGCGCATCTTGATGCGTAATGTGACCTCGCTTCACCACCTGCTCGACGACGTAACCAGCTTGGCGCGGCTGCAGGCCGGACGCGAGCAACGGCGCCTCGAGTTCATGGACGTGAGCCCGATCATGCAGCAGCTCTGCGAAGGAATACGCCCCCTGGCGCAGCAGCATCGGTTGTTTCTGCGATGCGATGGGCCGCCAGGCTTTGCGGCCGAGGGCGACGCGGTGAAGATCCGGCGCATCGCGCAAAACTTGATATTGAATGCAGTCAAGTTCACGCGCGAGGGCGGAATCACGGTCAGTTGGGGCGACAGCGAGGCCAGCGATCCGAAGCGGTGGATGTTGTCCATCCAAGATACCGGGCCCGGCATCCCCTCCGATGCCGGCAAGCCCCTGTCCGCTGCGCTCGAGGGCAAGTCAAAGAGCCCGCGCAGCGAAGAAGCCGCGGGCTCGGACACGGGTGAGGGCATCGGACTGTCCATCGTCAAACGTCTGTGCGACATGCTGGATGCATCGATCGAATTGAAATCGGTGGAAGGCGTCGGCACGACGTTCAGAATTCTTTTCCCACGACAATATTCCTGAGGCGAGAAGGGCATGTCGGCTCGCGGGCGTCGGGCCTCCCGGCACGGCCGCGGCCAGAGCAGCCGAGCCCGGAACCTGATAGGATGCCGGCCGCTTGGAACGATCGGGACCGGCACGGGGCATGGCGCAGTCTGGTAGCGCATCTGCTTTGGGAGCAGAGGGTCGGGGGTTCGAATCCCTCTGCCCCGACCAATTCCCACGAAACGGGTAACACATAATCCAGGCGCCGACGATTATCGCGCCGCCATGTACTATCCTGGCTAGTTGGCTATAATGCGCGTCCCGAACGCGGTGTGCACGATTTCCGGGCATGGACCTGATAATACGTTTGGCGCGTGGACCCATCGATCACCGCGCCCGTAGCTCAACCGGATAGAGCACCGGCCTTCTAAGCCGGCGGTTGCAGGTTCGATTCCTGCCGGGCGCGCCACACTGTCGGGCATCGACGATGGTGGACGTAGCTCAGTTGGTAGAGCCCCGGATTGTGATTCCGGCCGTCGCGGGTTCGAGTCCCGTCGTCCACCCCACCTCCCTGATTTTTAGGATTTAAACACCTGATTCTATTGGAATCAGGGGTCAGCGTTCGAGCCCCGCGTCGTTGTTACACGCGCAGACCCGGCAACAGGTCGAACTCGATCCGGATTTTGCGGTGAGCATCCGCCAGGAGCGACCCCCCGTTACACGGATTCGATCGTCAAAGTCCGTATCGGGCCGGATGTCAGTACCCGGGCTCCTCGCGCCACGAAGCCGGGGTCGCAGATCCGCGACCCCGGCTGTTCATCCTCAGAACTTCGCCGTAAACGCGACGAAGAGTTGCCGTCCCAGAGTGTCGTAGGCCAGGTAGCTATTGGCTGCCCCGCTGTTGGCCGAGATGTCCGCCTCAGGGATGACGGGGGGGTCCTTGTCGAGCACGTTATTCACGCCGGCTCGTATCTCGAGATGCTGCTGGGCATGCCAGACGGCGGCAAGATCGAAGTAGCTGTAGCCCGTGATGCGCGCATTGTAAGGATCGTAGATGCCATGACCCTCCTCATTGCCCGCGAGCAGGGGATTCGTCGAGTTGTTGTCGAAGCTCGTCGGCCCAATGAAGCGCCACTGAGCGGAGAAGAGCAGGTTCCACGGCGTCTCCCAGCTGACACGCATGTTGTGCCTCCAACGAGGATTTACCGATCCCGCCAGCCCCGTCTCGCAAGTCGATCCGAACAAGCCGGCGCAATCGTAGCTCGACGCCCCGGGATAAGGCGTCAAAGTGGTGTGCTGCAGCCAGGCGCCGTTGAATGAGGTCACGAGTTTGCCCCAGCCGGAGGGCAGCTCATACGAGTAGTTCAAGAGTAGATCGATGCCCGAGACGATCGACGTGCCCAGGTTGAAATCCTTCTCGAGGATATACCCGCCGTTGGCCACCGTCGCTCCGGTGATCCCGCCGTTGGACGAGCGCACAATTTGACTGCAGTAGAAAGGGTTACCCGAGGCCAGACATCCGTCGAGCATGACGGCATAGGGAAGGTTCGAAATGACCCCCTCGAGATGGATGTGGTAGTAGTCAATGCTGGCATTGAAGTTGGGAAGCGCAGTTGGTGTGAACGTGAAGCCAAGTGACCACGTCGTTGCCACCTCGGGTTTGAGGCCGGAGTTTCCCTCGATGACCTGGGCACATTGCGATCCGGCACATTGCGGGATGGTGCCCGTATACTTGGTGCCGCCGTTGGTGACGGCGCCATACTCAGTGGCCGTCACCCCAGAGTGTGCGCACTGCGCGAGCGACGCGGCGGGTGCGGTGTAGATCCCGTTACTGAAGGTGGGCGCGCAAGGATCCGAGGACACGGAATTCTCCTCCCCGATGGAGGGCGAGTTGTAGAGCTCGATAAGATTCGGCGCGCGCACTGCGCGGTCGAAGGAGAAGCGCATGCGCGCGTCCCGGAGCGGCGCATACTGCACCTCGAACTTGTAGGTGTTGGTGACTCCGGCCGTGTTGTAGTTCGACCAACGGTAGCCCACGTCGGTCGTGAGATCGTAGACACCGGGCACGTTCTGCACGAGCGGCGCCCGTGCCTCGACGAACGCCTCGCCGACGTCGTAGGACGCGTTAGTCGGGACGGCGGCTCCGCCGAAGCCGGACAGGATGCCCTCAAGCTCCGCCGCGTCCGGGTGAAATGTAACGCTCTCCTTGCGGTATTCGGTGCCGATGTTCACGCCGAGCCCGCTCGAAGCAAGCGGCGACTGGATCCCGTATCTGCCAAGATCACCGGTCGTGTCGGCATGCACGATGGACTCGGTGTTGTTGCCTTGGGAGGTGCCCGGACTCTCGAGATAATTGAGCTGCGCCGCGTTAACGCCTCCGGTCGTGAAGATGTTGTAGGGCACACAGGAGCCGCCCGAGATGCAGACCGGCTGACCCTTCGCGTTGGTCGTGACTTGCAATCCGTTGGCAATGGACTGAAAGTTCAAATAGTTCACGTTGTCTGTGAAGGCCGAGACGTAGTAGTACGACGCGTAGGTGTCGTACGTCCAACCGTCCGCGATATCGCCGGTGAGGCCCGCGACCAGGCGGTAGTTCGTGTGCTCGTACAACTGGGTGCGGCCTCCGCCTTCGACGTTGCGCCGCCCAATGTCCACATCTGCATTGACGCTGCCGGGGAGGGCTCTGTCCGCCGCGATCTGCGCCGGTGTGCAGAGGACGCTCGCTTGCTGCGCGCTCAAAAGAGGGTTGCTGCAATTTATGAGATTATTGCCATCCGTGGTGAGCGTGTTGCCGCCCTGGAACAGCGCCGACGGGCCGACCACAGTGTCACTTCGGTCGTCCATGAAACTGAACTCGACATAGGGCTTGACGTGGTCATTGAGGTCATCGTGACCGTAAAAGCCAGCGTTGATGCGCTTGTCTTGGCGCTGCAGATATTCATAAGCGTTCGGATTGAATATCGCCGGCGGATTGGACCCGGCCTGCGGCCATGGCAGGAACTGGTTGCCGACGACCGTGTATTGGTTATTGGCATTAGCTCCCGACACGGGTTTGAAGAAATTGGAGTTCGAGCTGCCGAAGCACTCGACACCGTTTGCCGTCGGAACGGCTCCGAATTCTTCGTTTGAGAGTAGCTCGCAATTGGAGAAATCACGCGCGCTGCCGGACACGGGGGCCTGGTCGTGGTAGACGAGATAGCCGGTGACGTTTCCGTTCCCATCCGCGAAATTCGAGCCCATGATGACCGACAGGTCATGCCGGTTGCCGTCGCGAATGCTTCCGGTGGGCGGCGTGACGGGATTCCATCCGGTAACCGGATCGGGGTGTGATTGCACGTCCTCTAGGTAGCCGTTGTGCTGATCGTGCTGGTTGAATCCGTACTGTCCATCGAGCTCGATCCCCTGAAAGTCCTTCTTCATAATGAAGTTGATCACGCCGGCGATCGCATCCGACCCGTAGGTCGCAGAAGCGCCGCCGGTCACGACATCGACGCGCTCCACGAGCTGTGCCGGCACCTGGTCGAGGTCCGGCGCCGGATTCGTATTGGTGGTGCTGGGATCGCCGGTGCCCAAGCGGCGTCCGTTCACGAGCACCAGCGTTCGCTGTGGGCCGAGGCCGCGAAGGTCCGCCGTGGTGAAGCCGCCGGTTGCGGTCAACGGATCCGATCGGTTGCCGAAGTCGGAGTTGCCGCTAATGATGTTCTGCGGCAGCGAGTTCATCAGGTCGGTGATGTCGGTAAATCCGGCGACCTTGATGTCCTGGCTGCTGACCACCGTGGTCGGACTCGTGGCGCTGATGTTCGCAGGCACCGGAATGCGCGAGCCGGTGACGACGACCTCCTGCAGGACCGGCTCCGGCTCAGCGGTTGTAGCGGGCGCCTGTTGCGCCAACACGGGCATCGCTATGGCCGCCATGCCCACACACGCCAGCACGGGGATCGTGAATCGCTTCACAACCGATCGGACACTAATCAGGGTCGGCAATCTCATTTTTGTCTCCCTCGAATGTAGCTAATAGGTAGCAGCGTGCTTGCAAGTGCGAAGATACCCGTTGTGTTCTCGCGACTCGAAGACCAAACGAACGCCGCTCTGATGTGGTGGAAGATAGCGGGCCGCGAACTCATGAGCTCAAAAATGGTATGAAGGCTGCTGGCTTCGTGATGAAGGCGGCTGGCGACTGAACGAAACGTCGCTTTATCGTCTGCGGCGGCCTTTGATGCGCGTTTTTCGCGAACGACGAAGTGTTCTATCCGCCTGAGGATTTGGGCATGCGCAACCGACCCCGAGGCATTGCGCTTTTGTAAAAGCTCTACGTCCGCGAGCCTCGACATCGGAGCTTCACCGAGTGTCTATTACAAAGCTCCGGAGACCCTCGTGCGACGCGAGTCCCATGGTGTGCACTTCAATCTAAAACGTGTACGTGGCCCCCAGCAGGAAAAACCGGCCGATCGCGCCGTCCTGGTGAAGCGCCGCATCGTAGCGCAACTCGGCGCCGCCGCCGTAGGTCTGAAGGTCCACCGGCGCATCCGAATTGAACAGGTTCGTGATCGAGCCATGCACGGACAGATGGTCGGTTGCCGCATAACGTGCATACAGATTGACATCGGTGAAATGAGCCACCGAGCAATACGGGTACCAAGCACTGGGCAGAGTCGTCACGGAGGATGATATGGCCGAACCATAGGCCGCTGGCGACCCGGACTCCAGCGCCTCCAAACACGTGTGGTAACCCGCCGACGGATCGGTGATGCTGAATGAGCTGGTGTAGTTCACCGTAAGAGTTGACGAGAAGACTCCCCTATCCCAAGTCAATGACGCCACCGCGCGATCCCTTGGATTACCCGTATCACCCGAGATACCCGACGGGCCGTGGGTTCCGACTAGGTCATAGGTCGTACCCTGATATCCATACTCGTACTGGATCATGTGCGTGACGTTCAGGTCGAGCGTCAATTTGCCCGCAATGCCAAGATCCATACGGCTGCGAAGGTCCACATCGATGCCCGAGGTGGTAGTGATGCCTGCGTTGATATACGGGACTAACTCGTACGCGGGATAGCCGGTGGGCACGCCATTCACATTCGTCAGCACGTTAACTGTATTGCAGGGCGTGCCATTGGTCGTGGTGTTGGTACATTGCGCCAACAACGCTGGCGCTCCCCGCACGAGCGACGTGAAATCCGCGCCAAAGCCGCCTGCTTCGGATGCCGAGATGATGTCGTTTTTGAGCTGGATGCGATAGTAATCCACCGACGTGTTGAACAGAGGCGTGGGCTCGAAGATGACACCAAAAGTCGCATTCGTCGAAGTGACGGCCTTCAAGTTCCGGTTGGATGCATTGACGCCTACCGCCGGATACGAGCAAAGTGCGTTGAATGTGCCTTTCACATTCGCGACGCCGCCTGGGCAGAGCGCGGGGTCGTTGGTGTTGCCTTCTCCGAAAGCCGAGCCGGCGACTGCTGATTCGGAAATCGACGGCGCGCGAAAGCCCTTACCCCAAGTGCCGCGAACGGTAAACATATTGACCGGAGTGTATTTAACGCCGAATTTCGGGGTGGCAGACCCGCCATAGGTGTCGTAGTGGTCGTAACGCACCGCGGCATTCACCTCGAACTGTCGCAACGGCTTGCCTCCGACTTCAAGGAAGCCCGCAGTGTCGTCCTGAGAACCCACCGAAAACGCGGGCGCTCCTTCCTGTATTCCGCTAATGACCGTCGGCGGATCCGAGTAATTTTGCGCCTTGTGGAAGTACTGGGCACCGGCGGCGAGTGTTAATGGTCCACCCGGCATCTCGATGAGTTGACGCGCACCGTGGAAATCGATGACGCCGAGAGTGCTCGACGGGTCGGTGACTTCGACCGGCGCAAACAAGGCCGCGCCGTTGGTATTCACTCCCGGAACGTACGATAGATTATTCAGATCCGCCTGGGCCACACCAGGCTCAATATAGCCAGAGATACGGTCCTTCATTATTGCGTACATCACGCCCACCTGGGCATCAAGGTCCCAGCCGGCAGTCGTACCGCGGACATCGGCGAACAAGCGGTAAGTGGTGGTATCGACGTCGGTCACCAACGGCCCAATATCCGGAAAGCTGTAAACCAAATTGGCTGCGGCGCCGAAGGGATTCTGTGGAGACTTGGCCGGCAGCGACAGCACCGGATATACAACGAGATTGGGACCTACCCCCGGGCCGAAGCCGATGTTCTGGATAGAGCCGCCTTCCTGGCCTGTTTGATTGAGCGCATGGCCAAACGGGGGGGTTTCGGGGGCGACCTGCTCGGCTTTGCTGTCGAACAGGGACGCTGTCAGAGTCGCTGTCCAATCATTTCCGAGCGACTTGGTCATCTTGGTCAGAAAGTTCGTCTGCTCCGTGGGAGGTTGTATCTGACCAGGGAACGAAAACTCGCATTGGCCTGCGGCTTGCGCAGCCGCACTGTCGCAGACCGGCTGCGGGCCCTGCTTCAGAAACACCCTTCCGGGCAAACCATTCGGATAAACACCCGCAGCATTCGGCGTCGTGGGATTGATGAGGTAACCTTGGATGCTGTCGGGATAAACAAAAGAGGAGGCGGTAGGCGAGCCGGGAGTCGAGTTCAATCCTCCCGGCAACCCGCTCCAGTTGGTGTTCGCCCAGGGACCATTTCGATTGGAACCGAGAATCTCCTCCTGACGGTGCCAGTCAATGGCGGCGTAGACGTTGTAGCCGTCATTCTGAAGACCGCCCAAACCCAAAATGGCCGCGACATGTGCGGTGTGCCCGTCGTTGTGCTGTGTCGAGCCGATCTCGGCCGTGACCTGCGATCCGATGAAGGTCCTTTTCAACTTCACGTTCACCACTCCTGCAATCGCGTCGGCGCCGTACAGCGCTGAAGCACCATCTTTGAGCACCTCGACGCTGTCGATCGCGTTGAACGGTATCGCGGTGACGTCGACGAAACTGCGCTGGCCATCGTCGCTCAGCGGATAGGCTACCATCCGTTCACTGTCGATAAGGGTGAGCGTGCCGCCCACCGTCAGCCCGCGCAGCGCGATGCCAGACGCACCGGCGGCGAAGGCCTCACTAAATCCTTGACTCAGCGTGCCCTGTCCATTGGCCGCGAGGTTCCGCAAGACGTCCGATACGTTCGTATAGCCGCTGTTTAGGAGATCAGCGGCGCTGATGACCTGTACTGGGCTCGGAGTCTCTGTGTCCGTGCGTTTGATCAGGGATCCGGTCACCACAATCTCTTGCAGGTCCGGTCCCGCGGAGCTACCCAATTGCTGGGCGATCCCGTTCGCACCGCCGAGCAGAGCCATTGCAACGAGCACAAGGAGGCAGACTGCGCTGGCTCGCGACAATTTCTGTCCGACCCGCTCTGAGAGAATCCCCTTATATTTTTCCAATTGCATTAGTATTCCCCCTCCGCAGATTGACGACGACTCGGCGAATCGGCTCAAAACGGTGTTCTGTGTTTCTCAGCCGTATGCACTCTCTCCCGACGCACGCCGGGGGCGCGCTAGGATGGCCGCGAGTGCGTGGCCTCCCGAAGTGTTGTCGCGACAGAAAATAAAAGAACGCCGCTCTACTGCGTTAGAAGATAGCCGCCCATCAACAATAGCGAGTGAAAATGGGATGAATGCAGCTGGCAGCGTGATGAAGCCTGCTCGCTAATGTACGAGATCAAGTGTTTTCTCTTTTGTACTCCAACCAATCGATCCGATGCCCCCGCTTAAAAGACAGAGGCGAATATTCCATCGTACTGAATGACGGCGCGGAACTTAAACTGGCAAGTCACTACCGCGCGTAACGACTGGCCCGCGTAAAGCTCCAAGCCTCGTCGATCAACGCAAGACGTGCGCTCTCGCATCTCCGGTAGCGCGTGACGCAATTAGCAGTAGCGCGGTGCGGGGCTGAATCGGCTCCCAGATGCTGAGACATCTTCAGACTCTCCGCGGTTGAAGTTGAACGCTCTCGCTATCCGTCTCGTCGTTCTTTTAGTCCACTACGCCGCAACGCGATTCACTCCCTTGAGTCGTGGTCGTACACTGGCATCCTGATGTTGCGGTAACGATATCTATGGGTCTATGGGACTGAAGTGGACTGCAGATTATCTTCATCACTGACCGACCGGATCTTTATTTGTCCATCGGCAGTGCATGGAAAGCAAAGGAGAAAGGCGCCATGATCATGAAAGCGATGTCGCGCCGGCGGGTGCTAGGGGCCCGGCATTTGGTGAGCGCCAAGCAGGGCTAGCGCCGTGGTATCCCGTTCACCGCTTATACAAAGGAAGCGGCATTGAGATGCGACTCTTTCGCTAACCGTGCCAGAGAACACACGTGAAAGTATTGATAGTCGATGACCAAGCCCCGGCGCGACACGGCCTGATCCGACTCTGTGAGCGAAGCGGCGATTTTCAAGTGGTCGGCGAAGCTGCCTGCGGAATGGCGGCTATGGACGCCGCCGGCGAACTCAACCCGGACATCCTGCTCCTGAATGTGGAGTTGCCGGATATGTCGGGCTTTGAGCTCTTGCGGACGATGGGGGCGGGCATTCGTCCTTTGGGCATCATGGTATCGTCGTGCGCGGATCACGCGATGAGAGCATTCGCAGAAGGTGCGATTGATTACCTGGTGACGCCGGTGTCTGCTGAGCGATTTGAACTGGCCATGACTCGCGTCCGTCATCGATGTGCTTACGCATTGCTTGGGAGCGATTCTGTTACTTCCAAGCCTTCAGAACTTGGTCGCCCTGCGCCGACCGCACCCCGGTTTTTGGTGGGAGAGCGGCAACGGCGATTGTATCCACTCGATCCGCGGTCGATCGACTACATCGAGGCGGACGGCAACTACGTCGTATTGCGCGCCGGCAAGGAGGAATACCTCAGCCGCGATTCGATCAAAAGGTTGTCAACGCTATTGGCGGAGTGGGGGTTTATCCGCATCGAGCGGTCGCTACTGGTGAATGCCGCTGCGGTGGAATATGCCGAAGTGGCAGGTCATGGAACATTTGCCTTAACTCTGAGTTCCGGGGTATGCCTGCATTCGAGCGCGGGTTACCGTGATTCCATTTTGCGAATTATCCCACTGCCGGCTTTGTCTAAGCGCTACCGAGGCACCGCGGCCTCGTAGAGGCTCGTGACTTCTATTTCAAAAAACCAGCGGTTGATCACGACGGCAGCGCGAATCGTCCCAAAGTAGTGCGGTCCATGTGCGGCGCTGGTAATTTGGACTGATGAGATTGGCTGATCGTATCGCGCAATGTCGAACGCCGTTCATCGTTCAAGACACGAAGGATGGATTCGCCACGCATTTGAACAATGCGAGCGCATTCTCCGATGCAATCGAGAGTTGCGCAACGCGATATGTCCTGAGCGATGAGTTAACGCGATTATGCACAGCACTCGCTTATTCGAAAGGAGCGAGCACCCTTGCCTGTGCAGATCTTTTGCATGTTCCGGCAGAGCACGTATGGGTCGAATGGACCGAAGCTCCCTGGCGGAACGAACTAGCGCGCTATGGATTCAAGAGCACTTCTGACTCCGCGTGCGCGGGTCGGCGGGGCGTCTTTATTCAGTCCACGCGCGAAGGGCGCCAGGGTCTCATGAGAACGTTCTGGGCCACTGGTGAATCTGAATTGGATGTGCTCTGTAGTAGCATGGAAGCCTATTTCGATTTTGATACGTTCGAGGGCGACGATCCCGCTACGCTTCACCGGCCCAAACGCCCTTCTTTTTGCGTATCGGACAATGGGGCCGGGAAAGCAGATATCTTGCGGCGCTGCTTTCGCTTCTGGTTTGAGCGCTCCTGGCAGGACTATTACGATCGGGCCAATCTCACGCCGGTACAAGCCGATGCTCTCTCTCATCACGCACTCGGCACTGTTGCGATTGACATTCCCATGGTTTTGGCGTTTTTTCTACTCCTGACAACGCGCCCAAGTTTGGCACGCCGGCCGCTTATGCTGGAAAGGATCAATCGGGCGCGAGCTAAGTCAGGGAGGGCGCGACTTCTTGGTCAGATTGAAGTCTACTCACCGCTATTGCCAGAGTATCGAGCGTCCAATAGCGGTGCAGCGGGCAGTGGTCGGCGCCCCTCGAGACTTCACCACGTGCGCGGCCACATTGTTCGACGAGGCAATCAAATCTTCTGGCGAGTTCCTCATTTGCGAGGAAGTGCCCGGTCGGGAGTCATCCGCTCGCGCACCGTAACGTGGACGTTTGATCCGTCGGAGAGCAAACGCGTTGCGCCCCATGCATCAGACACTGTCAAACAGCGTGTTCAACGTGCATAAGGTGAGCACCAGTTCTAAACCGGCCGTATGGTTGGCAGGGAAGTGCGATACGCATCAGCCTGATTTCCGCAGGCCGTCGAGGTCGGTGCGCGAGCAGCCATTTTGCCGAGAAGCCTTGAAAGGAAGACTTAAATGAAAGTCATGACCTGCAAAGAGCTTGGTGGCAAGTGCAACCAGAAGCTGTCGGCTGCCTCATGGGATGAGATGGTAAAACTCATGACGAGACATGTCATGGAGAAACATCCGGACGTCGCAAAAAAAATGGCACAACTGCATAAAGACGACCCGAATCAATGGGGCCGGCAAATGAGGCCCAAATGGGATTCAGCGCCCGATACGTAGTTTACTGCGCGAGAGTGCTACGGTGGCTCCGAGGATAAGGGTTTTCTGGTCGATAAGGTGGTGGATCACCGACATCTGCGGTCTAGACCCTCTGCGCGCGACGTTTGCTCGCTAGCAAATGTTCACCGATCATGATTTCGGCGTGTGCGGCGCCCTGAAGATCCATTGCCTGCAGATTAATCCGTGGCTACTCCAGGCAGAGCGACACATCGTCATCAAACTCAAATGGTGACGCTACCCGGTCGGGCGACAGGACAGGGCCCCCCTACCGTTGCCAGGCGGGCGCCTCAACGCCTCGACGCAAGGGAGTCGTCCCTGTGAATCTGACCACGCCTATGGCGCCTCAAACGGGCTTTGAGCGACGGTGCGGAAGTCTATCGATTGAAAGCGGCGTGAAGCTCGTAGTACGACAGGTCAGGTACAACACCAGGCGGCAGATTCGGCTTTAATTTTTCGTTGAAGAACTTCCGGCTGTCCGTCTCGGACTCCCAGATTTCGACCAGGCGCATCCCGCCAGCGGGACTCGGCCCTCCCGCGTGGGACATGAACCCTTCAGCCGAACGCAGCAACGGCATTAGATTCCTCAACATCGCTGCGTATGTACCCTCGTCGAGGTTCGGCTGCTCAGCAATCATAAGTACAGGCATCGGTCTACTCCCTGGTAAGTCGATAAGCGGCCGCAACCCCGCGGCGTCATATTTTAGACGGTGGGCCCAAAATGAACTGGCTGAATTCGGACGTGGCTAACGTGCGCACCAATGATGCATTTGTTGTTTGTATGGTGGTGCTTGCTGACTTCGTTGGGATCTCCAGATACCGCATTTGAGCGCCGCGGTGAGCTCCGCCCATGTTTCGCATTCGTCACGGCGATTCGCTGATTCGCTCCCTAATTGGTGGTCTGGTCCGAGGTCGGTGCAGAAGTTGACGTGCAACGCATCGCTATCGATATTGCCACTCGACTTGGGTCATGCTGCTGTCCGCTCGCTACACGCTACCGCAAGCCACTTTTGATCCGCCAAGGGGCTTCCTCGAGAAGGCAACCTTACGCAGGCTCCGTGAACGGCGCGCAACATGAACGCCGGGCGAGTGCGGGGGAAGAAGCAGGGGTCCCCTTTCGTGGCCGACGCTGTTACACTGGATGTCACACAGGGTGATATCAGTGCTTGAAAAAGCCTTGTAGAATAAGAGGTTAGATTGTCGCCGATTGAGTCCCGTCGTCCACCCCACCTCGCGGTGGCGCGTCGAGGGACCCGTCTTGAATGGTTAAAGTTTGCAGGGGCCGTTAGCTCAGCTGGTAGAGCAGTTGACTCTTAATCAATTGGTCGTAGGTTCGATCCCTACACGGCCCACCAATTCAATCAACAACTTAGATGTACCCGAACGTCACTTGGTTTCCGGGAGTGACCAAAGAGTGACCAATCCAGTTTAATTACGCAAGTTTGCACCTGCCAAGATCGAGTCTGAGTTCCTCGAAACGTTCTGGGCGCTGAAAATCACTTGGGCTTTGCGTAATTTCCGGGAATCTAGAAGTAGCGCCCGCCGCTCTTGATTGCTCATCTGCCCGACGTTAGTACCAACCAAATAGAACGCGCCCTGAGCTGAGCTATTCCTGTCTGGCTTGGCAGGAGACCGTCGTAGGCGCGCTCGCGGCTGCGGAAAATCAGTAAGAACACCTTGTCTGATTGTCGCGACCACTGCGCCTGCGGATCTACTGTGGCGCTCGCCTGTGACCTTCAATGAGTGCTGCATACGGTCCGGATCGACCTTGACATGAGCAAGCATCTACTCGCGCGACATGGATCTTCGTGCGCCGTCGGTGAATACAAACTTGATTAACTCCTTCGACTCGTCCGGCGCAACTCAGGTTTGCGTCGACCGCGACGATCGATGCAGACAACAAATCCGTGTGATATTCGACGCCCTCGAGGGACCGGATGTGGGGAATTCGCCGGTGTGTATGCCCACCTCTCGGTGGGTACAATGCCGCCGTGCTCCCGGAAGCGCGCGCAAAACCCCCGGCGGGCACCTAAAGATCCCCCACCCGTGGGCGGGTCAAACTCCCCCACCTGACGGCGGCAGGACGAGGGATGATTACGCGGTATGACGTGCCTTGGCAAGGCGTTCGGCGGATTCTTT
>Ga0182030_10000756_pt1 | contig 63495 bp, 30 predicted proteins | sample 812S3MmetaG_FD_121299 | JGI IMG/M metagenome (GOLD analysis project Ga0182030, IMG submission 121299) | Permafrost microbial communities from Stordalen Mire, Sweden - 812S3M metaG (Illumina Assembly) | ecosystem: Environmental > Terrestrial > Soil > Wetlands > Permafrost | place: Sweden... | reverse complement strand
GAGCACGACGCTGCCACGCCCGGCGCTGAGCGCGGTCAGCTGCCCCCGCAGCACGTCAACCTGGGGCTGCCGGCTGCGCAATCTGGGGTGCACCGGGCCATCGTAATTGACATTCAGCCTGCCGCAGCCAGCGGGCCTTCCCCCAGGGTGTGGCCGGTTACGCTGCGGCGAGCCTGCGTCTTGCCTCGGCGTAGACGTCTTGCGGCAGCGGCCCGCGCGACGCCGCCTCCACGTTGCTGCGCAGGTGCTCAGGCTGGCTGGTGCCGACGATCGTGCTCGACGCTCCCGGGTGGCTGAGCGTGAAACGCAGGATGAACTCGTGGCGGTTCATTCCCCCGTCCAGCAGCCCATCGAGTTTGGCTGCCTCCCAGCGGTCTTGGGCCGGCGGGCCGGAGGAGCTGAGTGGCTGCACCGTCCAGTTCTTGTCCTCCGATGCAGTCCCGCGGGCCACGCCGCCGCGGATGAGCAGGCCGGCTCCGGCGTTCGCTGCGCGCGTGATCAGCTCGCCGTGCTCGGGCTGGAGGGCGGAGTAGGGGATCTGGAACACGTCGAAGACTCCCATGTCGATGTGATCGGGGAGGTTGGGCAGCGTGCCTGACATCCCGGTGAAGCGCACCTTGCCCTCGGCACGCAGGCTCTCGAGTGCCTCGATCGTCCCGCTGGCCTCCATCTCGCTCCGCGGCGGTGACAGGTGCACCTGGACCAGGTCCAGGTGGTCGGTTTGCAGGCGCCTGAGGCTGTGCTCCACGCCGGCCCGGACGTTCGCGGCACTGTAGTCGTGGGGGCGGAGCATGGACTCCTCAAGCGGCAGGGACAGTGAGCAGCCGCACTTGGAGGCGAGGAAGAACTCGCTGCGGCGCGAGCTGAGATGGCGGCCGATCAGCTCCTCGCTGCGTCCGTAGTCGATCGAGGTGTCGATCAGGTTGACCCCCGCGTCGAGCAGCTCGTTGAGCAGCCGTCCGGCGTCCTCGTCGGTGATCGCAGGACCGCTTAGCTGGCTCGCCGGACCGCTTAGCTGGCCGCGCAGCTCCATCGCGCCGTAACCCAGGACCGATACCTCGGCTCCGGTGCGGCCTAGCACTCGGGTGGGGATCGTCATCGCGTCATCTCGTCACTTCGCCTAGAGTGGATATACGGACAGCTCTCCGCTTATCGGCCACGGTACCGGATAGGTGTCCGTTTAGCAAGGAGGAGCCGGGATGCGGGCAGACGCTGCGAAAAACCGCGAGCACATCCTCGTGGTCGCGCGCGACGCCTTGAGAGAGGCCGGGGACGCCTCGCTCATCGGCATCGCCAGGCGCGCGGGCGTCGGCCCGGGGACGCTGTACCGCCACTTCCCGACCAGGGAAGCGCTGATCGCAGCTGTCTACAAGGACGACGTGGAACGCCTGGTCCGCTCGGTGCCGCAGGTCCTGGCGGAACATACCCCCCTGGACGCGTTCCGCGCGTGGTTTCGTACGCTCGCGGACTTCGTCCAGCTGAAGCGAGGCCTCGGGGAGGCGCTGCATACCCCGGTGCTGCAGGAGGTGATCAGCAGTGCGTACGCACCCGTGGTGTCGGCCGTCGGCGAGTTGATCGCCGCATGCGCCGCGGACGGCAGCATGAGGGAAGGCCTGGACCCCGAGGACGTGCTGCTGATGATGAGCTTCATGACACGGGTGGAGCCCGCTCCCGCCGCCGCGGCGCGGGCGGATCGCGCGATGGAACTGGCCATATACGGCCTGCGCCAGCCCTGAGGGCGTCCCAGCTCTACGAGGCTCTCCGCTGCCAGAAGACGTACCACCTCTTCCCCGCGGCCGAAGGGGGCGGCGAGCACTGCCAGGAGGGGGCGATGTCCAGGCTGGCGCCATCTGCCTAAGCGGGTAAGTTGCTGATCGGTTCGATGCGCGGCTGTGCCAGGGCCACATAGTCGTTCGTCGCCAGCGCGATGGACCGGTCCAGGCGAGCCGCATTGAAGAAGAGTTCTTCGTGCACGAGCAGGGCAGGGTCGGTGATGAGATGAAGGTCAGGGTTGAATGAGAAGGGCAGGATCGAGCCGCTCACGCAGCCGGTGAGGGTTTCGGCAACGTCGCGCGACGCCAGGGCGGCGCTGCGGCCGCCCAGCACCTCCTTGAGCCGGCCGAGGTCCGTTCGCCGGTCCCCTGGTATGACGGCGAGGGCATGGCGGGCTGTCCTCTTTGTCAAGTTGATCCGGGCGACCATGCACTTGGCCGCCTGCCGGGCGGGGTGCCCCCGTAGGATGCTGGCTTCCACGGTGCGTCCTTCCGGGGCGTGGTCGATGAGACGGTAGCGAACTCTGGCGTCGTCGAGCAGGCTGATCAGCTTGCTGTAGGTCGTAGCCGTAAGTGTTACAGCGTCGTTCATGGCCGGTTCATCTGCGTCCTATGCATGCTTGATGTGCCGGGAGAGGTACCGAGCGCTTACCCTGGCGCTCTTGCTGGCTGCTACCGGGTAGCGAGCGTGCGATGAAAAGCGACGTTCGCCGCCCGCCCGCATTGGGTTACCGCGAATTTCGTGTGCTGGCCTGCGTATAAACGCATTTCTATATGACGTTCATGACCGCTGGCGCTTACCAAGCGCTGCAGCAACGCAGCCGCTAGGCACAGAGTAAGCGCGCTGCCTAAAAAAGCAAGCATGTTCCTACTAAAGGTACGCATATACTCTTACTAAAGCCGCAGCCCGGATGACATTATGATCTTGAAGATGTGGCCTCCGTCCGGCAAAATCCCGCCGCAGGCGTCTAGCGGCTGACATTTCGTGTAATATTCCGGCGAACTGATCACAGCGGCCCGGTCCGCGGCAATATGGCCGCTCTGACGTCGAGACCTTTGCCCGCCTTTACCAGGACTTTAGGCAATAAGGTCGATATGAGCACGCCTCGGTTATGCTTTATGCAGATGGATTCATATCGCAAACGAAGTCGCCGAGCACGGGAGCGAAAAAAAGGATATGAACGACCAAGGAGGCGGTCACCTGCTGGCCAGCCCGGGGACGATTCCAGCCTGGCCGGATCCGTCCGCCCTCAAGCCCGGGACGCTGGCCGGTCATTTCCGCGCTATGTTCGGCCAGCAGCCGGACGCGCGGCTTTACCACTTCGTCGAAGACGGCGAAGGCGAACCGCTGAGCATGACCAACGCCGAGCTGGACCGCCGGGCCATGGGCATCGCGGCCGAGCTGCGCGAACGCGTCCCGGCCGGCGGCCGGGCGCTGATCATCTGCCCGCCTGGCCTGGACTACGTGGCCTCGTTCTTCGCCTGCCTGTACGCCGGGGTGATCGCCGTCCCGGTGTACCCGCCCAATCCGGCCCTGCTCAAGCGCACCCTGCCCCGGCTGCTCGGCGTCATCCAGGACGCCCAGCCCGCCGTGGTGCTCGCGCCCGCGTTCATCGCCTCGCTGGCCCCCCAGTTCACCGAGTTCGCCGCGGCGTTGTCACGCCTTTCCTGGCTCGCGGTCGACAGCATCGACAGCACCGCCGCCGACCGCTGGCAGCCCCCCGCCACCAGCGGGCACGATCCCGCGTTCCTGCAGTACACCTCCGGCTCCACCGGCCAGCCGAAGGGAGTCATGGTCACTCACGCCAGCCTGCTGCACAATCTCGGGAGCATCGACCAGCTATTCGTCGGTAATGATGACTCACCCATCCATAGTGTTACCTGGCTTCCCCCTTACCACGACATGGGCCTGATTGGCGGCCTGCTCATGTCGGCCTACGGAGGCTATCCGGTCACCTTCATGTCACCGCTCGCCTTCCTCAAACGGCCCGTCAGATGGCTCAGGGCCATCACGGACTACCGGGCCACCCACAGCGGCGCCCCTAACTTCGCCTACGAGCTGTGCGTGTCGAAGATCTCCGGGGAGGAGCGCGCAGGCCTGGACCTGAGCTCGTGGAAGCTCGCCTTCAGCGGTGCCGAGCCCGTTCGCCCCGAGACGCTGGACCGGTTCAGCCGCGCCTTCGAGCCCTGCGGATTCAGGCGCAAAGCTTTTTACCCGTGCTACGGCCTGGCAGAAGCCACGCTGCTCGTGTCTGGCGGCAGCCGGCTGTCCGTGCCGGCGACACGGAGAGTCCAGGCGAAAGCGCTGCAAGAGAACAGAGTGGTCCACGCAAGCGGAAGCAGCGCCCGGACCGTGATTGGCTGCGGCAAGTCAGCTCCCGGGCAAAAAATCGCTATCGTCGATCCTGCGGGCCTGACCCGCGTTCCCCCGGGCCGAGTCGGTGAGATATGGGTCTCCGGCCCGAGCGTCGCCGGCGGGTACTGGGGTCAGCCGGAGGAAAGCGCCGAGATCTTTGCCGCCCACCTTGCCGACACCGGCGAGGGGCCATTCCTGCGCACCGGCGACCTAGGATTTCTCTCCCGGGGTGAACTGTTCGTTACCGGCCGGCGTAAAGACCTCATTATCGTCGCTGGTAAGAATCATTATCCACAGGACATTGAGCAATCTATCGAGGAATGCCACCCTGCGCTGCGCCTAGGGGGCGGCGTGGCCTGCTCAGTGGACGAAGGAAATGAGGAACGGCTCCTGATCGTGCACGAAGTGAACGGTGATCCGGAGAAGATTGATGCCGATCGTGTCATCTGGTCGATTCGCGACAAGGTCGCGAGAGAACACGATCTGCGAGTCAGCCATGTCGTCCTGGTCAGGCGGGGCAGCGTCCCGAAGACATCCAGCGGCAAAGTGCAGCGGTCGGCCTGCCGGGCTGCTTTTCTCGAGGGCGGCCTGGGCCCGGCGGTCAGCTGGAGCATGCCGTCAGCCGACGCCCCCGCCCGGGATGACCGGCCGGCGACGCAGGCAGCCGACGAGGACGTCCGCCCCGCCTCGGCCCCAGCGGCAAGAAGCGTGGACGCCGCAGGCGTGCCGGCCGACGGCCCAGAGCTTCAGCAGTGGCTAAGCCAGGAGATCGCCAGCAGGCTGAACCTGGTGCCGGAGGCAATCGATCCTGGACAGCCGATGGCAGCTTACGGGCTGCGTTCCATCGATATGGTCGGGCTGGTCGGCGACCTGGAGCTGAAGATCGGACGCTCGCTCCCGGCCACGCTGCCGTGGGAGTACCCGACGATCGAAGCGCTGGCGTTCGCCGCGGCCAGACTGGGATCGGGCGAAACCCCCAGTGCGCCAGGCCAGCAGGCATCGCCTTCGCTGCCCCGCAGGGCCGGCGAAGCCAACCTGGTTTCCGTCAACGGCCGGCCGCCTGCCGAAGCGGAGCCGGTCGCCATCATCGGGATCGGCTGCAGGTTCCCTGGCGGCGCTGATAGCCCGGAAAGCTTCTGGCAACTGCTGGCCGGCGGCCGCGATGCGGTGACCGAGGTGCCGGCCGACCGGTGGAAAGCAGAAGACTTCTTCGACCAGGACATCTCTGTTCCTGGCAAGGCCAACACCCGGTGGGGCGGCTTCGTCGAGGGGACCGACATGTTCGATCCCCACTTCTTCGGCATCTCCCCGCGTGAGGCCGCCCGCATGGACCCGCAGCAGCGGCTGCTGGCCGAAGTCGCCTGGGAGGCGCTGGAAGACGCCGGCGTGGTGCCGGAGGACCTGCCGGGATCGCGGACAGGTGTCTTCATCGGCATAGCGACCAACGACTACGGGCATCTACAATTCCAGGACCTGAATCGGATCGACGCTTACACCGGGACCGGCAATGCCTTCAGCATCGCCGCGAACCGTCTCTCCTACCTCTTCGATCTGCGCGGGCCGAGCATATCCACCGACACCGCATGCTCATCGTCTCTGGTCACGGTGCATCAGGCCTGCGTGAGCCTTTCCCTGGGTGAGTGCACCATGGCACTGGCCGGGGGGGTCAACCTCATCTTCTCTCCTGCCCTGGCCATCAACTTCAGCAAGGCGGGTGCCATGGCGCCCGACGGCCGCTGCAAGGCTTTCGACGCTCGCGCCGACGGTTACGTCCGCTCGGAAGGCGCTGGGATCGTCGTGCTCAAGCCGCTCCGCCAGGCGGTCGCAGACCGGGACTCGATCTACGCCGTCATTCTCGGCGGGGCCGTCAACCAGGACGGGCGGACCAACGGGCTGATGGCTCCCAACCCGCACGCTCAGGAAGCTGTGCTGCGAGCCGCATACGCCAGCGCCGGGGTGGCTCCGGGGGACGTGGACTACATCGAGGCCCATGGCACCGGAACGCTGCTGGGTGATCCGATCGAGGCCAAGGCCATGTCCGCGGTGGTCGGCGACGGCCGGGACCCATCCCGGCCCTGCCTGATCGGCTCGGTGAAATCCAATCTCGGCCACCTGGAGGCTGCGGCCGGCGTGGCCGGGCTGGTGAAGACCGCGTTGATGGTACGCCACCGGCAAGTTCCGCCGAGCTTGCACTATCAGGTACCGAACCCGCACATCCCGTTCCAGGACCTGCCCCTGGAGGTAGCCAGCTCGATACGGGCGTGGCCGTCGTCTGGTAGTCCCGCCCTAGCCGGGGTGAGTTCGTTCGGTTTCGGCGGCACCAACGCCCACCTGGTCCTGCGTGAACCGCCGCCGTCAGCTCCCGGTGGCCAGCCCGCGGGACCAAGGGCCCAGGTACTGACGATCTCCGCGCGCAGCGACGAGGCGCTACGCCAGCTCGCCGCGCGTTATCAAGAACGCCTTGACGCACCGCCCGCGGACCTGTCCGCGGACCTGCCCGCGGACCTGGCCGCGGACCTGTGCGCGGCCGCAGCGGTCCGCCGGACCCATTATGAGCACCGGCTCGCCTGTGTGGGCAGCTCCGCGGCGGAACTGCAGGACGCGCTCGAGTCCTTCCGGCGCGTTGAGCCGGCGTCCGGGCTTTCCTGGGGCACCCGGCGGGTGGGGCGGCACCCCAAGGTGACCTTCGTCTTCGCTGGGCAAGGGCCGCGCTGGTGGCCGCTGGCCGCCGACCTGGCCAGCGCCGAGCCGGAGTTCCGTGCGGTCCTCGGGCGTTGCGACGTCATCTTGCGCCGCCTCGCCGGCTGGTCGCTCCTGGCGGAGCTGGCCGCAGACCATGACCGCTCCCGGCTGTCAGACACCGCCGTGGGCCAGCCTGCGCTGTGTGCTGTGCAGGTTGCCCTGGCGGCACTGTGGCGGTCCTGGGGTATCGAGCCCGCGGCGGTCGTAGGCCACAGTGCCGGCGAGATCGCGGCGGCGCACGTCGCCGGCGCCTTGAGCCTAGATGACGCGCTTCGGGTGGCCCTGCACCGCGGCCGGGTGATCCGGGCCGCGGTCGGTAAGGGCAAGATGGCAGTGGCCGGGATCTCCGCCGGGCAGGCCCGGGAATTCCTGGCTGATGCCGGCGCCGCGTGGGTGGCCGCCAGCAACGGCCCGAACTCGACAGTGCTGTCCGGCGAGCCGGCCGCACTGGCGCGGGTGGCCACGGCCATCAGCGCCGACGGCAACTTTTGCCGCGTCCTGGAAACGGTCGACTACGCGTCGCACAGCCCGCAGATGGAGCCGCTCCAGGGCGAGCTCACGCGATCGCTGGTTGATCTGGTCCCGCGGGCCGTTTCGATCCCGTTCATCTCGACGGTGCGCGGAAAATTCCTCGACGGCGCGGAGCTTGACGCGGCCTACTGGGGCGCGAACCTGCGTGAGCCCGTGGTCTTCGACCGGGCGATTCGGGTGCTCGCCGACTCCGGCCACGATGCGTTCGTCGAGATCTCCCCGCATCCGATGCTCGGCGATGCGATCACGGAGTGCCTGGCCAGCCAGGACGCTCCCGGCGCGGTGGTGACATCGCTGCGCCGCGACACACCAGGCCGGGAGTCGCTCCTGGGCCAGCTCGGCGAGCTTTACTGCGCGGGATTCCCGGTGGACTGGCGGGCGATATACGGCCCCAGGCCGCCGATGATCACCCTCCCGTCGTATCAGTGGCAGCGCCAGCGGTACTGGCTTGACGACGAGGACGGGCACAGGCGGCCTGTGGGTCGCGACGGCCACCCGGTCCTCGAAACCTTCGTGCGATCCGCCGCCGAGCCGGAGGCTTACCACTGGTGCGGCCGTGTCGACCTGGAAGGCTTCCCCTGGCTCCGGGACCACCAGGTGGACGGAACGGCGGTCTTGCCGGCCAGCCTCCTGCTGGACGCCGTCGCGTCCGCCTCAGCCCGGGTACTGGGGGACGGGCCAGCCATCATCGAAGACGTCCAGTTCACCTCCGTAACCGTCGTTCCCGCCACGGCTGGTCAGGCCACCCTCCAGATCGTCGCCTTCCCCGAGACGGCAGGCGCGGGCTCGTTCCGCGTCTTCACTAGGAGCGGAGAGCAGCCAGGTGACGATGACTGGGCCGAGGTGGCGCGGGGCAGATTCCGTTCGTCTACGAGCCCCGGCCCGCGCAGCACGCTGGCGGAAGCACGCGACCGTTGCCCGCAACCAGCCGACCATGAGGCGCTTTACGCCAGGCTGGCCCAATCCGGCCTGCAGTACGGCCCGGCATTCCAGGGCATCGAGAGCGTCTGGTGCGGAGAACACGAGGCTGTCGCACGGCTCCGCCGCCCGGCCGAGCTCACCGCCGACAACGGCTCGTACCTGATCCATCCGGCCCTGCTCGACAGCTGTTTGCAGGTGCTCGCAGCTGCCCTCCAGCCAGTTGGCCCCACGCCGGCCGCGATGTACCTGCCGGTGTCGGTCGGCCGCTTCACCCTGTCGGCGCCATCCGGGTCGGCGCCATCCGGGTCGGCGCCTTCGGGGAATGGGACCGCACGCTGGGCGCATGCCGTCCTCGACCCAGGGGGTCAGGAAGAAAACCAGATCAGCGGGGCCGCGGTCGTGCTGTTCGACGAGGCCGGCCACCGCGTGGGCGAGGTGAGCGGGATTACCCTGCGGCGCCTGGATCCGGCGGGAGCGCGGGATCCGGTCGCTGACTCGCTCCTTCAGGTCGGCTGGCGCGAGGCGGACCACGGTACGACCAGCTCGCCGGCTTCGGTCAACGCGGCTACCGGGTGGTGGCTGCTGTTCGCCGACCAGGGCGGCGTATGCGACAACCTGCGAACCCTGTTGCTGGCGAGAGGCGCAGAATGCGTGACGGTCGGAGTCGGCCCGCAGTACCGCCGGCTGCACCCGACGCGGTACGAGATCGACGCTGGGCGCCCGGAAGACGTCGCGGCACTTCTCGCGGACGTCCGTGGCGCCCGGTCAGCCCCGTGCGCGGGCGTGGTGTACGCGTGGAGCCTGGACGGGTCGCTGCCTCCGGACGCTGACCCCGGACAGCTCCGGACGGCGCAGGAACTCGGCTGTATTCCGGTACTCCACCTCATCAAGGCACTGGGCGGGGAAGAAGGCGCCGGCCAGGCACCCCGGCTCGTACTCGCTACCCGGGGCGCGCAGCAGGTCGGCGACGACCGTGACATCCCGGCGCTGGCCCAGTCGTCCCTATGGGGCCTGGCTCGGGTGATCATGCTCGAGCACGCCGAACTACACCCCACGATCATCGACCTTGATCCCAGGCAAGGTGGCGACGACGCCGCTGGCCTGCTCGTTGAGATCCTGAGTCCTGGCCGTGACCAGATCGCGCTGCGCGGCGGTAAGCGCTACACGCCGTACCTGCAGGCGTGGAACCCGCAGGCCGTCGACCTCCCGGTTCTTCAGGACCGCCGTCCCTTCGATACCCAGCGGGACGGCAATCTCCGGATCCTGGCCACCCAGCCGGGAATCCTGAACAGCTTGGCCCCAACGCTGTGCGAACGGACGCCGCCGTCGGCCGGGGAGGTGCAAATCGAGGTCGTCGCGGCCGGCCTGAACTTCAGCGACGTCTTGAAGGCGCTGGGAATCTGCCCCGGCGTACCGCCAGGGATCGTCCCGCTCGGAGCCGAATGCGCGGGCCGGGTGACCGCGGTCGGCGCGGACGTTGACGCATTCAAGCCGGGGGACGCGGTCATGGCGATCGCGCCCTCCGCGCTGGCGGCCTTCGTTACCACCCCGTCATACCTGGTGGCCCCTAGGCCGCAAGCGCTGACCGACGAGCAGGCGGCGGCCATCCCCATCGCCTTCCTGACCGCGGTCTACGGGCTCGAGTACCTCGCGCGCCTCGGTCCGGGGGAAAAGGTGCTCATCCACTCCGCCACCGGCGGCGTCGGGCTGGCCGCCCTCCAAGTGGCCAGGCGCAATGGCGCGGAGGTGTTCGCGACGGCCGGGACGAAGGCCAAGCGGGACATGCTCCGGACGCTGGGTGTCAAGCACGTGATGGACTCCCGGTCGCTACGGTTCGCCGACCAGATCATGGAACTTACCGGCGGCCGTGGTGTGGACGTGGTACTCAATTCGCTGGCTGGTGAGGCGCTGACCCGCAGCCTTTCCCTGCTCGCGCCGGGCGGCCGCTTCGTCGAGATCGGCAAGCAGGACATTTACCGTAACAACCATCTCGGCCTGGGGGCACTCCGGTACAACCGGTCCTTCTTCGCTGTCGACCTGGAACGGTCGTTCGCGGAGGAGCCCGTCCTGATCAGGCAGCTCTTCGACATGCTGGCCCGCGGCTTGGCGGCGGGCGACCTCACCGCCCTCCCGGTGACGAGCTACTCCTACGCCGAGGCGGACACGGCCTTCTCTCAGATGGCCCAGGCGCGGCATACCGGCAAGATCGTGCTCCGCCCGAGCGGGAACGAGACCGTTGCCGCCGGGCCGCAGGCCCCGGCCATCAGCAGCGAGGGAACCTACCTGATCACGGGCGGCCTCGGTGCGCTCGGGCTGGAGACGGCGCGGTATCTCACCGGGAAGGGCGCTCGCCACCTCGTGCTGGTCGGGCGGCGGCCGCCATCGGCGGCCGCGCAGCAGGTGGTGCAGCAGCTACGCGCGGCCCAGGCGGAGATCAGCGTACGCGCCGTCGACGTGTCCCGGTTCGATGACGTCGCCGCTCTCATGGCCGAGATCAGCACGTCGATGCCTCCTCTCACCGGCATCGTGCATACCGCGGGCATCCTCGACGACGGCTTCCTGCTGCAACTCGACGAGGAACGGTTCCGTTCGGTGGCGGCCCCGAAAGCGGACGCCGCCTGGCACCTGCACCGTGCCAGCCGGGACATTCCGCTTGACTTCTTCGTCCTGTACTCCTCCGCCGCGGCCCTGCTCGGCTCGCCGGGACAGGGCAATTACGCCGCCGCCAATGCCTTCCTTGACGCGCTGGCGGTCTACCGTCACTCGCTTGGCCTGCCCGCGCTCAGCATCGGCTGGGGGCCGTGGTCGCAGATCGGGCTGGTCGCCGACCCCTCCCGGGCCGGCTCGCTGCCGGCCTACGGGATCGAAAGCCTGCGCCCGGAGGACGGGATCGCCGCCCTGGACCGGCTGCTGTTCACCCCGTCGGCGCAGGCGACAGTGCTTGCGCTGGACCGGGCCAGGCTGCGCGATGCGGCGGACAGCGGCATGCTGCCCGACCTCCTGGCCGGCCTGCTTGCGCCGTCCGCTGGGGCCGCCGTGACCGGGCGCCAGGGATCAACGGAGATCAGGCAGAAGCTGCTGGCCGTCCAGCCGGGTCGCCGGCGAAGCGCGATCTTGCAGCAGCACTGCATGTCCGAGGCGGCGCGGGTGCTCAAGACCGACGTGTCGAAGATCGATGCCACGGCGCCAATGGCCAGCATGGGCTTCGACTCGCTGATGTCACTGGAACTGCGCAAGCGGCTGGAGATATCGCTCGGCGTCGAGCTGGCCGCTACCGTGGCGTGGCGCTTCCCGACGATCGAGAAGCTGGTTCCCTTCCTGGCGGATCGCATGGAAGTCCCGCTGGAGCCCGGGTCGGCCGGAAGCGGGCCGACCGCGGCGAGCGGGCCGGCCGCGGCCAGCGGGCCGCCGGCCGACCTCGCCGAGCCAACCGGAGCGGCCACCGGAACCGCTGACCATGCCGAGCCGGCCGGCCTCGCCGAGGCGGCCGGCCTCGCCGAGGCGGATCTGGCCCAACTCTCCGACAGCGACCTCGAGGCGCTGCTCCTGGCCAAAATGACGCGGATCGATGAAGGGCGCTAACGATGACTTCGCCGGATGAGACGCCGACCCCCGCAGGCACACTGCGGCGGGCGTACCTGACCCTAGACCGGATGCAGTACAAGCTGGACGACTACGAGCGAGCGCGATCCGAACCCATCGCGATCGTGGGCCTCGGGTGCCGCTTCCCTGGTGGCGTCGTCGATGCCGGCACCTACTGGGACGTTCTCAGCAACGGCGTCGACGCCATCGGCGAGATTCCCGCGAACCGGTGGGACGTGGACGCTTTCTACGACGAGAATCCTCAACAGCCGGGGAAAATGAGCACCCGGTGGGGCGGTTTCCTGGATCGCGTCGAGGAGTTCGACTACAACTTCTTCGGGATTTCCCGGCGCGAGGCGTTCGCCATGGACCCCCAGCAGCGCCTGACGCTCGAGGTGACCTGGGAGGCGCTGGAGAACGCGGGACTGGCGCCCAGCCGGCTGGCCGGCAGCCGGACGGGCGTGTTCATGGGCGTCTGCAGCTCCGATTTCGGGACCGAGATGTTCCGTCAGCCGCGCGATGTCACGGCCTACGCCAGCACCGGCACGGCACACAGCGTCGTCACCGGACGGCTGTCTTACCTGCTCGACCTCCGGGGTCCCAGCCTGGCCATCGACAGCGCATGCTCATCGTCTCTGGTCGCCGTGCACCTGGCGTGCCAGAGCCTGCGGACCGGGGAGTCCGATCTTGCGGTGAGCGGTGGCGTCAACGTCGTGCTTTCACCGTTGCCAAGCATCGCCTTCTCACAGTTCCCCGGCATGGTGGCGACGGACGGGCGATGCCGGACCTTCGACGCCAAGGCGAACGGCTATGTGCGCAGCGAGGGGTGCGGCATTGTCGTCCTGAAGCGGCTCTCGGATGCTCTTCGGGACGGTGACCAGGTACTGGCTCAGATCCGGGGCGGCGCCGTCAACCAGGACGGGCGCAGCTCGGGGGTCACCGCGCCCAGCGGGCTCGCGCAACGCGACGTCCTGCGCCGCGCGCTTGAGGCCAGTGGGGTCGAGCCGGACGAGGTGTCCTACATTGAGGCTCACGGCACGGCGACCCGGCTCGGCGACCCGATCGAGGTGGAGGCTCTGGCCGAGGTCTACGGGCACAGCGGCGGAGAGCCGGTCTACCTCGGCTCGGCCAAGACCAATATCGGCCATCTTGAGGCGGCCGCCGGGATCGCCGGGCTGATCAAGGTGGTCCTCTCCCTCGGCCGCGGCGTCATCCCGCCGAATGTGCACTTCGAGCAGCTAAATCCACATATCTCGTTCGCCGGGACAACATTCGCCGTGCCGACGGCACCCACCCCGTGGACAATGTCCCCCGCGGACGCAGACGGCAAGCCGGCCGCCGATGAGGTGCCGGCGCGCCGCCGGATCGCCGGGGTAAGCAGCTTCGGGTTCAGCGGAACCAACGCCCACATGATCCTCGAAGCCGCGCCGCCGCACCCGGCGCCCCCCGGCGACGCACGCCGTCCCCGTTCGGTGCTCGCCCTGTCGGCGAAAAGCGACACTGCGCTGGTCGAAATGGCCAGGCGGTACGCCGACCGGCTGAACCAGGACGACCCTGAGTCAATCGCTGACCTGTGCTTCTCAGCCAACACGGGCCGGTCACACTTCCGGCACCGGCTCGCGGCGGCGGGCGGGACGGCCAAGGAGATCGCCGGCCTGCTCGCCGATTTCGCGGACGGCATGCCGGGAGACGAGCCGGCCGTCGGCCAGGCCGGGGCGGCCGACGTGGTGTTCTTGTTCACCGGGCAGGGCCCTCAGCGGCCGGGGATGGGGCGCGAGCTGTACGAGACCGAGCCCACGTTCCGCGCCATCCTCGACCGCTGCGACGACATTCTCCGGCCCGTCATGGACCCGCCGCTGCTGTCGGTCCTGTACCCGGCGGACGAGCCGCCGGACCCTCAGGCGGCCCTGATCTATCAAACGGTCTACTCCCAGCCAGCCCTGTTCGCGGTCGAGTATGCGATCGCGGAGCTGTGGCGGTCCTGGGGCGTCGAGCCGGTGGCGGTCCTCGGGCACAGTTTCGGCGAATACATCGCGGCCTGCGTCGCGGGCGCAATGACCTTGGAAGACGGCCTGGAGCTGGCCGCCGAACGCGGCCGCCTCATGCAGGCCCTCGCGCAGACGGGCACGATGGCCGCCGTGTTCGCGCCTGAGGATCAGGTGGCCGAGGCGATCACCGAGTACCAGGCGCAGCTGTCGATCGCCGCCGTCAACGGGCCCGCTAACACCACCATCTCTGGCGACCGCGACGTGGTGGCCGCCGTCTGCGAAGCCTTCAACCGGCGCGGAGTGCAGACGAAGCTGCTGCACATCACCACCTCCTCGCATTCTCCCCTGATCGAGCCCATCCTCGGCCCGCTGCGCGAGGCGGCGGACCGCATACGGTTCACGCCGCCCAGGATTCCCCTCATCTCGAACCTGACCGGGGAGCTGTGGCCCTGGGACAAGGCGCCGGACGCCGATTACTGGTGCCGCCACGCCCGCCAGCCAGTCCGGTTCGCCGCCGGGGTGGCCGCCTTGCGCGCCATGGGATACCGCGCCTTCCTCGAGGCGGGCCCGGCCCCCACCCTGCTCGGTCTGATCAGCGACGGACTGCCCGCCGACGACGACCTGCTGCTGCCGAGCATGCGGCCGAAACAAGACGACTGGCCGGTCATGCTGTCTTCGCTGTCCCAGCTCTACGTGCACGGCGCCGACATTGACTGGGACGCGTTCGACCGCGGCTACCGGCGCGTCAAGATCCCGGTTCCCGCCTATCCCTTCGACCGGCTCCAATGCTGGCAGACGCCCATTCGGCGGCGCGATGACACCGTAGCTGCCGCGGCCGGGGATCTGGCCGCGGCCGGCCGCGCGGACGGGCCTGCTGCGGAGCCCGGCGACGATGATCTGCTCTACCGGCTCGCCTGGCAGCCCGCCGCCAGCGCCCGGGCGTCCCTGGCGGGACCGGATGACGCCCGCCAGGCGTGGCTCGTGCTGGCCGATGACGTCGGCGTGGGGGACCGCCTGGTCACTGCGATCGGCGAACGGGACGGACGGTGCGTCCGGGTCGTCCCGGGTGAGGAATACCACTACGACGGGCACGGCCAGGCGACCGTCCGGCTCGGTGACCCGGCCGACCTCATCCGGCTGCTGGCCGAGACGGACACCGGCACCGGCGAGAGCCTGAACGTGGTGCACCTGTGGAGTCTCAGCGCGGGCGGTGCCGACGACGACCCCGGTTCCGTCGCTTCCTTGCTGCGGTCCCAGCAGGCCGGCTGCATGAGCGCGGTGCGGACCGCGCAGGCCCTGACCGCGGCCGGGAGCACGTGGCAGCCGCGGCTATGGCTGATCACCCGCGGCGCCCAGGCCGCCAACCTCGCTCCGCCCGCCAGGGATATCCCCCCCGCAGCCACCGGGCCTGGCCCCGTTCCGCCTGCGCTCGCCCAGTCGACGCTATGGGGACTCGGACGGTCACTACAGCAGGAGCACGCCGGCATCTGGGGCGGCCTCATCGACCTGGACCCGGACGCCGGGCTGGAGCCGGACGCCGGGCTGGAGCCGGACGCCGGGCTGGAGCCGGACGCCGGGCTGGAGCCGGACGCCGGGCTGGAGCCGGACGCGGCCCAGCTGCTGACCGAGATCGGCTACCGCGGCGAGCAAGCCCCCGGCGCGCGGGAGGACCAGATCGCCTTCCGCGGCGGTGAGCGTTACCTGGCGCGGCTGGTGCGTGCCCCGCTACCTGACGACGGGCAGGCCAGCGGCCCGGGGTGGCGCACGGACGCCAGCTACCTCATCACTGGCGGACTGGGCGGCCTCGGCCTGGCCGTGGCGCGATCCATGGTGCGCGCGGGGGCGCGGCACCTGGTGCTCGTCGGGCGCACGCCGATCCCGCCGCGTGCTGAATGGGCGGCGCTGCCAGCGGGCGATCCTGCCGCCCGGCGGGTGGCAGCCGTAAGGGAACTCGAATCGCTCGGCGCGAGCGTCCTCCTGGCATCCCTGGATATCTCCGACGAGAATGCCGCCCGTCGCCTCCTGGCGCGCTTCGACGCCGAAGGATGGCCGCCCATCCGGGGTGTCGTGCACGCGGCCGGCCTGGGCGAGGTCGCGCCGCTGGCCGAGCTGACTCCGGAAGACCTGGACCGGCACCTGCGTCCCAAGGCTGGCGGCGCCTGGGTGCTGCATCGGCTTTTCGCCGGGCGGCCCCTCGACTTCTTCGTTCTCTTCTCCTCCGCTAGCTCCATTCTGAGCTCGCCGTTCGTGGCCAGCTACGCGGCCGCCAACGCGTTCCTCGACGCGCTCGCGCATCTGCGCCGCGGTGCGGGGCTGCCCGGCCTGAGCATCAACTGGGGCATCTGGTCCCAGACGGGCCTGGCCGCCCGAGGTGCGGAGGCAACGCCAGGCCTCAGCCCTGGCATGGGCACCCTCGATCCGGAGCAGGCCGTTCGCGCGTTCCACCGCCTGCTCCGGCAGGGCGCCGGCGGCCACATCGCGGTCGTTCCTGTCGACTGGGCGACGTGGGGCCGCAGATACACGGATGTTTCCGGCTCGGCGCTGCTTTGTGAGCTCGTGGACGAGCGCGGCAGCGTCCGCGCCGAGCGTCCGGGTGCCCGGACAGCCCTGCTCCCTTCACGTTCCGAGCTGCTCGGGCTGCTGCCCGGCGAGCGCCTGACCGTGCTGACCGAGCGGCTGCGGCTCGCGGTCGCAGCGACCCTGGGCGCGAAGCCGGACGCGGTCCGGGTGGACCAGCCTCTGGTCGATCTCGGGCTCGATTCGCTGATGGCCGTGGAGCTGAGAAACGAGGCGGAACGCCAGCTCGGCGTCACGCTACCCATCTCCGTCCTGCTGGAAGGGGCATCCGTGCAGAGGCTGGCCGAGCAGATCACCGGCAGCCTGCCCGATGAGACGGACGGGACGGCGGATGGCGGCCGACCGCACCGTCAGGGAGAAGAGATCCGCCGGGTGGAGCGCTCGGAAGATCTTGCTACGACGCTCCTAGCGGAGATCGACGAGCTGTCCGATGAGGAAGCGCGCACGGTACTGGACCAGGAGACGGCAAGATGACCGAGCTCGACCAGCGTCTGGCGGCCCTGTCGCCGGAGAAACGGGTGCTGTACGACAAGCTCCTGCGGGAGAAGCTGAAGGAAACGAAGAACGCCACCTTCCCGATCTCGGTGATGCAGCAAGGATTGTGGTTCCTCGAACAGCTCAGGCCGGGCAACCCCGGCTACGTCATTCCCGCTGCCGTGCGCATCACGGGACGGCTCGACCGGCCGGTCCTGCGCCGCGCCGTCAACGAGGTCGTCCGGCGGCACGAGTCACTGAGAACGACGTTCGAGGCCCGTGATGGCAAGCCGGTACAGGTCATCCACCGGGAGCTGAGCATTGACCTGCCCGAGGCCGATCTCGGCGGTGCTGGCCTCGAGGCGGTGATTACTGAGGCGCTCAGCGCGCCGTTCGATCTCGCCGCCGGCCCGCTGCTGCGGGTCCGGCTTCTCCGGACCGGAGAACAGGAGCACGTGCTGGCCGTGGCGATGCATCATCTCATCTCCGACGGCTGGTCCGTGGGGATCCTGGTGGCCGAGCTCGCCGCCCTGTACGAGGCGTTCGCGGCCGACCGTCCGTCCCCGCTGCCCGACCTGAAGATCCAGTACGGGGACTTCGCCAGCTGGCAGCGCAGCGAGCTGGCCGACGGGAGCCGCCAAGCCGATCTCGCGTACTGGCGGTCGCAGCTGGCCGGTGCCCCGGCCGCGCTCGCGCTGCCGACGGACCGCCCTCGGGCCGCCGTGCAGGGATTCAACGGCGCCTCGGTTCCGATCGAGTTCCCGGCTGCCCTGATGAGCGAGCTGGCCGCCTTGGCGAAGGAGAACGGCGCGACCACGTACATGACGCTGCTGGCGGTCTTCCAGATCCTCCTGCACCGCTACAGCGATCAGGACGACGTGGTAACCGGCGTGCCGATGGCCAACCGGGGCCGGGCCGAGATCGAGCCGCTGATCGGGTTCTTCGTCAACACCCTTCCAGTCCGTACCGACCTCAGCGGGGAACCCAGTTTCCTTGACGTGCTGAAGCGGGTGCGGGAATCCTGCCTGGGTGCATACGCCCACCAGGGAATTCCATTCGAGAAGGTGGTCGCCGACCTGAAGCCGGCCCGTGACCTGAGCAAGCCGCCGATCTTCCAGGTGAGTCTTTCCTATCAGGCTGATCCGCTGCCGGCGTTGACCTTTGCGGGGCTGGAACTGCGGCGGCTGCCGCTTACCAGCGCCGGGGCACGTTTCGACCTGGAGGCGCAGCTCTTTAACCACGAGGGCGCACTGAGCGGCTGGATGGAATACGACCGTGACCTGTTCGACGAGCCGACGATCACGGCGATGACAGCCGGCTTCCGCCGCCTCGCCCAGCTCGTGGTGATGCAGCCGGACCGGCCCGTCGGCCGGCTAGACCTGCTGGGCGAGGAGCGGCAGCGCATCCTCGCGGACCACAACTCCACCCGGCGGCAGTGGCCGGGCGCGGGCTGGATCCACGAGTGCTTCGAGGAGCGGGCCCGCGAGGCACCCGGAGCCGAGGCGCTGCGGTGCGAGGGGCAACCCCTGAGCTACGCGGAGCTGAACCGCCGGGCGAACCGGCTCGCGCACCGGCTCAGGCGTCTGGGCGCAGGCCCGGACGTCCTGGTCGGCGTCAGCATGGAGCGATCGGCCGACCTGGTGGTCAGCCTGCTCGCCGTGCTCAAGGCCGGCGCCGCATACGTGCCGCTGGACAGCGGTTACCCCCGGGCACGCCTGGAGTACATGCTGGCGGACGCCGGCGTGCCGATCCTGCTGACGCAGCGCCGGCTGCTCGCGGGCCTGCCGCCTGCGGAAACCACCACGATCTGCGTCGACGAGCTGGCCGGGTCGCTGGCCGGCGAGCCCGATGACAATCCCGGCGTGGCGGTGGACGGGGAGAACCTGGCCTACGTCATCTACACCTCCGGTTCGACCGGCACGCCCAAGGGCGTCATGAACGTCCACGCGGCGATCCGCAGCCGGCTGCTGTGGATGCAGGACGCCTACCGGCTCGACCCCACCGACCGGGTGCTACAGAAAACGCCGTTTTCCTTCGACGTGTCGGTGTGGGAATTCTTCTGGCCGCTGATGACCGGCGCCACCCTGGTGCTGGCCCGTCCCGGCGGTCACAAGGACGGCGGCTACCTGGTCGAGCTGATCCGTGCCGAGAACATCACGACCGCGCATTTCGTCCCGCCGATGCTCCAGGCGTTCCTGCGCGAGCCCGGCGTGGAAGCATGCACCGGACTGCGCCGCGTGCTCTGCAGCGGCGAGGCCCTGCCACGTGACCTTCAGGAGCGCTTCTTCGCCCGGTCGCGGGCGGAGCTGCACAATCTCTACGGCCCCACCGAGGCTGCGGTCGACGTCACCTCATGGATATGCCGGCGCGACGGTGACCCGCGGCCGGTCCCGATCGGGTTCCCCATCGCCAACACGCAGATGTACGTGCTGGACCGCCAGCTTGAGCCCGTCCCGGACGGCGTCGCCGGCGAACTGCACATCGGCGGCAGGAACCTCGCCCGAGGGTATATCAACCGGCCCGGGCTGACCGCGGAGAAGTTCATCCCCGATCCCTTCGGCGAGGCGCAGCAGGGCGCCCGCCTGTACAAGACCGGCGACCTGGCCAGGCGGCGCCACGACGGGGCCATCGACTACCTGGGCCGCTTGGACCACCAGGTGAAGCTGCGCGGTTTCCGCATCGAGCTTGGCGAGATCGAATGCGTCCTCGCCGAGCATCAGCGGGTGCGCGAGGCGATCGTGGTCACCCGCGAGCACACCCCGGGCGACGTGCGCCTCGTGGCGTACCTGACCGGCGACACACCGCCAGGCCCGGCGGAGCTGGCCGGCTACCTGAGGGAACGGCTGCCGGAATACATGGTGCCGTCGGCCTTCGTCACGCTGCCGGCCTTCCCGCTGACGCCCAACGGAAAGGCCGACCGGGCTGCGCTGCCCGAGCCTGACCTCGGGCGGCCTGAGCTGACCACCCCCTTCGTCGTCCCTCACGACGACCTCGAACGCTCGATAGCCGCGCTGTGGCGTGAGCTTCTTGGCGTCGATCAGGTCGGCGCTCACGACAACTTCTTCGAGCTCGGCGGGCACTCGCTGCTGATGTCCGAGCTCAAGGTCCGCCTCGCCACCAGCCTCAAGCGTGAGGTGTCGATGGTGGAGCTCTTCCAGTACCCGACGGTGAGCTCGCTGGCGAGCTACCTCAGCCGCCCAGCCCAGGCCGCCGCCCAGCCGATGCTCAGCGCGCATGACCGCGCCGAGGGGCGCCTTCAGTCCCAGCATCAGCGCCAGCAAGCCGCCGCCCGCCGCGCGCGCTCCCGGAACGGAAGGTAACCGCATGTCAGACAGACCCGAGGACCTCAACCAGATTGCCATCGTCGGGGCGGCCGGCCGGTTCCCCGGCGCCGCCGACGTGGGGGCCTTCTGGACGAACCTCGAGCAGGGCCGTGAGGGCATCATCGTCCCGTCCGACGATGAGCTGCTGGCCGCGGGCGTCAGCCCGGCCCTGCTGCGACAGCCCGGCTACGTCAAGGCCAAGGGAGTGCTCGCCGACGGCGACCTTTTCGACGCGGACTTCTTCGGCTACAGCCCCAGGGAAGCCGAGATCATGGACCCCCAGCACCGGGTGTTCCTCGAATGCGCCTGGGAGGCGCTGGAGTCCGCCGGATACGACCCGCACCAGTTCGGCGGCCGGATCGGGCTCTTCGCCGGCTCCAGCCTCAACTCCTACCTGCTCTTCAACATCATGACCAACCAGCGGGTCGTGGACTCGGCCGGTCCCTTCCAGACCCTGATCGCCAGCGACAAGGACTTCCTCGCCACCCGGGTCTCCTACAAGCTCGGGCTGACGGGGCCGAGCATCACCGTCCAGACCGCCTGCTCCACCTCGCTGACGGCGGTGCACCTGGCCTGCCAGAGCCTGCTCAGCGGGGAGTGCGACATTGCCCTGGCCGGAGGGGTCTCGGTCAGCGTGCCGCTGAAGAGCGGTTACCTGTACGAGCCGGGCGGGATCTTGTCGCCGGACGGGCACTGCCGCGCCTTCGACGCCCGGGCCGCCGGGACCGTGGCAGGCAACGGGGCGGGCATCGTCGTGCTGCGCCGGCTGGCCGAGGCACGCGAGAACGGCGACGGGCTGATGGCGGTGATCCGCGGCACGGCGGTCAACAACGACGGGTCGCTGAAGGCCGGGTATACCGCGCCGAGCGTTGACGGCCAGGCCGAGGTCATCGCGGAAGCACTCGCGGTCGCCGATGTGGATCCCGGCACGGTCGGGTATGTCGAGACGCACGGGACGGGCACTGCGCTCGGCGACCCGATCGAGATCGCGGCCCTGACGCGCGCGTTCCGTGAGCACACCGATGAGACGGGATTCTGCGCGATCGGCTCGGTCAAGAGCAGCGTCGGTCACCTCGACGCCGCGGCCGGCGTGACCGCGCTGATCAAGGCCACCCTTGCGCTCCAGCACGAGGCGATCCCCGCGACCCTTAACTACGAGCGTCCGAACCCGGATCTCAACCTCGAGACCAGCCCGTTTTTCGTCAACACGGAGCTGCGGCCGTGGCCGAGGCAGCAGACGCCCCGCCGGGCCGGGGTGAGTGCCTTCGGCATCGGCGGGACCAACGTCCATGTCGTCCTGGAGGAGGCACCCGCCGCCACGACCGCCCGGCCAGGTCCCGCCGCGGCTGGGCGGCCCGCGCAGATCGCGCGTCTGCTCCCGCTGTCGGCGAAGACGGCGCCGGCGCTCGCCGCGAACGCAGGCCGGCTGGCCGGCCACCTTGAACGTCACCCCGCCGAGGATCTCGGCGACACCGCCTACACCCTGGCGTGCCGGCGACAGTCTCTCGGGCAACGCGCCAGCGTCGTCTGCCACGACCGGGAAGGTGCCATCTCGGCCCTGCGTCAGGTCGAGCGGGCCGGGCCCGGGAACCTGAGCCAGACGGCCAGGCACCCGGCGCCGGTGGCGTTCCTGTTCCCCGGTCAGGGGGCCCAGTACGTCAGCATGGCGCGCGGCCTGTACCAGCGTGAGCCGGTGTTCGCCGGCGAACTTGACCAGTGCGCCGAGCTGTTCGCCAGCTGGCTGGGCACCGACCTTCGCACGTTGCTGTTTGCGCCGCCCGCGCAGGCTGATGCGGCCGCGCGGGCGCTGGCGGAGACCGCGATCACTCAGCCGGCGATGTTCACGGTTGAGTACGCGCTCGCCCGGCTCTGGTGCTCCTGGGGCGTCCGCCCGCGCGCCATGGCCGGCCACAGCATCGGCGAGTACACCGCGGCCTGCTTGGCCGGGGTCTTCCCCCTGGAGGACGCCGCGCGGCTGGTGGCTGCGCGCGGCCGTCTCGTTCAGGAAATGCCGCGCGGCGCCATGCTCGCCGTCGTCCTGCCCGAATCCGAGATGGCCGGCTGGCTCAGCGGCGACGCGGGCGGCGACCTGTGCCTGGCCGCGGTCAACTCCCCGGCCAGCACCGTCGTCTCCGGGCCCGCCGAAGCCGTCAGCGACCTGCACGAGCGGCTGACCGCCGCGGGCGTGGCCTGCCGCCTGCTGCACACGTCGCACGCGTTCCATTCGGCCAGCATGGCCGCCGCCGTCGAGCCCTTCATCGAGGAGGTCGCTAAGGCCACGCTCAGCGCGCCGCAGATTCCGTTCTGCTCGAACGTGACCGGGACGTGGATCACCGACGAGCAGGCTACCAGCCCCGCCTACTGGGGATTGCACCTGCGCGAGACCGTCCGCTTCTCCGGCTGCCTCGAGGAGCTGCTGCGTGACCCGGATCTCGTCCTGCTCGAAGCGGGCCCGGGCCAGACCCTCGGCACCTTCGCCCGCCAGTGCCAGGCGTGGACCGACGACCGGACGGCGATCGGATCCCTCCGGCATCCGAAGGAGCAGTGTGACGACCACGACTACATGCTGAGCAGCCTCGGCGACCTGTGGAGCGTCGGCGTGCCGGTCGACTGGGCCGCGTTTTACCAGCGCGAAGACCATCGCGTGGTCCGGCTGCCCGGCTACGCCTTCCAGCGGCAGCGCTACTGGGTGGCGCCTGGCCCGGCCGATGGCGTCCAGCCGCGTACGGCCGTAGCCGCGGCGCCAGCCGACGACTGGTTCTATGCTGCTGGCTGGAAGCGGCGGCCGGCCCGCCTGGACGGCGCCGGCCATGCCCCGGACGCTGCCTGGATCGTGCTGGGCGCCGAACTGAGCCTGGGCCGCGAGCTGGCCAAGGACCTGACCGCTGGCGGCGCGGCCGTGACCAGGGTCCGGGCCGGCGACGACCTGATCACCGATCCCGGCGGGCTGTGGTCGCTGGACGTCGCCAGCCGCGCGCATTTTGCCCGCCTCATCAAGGAGATCGACGCCAGCGGGCTGCCCGTTATCCGCGTCGTGCACCTGTGGAGCCTCGGCGGCGACCCGGCCGGGCCGCTTGAGGAGTCCCGGCTGGACCGCGCGCAACGGTTCGGGCTGGACAGCCTCCTAGCGCTGGCCCAGGGCATCATCGACGCGCGGCCGTCCGCACCGGTAGTGATCGACGTCCTGTGCCGGGGCATCCACAGCGTGACGGGCGAGGAAGTGCTGCAGCCAGAGAACGCGACCCTGCTCGGCGCGTGTACGGTGATCCCGCAGGAGGTCACGGACGTCACCTGCCGTTCCCTCGACGTCACAGGGACGGACGTGGACGCCCCCGGCCCGGAGACGGTACGTGCCGTGCGAGCCGTCCTGGCCGCGGATGACGCGGGGGACGCCGCCGGGGACCGGGAGCTCGCGCTGCGCGGCCGCCACTGGTGGGCCCGTGGCTTCGACCCGGTGAAGCTGGGCCGCGGCGGCCAGCCGCGGTTGCGTGACGGCGGCGTCTACCTGATTACCGGCGGTCTCGGCGGGATCGGCCTCGAACTCGCCGAGCACATCGCACGCCACGCCGCCGGTCCCGTCCTCGGGCTGCTCGGCCGGTCGGCCTTTCCCGCCATGGACGCATGGGAGGAATGGCTGAGCGGGCACGACGACACCGATCCCACCAGCGCGCGGATCCGGCGCCTGCGCCGCCTGGTCGAACTCGGCGGCCGCGTCGTCGTGCTGCGCGCGGATATCACCGACCGCCTGCAGGCGAGCCGGGCGGTCAAGGAGCTCCGCGACCAGTTCGGACCCGTCAACGGCGTGATCCACGCCGCCGGGGTGCCGTCGCGGGGGCTGATCGCGGGCAAGTCGCAAGAAGACGTCGCCGCGGTCCTCGCGGCCAAGACGCGCGGCACCCTGGTGCTTGACGAGATCTGCGGCGAGGACGTCGACTTCATCCTGCTGTGCTCCTCGCTTACGTCGGTCCTTGGCGGCCCGGGCCAGATCGATTACTGCGCGGCCAACGCGTTCCTTGACACCTTCGCGCAGTGGAAGCGGCGCGAGACCGGAGCGCCGGTGCTGGCCGTCGCCTGGGACACCTGGCGCGGCGTGGGCATGGCCGCCGGGCTCGCGGCCCGTCTCGGCCACCCGGTCGCCGACGGCAGCGATCTCGGGGACAATGCGACGGCCGCCGGACATCCGCTGCTCCAGCGCCTCGTGAACGCGTCAGATGAGTCGCAGACCTACGCCACCACCTTCAGCACGGCTGACAGCTGGATCGTCGACGAGCACCGGATCCAGGGGCACGGCTTGGTGCCGGGGACGGCCTACCTGGAGCTGGTCAGGGCCGCGGTGGCCGGCCAAGCCCGCGGGCGCGTCATCGAGCTGCGCGATGTCCTGTTCACGATGCCCGTCGTCGTCCCCGACGGGCAACGGCGGGACGTATACACCACGATCAGGCCGCGCGACGGCCAGCTGCGCTTCACGGTGCAAAGCCGCGCCGGCGCGGGCGGCGGGTGGCAAGAGCACGCGAGCGGTACGGTCGCCTTCCTCGACCGGGACGCCGAGGTCGCCCGCGACCTCGGCGACCTGCGGCGTGAGTGCGAGATCACAGAGGTCATCGACACCGAAGACGAGCTCAAGCGCCGGCTCAAGCTGGACCTGGTCGAGCAGGGCGGACGGATACAGTTCTCGTTCGGCCGGCGCTGGCGCTGCCTGCGCCGCATCGAGACGGACGGCGGCCGCCGGCTGATCGTGACCCTTCAGCTCGACGACGCCTTCCAGGCCGACACCGACAGCTACGTGCTTCACCCGGCCCTGCTGGACGTCGCGGGCGCGGCCGCCCGCATCCACGCACGGGATGTCTACTACCTGCCTTTCACCTACCGCAGTGTCCGCATCTTGTCCGCGCTGACCTCCACGATCTACTGCCGCGTCGAGCTGAAGGAGTCAGGGGATTCGTCGGGGGAGACGCTGACCTGCGACTTGGAGCTGTACGACCCGCAGGGCCGGCCGCTGGTCCTGATCACCGGCTTCACGATCAAGCGGATCAACGACATCGACGGCATGATCGCCCAGATCGGGCGATCCGCGGCCGCGCCCGGCGAGACCGGCGACGGGGCGGCCGCGACAAGCGCGCTGGCCACCCTCGGCCAGGGGATGACCGCATCGGATGGCGTGGCGGCATTCGGCCGCATCCTGGCCGCGCCTTCGCTGCCGGACCAGATCCTGGTGGCGGCCAGGGACCTGACGGCGCTGAGCGCCATCGCCAAGTCGATCACCCCGGCCCTGCTGGCCCGGGAGGTGGAGCAGTTCACTCCAGTGCCCGGTACCCATCCCCGCCCAGAGCTGGACACGCCGTACCTCGCGCCGGTCACCGACGATCAGCGGGCCGTCGCCGCTATCTGGGAAGAAGTCCTCGGCATCGACCAGGTCGGCCTGAATGACGATTTCTTCGCCCTCGGCGGCCACTCACTCGCCGCCGTCCAGGTCGGCGCGAAGATTCAGAGCCGGTTCGACGCCCAGCTGGAGCTTGGCGATTTCTTTGACCGCCCCACCGTAGCGGGCACGGCCGTGCTCCTTTCCGCGCTGCTTTCCACAGGCCGGCCTGGGAGCGGGGCCGCGGCCGGCCGAATCCAGGCCATCCCGCGTGACGAGCCTGGCGACCAGCTCGACGACCTGTCCGACGAGGACGTGGATGCCAGGCTGCGGGAGCTGCTCGCCGCCGGCACCGAGGAGCAAGGGGACACGGAATGAGCAGCACCGGACTTGACGCTCTCTCGGCCGCCGAGAAGCGGGCGCTACTTGCCGATCGGCTGCGCGAGAAGAAGATGCAGCGACGCCGGTTTCCCGCGTCGTTTCCCCAGCAGCGGCTGTGGTTTCTCGACCAGCTGGCGCCCGGCAGCGCGGCCTACAACGTGCCGGGAGCGGTGCGCATCCACGGTCCGCTTGACCTGGAGGCCTGGCGCCGCAGCGGCAACGAGATCGCACGTCGGCACGAGGTGCTCCGGACCACCTTCGAGCAGGCCGACGGGCAGCCGGTACAGGTCATCGCGGAGGCGTCAGAGCCAGAATTCACGGTGACCGACTGTGCGCACCTGCGCGGGCCGGACGCGGACCAGGCGATCCAGGCCCTGGCGCGCGAGGAGTTCGCCCGGCCGTTCGACCTGGCCACAGGTCCGCTGCTGCGGGTGCGGTTTCTCCGGCTGAGCCCGGATGAGCACGTGCTCCTGCTCACCATGCACCACATCGTGGCGGACCTGTGGTCCACCTCGGTCGCCATCGGCGAGATGGTCTCGCTGTATGAGATGTACCGCACCGGCCGCGACTCCGTCCTGCCGGACCTGACCATCCAGTACGCGGACTACGCGGTGTGGCAGCGCCAGCGGATCGAGGGGGACGCCCTGGCGGCCGACCTGGAGTACTGGAAACAGGCCCTGGCCGGTGCCCCGCCGGCGCTGGAGATCCCTGCCGACCGAGCTCGCCCGGACGTGCAGGGGACACGGGGCGGGTCGCGCCCGTTCCGGCTGTCAGGCCCGGTCGCCGACGGCCTGCGTACCCTGGGCCGCAGCGAGAACGCCACCCCGTTCATGACGCTGCTCGCGGCCTTCCAGGTGCTGCTGCACCGCTACAGCGGCAGCGACGACATCGTCGTCGGCGTCCCGGTGGCCAACCGGGGCCGGCCCGAGATCGAGCGGCTCATCGGGTTCTTCGTGAATACGCTCGCGCTGCGCACCGACCTGTCGGGCAGCCCGTCCTTCCGCGAGCTGCTAGCCCGGGTCCGGCAGGCGTGCCTGGGCGCTTACGCACATCAGGAACTGCCGTTCGAGCGGCTGGTGGAGGATTTGCATCCGCGCCGGGACCTGTCACGCTCGCCCGTCTTCCAGGTCTCATTCGTCTTCCAGAACATCTCCCTGCCGGATTTCGACGTCGCCGGACTGCGTCTTGAGCCGTTCGATGTGGAGAGCGGCACGGCGCGCTTCGACCTGGAACTGCAGGTCTTCGACCGTCCCGCCGGGATAACCGGCTGGTTCGAGTACAACAGCGACCTGTTCGACGCGGCCACCGTCGACCGGATGTCGCGCCACCTGGAGTTGCTGGCCGAGAACCTTATCGCGGATCCAGGCCGTCCGGTGGAGCGCGTCCCGATGCGCACGGCCGATGAGGAGGAATCGCAGCGGCGGCATAACGCGACCCGCCGCGATTGGCCCGGGCCCCTGCTCGTGCACGAGCGATTCGCAGCGCAGGCCGCGCGGACGCCGCAGGCCGAGGCGGTGTGGTCCGGCACGGGCGGTCTGAGCTACGGCGAGCTCGACCGGCGCTCGAACCAGTTGGCCCGGCGGCTGAAGCGGCTCGGCATCGGGCGCGACGCGCTGGTGGGCATCTGCATGGAACGTTCCCCGGAGATGATGGTGGCGCTGCTCGCGGTACTCAAGGCGGGGGGCGCCTATGTGCCGCTCGACCCAGGCTTCCCACCGGACCGGATCGCGTTCATGCTGGCGGATTCCGGGCTGCCGGTGCTGCTGACCCAGCTCAGCGTGCAGGAGAGCCTGGTACCGTCCGCCGCCACGGTCCTGTGCGTCGACAAGATCTCCGGCGAGCTCGGCGCCGAGGATGCGGAAGCGCTCGGGCCGCAGGCCGTCCCCGGCGATCTCGCGTACGTCATCTACACCTCGGGCTCGACCGGGCAGCCGAAGGGAGTCCAGATCTCGCACGGGGCGCTGGGCAACTTCCTGCTCGCGATGAAGGAGCGGCCGGGAATCGACGCCGGCGACACCCTGCTCGCCGTCACGACGCTGTCCTTCGACATCGCCATGCTCGAGCTGCTGCTGCCCCTGACCGAAGGCGCCCGGGTGGTTCTGGCCAGCCACCAGACCGCCGCCGACGGTGAGCGCCTGGCCGACCTGATGGCCTCGTCCGGGACCACGATGATGCAGGCCACTCCCTCCACGTGGCGCATGCTGCTTGACGCCGGGTGGGCGGGCCGCAGTGGCCTGCGGGCCCTGGCCGGCGGCGAGGCCCTGCCGGCCGAGCTGGCGCGGCGGCTGCTGGGCCGGGTCGGGAGCCTGTGGAACATGTACGGGCCGACTGAGACCACGATCTGGTCGTCGGTAGCCCGGGTCAGCGAGGGGCCGATCACCCTGGGCGAGCCGATCGCCAACACCGAGCTGCACATCCTCGGTCCCGGCGGCGGGCCTAGCCCGCCGGGGGTGCCCGGCGAGCTCTACATCGGCGGTGCCGGGCTGGCCCGCGGCTACCTGGGGCGGCCCGAGCTGACCGCGGAACGGTTTGTCCAGGGCCCGTCCGGGCCGGACGGCGTCGGCCGGCTGTACCGTACCGGCGACCTCGTCCGGCGCCAGGCCGACGGCGGCATCGAGTTCCTCGGCCGCCAAGATCACCAGGTGAAGCTGCGCGGCTTCCGGATCGAGCTTGGCGAGATCGAGTCCGCGCTCGAGCGGCAGCCAGCCGTCAGGCATGCGGTGGCGACGATCCGCGAGGACACGCCCGGGGATCAGCGCCTGGTCGCCTACGTGGTGCCCGATACCAGCGAGGAAACTGACGACTCGGGCGGATGGCCCGATCAGCTCGGCCAGTGGCGTGGGGTCTGGGACGCGGCCTACGGCGCCACCGCCGCCGATGTCGATGTCGATCCAGCGCTCGACACCCGCGGCTGGGACAGCAGCTACACGGCGCAGCCGATCCCCGCCGGGCAGATGCGCGACTGGGCTGACCGGACGGCGGACCTGGTGCTCGCGGCGAGCCCGGCGTCCGTGCTCGACGTCGGCTGCGGGACGGGCCTTATCCTCTACCGCGTCGCCCGGCACTGCGAGCGCTACTGGGGCACCGACATCTCGACGGTGGCGCTCCAGCGGCTGCGCGACAAGGCAGCGGCCGACCGCGTGCCCGGCTGCGCCACGTTCTTCGAATGCGCCGCCGATGAGCTGGGCAAGCTGCCTGAACAGCGCTTCGATGCCGTCGTCCTGAACTCCGTCGTGCAGTACTTCCCGGATGAGCAGTATCTGCTGCGGGTGTTGCAGGGCGCGGTGCGGCGGCTCGCGCCTGGCGGCTCGGTCCTGGTCGGGGACGTTCGCAGCCTGCCGCTGCTCGAATGCTTCCACGCCTCGGTTCAGCTGTCCCTGGCCGCGCCGGACGATCCGCCCGGGCAGGTAGTCGACCGGATCCGCCGCGACGTTGCCCAGGACTCCGAACTGGTCATCGACCCGCGGCTGTTCGGTGCGCTGCCTGCCCTGTTCCCCGAGATCACCGCCGTGCGCGTGATGCCCAAGCGAGGCAGCTTCGGCAACGAGATGACCCGGTTCCGGTACGACGTGCTGCTGACTGCGGGGCGCAGCGCCGAGCCCCCGGCCGATGCCCAGTGGCTCGACTGGGGCGAGGAGAAGCTGACCGTGCCGTCCCTGCGCGGCCGGCTCACCGCTGACCGGCCGCACGTCCTCGCGATCAGGAATGTACCGAACGGGCGGCTGCGTCCTTTCACGCCCATCGTGCAGCGGCTCACGGCCGGGGAGCCGGTGTCGCACCTGCGCGAAGAGCTGACGGCGCCCGCGGGCGCGGTGGATCCGGAAGAGCTGTTCCGCCTGGGCGAGGACACCGGCTACCAGATCGACCTGGACTGGGCCGCACATGGCCCCGACGGCGCCTTCGCCGTCATCGCCCGGCGGCGCGATGGCGCCGGGAAGCCGCTGCCCCCGCTGCCCCGCCCGGCGGCCGCGCCGCCGCGGCCGCCGGACTGGAGCGTATACGTGAACGGCTCGGAGCGCCGCCGCACCAGCAGGCTCCGGCCCAGGCTGCTGGCCACGCTCGGCAAGCAGCTTCCCGACTACATGATCCCCTCCGCGTTCGTGTTCCTGGACGCGCTGCCGATGACGCCGAACGGCAAGGTTGACCGCAACGCGCTGCCGGCGCCGGACAGCCGCCGGCCGGCGTCCGGCTCGCCGTACGTCGCGCCCCGCGATGCGGTCGAGCAGGTCGTGGCGGGCATCTGGGCCGAGGCACTCGGCCTGGACCAGGTGGGGGTCTTCGACGACTTCTTCGCTCTGGGCGGCCATTCGCTGCTCAGCACCAGGATCGTGGCCCGGATCAAGGAGGCGTTCGCGGTGGAGGTTCCCCTGCACCGGATCTTCAGCGATCCGACGGTCGCCGCGCTCAGCGCGGCGCTGCGGCAGGGCGGTGGTCCGGACGGGGTGGTGGAGAAGACCGCCGAGCTGCTGGTCAGGCTCAGTGCTCTGTCCGACGACCAGGTGGAACGGGACCTTGACGCGGTCAACTCGGTGCAGGAGACCCGCGTATGACCAGCATCGGCCGCTTCGATCTCTCGCCGCAGCGCCGGCAGCTCCTGGAGCGGCTGCTGCGCGCGGAGGGCATCGAGCGCTCGCCGTCGCCGGTGGTGCACAGGCGCCCCGATCCGGGCGCGCCCGTGCCGCTGACGTTCTCGCAGAGCCGGGTGTGGTTCCTCGACCAGTTCACCGGCAACGGCGCGGCCTACGTCATCTCCGCAGCCCTCCGAGTCCGCGGGCCCTTCCGGTTCGATCTGTTCGCGCGCGCCTGTGAGCAGATCGTGCAGCGTCATGAGCTGCTGCGGACGGTGTTCTTCGAGGCCGGGGGGCATGCGTTCCAACAGGTCAGGGACGATATGCGGGCCGAGGTGGGAGAGGTGGACCTACGCGGGTACGGGCCAGGCGCGCTGGCGGAGGTGCTGCGGCGCGAGGCCGGGCTGACCGTCCGGCCGTTCGACCTCGCGACCGGTCCGCTGCTACGGGTCGAGCTGCTCGGGCTGGGCGAGAATGACTCGGCGGTGCTGCTCAGCATGCACCACATGGTGTCCGACCGCTGGTCCATGGGCGTGCTCATGAAGGAGCTGACCCGCTGCTATGGCGCGCTGGTCACCGGGACGCCGGACGGGCTGCCTGAGCTGCCCGTGCAGTACGGTGACTTCGCCGCCTGGCAGCAGGAGTCGGCGTCGGAACAAGCGTGGGCGCCCGACATTGCCTACTGGACCAAACAGCTGAGCGGCGTGCCAGCCGAGATAGGCCTGGCCGCCGACCGGCCCAGGCCCAGGGTGAAGAGCTACCGCGGGTCGTCGGTGCCGGTACGGATCATGCCCGCGCTGGTGACCCGGCTGCGTGAGCTAGGCCGGACCGAAGGCGCCACCTTGTTCATGGTGCTCGCCGCGGTCTTCAAGGTTCTTCTCGCCCGGCTGAGCGGCACCGACGACATCGTGGTCGGCACGCCGGTCGCCAACCGGACACTGCCGGAGCTTGAGCCGCTCATCGGATTGTTCGTCAACACGCTGGCGCTGCGCTGTGACCTGAGCGGCGACCCGCCTTTCCGGCAGCTTCTCCGCCAGGTGGCTGCGGTATGCCTCGACGCCTACGAGCATCAGGACGTCCCGTTCGAACGCCTCGTGGAAGAACTGCAGCCAGAACGGTCACTGGCCCGGACGCCGCTATTCCAGGTGATGTTCTCCTACCAGAACGTGCCCTTCCCGCAGTGGGACAACGGTCCCGTGAGCGTGCAGCCGATCCCGCTGGAGTCGAGGAAGGCGGAGTTCGACCTCCTGCTTGACCTGTTCGAGGACGGCGAGATCGTCTGGGGACGGCTGGAATACAGCGCCGACATCTTCGACCCGGCCACCGTGGAGCACATCGTCGCGGCCTTTCAGCGGCTGCTGTGGTCGGTGGCGGACCATCCCGGTCAGCGCATCCGCGAGCTGCAGTTCCAGGGCGCGGACGAGCGCTGGTGGACCGGGTACCTGAGCCGCCTGGACCGGCATGTGAGCCTGCGGGGGCTGCGGATCGACGTCGCGGAGACCGAATTGGCGCTCTGCGGGCTCGCCCAGGTGCATGAGGCCGCCGTGCTGGCCCGCCACGGCACTCGCCTGGTCGGGTACCTGACCGGCGAGCAGGTGCCTGGCGCCGGGGATCTGACCGCCTACCTGGCCGGGCGGCTGCCCGACTATATGGTGCCCGCGGATTTCGTCCTGCTGCCTGCCTTCCCCAGAACGCCGGAAGGCATCCTTGACCGGGCGGCGCTGCCCGACGTGGAGGTCGTAAGGCCGGAGACGCAGGCGCCGTTTCTCGCCCCCCGGGACGATCTGGAACGTTCCATCGCCAGGATCTGGGGTGGGGTTCTCGGCGTCCTGCGGGTCGGCGTCAACGACAACTTCTTCGAACTCGGCGGCCACTCGCTGCTCGCGACCGAGCTGGCCGCCCAGATCATGTCGGCCCACCAGGTCAAGCTGCCGCTTCGCGACCTGTTCGACCACCCGACCGTGGCCCAGCTCGCCGCCCGGGTCGCCGACGCCAGGCGACACGGCCCGGCCGCCGCCATCGGTATCCGGGACCCGGGCGGGGTCATTCCGCTGTCCTTCACCCAGGAGTGGATGTGCGCGCATCATCCCGTGGGCATCGACGAGTCCTATCACAACGTTCCCACCGCTATCGTGCTGACCGGCGATCTCGACGCCGGCGCGCTCCGGCAGAGCCTGGACGACCTGGTCCAGCGCCATGAGGTGCTGCGCACCCGGATCGTCGGCCAGACGCAGGTGATCGACCCGGCCGGGCGGTGGCCGCTGGGCACGGTCGACCTGCGCGGGCACGACGAGGCCAGCCGGGACGCGGCCCTGCGGCGGGCTGTCGCGGAGGAGGGGCGGCGGCCGTTCCAGGCGGCGGCCGGGCCGCTCATCCGGGCCACCCTCATCACCACGGCGCCCGGCGAGCACGTGCTGGTCCTGGTGATGCATCACCTGGTGACCGACAACTGGTCATACGGCGTCCTGGTCCGCGACCTGTGCGAGCTCTACCAGGCCCGGCAGCTCGGGCGGCCGCCCGAGCTGCCCGCTCTGGCGATCGCCTATGCGGACTACGCCGCCTGGCAGCGAGCACAGCTCGCTAGCGGCGCCCTCGCTGGGCAGGCCGGGTACTGGCGGCGGGAGCTGCGCGACCTGCCGCCCGTGTTGCGCTTCGACGCGCCCGAGCACCAGCTGGCGGACGCCGCGACGGGTCACGCCGCGGGATTCGCGCTCGGCCGCGGAGCCACCAGGGCCCTGACCGAGATCGGCGAGCAGCAGGGCGCAACCTTGTTCATGGTGGCCATGGCGGCCTTCCAGCTGCTCCTGTCCGCCTATTCGGGCCGCGATGACATCGTCGTATCCTTTCCTGTCGCCGGGCGCGAGCAGCCGGAGACCGCGCCGCTCATCGGCTATTTCGTCAATCACCTCGTGGTGCGGACCAACCTGGCCGGCGACCCGGCCTTCGGCCAGCTGGTCACGCAGGTGCGGGGCAAGACGCTAGGCGCCTACGGGCATCAGGACATACCGCTGTGGTCGCTGGGGGATGTGACCGGCGGCTCCAGCCTGCCTCCGTTCCGGATCATCTTCAACCTCCTCAACGCCCCGATTCCCGCGGTGAACCTGCCCGGCCTGCGGGCCAGGCCGCTGAACACCGGTGGTACGTACGTGTTCGCCGAGGTTGTGGCGGACCTGGAGCCGGCCGAGGCAGATATCGCGCTGATCATGCGGGAGGACGGCGGTCAGCTGCGCGGTACATGGCTTTACTCACCCGACCGCGTCGACGTCCGCGTCATAGCGGCGATGATGCGCGGGTTCGAGCACGTCATCGGGCTGGTCACCGACCACCCGGACACCGGCGTCGCGGAACTGCGGCGGCAGATACTGCAGCTGGTGCCGCCGCCCGGCCGCGCCCTGACCGGGAAACGTGGCTGAGATGGGACTCTTCAACTACCTGCTGCGGTCCTCGCGCGGCGCCTTCCTGCTCGCCGTCGCCGCCAGCGTCCTGTCCGGAGCCTCGGGCGCCGCGTTCATCGTGGTAGTCAACCAGTCCCTCGCCCACGCCAGGCCCGCCCCGGCGGCCCTGGTGTGGGCGTATGTCGCGCTGTGCCTGATCACCGTCGTGACGCGCTTCGCGTCGCAGGCGATGCTGTTCCGGCTCGCGCAGGGGGTCATCTACCGGCTGCGCCGCAGGCTGGTCGACAGCATTCTCGCCTCGCCGCTGCGCAGCGTCGAGGAGACCGGGACCCCCCGGCTGTACTCGGCGCTGTCCGATGACGTGGTGGTGATCGCGGATGCCCTGCCCGGCCTGCCCGCCATCTGCTCGAGCGCCGCTTTCGCCCTCGTGGCCCTGGTCTACCTGGCCCTCGTCTCGCCGCCGGCGGCGATCGCCGCACTGGCCGCGACCGTCCTCGGTGTCGTTGTCTACCGCCTGTTCTCCGTCTACGGGCTCCGCTCGCTCCGATCGGCCCGGGTGGAACAGGACCGGCTGTTCGAGCACTTCCGGACGGCCACCGAAGGGATCAAGGAGCTGAAGCTCAACCGAGGGCGCCGGGCCGTCCTGGTCGGCGAGGAATTGGACGCCACGGCGATGGCGTACCGCAGGCACAGCGTGGCCGGCCTCTCCGTCTTCGAGGCCGCCGGCGGCGGCGGCACGGCCGTGTTCTTCCTCCTCATCGGGATGATGCTGTTCGTCTTGCCCGCGCATTTCGCCATCACCAGGACGGCGCTGGTGTCCAGCGTCCTCATCGTGCTGTTCGCGGTGTCCAGCCTGCAGGGGATCCTCGTCCTGCTGCCGCCGCTCGGCCGGGCCACGGTGGCATTGGGGACGATCGAGGAGCGGCTCGCGTTCCTGGAGTCCGCCGACCATGAGATCCAGTCGGACCCGGCGGCCGACTTCGCGAACTGGTCGTGGCTCGAGTTCCGGCGTGTGTCCCACCGCTACCCGGGACCGGCGGGGGAAGAATTCGTGCTCGGCCCGCTGGACCTGGAGTTCCGCCGGGGCGAGATCCTGCTCGTGGTGGGGGCGAACGGAAGCGGGAAGACCACCCTGGCTAAGGTGCTCACTGGCCTCTACCCGCCGGAGTCAGGCGCGGTCTGGGTGGACGGCACCGAGGTCACCGGCCAGAACCGCGACGCGTACCGGCAGCTCTTCTCGGCCGTATTCGGGGATTTCTTCCTCTTCGACAGCCTGCTCGGGCTGCCTCCTGAGGACCTGGCCGCCAAGGTGCGGTACTACCTGGAGCGTCTCCAGCTCGACCACAAAGTGAGCATCACCGGCAACCGGTTCTCTACGACCGCGCTGTCGCAGGGGCAGCGGAAAAGGCTGGCCCTGCTGACGTCCTTCCTCGAAGACCGGCCGTTCTACGTCTTCGACGAATGGGCGGCGGACCAGGACCCGATGTTCAAGGAATTCTTCTACCGCGAGCTGCTGACCGAGCTGAAAGCCAGGGGCAAGGCCGTTCTGGTGATCACCCACGATGACCGTTACTTCCACCTGGCCGACCGGCTGATCCGGCTCGACTACGGCCAGATCCGAGAGGAGGAAATCCGCCATGGACCCACGGTGGCTGCCAGGCCAGGAGCTGAAACGGCTCGCTAGATACCGGCTTTTCTGCCTCCCGTACGCGGGCGGCGGCGCCGCTATCTACCGGAACTGGAGGTACACAGCCCCGGACCGCATCCAGGTGTGCGCGCTTGAGCTTCCCGGTCGGGCCAGCCGATTGCGGGAAATGCCCTTCAGCAGGCTGGCCCCCCTCGTCAAGGAGCTCGCGGCGTCACTCGAAGATGGCCTGGACCAGCCATTTGCGCTGTTCGGCCACAGCATGGGCGGCCTCATCGCCTTCGAGCTAGCCCGTACCCTGCGCGAGCAGGGGGCGCCCAAGCCGGCGCATCTGTTCATCTCCGCGGCAGCTCCCCCCGGCACGGTGCCGGACCACCCCCAGGTCCACGGAGCGACCGAGGCAGACATCAAGCGGAGGCTGCGAGATATGAACGGGACGCCGGAAGAGCTTCTCGCCGACGAGGAGCTGATGACGATAATGATGCCCGTCCTGCGGGCGGATTTCGCCGTCATCGAGACGTACGAGTACCAGGACGAGCCACCGCTCGACGTGCCGATCACCGTGTTCGGCGGCCTGTCGGACCGGGTCGTCCCGCCGGCGTCGCTGGCCGGGTGGCGCGGCCAGTCCGCCCTGGCGTCCCGGCTCAAGCTCTTCCCCGGCGACCACTTCTTCCTGCATTCCGCCGCTACCGACGTCCTGGGGGCGATCGCTCATGAGCTCAGCTAGCGGAGCCGTTCCGCCGATGCCGGCCGCCTGGACCGCCGGCCCGGTCATCGACCGCGGCGCGGTCACCGTCGTCGACCTGATCCAGGCCCAGGCATCGGCGACGCCTGGGGCGCCGGCGGTCAGGACAGCGGACGCGGAGCTGAGCTACCGCCAGCTTGACGAGCGATCCAACCAGATGGCCCATCACCTGATCGACCGAGGCGTCCGGGCCGACGCTCTGGTGGGCGTCTGCCTCGGGCGAACGGCCGACCTGGTCCCCGCCCTGCTCGGCGTGTGGAAGGCCGGCGGCGGGTATCTGCCGCTCGACCCCGACCTGCCGCCCGAGCGGCTGAGGCACATGACGGACGCGGCCGGCGGCCCGCTGGTGATCACCAGCACGGAGCACGTCGCCGCCCTGACCGCCCAGCGTCCCGCCGCCAGGAACGCCTTCGTTCTGACCGACGCGGACCGGGACCCGATCGCGGCCCAGCCCGTCACGCCCGCTGGAGTCCGCATCCATCCGGCCCAGCTCGCGTACGTCATCTTCACCTCGGGATCGACCGGGACGCCCAAGGGGGTGCTGATCCAGCACGGGGGGCTCGCCAACTACCTGCTGTGGACCGCGGATGCCTACGCCAGCCTGCGGGCAGGCGGCGCGCCTGTATTCTCTTCTATATCGTTCGACCTGGGGATTCCCAACATCTTCACCCCGCTGCTCACGGGCGACTCCACCTATCTGCTGCCCGACGCCACCGACGTGGCGGACCTCGGGCCGCTGCTCGCCGCGGCCGCGCCCTACAGCTTCATCAAGATGACCCCAGGCCACCTGGACCTGCTCAGCTACCAGCTCAGCGCCGGGCAGATCCGCGACCTGGCCGGGCTGGTCATCGCCGCCGGTGACTCTTTTCCCGCCACGCTGGCCACCCGGTGGCTCGACCTGGCCGGGCCCGGCGGCACCCGGGTCGCCACCGAATACGGGCCCACCGAGATCACGATCGGGAATTCCGGGCAGCCGGTGGGGAGCGGTTTGCAGACCGGACTGGTGCCGCTGGGCACCCCGATCCCGAATACCACCATGCACGTGCTTGACGACCGGCTGGAACCTGTCCCGCCCGGCGAGATCGGCGAGGTCTGCATCGGCGGCGCCGGCCTGGCCCGCGGCTACCTTGGCCAGCCCGGCCTGACCGCTGACCGGTTCCTGCCTGATCCCTACGGGCCGCCCGGCTCACGCCTGTACCGCAGCGGAGACCTGGCCCGGTGGCGGCCCGACGGGACGCCCGAGTTCGCCGGGCGGGTGGACAACCAGGTGAAGATCCGCGGATACCGGGTCGAGCTCGGCGACGTCGAGGCGAACCTGCGCACGCACCCGGATGTCCTAGCGGCGGTCGTCGCGGCCCGTGAGCCGGCTCCGGACGACAAGCGGCTGGTCGCATACGTCGTGCTAGCCGCCGGGCGTTCGCTTGACGGCGCTGCGCTGTGTGCCCACCTGGCCGCGGCCGTACCCGGCTACATGATTCCCGAGGCCTTCATCGCGATCGACGGCATCCCGCTGACCGGCAACGGAAAGCTGGACGGCCGGGCCCTTCCCGTACTCCTGTGAGGAAAGACCATGACTGAGCCGACCGCTTTCGCGACGGACGTGACCGGGGCCGAGATAGCCGGTATAGGACTGCTGCGCATCGACCACATCGGCGTGGCCGTCGCCGACCTCGATCAGGCCATCGAGCTCTACCAGCGCGTGTTCGGCATGCGCTGCGTGCACGTGGAGGAGAACGCCGAACAGGGCGTGCGCGAGGCGATGATGTCGCTCGGCCCGGACGTGGCGGACGGCCGCGTGCAGCTGATCGCGCCGCTGTCCCCGAGCTCGGCCATCGCGCGGTTCCTCGACCGGTCGGGCCCGGGTCTCCAGCAGGTGGCGTACACGGTCACCGACCTCGACGCGACCAGCGCCGAGCTGCGCTCCCGTGGCATCAGGCTGCTGTACCAGACGGCCCAGCCAGGCACCTCCGGGTCACGGGTCAACTTCGTGCATCCGAGGGACGTCGGGGGAATACTCGTGGAGCTGGTCGAGCCCGGCTCGCCCACCGTGGCAGCCACCAGTTCGCCGCGCCCATGATCCGCATCAGGGCCGGGACAAGCAGCAGCCGCACCACCGTCGCATCGATCAGGACCGCGAAGGCCAGCATGAAGCCGAGCTGCTTGATCTCGGTGTTCCTGGCGAAGATGAACGAGGCGAAGACGACCACCATGATGGCCGCGGCGGCGGTGATCACCGAGCCGGTGCGGGTGATCCCGTACTGAACCGCGCGCCGGTTGTCTCCGGACAGATCCCATTCCTCCCTTATCCGCGACATCAGGAACACCTCATAGTCCATGGACAGCCCGAATACGAGGGCGAATGCGAAAAGCGGCACGATCACCTGGATAAAGCCGGTCCGGCTGACGCCAAGCAACCCGGCGCCATGCCCGTCCTGAAAGACCAGGACCGCGAGCCCGAACGCGGAACCCGACGTCAGCAGGTTCGCCAAGACGGCCTTGAACGGCAGCACGACGGACCGGAAGACGAAAAACAACAGCACCAGCGTGGCTGCGAGCACGGCCCCGATCACCAGGGGCGTAGCCCGTGAGTTCTCGTGCTCGATGTCCACTACCTGCGCTGGCATGCCCCCGACGTGGACGGTGAGCCCAGCGGCCACGGCGCCGTCCTGGGCGGCGCCGCGCAGCTGACCTACCAGCGAGGCCGTCTGCGTGCTATCGGCCGCGTACCGCGGCCATACGGTGATGAGGCTGGTGGTGCCGTCCTGGCTACGGGCTGACGTTACCCTGGTGACCCGGCCATTCGCGGCTGTCGCCACGGTGAACCGTGACACCGCGGTGACCTGGGCGCCGGTCAGACGGCCACGATCACGCGAGACGGTAACGCTGATGGGACCGGTCAGGCCCGGTGCGAAGGACTCCGAGACCAGCGTGTACCCCTGACCCGCGGGCGAGCTTGCCACTTCGGAGGCGCCCAGGTCGAGCCCGTACCGCAGGCCGGACACGGGAAGCAGCAGTGCGCCCAGAGCCAGCGTGCCGATCGCGGTGATGGCCACCGGATGGCGCATGACCGTCGCAGCCAGGCGGGCCCACGCGGAGTGCTCCGGATCGGGGTGGGTCAGCGATCGCCGCGCCCACGGGAGCGCGAACCGGTTGATCCGGGGGCCAAGCAGCCCCAGGATCGCCGGGAGAAGCGTCAGGGCCAGGATCATCATGACCACGACGGCAGCGATCATGCCCATGGCCATCGAGTGGATGCTGGGCGAGCGCACCAGCCAGAGACAGGCCAGCGCCACCACCACCAGGCCGCCGGTGAAAAGCACCGCCTGACCGGCGGTCGCCATGGTCCGGCCCACGGCCGCGGCCCGGCCCGGCCGGGTGCCGTCTGCCGTCAGGGCAAGTTCCTCGCGGAACCGGGTGACGATGAACAGTGAGTAGTCAATGCCCAGGGCGATGCCGATCATGCTGACCGCGGTCTGGACGAACGCGTCGAGCGGCGTGAAGAGCGACACCACCCCCAGGGCGCCGAAGGCGGACAGCACCGCCAGCACGCCAAGCACAAGAGGGATAGCGGCCGCGATCAGCGAGCCGAAGGCGATCAGCAGCACGATTGCCGCCACCGGGAGGCCGATGCTCTCGGCCCGGCCGAGGTCGGCCGCTTCCTGGCTGGCGTCCGCCGCCGCCAGCGGCGACGAGCCGGTAAAGTACACGCTGACCTGTTGGGTGCTCAGCGCCTCGGCGGCCTTCTCAAGGGGCCCGGCTTCCCGCTGGAGTTGCTCGTCACCGCCGCTGAGGCTGACCGGGATCAGCGCGGTGTGCCTGTCCGGCGAGATCAGCTGCTGCGGTGCGGCGTAAGGGCTCGATACGCCCATGATCCGGGATGATGCGTGCTCATACCGGCTGATCGCCGCGCTCACGGCGCGGCGGAACGGCGCGGAACCAGCCGTTAGCGGTCCCGAATGAAGGACGACGAAATCCGTTTCGCTCGGCGCGCCAGGAAACTTCTGACCGATCAGCTGAGCCGCCTGCTGCGAGCCGGAGCCTGTCACCACGTTGCTGTTGCTGGTGAGGTGGGAAGTGAAGTAGCCCGCCGATAGCGTCGCGCAGGCAAGCAAGACGAGCCACCCCGATATGATCTTCAGCGGGTGGAGCGCGGCCCACGACCCGAGCCGGTACAGCCAGGACTTGGCCGGCTGAGCCGTCGAGGCGGGCATGTTCCGCGACGCCGACGCCGACACGCCCACTACGCCGGGCTGCCTTCCAGGTGATCGCGCAGGCTCGACGGCCGCATGTCCGTCCATACGCTGTCGATATGAGCCAGGCACTCAGGCCGGGTCCCGCGCTGTCCGGTGGGGCGCCAGCCAGCGGGTACATCGCGGTCCTGGCACCATACCGAATACTGGCCCTCGCGGTTGATGACCACGACGAAGGACTCGTCGGTGCCCGGCGCGGTCGCGCTGTCCGATTCCACAGTTTCCCTCCGGATACGAAAATTCTCTGCTGGCATAGACCGGCCGGTCAGATGAGTACGGCGCCATTTCCCGGTCGGTACGACCTGCTTCGCCGGTGATCCAGGCTGATGTAGACCCGGTGCAGCCAGCGATCGTGCCCGTCGTACCGGGGCGTGAAGATGCTGCGTGCGTGCAGCACGATCCGGTTGTCCACGAACACCATCTCGCCTGGGCGAAGCATGACGGGTACCGCCACTTCCGCCAAGGCGGAGCACAGCCGCTTGAGCGCGTTCTCCGCCTCGTCGTCCAGCGCCTTCGTGACTTGGAAGTCAAGGACTATGTTCGGGTCTTCCGGACTGGCGTCGAGAATGGCGTGGGGCTCGGGGTGACCGCCGGTCTCGAACGACGGCGGCGCTCCGGTCACGAACCGGGGCTGGTGCAAGATGTCCCGGTCAGCTGCGCTGATCTCCGGGAGAGCCTGGCGGATGGAGGAGGCGAGAGTTTCCGCGATTTTCTCGTGGTCACTGCGCAGGCACAACAGGCCTATGTAGTCCGGCCGATGCGGGTGGAAGGCGTTTTCCACATGGAAGTCGAGCGGATCGGCACCGGCGTTGCTCTGCGATGTTTCCATGCCGTGTACGGGCAGCACGTTCTGGACCATGGCCCCGCGCTTCTCCGCGCGATACGCGACCACCTCGCCCAGTTGCATGCCGATCAGCAGCGACACGGTCGCCGGGATCGTGGCCGCCGCCTCCACCGAGCCCAGCACGCCGGGGGTATCGGGCAGGGCATCTTCGTCGATGGGCAGATTGCCGATGAGAAGAATGCCGTTTTCTCCCGGCTCGTGGCGATATCGCATGACCGCCTCGAGTAGCGAGGTCGGCAGGTGACAGCTGAGCTGCCTGGCCTGCCGCAGCCACCCTGGATCGTCGAGCAGGCCGGGGTCTGTCCGGACGAGCTGCTCAGCGAGCGCGCTGACGCGGGATCGTTCCTGGCCGGTCAGCGTAATCTGATGGCCGGTTACGCCCTCCGCCACGTCCGGAAATATCTCGAGAATGGTCATGGTGACCTCCTTTTCAGAGTTCTTGCTGGTAGGGCAGGACCGGCCGAATTCTTCCGCATCGCCTGCAGATAGATCATAACAGCGCGGGTGGCCAGCTGTCGCCGATTGATCCAGTGATAACTGGTCAGGCGTTCGGAAAACGTGGCCTGGGATGCTAGCCCTGGTTCGCTAAAAACCCGCTTAAGGGAGCGCAAATTTACAGTGGGCTCTGTCGTGCTCGTCCTGGGTCGCTAAAAATCCGCTTAAGGGAGCGCAAATTACTTCGCCATACGCTGGGCGTACATTAGGAAAACATGCCGCGTACGAGTGGCCTTAATCGCTTAAAATATCGCTCTAATTCCCGCCGTGACCTGCGACACCACCCCAGGCGATATGACGTTCCCAAGGGCAGCCGACAGCATATCGGCCGCATGGAGACCGGGCCGTTAGCCTTTGCGTGCCAGCCCGCGAAGGAGAATAATTGCCAGGGTGAACCAGAAGGCACTGACCAGAATGACGACCGGCGCGATGAGCGCGGCCGAGGACTGGAGCTTCCTGGCCGACGACGTGACCAAGATTTACAATGGTACGGTCCTGGCTAATGATTGCATTACCCTGCACGTTGACCGTGGCGAGGTATACGGCCTGCTCGGGCCTAACGGAGCCGGAAAGTCTACGCTGGTCAGGCAGGTAATTGGGCTGCTTAAGCCGACCCGGGGACAGATCAGGCTCGGGCCAGTGGACCTGGTCCAGGATCCCGCCGCCGCCCGTCGGCTGTGCTCCTACCTGCCGCAGGCGCAGATGCCGATCAACTCACTCCGGGTGCGGGAAGCGATCGAGCTTTCCGGCCGGATCCGCGGCGGTGACGCGGCGGCGGTGCGCCGCCGGACCGATGAGCTGATCGAGGCGCTGGACCTCGGCGAATGGACGCGGGCCGTCGGGCAGCGTCTGTCCGGCGGGATCAAGCGGCTGGTCGGTTTCGCTATGGTGGCGGTCTGGCCGGGGCGCGTGGTGATCCTGGACGAGCCGACGAACGACGTTGACCCGCTGCGCCGCCGGCTGCTGTGGGAGCAGGTCCGCCTGCTCAGCCTGCGCGGGTGCGCGGTCTTCCTGGTCACGCACAATGTGCTGGAAGCGGAGAAGTCGGTGGACCGGCTGGCCATCATCGCCGGCGGACGGCTTATCGCCGAGGGCACGCCCTCGTCGCTCAAGGCCGGCGACCGGGGCCGCCTGCGGCTCCAGCTCATGCTGGTACCGGGCACCGGGACACCGCCGCTGCCCGGATGGGTGAAGGGCCACGTCCGCGTGGGCCACAATCTCGTGGCCACGATCGCGGAGACCGACGCCACGCGCGGCATCGGCTGGGCGGTGTGGCTCGTCGGCGCGGGCGTGGCCGAGGAGTACGCGCTCAGCGCGACCACGCTTGAGGACGTCTATATCCGGCTGACCGGCGACGTCCGCGGTCCGCGGCCGGGGGATACCTGAGGTGGGAATAACCGCGCTGGCACCGCGGCCGGCCGGGGTCCTGGCCAGGGCCGCCGACTGGGGTAACGGGTACTGGGTGATGACCCGGTGGCATCTGGCCAGCCTGCGGATCTGGCTGGCTGTCCTCGCGGTGATCCAGGTGCTGGCCGGCGGCGGCTCCGTGCTGGCCGTCGCCCTGTTCTTCCGTCGCATGCCAGCCAGCGCGGCACTGTTCATGGCCACCGGGGTTCCGGTAATCAACCTCATTATGGCCGGCATCTTGCTGGGCCCTCAGCTCGTGGCCGAGCAGAAGCTGCAGGACAGTTACGAGTTCTTCCTGACACTGCCGGTGGCGCGGGCCGCGGCCGCGGCCGCCTGGTACACGGTCTGCCTGATCACCGGGATCCCGGCCGCGGTTTTCGCTTTGATCCTTGCGGAGGCCAGGTACGGAATCCCGCTGTCGGTCTCCGCGGCCATCGTGCCGGCGTCGCTGCTCACCGCGTTCACCGGGACGATGCTCGGCTACGCCCTCGGGCACGCGATCCCGAGTCCCATGCTGACCTACTTGCTCACCCAGGTCCTGCTGTTCGGCGTGTTCGGGTTCACCCCGGTCGTGTTCCCCGCCCGGCAGCTGCCTGGCTGGCTGGCCGGCCTTAACTGGTGGCTGCCGTTCGGCCATATGGCGGTCATCGTCCGGGCCGGGCTCACCACCGCGGCGGGCGGGGGCATCGCCAGCTCTTACCTGATCGTGGCCCTGTGGGGACTAGCCGGAGCCCTGGCCGCCGGCTGGGCCGTCGGGAGGCGCCGGTGAACGTCCCGGCCGCGGCGGGAACCGGGACGCCGCCGTGGTTCTCGCCGCGGCCGGGGATCGGATACTGGTTTTCGAGCTTCACCTCGATGATCCGGTTCGATTTCGCCCAGGCCAGGCAGTGGGCGGCGATGATGGTATTCGTCCAGGTCATGCTCGGCGCGGGCATGTCCGTGGTCTATGGGTTCTTTTACCCTCACCTGACCCCGGCCGCGGCTCTCTACATCGCCACGGGAACTCCGACGCTGGCCCTGATCCCGCTGGGGTTCTCTTTGATCCCCAACTCCGTATGCCAGCAGAAACTGGCCGGGACGTTCGAATTCATCTGGTCTCTGCCGGTGCCCCGCAGCGCGCAGGGAGCGTCTGCATTTCTGCTCTACACGCTGCTGGCGCTGCCCGGAATGGTGCTCGCCCTGGTAGTTTCCGCCGTCCGCTACCATATCCGTCTCAGCCCGTCCCCGGAGATCGTGCCGGCCGCCTTGCTCTGCGCGCTGATGGCGATATCGGTCGGCTTCGGCATGGCCGTGGCGATTCCCAAGCCGGTGGTCACCAGCTTGATCACGAACGCGCTCAGCTTTGTCGTGCTGCTTTTCTCCCCGATCGTGTTCCCGCTGGATCAGTTGCCGGGGTGGCTGGCGGTCATTCAGCGCGTATTGCCGTTCTACAACATGGCCGTCGTCATCCGGGCTGGCCTGACGCACGGAGTGGTAACCGGGCTGACCGCGTCCTTTCTTATCCTGCTGGCGTGGACGGCCGTCGGCTGGGCGCTGACGGCGTGGGTGGTCAGCCGGCGTGGATAGCCCTCGTCCGGGACTTCAAGCCGCGGCCCGGAGATATCTGACCAGTCAAGCAGGAGCGATACGTTGACGAATCCATTTGATGATGAAAATGCCTCCTACCTGGTGCTGGTCAATACGGCCGGCCAGCATTCCCTGTGGCCCGGTTTCATTGCTCCCCCTGGCGGATGGACTGTTGTTTTCGGAGCGGCGGACCGGGCCGCATGCTTGGACTATGTGGCGAAGAACTGGCCGGATACGCGCCAGTGAGCCGAGACGCAGCTAGGGCGAGAGGCAGTAGCACGATGATGATCAGTAAGCCCCGGAGGAGAAGATCATGACTGCGACCGGTGTCGCCGACATCCTGCCGCTGACGCCTTTCCAGGAAGGTCTCATATTCCACGCTCTCTACGACCCGGCCGGCCCGGACGTCTACCACGTCCAGTTCTGCTTTGATCTCGAAGGGGAGCTGGATGCCGCAGCTCTGCGCGCGGCGGCCGACACGCTCGTCCGGCGCCATGCGGCCCTGCGGGCCGCGTTCCGCCTGCGGGATACGGGAGAACCGGTGCAGCTCATCATCCGCGGGGTACGGGCCGCCTGGAACGAGCTCGATGTCCGCCGGCTCCCCGCCGCCGGCATTCCCGCTGAACTCGAGAGGTTGACCAGCCAGGAGCGGGGTCGGCGATTCGACCTCGCCCGGCCTCAATCCATGCGCTTCACGCTCATCAGGTACGCCGCGCAGCGGGTGCGGCTTCTCCTCACTTACCATCACGTCCTCCTGGACGGCTGGTCGATGCCGATCCTGCTGACCGAGCTCTTCGGACTGTATGAGCGCCGTGGCGATGACACCGGGCTGCCCGGCCCTTTCCCGCACCGCGGCTACCTGTCGTGGCTGGCCCGCCAGGACACCGGGAAAGCGAGGGAAGCGTGGCGGCAGGAACTGTCCGGCCTCACCGGGCCTACGTTGTGGGCGCCCCCGGACGCCGCGCGTGTCCCCCGGCTGCCGCACCGCCGCACCGTGCCCATCCCGCCCGGGCTCATCGCGGCGATCGAGACGATGACACAGCGGTACGGCCTGACGTTCAACACCATCGTGCAGGGTGCCTGGGCGATCCTGCTGGCCCGGCTGACCGGTCGTGACGACATCTGCTTCGGCACGGTGGTCCACGGCAGGCCCGCCGATCTCAGTGGCGCTGAGGCCATGATCGGATCGTCCATCAACGTAGTCCCGGTCCGGGTCGCGCTGCCGGCCGCCCAGCCCGTCATCGAGCTTCTGGCCGGCTTGCAAGACCGCCAGGCCGCGATGATCCCTTACCACCATCTGGGTTTGACGCAGATCCGGCAGGCGGCCGGCCTGCCGGAACTCTTCGACACCCTCATGATTTTCGAGAACTACCCGCTCAAGGCAGACAGCCTCAAAAACCCCGCGCCTGGTCTGCGTACGCTCGGTGCGTGGATCCATGACGCGTCACATTTCCCGCTCCGGCTGACCGTGATGCTCGCGCCCAGCCCGCTGCTTCACCTCGATTACCGTGCCGACCTGCTTGACTCCGGCGCGGCCGGCGTCCTCACCGGACGGCTGGTCCGCCTGCTTGAGGATATGGCGGCGGACCCCGGAGGCGCGGCCGGCAGGCTCAGCATCCTCACCGCGGCCGAGCGGGAGCTTGTGGTCTCGCGCTGGAACGACACAGCCGTACCGGTCCGGCCGGGCACCCTGGTGCAGCGGATCGAACAGCAGGCGGCCTCGTGCCCCGATGCGGTGGCGGTGATATTCCAGGGTGCGAGACTGACCTACCGGGAAGTCAACGATCAGGCCAACCGCCTCGCGTGGGAGCTCATCGCCCGCGGTGCGGGCCCGGGACGGCTGGTCGCGGTCGGCCTGGCCCGCTCGCCGCGGCTGGTGGTGGCGTTGCTGGCGGTACTCAAGGCGGGAGCCGCGTACCTGCCGCTGGATCCCGAGTATCCCGCCGGGCGGATCGTATTCATGCTGGCCGACGCCACTCCCGTGCTTGTCCTGACCGACACGGCCTCGGCTGGTGAGATACCGGGCGGCCCCGGGCCGGCTCTGGTGCTCGATGAGCCAGCGGCCATCACGCGGATCGCGGCCCGGCCTGCGGCCAACCCCGGCGACGCCGACCGCACTAGCCGCCTGACCCCGGCCAGCCCCGCCTACGTCCTGTACACCTCCGGCTCCACCGGGGAGCCGAAAGGTGTCGTGATCTCCCACGCGTCGATCGTCAACCGGCTCGCCTGGATGCAGGCACAGTACCGGCTATCCGGCGACGACCGGGTGCTGCAGAAGACGCCTGCCGGGTTCGACGTTTCGGTCTGGGAATTCTTCTGGCCGCTTATGACGGGCGCGGCTCTGGTCCTGGCCCGGCCGGGAGGACACCGCGAGCCGGAATACCTGGCGGCGCTGATCCAGGCGGAGCACGTCACCACCGTTCATTTCGTGCCTTCCATGCTGAACGTGTTCCTGGCGCACCCCGCGGCGGCACGCTGCCGGGGGCTGCGCCGTGTCATCTGCAGCGGTGAGGCGCTTTCCGCAGAACTGGCCGTGCGGTTCCACCGCACGCTCGACGCCACCCTGTGGAACCTGTACGGGCCGACCGAGGCGGCCGTCGATGTCAGCTACTGGCCGTCGGACGCCGGGGTTGCCTCCGGCATGGTCCCGATCGGGCGCCCGGTGTGGAACACCCGGCTCTACGTGCTCGACGCGGCCCTCAACCCAGTGCCGCCCGGAGTCGCGGGCGAGCTTTACATCGCCGGGGTGCAGCTCGCCCAGGGATACCTGAACCGGCCCGCCCTGACCGCTGAGCGCTTCGTCGCCGATCCGTTCGGGCCGCCGGGAACACGCCTGTACCGGACTGGCGACCTGGCCCGCTGGCGCGAGGACGGCGCACTGGATTTTCTCGGCCGGGTGGACAACCAGGTCAAGATCCGCGGTGTCCGGGTCGAACTCGGTGAGATCGAGAGCAGCCTGCTGTCTCATCCGGGCGTCACCCAAGCCGCGGCGGCGGTCCGGCCTGCCGGACCTGGCGCCGAGCGCCTGGTCGGTTACATCGTGGCGGACGACGCCGCCGTGGGCGAATTGCGTGGTTACCTCACGGCCAGGCTGCCGCACATCATGGTCCCTGATACGTTCGTCGTCCTCGATGCGCTGCCCCTGACTATTAACGGGAAGCTGGATCGCCGGGCGCTGCCGGAGCCGGAGCCGCCCCCGGCCCGGGTCAGCAGGGCGCCGCAGACCGGGCGCGAGCAGATCCTCCGCGAGCTGTTCGCCGAGGTCCTCAACCGCCCGGACATCGGGTTGGACGACGACTTCTTCGAGCTGGGCGGTCACTCGCTGCTGGCGGCCCAGCTGATCGGGCGCGTGCGCACCGCCCTGGGCCGCGACCTGAGCATCCGGATTCTCTTCCAGGCACCGACTGTGGCCGGCCTTGCGTCGCGGCTCGGCGGGAAACCCGGACCAGTGACGGATCCGCTCGCCGTGCTCCTGCCGATCAGGACCGGGGGCGGGCAGCCGCCGCTGTTCTGCCTTCCGGGACAGGACGGCCTGAGCTGGCAATACCGTCGGCTTACCGGGCATCTGCCGGCCGACGTGCCCATCTACGGCCTCCAGGCCCGCGGCATCGCCCCAGCTGGCGAGCTGCCGGCCTCCCTCGACGAGATGGTGAGCGGCTACCTGGCGCAGATCCGCGAGATCTCACCCGGTGGCCCTTACCGGCTGGTTGGCTGGTCCACGGGCGGGAACATCGCTCACGCCATCGCCGCCCGGCTGCAGTCGGAGGGGGCGGAGGTACCCGTCCTGGCGATCCTCGACTCCCACGTTCCTGCCCCGTACCGAGCGGACGCCGCCGATGACGAAGAGCAGGTCCTCGCGCTGATTGCCGAAGTCCTGGGCCACGGCGGCGAACCGTGTGACCGCCGCCGCGCCCTTACCCTGCTCCGTACCGCTTACCCCGGCATGCCCGGCGACGAGGGCACCCTGGCGGCGTTCATCGACTCAGCCGTGAATACCAAGACCATCATCCGCGACTCCGTCCCCGGAGTCTTCCGCGGGGACCTCCTGTTCTTCACCGCCTCCGGTCCGCCGGGTGTCGCGGCCTCGCCGCAAGAATGGCAGGAATACATCACCGGCCGGATCCAGCCGCACCGGGTCGGGTCGGCCCACCGCGACATGCTGAACGAAGAGGCCCTGGCTGAGATCGGCCCGGTTCTGAGCCGCTGGCTCAGTGCTCGTCCGGCTGAGGTGCCCGCGTGACCGGCCCGGCGACGTCGCCATTCCCGCTCACGGGCGCCCAGGCCGGCGTATGGATGGCGCAGCAGCTCAATCCCGCAACCAGGTCCCTGTTCCTCAGCCAGAGCGTCGAGCTGGCCGGCCCGGTCGATGTCGTATCCTTCCGCGCGGCCGTGCGGCAGGCGTTCACGGAGTGCGATGCCCTGCGGCTGCGGATCGGTGTCAGCGCGCGCGGTTTCCAGCAGGAAGTCAGGGCCGCCGGCGAGGTGGATCTTCCGCTCATCGATGTCAGCGGCGCGGATGCCAGGGAGCGGGCCACCGCCTGGATGCGCGCCGACCTCATCCGTCCAGCCGACCTGACGGGGAACGACCTTTTCCGCTCGGCCCTGCTGAAGCTCGCGCCGGACCAGTTCATCTGGTACCAGCGCTGTCATCATGTCCTGCTTGACGGCTACAGCTCGTGGCTGCTGGCGCGGCGGGTGGCGGTCGTCTACACCGCGCTCGTCCGGCAGGACCGCTGCCCCCCGGCATCATTCGGCCCGTTCCGCGCCCTCGTCGAGGAGGAAGCAGCCTACCGCGGGTCGAGCGCGTTCGAACGCGACAAGGCGTACTGGAACACACGTCTGGCAGACCGGCCGGACGTCGTCGGCCTCGTTCCGGCGCTGGCCGCCCCGGCCGACGACAGCCTGCGCACCACCAGCTCGCTGCCCGCGGAGGCGGCCGGGATCCTCGCGGCCATCGTCGGCCACTCCGACGGAGGATGGCCAGTGGCCGTCATCGCGGCCGTCGCCGCCTACCTGCACCGGGTCACCGGCACTCAGGACGTCATCCTGGGCCTGCCTGTCACGGCCCGCCGTACCCCGGCCTCGCTGCGCACACCGGGCATGCTGGCCAACGTCCTGCCGCTGCGGCTGGACGTCCGCCCGCACATGAGCATCGCGGAGCTCATTCGCCTCGCCGCGCAGCAGGTCAGCCGGCTGCTCCGCCACCAGCGCTACAGCCAGGAGATGCTGCGCCGGGATCTCGGGCTGCTCGACTCAGGCGGACGGCTCTGTGGTCCCGAGGTGAACATCATGTCCGTGGACCAGAGGCTGGATTTCGCCGGCATCGCGGCCACGCTGAGCAACGTCAACAACGGGCCGGTGGAGGATACGTCCGTCTACGCCTACCGGGATCCGCGCGACAATCAACTCAAGATCGACTACACCGCAAATCCGCGCTGCTACAGCGCCGCCGAAGTGGCCGGGCACGCCGCCCGGTTCACGCACTTCTTCGGTGCGCTCGCCGCGCACGCGGGCGAGCCCATCGGCGGCATCGACTTCCTGCGCCCCGGTGAACGGCAGCGCGCGCTGACCGACCGCGAGGACACTCGGCAGCCGGACCAGCACGGCGACGTTGACTACCGCGCGCTGCCTCCTGCCGATGTGGTCCCGGCCACGGCGGCCCTAGCGCCGCCGGGCCGTGGCGGGGCCGGCCGCGAGGAGGCGATCCTCCGCGCCGTCTTCGCCGACGTGCTCGGGGTTCCCGATGTCGGGGCCGGCGACAGCTTCTTCGCGGTGGGCGGCGACAGCATTTCCGCGATCCAGGCCGTGACCCGCGCCGCCGAGGCAGGCTTGGTCATCACGCCGCGCGACGTGTTCCAGCTCAAGACCCCGCAGGCGCTGGCTCAGGCCGCTGCGGCGCTACCCGCGGAACCGGCTGGGCGGCCGGACGATGGCGTCGGCTTCGTCCCGGCGACACCGGCCATGCACTGGCTGCGCGAGATCGGCGGGCCAATCGACGGTTTCCACCAGAGCGTCCTGGTCAACGTGCCTGCCGGCCTCACCTTGCCGTCGCTGCACCTCGCGGTCCAGTCCCTGCTCGACCGGCACGACATGCTGCGGGCCCGGCTTGAGCGATCCGGTGACAGCGCCGTGTGGGGCCTGCACGTCCGGCCCGCCGGGACGGTCCGTGCGGAGTCGTGCGTGAAACGCGCGGACCTGAGCGGCCAGGACGGGGCCGGGTGGCAGCCGGTCCTGGCGGACGGGTTCACCGCGGCCCGGGCCTGCCTCGCACCTGGCCAGGGAGAGATGGTGCAGGTCGTCTGGTTCGACCACGGTGCCGAACGCCCGGGCCAGCTCCTGCTCGTCATCCACCACCTGGTCATGGACGGCGTTTCCTGGCGCATCTTGCTGCCTGACCTGAGGGACGCATGGCAGTGCGCCGCCGCCGGCCGGGACATTGTGCTCAAGCCGGCCGGGACGTCGTTCCGGCGCTGGTCCGAGGGCCTGCTCATCGCGGCCCAGGATCCTCGATGGGCGAGCACCCTGCCGGCCTGGACCCGGATGCTGCCCGGCCCGGCGTCCCGGATCGGCCGGCGCCCGCGAGACCGGGACACCGACGTGGCCGGCCGCACTCGCAGCATCACCCTGGACCTGGATGCCCGGGTGACCGACGCCCTTCTCACCCAGGTGCCTGGCGCCTTCACCGTCAGCGTCCGGGATGTGCTCCTCACCGGGCTGGCCCTGGCCGTCGCCGAGGCGGGCAGTGAGCGCAGCGTCTTGATCGACCTGGAAGGGCACGGCCGCGAGGACGTCGTCGACGGAGCCGACGTAACGTCCACCATCGGCTGGTTCACCAGCATCTTCCCGGTGCGGATCGACCTCGGTGAGGCAGCACCGGGCCCGCGGCCCATCACCGGGGAGCTGGCGGTGGCGATGGTTAAGGATGTCAAGGAACAGCTCGGGGGCCTGCCCGCGGGAGGCGCAGCCTACGGCTTGCTGCGGTACCTCAACCCGGTGACCGGGCCCGTACTGGCCGCTCTGCCCGTCCCCGAGGTGTGTTTTAACTACCTCGGCCGGTTTTCCGTGCCGGAGGACGACGATGGCGGTGAGCCATGGCTGCCCCGGGCGGACACCGGCGCGCTGGCTGCCCCGGCCTCGGATCTGCCCGTCGCCCACCTCCTGGAGGCCGTGGCCGTGACATTGGCCCGGCCCGATGGAGCACGGCTGTCGATGGCGCTGACCTGGCCGGAGGAAGCGATGGACGCGTCCGGCGCCGAGCGCGTCGCGTACCGCTGGGTCGCGATTCTCCAGCTGCTCGCCGAGCACGTCGCTGCGACCGGCGCGGTCGGCTTGACTCCGTCGGATCTGCCGCTGCTGACGCTGAGGCAGACCGAGATCGACGAGTTCGAGAGTATGTACTAAGGACTCCGGCCCTCCAGCATGGCCCGGGCGCGATCTCGGTCCGCTTTGCCGTTTGAGGTCAGGGGCAGGAGGCCGACCGGGAGGAACCTGGCCGGTCTCATGTAGTCGGGAAGACGGTCACGAAGATGATCGCGCAGGGCAGTCGCGGACCCGGAACCGATACCTTCACCCGTGTAGACGCAGCCCAGTGATTCCGTGCCTGACCGGGAGAACGTCACGGCGATGGCGCCCGATATGCCGGGCATGGCCAGCAGGGCCGCCTCGACCTCGCTGAGCTCTACCCGGTGACCGCGCACCTTGACCTGATCGTCGCGGCGCCCGAGGTAGCACAGCTCGCCGTCACCGCGTTCCGTCACGACATCCCCGGTCAGGTAAAAGACGTCTGGGCCGTGCGTGACGAACCGGGCCGCGGTCAGGTCCGGGCGGTTAAGGTAGCCATCCGAAACCTGCGGCCCGGCGAGGAGTAGCTCCCCAGCCGACGCGGGCTCCCCGCTTTCGGCTACGATCCTGGCCGTGAATCCAGGCAGCGGCCTGCCGATAACCGAGCTGCCGTCGGTGAGGTCCCGTTCCGTTACCCGGTGAAACGTGGCGTGCACCGTCACTTCGGTGATGCCGTACATATTGATGATCATCGGCGCGTCAAGCCCATGAACGCCGACCCAGGGCAGCAGCGTGGCGGGCCGCAGGCGCTCGCCGCCGAAAACGAGGTACCGGAGGCCATGGCGGTCAGGCCCGCTGGCCAGGGATCCGGAAAGGACGCTGAATGCGGTCGGGGTCTGGTTCAGCACGGTAATGCGCTCGCGCCGGATAAGCTCCGCGCACTCATCTGGATAGCGGATACTCGGCCGGTCAGGTACGAACAGGCAGCTGCCGTGCAGGAGCGCTCCCCAGATCTCCCACACCGAGAAGTCAAAGGTGACCGAATGGAAGAGCAGCCATCGATCGGCCGGGGTGAAGTCAAAGAGCTTGGCGGTCGCGTCGAACAGAGCCAGTACATTGCGGTGACTGACCGGCGTGCCTTTCGGGCGGCCGGTCGTCCCCGACGTGTAGATCACGTAGGCAGTGCCAGGTGGCACAGAAACGGCCGCGTCCGCTGGCCGGATCTGCAGTCTTGTCGTCGCGGTCAGCGGCAATCCGGCGGCCGGGAGGGAAAGGTCGTCCGCCTCCACCACGGCGGCCGGCCGGGCGTCTTCCAGTATGAAGGAGTCCCGTTCGCTGACGATCGATTCACTGAGCGGGAGATAGGCCGCACCCGCGAACATGACGCCGAGAATAGTGACGATCAGCTCGGCGCAGGGCGGGATCCGGACGGCCACCAGCGAGCCGGGCCGGACGCCGAACTGACGCAAGCGCTGGGCCACGGCCTGAGCCCGTGCGGCCAACTCCAGGTAAGTTAGCCGGTCAACGCCGTCGCTGACGGCGGCAGCGCCGGGCCGGGCGCTGGCTACTCCCAGGAAGGCCTCAGCGAGGGTGAGGTCGTTCCCTTTTCCTGCCGCCTGGCCGACGACAGGCGGCAGGCTTGCCTGGTGACCAGTAGTAGTGCCGTCCACCGGGACGCTCAGCGGACCGTGCGGAAGGCGAGGACGACGTTGTGGCCGCCGAAACCGAAGGAATTGCTGAGGGCGGCGAGCGGACCGTCAGGCAGCCGCCGGGGCTTGTCATGCACCAGGTCAAGCTGCACGTCGTCGTCCTGCGAGTCCAGGTTGATCATGGCCGGGGCCATCCGGTGGTGCAGCGCGAGAACCGCGGCCATGGCTTCCACCGCCCCTGAAGCGCCTAGCAGATGGCCGGTCATCGACTTGGTGCAGGACACTGCCGCCCCCGATGCGGCCGCGCCGAGTGCGATGTGAATGGCCTTAGCCTCGGCCCTGTCACCCTGCGGTGTCGAGGTGGCATGCGGATTGATGTGCCCGATCTGCTCGGGGCGCAAGTCGGCGTCCGCGAGCGCCTGCCCTATCGCGCGTATCACGCCGTGTCCGTCCAGGGGCGGCTTGGTCATGCGGTAGGCGTCCGAGCTCATGCCGTAGCCGGCCGCCTCGCAGTACGCGCGGGCACCGCGCCGCGCCGCATGCGACGCGGATTCCAGCACCATCGCTCCGGCGCCCTCCCCGAGCACGAAGCCGTCCCGATCCGTGTCGCAGGGCCGGGAGGCACGTTCGGGCTCGGCGTTCCGTCTTGACAGGGCCAGCATCGCGGCGAATCCGGCCATGGTCAGCGGGTGGATGGCCGCTTCGGCGCCGCCGGCCAGAACCACATCGGCCCGGCCCGAGCGGATCATTTCGATCCCGCAGGCGATCGCCTCGGCCCCCGACGCGCAGGCGCTGACCGGGGCGTGTACACCCGCCCTGGCGTTGATTTCCAGCCCGACAATCGCCGCGGGCCCGTTGGGAAGGAGCGTCGGCAGCGCGAGCGGCGATATTCGCCGCGGGCCTTTCTCCCGGTAGGTGTCGTAGGTATTCAGCAGGGTGGTCAGCCCGCCCATACCGGAGGCGAGCGCGACACCGACGCGGTCCGGATCCACACTGGACCCGCCATGGCCGGCGTCCGCCCATGCCTCGCGCGCCGCCATCAGGGCGAACTGGGAACACCGGTCCAGCCTTCGCAGCTCAATCCGGTCCAGGACCTTGGCGGGTTCGACGGCGGCCGGTGCGGCAATACGGACCGGCAGGTCTGCGGCCCATGGCTCGGTCAGCGACCGCACGCCACTGCACCCGGCGAGCAGGCCTGCCCAGGTGGCCCCCGCATCGCCGCCGATCGGAGTGGTCGCACCGAGTCCGGTGACGACCACCTGGGCCCGGTCCCCGCTGGTCACGCGACTATCCTGGCCCGCTGAATGAATGCGGCGATCTCGTCGCGGATATCGGCGAGGGCCAGCTCGGATCTCATCCTGGCTTGTCACCATCGGGGTATCTCCTTCGTGTTTCCCGGAGCGTTTTGCATGAGATACCCGGTCTCACCGGGCGCTGGCGAGCATGCTCTCCAGGTACTTGGCAATGTGATTGATGCTGGGGTGGGTCCAGGTCGGAATGGTTTCGAATTCCACGCCGAATTCGTCCTCGATATCACCGAGTATGCTCACGCCGTAGATCGAATTCATGCCGTAATCTGTGAGCGGGACATCGGGCTCGATGCTCTCCCCGGGCTGGTCGAGGTAAAATGCAACCCGTTCCCGCAGCCAGGATCTGATCTCGGCCAGGCTGTGCAGCTGGGGACTATCCGTCATTTCATCTCCTCAAGCCGCCCGCTCACGCCCGGAGCAAGGCTCTCATAAACCGGATTCAGCGCCGCCCTGAGAAAAAGCTGCCGCATATGGACGCGGCGGATTTTCCCGCTGGTCGTCTTGCTGATCGTTGATGCCCGGACGAAGATCACGCTGGCCCGGTCGGCGCCCCAGTCCTGGGCTAGGTGGTGCTTGATGCGGGCCGCGGCCGCGGCCAGCTCATCCGGCTCATGCCGGGAGCGCTGAAGTCCCTGGACCACGACGATGTCGCCGTCGCGGTAGGCACCGCCGCCGTCCGCACCGCCGCCGTCCGCACCGTCGAGGGCGAACACGGCTGTACTAGCGAACCGCAGATCGCCGGCCTGATCGCGGACAGCGTGCTCGAGATCGTGCGGATAGAGGTTGCGGCCGCGAACGATGATGACGTCCTTTATCCGGCCGGTGACGTATAGCCGCTCACCGTCCAGCACGCCGAGATCGCCTGTCCGCAGGTAGCCCGCCTGGCCACCGGCGGTCCGCGCGTTGAAAACGGCTTCGGTCAGCTCCGGCTGGCCCCAGTAGCCCTTGGCCACGCTGCTCCCCGTGACCCAGATCTCGCCGACCTCGCGGTCGCCTCGCGGATGGCGGCTCCGCGGATCCACGATCAGCACGCTGCCGGCGACGACCGTCCCGCTGCTGACCAATGCGCGCGCCTGCACGGCGCCAGCGGCGCCCGTGGCGCCGCTGCCTTCGACCGGCACGAATCGGCCCAGGGCCAGCTGGACGCCGTCCACCATGGTGACGACGGGTGGCTGATCATGCGGTGTACCCGAGACGAATAGGGTCGCCTCGGCTAGCCCGTAGCACGGCGCGAACGCCTCGGGACGGAAGCCGGCCGGGGCAAATTTCTTCGCGAATCCCTCCAGCGTACGCGGGTCGATCGGCTCGGCCCCGTTGATGGCCATCGTCCACCGGCTCAGATCCAAGGTGGCGATCCGCTCCTCGCTGACCGTCCGGGCACACAGGTCGTAGGCGAAGTTGGGACCGATGGCCTGCGCCGCGCCATAGCTGCTCATCAGCTCGAGCCATCGGTACGGCCGCTTGGCGAACTCCAGTGGCGGCAGCAGGAGGCACCATCCTCCGGCGTAGATCGTGATGAGGAACTGGCCGATCAGTCCCATGTCATGGGTCAGCGGCAGCCAGCCACAGCCTCTCGTCCGTGGCCGGCCCATGAATGTGTGGGCGAGCCTGAGGTTGGCCACGAGATTGCCGTGCGTAACCATGACACCCTTGGGCTCGGCGGTCGAACCGGACGTGTACTGCAGCAGGGCGAGATCGCCTGAGGTCACGGCGGGTGGTGTCCAGCGCGGGACGGCCCGGCCGGCCAGCGAGCTCGCCGTGATGCACGGTATTGTCCCGGTGGCACCCGGCTGGCCGCTGAGCCAGGACAGGACGGCCGGGGCGGTCGCGTCGTCGGTCAGCACCAGGGCAGGCTGCGCGTCGGCGAGCAGCCCGGCCAGCCGTTCCCTACTGGCGCGCGATCCCTCGGGCGGCGGGGCGGGCACGGCGATGAGCCCCGCATAGGCGCAGCCGAAGAAGGCCTCGGCGAAATCAAGCCCCTGGGGAAAGAGCAGCAGCGCTCGCTGGCCGGCCCGGTAGCCGAGGGCCGTGACGCCGGCGGCGACATCCCGGGCGTGCTGGCCGAGTTGCCCGTACGTGAGCCGGTCACGGATAATCCCGCTCTTGACGTCGGGCATGAACGCGAGAGCCTCACGTTCCGGATGCTGGCAGGCCCGGGCCGAAAGGATATCGCCGAGCGTCGCGTCCGCGCCGTTTCCGTGGACGTTACCCGCTGGGTCATATTCTGCCTGGACGCCGTTTACCGTTTCATTGTGCGTCATCACACCTCCCGGGTGTGTTTCCTAGCAGTTCCGACCCTGGAATTACTATAGCCATGAGCTCTAAGAAAGCGCTTAAATCGTCCTTAAGCTTCACCCTGGACCGATCTAAAGCAGCCGGGTGTTTCCGGCGTGAATCCCTTTATCCCGGCTCCTGCCCGTTTACAGTGTGCCTACCGTGACGATCCTGTGACCTCGACTGGAGCAAGGTGATCTAGGTGTCCCAGAAACGGCTCTCGTCAGCGTATTCCGTGGCAGCCGGGCTGGAAGAGTTTCTCGGTGACCCTTTGGTTGCGGGTTCGCCGTACTCCTACCGGGAGATCGTGGCCAGGGAAGAACTGCCAGGAGTTCCGGATGGCACGCGAGAGCTCATAGAAACCTGGCACTATAATGAATACCTGGTTCCGGAAGAACTGGGTGGCCGGCTCCGCTGCCTAGATGAAGTATTCCTGCTCTGCCGGGCCCTTTCCAGGCATGATGTAAATCTAGCCGCGCTCTTCGGCTCTACCATGGTCGCGGCCATACCGGTCTGGCTGTCCGGCAGCCCGCAACTGCAGCGGACCCTGGCCGACGGGCTGCTCGCGGGCGGCCTGGCTTGCTTCGGTGTGTCAGAACCCGATCACGGCAGCGACCTGCATTCGACCGAGACCGTGCTGGAGCACAAGGACGGCGGCCTGCGGCTGACCGGAACGAAGTGGCCGGCCGGCAACGCCATCCGGGGCCGCTTCGTGACTACCTTCGCGAGATCGGGCCCCAGCACGTTCTCCCTCGTCCTAGTGGACAAGACACGGCTGCCCGCGCAGTCGTGGTCGACCCGGCCGTTCATCCCGATGGTTGGCCTGAAGCGGCATGACGTCAGCGGCATTGAGTTCCGCGACGCCCCTCTGACCGGCGATGTCTTCATCGGGCGTGAGGGGGCGGGCCTGGCTCAGGTGCTCAAGGGTCTCCAGGTGACCCGCACCGCCACGGCGGCTATTTCGCTCGGGACGATGGACGCGGTACTGCGGATCACCCTGGGCTACGCGTTCCAGCGGCGGCTCTACGGTGACGTCATCTTCGCCATCGCGGTTATCGCAGATCAGCTGGCACAGGGCCACATCGACTTGTTCATCAGCGAGTGCACCGCCCTGCCGGTATCCCGGGCCCTCAGCCTGGCGCCCGAGCGGCTGAGCCTGTGGTCCTCTATCGTCAAGTACTTCGTGCCGGTCACAGCCGAGCAGGTCATCGCCAGCATGGGCGTGGTCCTAGGCGCACGCAGCTATCTGTGCGAGGGCGTCGCGGACGGGGCATTTCAGAAGCTGCAGCGCGACCATGCGATGGCGAGCGTCTTTGAGGGCACTACCCACGTCAACCTGCAATGGATCGCCGCTCAGCTGCCCGCGATCGCGGCCCGCCTCGACGACCTCACCGCCCCGCCCCGCGAGGCGGCCGCCGATGAACTGCTCAGGCGGCTCTTCAGCCAGACTGAGGACACGCCAGCCTGGTTCCCGGCCGGAAGTCGGATGCGGCTGGCCAACGGCGGCCTGGATGAGATCACCCAGAGCTGGCCGCTGGCGGTCCGCCGGGTCATCCAGCTCCGCGGTGATGTCGTAGCCCCCCAGGCATGCGATGAGGTACTCGCCCTGTGCCGCAAGGTCAGCGAACGGCACCATGCCTTCTATCACCGCATCCGGGCGAACGGCGGCCCGGCCGCGCTTTCCGTGCAGGCCCAGGCAGATGCCATCACTCACTGCGTGCTGCACGCCATCAGCTCGTGTGTGTGGATGTGGCTGCACAACCGGGCCGAGCTCGGTGGCAAGTTCGCCAGCGGCGAATGGCTGGTGCTGTGTCTGCAGCGACTGCTGGGGCGGCTGGGTATATCTGTCGAAGTGGACGAGCGGCACATGGCCGTGCTTACCGGGCAGCTACGCCAGTCCGCGGCGGACGGGTCGGCCTGCTCGCTCATGTCCCTGAGTGAACAGTAACGGCCAGCGATACCAGAAGAAGGATCCTGGGCGCGCCGGGTTGACCGATGACCGGTAGGGTCGGTGCCCGAACTCCTCTTGCGGGGGGATGCGGCGGGTCAGACCTCGCGGTCCCCAGAAAAGCACGACCACGACCGCCACTAGAGCTGTGACCAAGCCAGTGATCCGCGGATCGTAGTATGAGCCATTGACCGGGAATACCTGCCAGGTGACGTTGATGGTCATATGGAAGAGCGTCGCGATGAAAACACTCATGTTAGTGTTGTTATACAGCCAGACAATAATTACACGTGCGGCGACGGTGGACAGCGTCCACCAGGCAATCCAGGTTATTGAACGGCCAGCCTGAAGTAGGGCCACAAAATGATAGCTGGCCCAGGCTGATCCTATGATGAGGCTGGCCTGAAGCGCGCTCCATCGTCTCTGGAGGCGGTCAGTTGCATAGCCTGTCCAGCCAAGCTCCTCACCCAGAGCCCCGCCGAAGAAGACTATGCACAAGAGGAGCGCCCGCACGGACACGATATGGGAAATGGGGAGGGGCACACCGGTGAGCCGGATCACGCCGAACGAGACCGCCATTATTAGTGGCATCAGCAGCAGCGTCGGCAGGTACCAGGCCTTAACTGTCACCCGTTTGAAATCGAAAGATCGCTGCACCAGCGCAACAGCAGCTGCCTTTCCGTCCGCACGGTAGACCAGTATGAGGGCCGCGGCGCCCGGGCACAAGAAATCGAGAGCCGCTATCGGCAGCCGGGGCAAGATACTGGCGTCGACCACGGTGCCGAGAAGCCAGAACGGGGCGGCAAGTGCAAATGCAAGTACAAAGAACCGCCGGGGTCCCTCTTGAATTATCGCGCTCAGCGGTCGTAGACACCGCCGGAAGCGCTGCATGGCGGGTTAAGTTCCTGAGGCCGCGTAGCCGAAAGGGCCGTCTTGAGTCACGGTGACCGCGCCCCGGGACAGGACGACTTGCTGCAGTTGACGCAAGCTCGCTCCAGGCTCCAGCCCCAACTCGTCCCGGATCTGCAGCCGGATCATGTCGTAGGCACGAAGCGCGTCGCCCGGTCTGCCCTGATTATGCAACGCTAGTATCAAATACTCCCACAATCTCTCGGAGAGAGGGTATTCGTCGGTCAACGCATAGAGTTCGCCGATGAGTTCGTTTCCTCTGCCTCGCTTGAGGTCGATGAGGATGCGGCGCTCGAACGCTACCATACGCAGCTCGTTCAGTCGCCGCGCCGCGGTTTGCAGACCCGCAGCATCGCATATGCCATAGAGCGCGGGACCACGCCAAAGTGCCAGCGCATCGGAAATGAAGTAGGCAGCAGCCTCAAGCTCACCCTGGTCTTCGGCCTGCCGGGCAGCTTTCATCCCTTCCTCAAAGCGAGGGAGATCAAACTCGCGCTTGTCGACTTCAAGCATATAGCCGGGCGGGCGGGTAACGATGCTGACGACGTCCTGGGAAAGCGAGGCTTCCTGGAACAGCTTCCGCAGGCTCGATACGTAAACCTGCATAGCGGTCCGGGCGGTCTTTGGCTGCTTATCTGCCCATAGCTCGCCCATTAGATACTCGGTGGACACCACCCGGTCATACCTGATGAGAAGGGTCGCCAGCAATACCCGGAGTTTGAATGCGTGCGGAGCGCAGGACCTGCCAGCGACATCCGCGATGTACACTGGCCCCAGTACCCCAAACTTCATCGCTGTCCCCGTAGGTCACAGTGCTTAAACATATGACAATCACAGTCCCATAGGGCCAGCTTTGCTGGCGCCACGGCCACCGCCGACACCTGTCTGGCCATCCGGCTGACGTTGCGCTGCAACGAGCTTGCTCGCACTCTGGCCGTGTGAGGCACCGGTGCCTGGAGCGCTTCGGACGTCTTCTCGGCCGAGTACTCCTGGAAGAACCCGATCGCGCCGTTGAGCACGACCAGCCGGGATGCCGCCGTCATCGCGGCCAGGCCCTGCGGGGAGAACTTTCCAGTGCGTCGAAGACCTCCGCCGGCGACCGGGCGGAGATGCTGCCCGCAGGTGCCTGGCGTGCGCGGAGATCCGGTCCGTGCAGGCCGGCTATCGTCGCCGGCGCGTCTGTCGTCACGTTTTACGACGGCAATAACAGCAAATGCCGGGCCGTACGTATCTTGCCAAATGCAGCATAAAAAGGCTCCGAGTATGTCGGTGGATTTCGGCCACGAGCGCTATGACCGCCGAGGTCCGGAGCGGTAACGCCATGTTAGCACGAATAAATGGGCGCTCCGAAAATTAACGGGTACGGTGTTACTGCCCGATGCTTTTGAGGTACGTGGGGGTGTTACCGAACGTGGCGGGTACCCGGCGTCCTGCTTGATTCACCTGATCGGCGTGCCGACGTGATCAGTGAGCCCGCGGCTCTTACGATCTTGGGCCTGGCCAAGGACTTCAAGATCATCAGAATGGACCGCCGCGGGAAATTTGGAGGCCCTTATTTGCCGATTACGGTTATGCTACCAGCGCCTCTTGCTGGATGTAGTAGTATCCTCGAATTCTTTAGGCGAGACATATCCGCAGAAGAAATGGAGTCGCTCGATGTTGTAACAGGCAACCCATTCCATCGTAGCGAAGGTGACATCCCTGACGCCACTTCACGGGCCGTCATGGTCTATGACCATAGGAATCACCCTTACTTCCCACCGACCGGACCGCCCCGATATCACCCAGCCGCTCCGCATACCCGGGGATAGAAGTATACTGGAGACCGCTATCTGAATGATGGATGAGCTGCCCGCCGATCATATCCCGGGATGACCAGATCGCCATCTCCAGCACATCGAGGGCAAGCTCCGCCCGCAGCGTATCCGCGACCTGCCACCCGACGATCCGGGGGGAAACACAAATCAGTGACGAACGCGGTAAAACCAAACCGCTGGCCGTGTCCACGTACGTGATATCAGCGGCCCGGCGCGACCGCGGTGAAGTCCCGTTCCAGCAGGTCAGACGGACGAGTCGGCCCCGTCGTCCGCGGCCGCTTCCTCTCTGGCCACCGCGCCGGGCGACGACCAGCTCACCCATCAGCCGCTCCACCGTGCGCCGCGCCACGCCGATACCCTCCCGCCACACTTTCCGCGCCCCGTACACCCGGCGGCCTATTGTCCTGTCCGCCCATACCCGCATGATCTCCTTCTTTCAGCCGCTCATCCCCGCACGCTGCGCGCCGACGCCTCACGCTCGCGTTTCTTCGCCGCGTAATACCTGGACGACAGAATTTCGGGGACGCGCAAGCCGGCTCGACCCCAACCGGTCACGATATGAATCGATGAATCCGAATAGCGCCGGTGCCTGGGGTCGAGTTCCGGGCGAAATAAGCACTCGCCGCCTTCAGGATCTCATTCGCCGGCCGCAGCTCGCGCACTTCCCGTTCCAGCTCGGCGATCCGCTCCTTATCCTCGGTCGTGACACCGGGCCGCTGCCCCAAAATCCACCTCTGCCTTTATTCACCCAGTCGCGAAGCGTCTCGGCATCGATACCGACCCGGGCGAGGTCACATCCATATTGCTCTATGTATGCTCTATGTTTACTCAGATGTCACGATACGGCCTGGCAGTATCTGGTAGGGTGCTGCACGACCGATGTGGGGCTGCCGCACAAGCTGACGCAGACCAGCATTGCGTGACACCAGACGGTATCTAAGAATTCCTGTCCCGGACTCTTAACCTGCGGGCACATCGGTCCGGTTGCCGCTTCCCTATGGCGATTTAGATGATCACTATCTGCGCCTCGGTCCTAGCCGGGTTGGCAGCACGGAACGACGTACGTTATCTTTCCCCGCAGGGATTTTGAATTTCGAGTCAAGTTGCGGCGTGTGTGACGGCTGATGACAGGCACATGCTGGCTCGTGGTTACTGCGGGTGATAGCTGCAGGTGGCGTCCGGCGGCGAGGGATGCCTGCCGGGCGAGGTCGGTCAGGGCGTCGCGGTAGGCGCGGTCGGCTTGCCGGAGCCGGCTGCGGCCGGGTGGTCCGGGGCTGGTGAGCTGGGCGAGGCCGCCGCCGCAGCCCAGCTCGCCCAGGATGGGAAGGTCCAGCTCGACGGCGACCAGTCCGTCCTGACCACTTTCGCCGGGCTGCTGGACAAATT